>Ga0123354_10000474_pt1 | contig 40001 bp, 19 predicted proteins | sample TergutLab28metaG_2_FD_97872 | JGI IMG/M metagenome (GOLD analysis project Ga0123354, IMG submission 97872) | Labiotermes labralis P4 segment gut microbial communities from Petit-Saut dam, French Guiana - Lab288 P4 | ecosystem: Host-associated > Arthropoda: Insects > Digestive system > Gut ... | reverse complement strand
TTGACCTCCTGATGATGAGCACATGTGCTCGAAACATGTAGAGGCATGAAATAAAATTTATTGTGAAACAAATTTTGTGCATCAAGTTGGTTAAATACTGAGATAAATATACTGAGATGCACGGTCAGCAAAACGTTAAAGCTTAAGGTTTGTTTCCTAATGCATAATAACGGGTGACCTACGAATGCGATATTAATTGTGTTCCGTTAACTCACGAACACTGCGATGCTGTGTGCAGACTAAGAGGAAATGTTAACTGTATTAACTTATAAAAGTTCTTTAAATTTTTATAGAAGCCAAATTTCGTTTAAGCCTAAAGATCTCCACAGATGTGTAGTTGGAAGGAATGACGCAGGAATAGCAAGAAAGTTTGGTGAATTTACCGCCTAAGTCCAGCCATTACACGTGAACTGGCAGTCACAAACAATATAACATGCAATTACAAAAGTACATTAATTGTAAAGCTTCCTTAGAACACGGTCGTCAAGGCGGATATAACAACCAATAACTCGATGGCCACATTATTGCATTATGCGTCTCAGAAACACCGTTCCAGAAATCAAATTTTACTGAAAATGAATTCCAAAGTGAAACTGAAATGTAAAACTCGTCCACGTAATGACATTGTTGTTATCCCACAAAATGTGAACACCTGATACTGATGATTGTAGTGAAACACAATCTTTGAAAACAAAACTGTCTCTAATTACGTAGATATATAAAATATTGTGCTACTCTAAGTGTTCAGTTACATTAACAAGATGTTGTGAGTGCAGTGCGGGATCTCAACACAGATAGTAACACAGTCTACTACCTAACGCAATGCTCACAATGCATTTCTCTATGATAAATATTAATTTTATAATCGTCTCATTTCTTACTCCACCTTCCAAACGGCTGTTTTCTTACATTATTTCCTACAAATTGCATATACTTCACTTATCTCCCTTCCAACCCACACACAAATATTCACATCTGTGTGACGTTTCATATCTATTGTGTGTATCGTGTTCATGGAATTCCTAGTTTTAGTGGTTTTAAAATATCCGAGTAAAAAGCAAATGTTTCCTTGTGTTCTATTAATCTCTCAGAGGGAATGAATAACACTAAAAGTTACCTGTATGTAATTTGGTTCACTTCACCTCTTAATCACATCAGGCTGGCCTCTGAAAGGTCGACCTTTAGAGATTCCCTCGATATATGCCCATGAAGGAATAAAGCCCTAATTAATAATGACCCTGGATTGCACAATCCCTATCAGTGGTACTGTAAAAATGGGGAAAAAACAGGCCCTTCGCTTCAGTTTGAAGCAAAAGAATGAAAACCAGAGACATTGCCCCTACAGGGGAACCATTAATATTAACGTTACTGCTCATCTCTTTAACTAAATATTTAGAGGCGCATAAAATAAATTTCAGCATCCTGCTACGCCCCAGGACTTTGTAGTAATATACTGAAATTAGAATAGAGTTCCGTTACTTCTATTTAAATACACTTCAGTTTGAAACTCAGAAGAAAGGAAAATATTCAGACTGAAAATTTAGAATCACGCATCCGGCAGTCTAAGCTAGTCATGCTCTCTCAGTGTTATATGCATAGACATAGACAGAGCTGCTTTTACACCATAATCTTCTGGCTAGAGAGTCAAAGTGCTGACACCAGAGCCCTCTGGTGGATGTATGGTTGGGCACTTCTTGCAAAACGCGTTCATTCGCCTCAGAAATGCAGATACGATTTCTGGGTAAGTCACAGTACGCATACAAACTGTTGTTGACGTTTCGGTGTTTCTTGCTTTCTCCACCGTTAGGCCGAAGTGAACAAACAACGGCCCTTGTTAGTTAATCCTGTAAGTATAGGGAGGCTGGGGTTAGTTCCTACATGGGGAAAGTTGTTAAATTCAGATTGTAAAATAACATCCAGTCACAGGGCTTCCATCAGCTAAGAGATGGAAGACGTAGGCCTGCTGGACATCCTCTGCTTAACGTCGATGATCTCTCGACAGTTGGTTGTTCCGTATGTTTAAAATACAAAATGGTTTCTTCGTGTCCGATCAATTTCCTTCGCTGTGGGATTTTTATGATCTTATGCCTTGAGTTTTGCACACGGATTTTCTGGCATCTGAGAAAATAAAATACATTTTTTTGAACTTCGTACAGTAAACCTTTGTTCCACTATTTTACTGAGAAGCAAAGTAGCGCAGGAATGAGTCAGTTGTTACCACTAGAGAGGCTTAGCTGTTACACCGCAACATCTCACGCCGCTGGTACAACTACGTACAATTTTATATACCCAGCAACTATCAGAACGTATACTGGAAAACAGACGCACAACGTCCGTAGGAACATATGCGCTGACAGCATCAGAAGTCTTGTCTAAGACTAGCAGTACGTGAAAAGTTACCACCAACTGTCAAATTGAAGTTGCAACAAGAGAGACATTTCGTAACATCATGAAGAACGAAGAACAGGCAAGTTATGCGTTTATACAATTTAATGAAATCGTTTTAAAAGTAACAATTAACAGAATATATCGCATAATGATTCTTTCCGCTACTATTAATTAATTTTATATTACATATTTAAGACATTATTTAATATATCCAGTTATACGACAGCCTCTTTTCGGAGTGTTAGTATCAATACCTACATTTAAGAAGCACAGCACTAATTATTCCAAACAGTACAAAAGACCACGTCAGCTGTTCTCCGATACAAGAGTAAAAGTTACAATACGTATTGTACACTGACCTCATCAGACTAGAAAAACCCCGTGTTTTTGTATTCGTACTCAACAAGTTAACGAGTCTGTGTAGAGTCACAAGTTTCAGCTACCACAATTTTGAAATGTTCTTTGTTAATGTAGAAAAAGTTTGTGATACGCCATTTTCCCATTGCTAAATATTTAAAATGTGGTTCCAGTAACAACCGTATAAAACCAACTGGAAATGCAGCAAAGACAATTGTGCAGCAGGTCGGAACGGGGGCTTTGCCGACAGAAGTTTTCTTGTCACCATAGATGTGGATGGATGTGCGAGTGGTCAGAGGCGTAGCTGGGGAGATGGGGCGAGTGGTGTGGCAACAAAGTTGAAGTGGCGGGAATGTGGACATCAAAATGAAAATTTCAAACAAAAATACTTATATTCAGTACTATATAAATTTTAAATTACTGAACCCAATACAAGGAAATCCAATAAATAATTGTGATTTTTTAAAATTTCATGTGTTTTAGGGAATGCCATTGTAATTACTGGGCTGAGCCACAAGTTCTAGCTGCGTCACTGCCAGGGGATATTTATCCCACAATTCTTCGCATTCTCAGTAAAGGCCTGTAACGATTACGCCATTACAATTAGACCAGATGACGGTGCTGTATGTGCCCATAAGGCAGGGCGCTAACAGGGGATAACTTTCAATTGTTCACAGAATATGACACAAAATACATCAGGATTACGAAAGACAGAACTGTGTTGTGTTTACTAGAAGGTCTTCCTGCACAGTCTGGCATGGAACTTCTACATTTTGCCAAGGAAAATGCAGTGAAGTTATTGGCTTTTCCATCACATAACTCTCACAAACTGCAGCCCTTTGTAAGCTCAGTTCCAGGACCATTTGATAAGTTTGTGAAAATCGACTGTAAAATATAAACCAGAAATAATCCTGTTAATGCTAGGACAATCTACGACACACCATTCACAGAGGGATATTTTAAATAACATCCTAGTAAATAGTGCATTGGAAGCAGAATTAGAGGCACACGCTAAGCTTGTTCAGTGTAACAGGCCATTCAGTGGCAGACGTTAAGCAATTGCAAAGGGATTTTCGAAGAGGTGAGTCATGTGAAGTGGAAGATGACAATGGATGGCTCTTTACCAAACACGTGGAGTTTTACTCATTGTCAGGATAATTTACAAAGTGTTTTCTGCACACTCATTACCATACATGTGTACATGACCACCCATCTATATTCAGCGATTTCTGTGTTTGTAGTAAATGCTATACTGATGCTGATATCGGAGATCTTGCACACGCATACGTATAAGACGCTTGTAACTGTATTCACTTTGGACACGTGTGTAACTTTAATAAGTACCCAAGTAGGAAAAACTGTGCATTCTAAATCCAAAATATTCGTATTCCAATAGCTCTGACAACAATTCAGATACGGCAACTGAAATTATACTATTTACGTTAATAATAATCACATTAATATAAAAAATTAAGAGTGAATTTTTATTGGTGCTGCAAAGTAATGTAACAATTAACTGCACGTAGTTTAGCAACGTATCCCATACCGGGGTAAATTGCTACTGTGTGCAAACTCATAAACAACTTTAAATAATTTTTAAATTTAATTACAAAGAAAAGATAAAAAATATAACTTTAAAGTATAGTGAAGTTAATGCAGTTATGCGTTAACTTTTATTTTAATAAGTACAAAAATAGGAAAGAAAGGGAATCGGGAAGAAAAGTGTAACGAGCAATCCCACTCTCCCTACGTCTAAACGATGCACCATCAATGAACTTTACAAGGGAGGAGACATACAGACAAGAAAGCTTAGCGCAAACAATAAACACGCAAATTTTAAAGAAGTGCGAAAAAAAGGCACGCTAATTTCAATCTCTCCGACACAAAACATCGAAGTATTACTTTGTTATATATATATATATATATATATATATGCGTAGGAAACGGAGATCAGTGTTTTGTTTCTAAGGATAAAATCACCATTTTCATTACAAATTACACAATACGAAAGAGTAAGGTCTTACTGCTTCCAACTAATCGGAAAGTAATACTATTCATAAATTTCCTTGAATGCTTCTTCGTTAGAAAACGTGATAGCGTTTTATAAATCCCCATCTGGAAGTCAGACTGCAATGAATTCGGTCAATTGCACTGAAAAGGCATCAATGATATCTGCAGGGACAAGTTGCCTGTTAACGAAGTTCAGTTGGGCGTATCGACACTGACCAAGAGGTCTCCCCTCTATAAACACACAGAAGGTTAAACCTCTTACTTCCGGCTGGTCACTTCGTGGTCCATTGAGACTTCATGACCCGGAACTTGCTACCAGAGCCCTCTCTCAAGAGACGGCTTTGCTCCTAAGCCTATGAGAATATTGGCCATAATAATGGCAGTAATCGTATATAACACGCAACAAGGCACTTTCCTGTGTTTGACAAGATTACGAACCGTGATAGAGAAGAAGCTTGAGGCCAGCATCGTGTATGCTGCAAATTCTCTCTCACTCGCAAAAGCAAAAGAGCCGAGAACTTATATTGTTTAGGTAAACAGAGGGTTAAAAAAATCTATAGGAACGTACGCAAGTGCCTGAAGATTTAATTATAGTTACACGGAAATTTGATTTTATCCAACGACACGAATAATTGGTTCGTATTCTGAAGACTGCATTTTCGAATTTCACAGAACGACTGTGTCAAGCCTTCAAGAAGTTTTTTTTTATTCCTTCTAAAAAATATTCGGGGGCAGCACCTTTAAACGTTACGATCAATGCCAAGTAAGATATAAATTATCATTCTTAATCATCTTATCTTTGGTCGATGTATAATTTACGCCACTGAAGGGAACAGCTAAATAACACAAAAACATCATAACACTATTATTGTTATAAATTTAACTACTTGTTTGTTCGATACAGATAACATGAACACAAAAGAAGACAAGCAACTTGCGTATAGTGTAATATTGAGGCGTGTTCTTGCAACCATTGTTGTAGTGGAAAGGCAGTAAGTATTACACAATGTACGCGCGCGTGTGCGTGGTGTTTTAGTTATCCAGCATGTAATGCGCGTGCTCCACGTTGTCATCTGTGACCTGTCCTGCTCTACATTGTTTTTCCACATTATATCATAAACGGCACGATTTTCGAAAAAAAATTATTGAACGTAGAACGTTTGTTTTGATTTCCTCTAAAATGTGTGTCTGAAACATTTCTCATTCTCAGAAGAACTGAGCGAGATACGATCAAAAATTTATCATCGTCTTCACGTAAAGTCCGATTTTAATGAAACTTGAATTTTCTTGGCAGGTTTTTGACAAGTCCTCAAATGTCAAAATTCATGAAAATCGGTCCAGCTGGAGCTGAGGTTTTTCACGCGGACAGACTGACGGACGGACAGATATGACGTAGCTAATAGTCGCTTTTCGGAACTTTGCAAACGTGCCTAAAAGTGCACAAAACATATTTGACTCTACTACAGCAGAAGACAGTAAAGAAGACAAGTTATAAAGAATTTAAAATATCAGTTTTCTGACGAAACATGGATTCAAAACTCGATGCGGATGCCTACAAAGTCGAAAACTTGTTGTCGCTGTCGTTTTGATGCAGTTACTAAATATTTGTGTTACCGCAACGTGATTGCGAAGGAGTGAAATTTCAATAATACTGAATTATAATTGGAAGAACATTTCAAAACGACGTGCCCCCACCCCCACCCTAGAAACGTAAAGATAATTTTGCAGTGTAAAAGAAAAATTCAGAGCAGTCCTCGAAGCTTGTTCACATTTTGTATAGGTCTCATTGTTCCACATACACTTATACTTGTATCGGTAAATATTAGTGTTCATTTCATTTGTATAAAAATTTGTTATTTGATTATAATATATGGTGAGGATAATTCCGTCAAAAGACACAACTATAAATTCACACAGTGCAAAATCAAGAAGACAGTGCACCGAATACAACACATAATCTAGTGAATAATCCACAAGAAATACAGTGAACCCAGGCACAAGGACACCAATTCGAGTGCATAACACATCATAGAGAAGGCTAGACGCACACACACCAGGAAAAGTACCCTAGTAACCCAAGGAACAGAAGAAGGACTCTAGGTAACCACTTCCATAAAACAAACGCGCCATGCCTACGCACACGCACACACAGCAAAACCCTGGAGGCAGACCAAACCACCCCCCCCCCGAGAACAATAGTTCCGAAGAATAAAGGAGAACAAGGAGAAGGATAAGAAGAAGATGTCAAACTAAGCAACCCAGCATAAAATACTGCCCCCAACACAGGAACATATAAGATACCACACCTGCAGCCATAGGTTCCTCCTAACCCCACACCTACCCAACCAAAAGATCCACATCCACATCCACACCGAACTATCTACAAATCCATTGACATATCACCAATTTAGCTTAACAATAGCAAGCATAATGATGATGAGATCTCAACATCACCACGCGGTTTAAGCATATTATATAAACTCTTTTAGCAGAAAATTGTCAGAACCTGAGGATGCCGCTATAGGTCGAAACATGTAGTTCTTCCTTGCTAAAAATCACCATCATTTAGCCATAATTTATAATTGTGTTTTTTGACGGAATTATCCTCACCATATAGTTTAAACGCACAACGGGGATGACACACCTCAGAAGTTGATTATAATCTCTATAAACTTTTAATTTTTACAACAGAACATTAAATATTCGCATTTTCGCCGTAGTTTAATTGCTGTCTATGATAAAATAGTCATACCGAATAAAATAGGTACGTATATGATTTCCCATGTGTCTGCTGCAGTGTGTCCAACTAAACACAATCTACAGAAAATATTGATACGGTTTTCATTTAGTTAAATTCTAAAATTTACCTTAAAAATTCTTGTGTTCTTCTGCCGTCTATTAACACACTACACCTCAGAACCCAACAGCAAGTGGCGCTAACAGGATTTGTGGATTCTCACTTATTAGTTCTTACAACGGGCATCTTATTGTTCCTGGATAACAAATACAAAATTAGGAGTTTTATATTAAATTCAACAGCATAATGTTCATAGAAAATTTCCTGAAAATTGGTCAAATGTTTCAAGAACTGAAATGACAGAACATCCCACGCAAGAAAACCATCTCCCCACTCCGTAACGGATATGCGCCTCAGTGTGCAAACAGGAGTCTACTTAGAATTTATTGTGTTTTTTCTGTGCAGTGTTGTAAACCTAACTGTATTTCAGGTGTCCGAGAAGCAGGTGATGAAATGGATAACTGGACCACAACAGGACAGCAAGTTGCATGCACAGCGAGAAGATTAATAGCAATGTGTAATTGACTCTAAAGAGTGAGATGATAAAATTGGGGACGATAAGACGTCCGAAGAATGTAGCATACACGAGAAGATGAATAAATAAACACTGACCTGTTATCCTAGAGGAAAAGCGACAATCTGAAACACATATCTATACATGGTAAGGGGATATAAAGGAGGATATTAGAGAACTCATGTTCGTGTATGTTGACGGGATTTGTCTGGCTTATGATTGAAATCAATGGTGGAACCTTGTAAATATAAACGTGAAAATTTGGATTCCTAAATTAAGAGAAAATTCTCATATTGATCAAGAAAAGTTAGCTTTCAAGAAAAGACTTTCACTCATTGTTTTGATGAGGTCCGAGCATAACTTCATTTTACCTTTGTTATTTTTGTACACGTCTTCTGCAATTTGTATCATCTAAGTCGACAGCCGCCAAGTGATTCGATGGCACTTTACGTGGCATTTCGTTATAACAGATTCGTCTTGAATTTAGTAACATTAAAATCACATGCCTTAAACCTTAACTACTGTTATAAATTTTTGTATCTGTAACACTGAGGTAAGGGTCCAAATGACCCGACCTCATCGAACGCAACGTTTATTTACTCATTATTAATTTTTCTAAGTTCCCTTCCTCATATGGTCTGACAATGTTTAATACCACGTATTTTCAACACAAGGAATCATAAAAAGAACTAAATAACGCAGACAAATAATTTTTCTACCAGTTCATGGAAACAACCGTCATAAAATTTACTAATTCTCATCTTCGCCTCATTTACAAACTCGCACCGTACGGTCATTTCATCCTGGTTTATGACACTTGTAGCACACATTGGATATTTTTATCCCTTGCAGAAGGGCAAATGTTGAAGCTTTCAGTTTTTACAGGTAGGATTATTTCAGGCTCTCCCCTTTCCGGTACTGGTTTCTGTAGAATGGAGCCAATCAAAATTCGCAGTTCACTGATAATTTTCCCTCACGCGAAACAACGATTTATTTCGTCTATTACAAGGTCAAAACCAAGATCCAATAGAAATGAAAAGCGTTCCATGTTTTTATCGTGTTTCTGAGAATTTTAGATAATATTTGCGTTCACTTGGGCGATATAAAAATAACACAAAAGACAGCCATGGGCCAGCGACGTCCTCGGCGACTTGCCGAATAATTGGCACATTTATGATATGAAATATTGGCAACATACTTAGTGGCAAAGTACTTGGCAATAATTTCTAGTTTGCCACTTTCATTGAAGATATGTGTTGTACACCTCTGTTTTTTCAGGGACATATGAGAGCAGTGCTTTGTCCTTCATAAAAACGTCAATGGAAATGTCAGGTTCTTTATTTCTGTGTTGAAGAAGTTCGGCTGGAACTTCCCTTTTCTTTTTTTAATGTCCCTACAAAAATGAGCCCCTTTTCTGTGAGTTTGTCAAACACTTCCAGAGAGTAAAACAAAATATCGACCTTTACATTCATTTCAGTTTTAGAAATTTGGCCCACAAGTCTCAAAACAGCCTTTGTTGGTTTCTCCAAATTTTGTTTCGTTGATGTTCAGTCCATACCAACCGAATCGTTCCACTCTATACGTGTATGCATGCATTTTATAGGTAACTGTTGCTGGCATCTGCAAGAACAAGAAATTTTTATAATATGTCGACGATTTATTCGGCATGTACATTTTGAAGGAGCTCCTGACGTGAAATGAAATTAAAATGTTTTCTATAGAGCCCTAACAGCCAGTGTAGGATTTCTGACAGTTTTGTACTAATTGGTTGGACAGGCCAGAGATAGCAAGAGTTTTGTTTGTCTCTTTTCTTACGTTTCTGTCACTGGTTCACTCCAATAGTAGGCATGAAACTGGGAAAAGAAATCTATTCATTGAAATCTTCGCCCTAAAGGCACTACGGGCGCCCTTAGGTGGAAACAGGGTTCTTACACCTTCGTGACCTGCCTTGAACTCACCGCTGTGTTACAGAAGTCCTTTCAGTGCTTTTAGTCCTATTACATATGTTTCTTTCACCGTATATGGCTTATTTTCGCCATATTTCTTCCGGACTGACGCAATTTTTTCGTTCGTTCTCAGAATTACTTCGTGTATCATGGCTTCGGAAAATAACATGTCCAAGCCTTTGTGAACAATCTTCTTTTCCCAGTTTTTCCTTTGTAGTTGGTCCGCGAAGACGTGAAACAATATTGTGAATTAGAGTGCGGAAATTTTGCGAAGGGCCCTTCTTCAACCACACGAAATTTTTGACACTAAAGTAGTCGTCCTCACCATTTTTGTCACTGCTATTATTATAGTCACTGCGTTTTTCATCAGATGCTTCTTCCTTGCTCCCTGTGCCGTGAAAGGTTTCCTGAAAATTGTCTTCAGTTCTTTCGTTCTTGCTCGTTTCTTCTAAAATATTTAAGACGAAATCCACGAAATCAGGATCGAAACAACACAAAGTGGACTTTCTGCCATTGCCAAGCAAGCAAAAGCACAGGAATGGAGGCATAAACAGAGTCGACTGTGCAATCGTAAGTAATCCCTCATGTCGTTGCAGGAACACTAGCACTGTGGTACAGGTCTAAATGATCCGAGGTGTTAGTTCAGTACCTTATATCGTAATGAGGTAGTTCACGATTTGTTGTTTCCTACATCTCTCGAGTGGAGGTACATGGGAGGGAAGCCAATGAGGTTGAAATTTGGATGTGGTAGAATAGTTTGAAATTCTGGCAGGTTATTTTGACCGTACCACAGTAGTTAAGGTACAAGGCACTTCTAAGAAAAGAAAAATATAATCACGAGTTATTTTGGGTCTATGGACAGAGGAGCGAATGTCGCGCCACATCCAGGCCTATGCAGATATGTGCAGACCTTCATCTCTCTACCAAGCCTTCTAAAACCACTCACGAATTTCATACACAGAAATAGTACATGAGTAACACCTAAGAATATCCTAAGATCTTAAAAGGTTATATTATCGAATTTCGTTGCTATTTTCGCCTTCAGAGCTGGATTACACAAAAAAATGAGTGAAGAGTCACATTTGCAATATTAGTTACATTTTTTAAACTTTGGACATGATTTTGCTTTATAAACATCAAGTCGTTCAGAAAAATGAAGGCAAATATTTTCATTATATTTTTATCGACCTGATCTGTGAGCAAATAACGGAAATGTTTAACGTTCAACATGTCAGAGCATATTAATGACATATCTCCATAAAATATTCAAAAAAATTTCAAAGATTTCTCTTTACAATCATCAAACTGAAAAGTAAAAATATATCATTCTCATGGCCTCCATTTCGTATTTTACATTCTACGTAAGATTAACTTGAAAAAATTTATAAATTTTCAGATATATTACACAAAATTTGTGGTACTGATGGTAATTTTATTTCATTTTATCTGTGTACACAGCCACCATGGCATGTTAAAGACGAAAGGAAATAGTGGCTATAATAGAATGCTCTCTAGTGGCAGGTATATAAACCATGTTTTGTGAAAACTCATCGTTTGGTTTATACTCAGCGAAAAGTGTAAGACATACATGAGCATAATGATGAGAAAAACATACTTTTCCTTGTCTATTCGACGAGATTAGTTAAAACCGGAAATGTTAAACAGTAACTGTAGAAACAAGAATACCAAACACAACAGTAGTAGCGAACCAAACTGTCGGCTACATCCGTGCCCGGAAACCTTCCTCCACTCGTTACAGACATATTAAAATCTAACCAGAACAATTAAAGTTTGCTACCAGCTGGGGTGTAACGCCCTGTAATATGGTACAGGTGCACAGGCCTTTACTGCATCCTACCCGCTTCATCACCAGAGTACATAAATTTCCACAACAGTTTTCACAGTCTTCGCAGTGGGAACAACAGATCTCACAAGATAATGAAATATTAGAAAGTGTAAACGAAACACGATATTGTGAAATGTTGTATCTAAAACTAAATCAGAATAACCCACGCTTTTCAGTACGACAATGTTATGTTGTATCCGGTACGAAAGGAAAACAAAGCGAATGCTAGTTATTTATGGAATACGATAGTAACTTGTTACACAAAGTAGCCTCCAGGTATTACAAACTGTATGTTATTTCAAATACAATGGATCATTTTATGTTTTTTTACGACCGTCACGAGAAATTTAAAACTGTTGCTCTTACACTCAAATGAAACAAATGCAAAACAAACATGTCTGCACATTTACTGCGCATATTAGGCACCTGCACATCATTGTTATACAGCTTTACAATAAAGATCCAGAGGATATCATGCATTATATACAAATAACTGTAAAAGTGATTTGAAATTTTTTATTTTAAGTTAATTCTGCCTTTCTCCACAGTGTATTTTATTTGGTGAAGCTGTTATGAAATTCACCAACTAACTCACCAAAGCAGAGTTCGTCTTGAATACCTTACAGTTCCTCAGCCAGCCAAGAAATTCCCCACATTCTACGGAAGGTGAGGGTTCATTACCAAGTTCACAATAGCCCGCCACTTTTACTTAACCCGAACCATGTTAGTCTAGACCAGTGTTTCTCAACCTTTCTGAGATCGCGGCCCAAAATTTTTTTTTTATAAGATGAGGATCCGATCCCAACAGATTTACTCGTCAGTACCTTTCCAATTATTTTAAGTTCATACAACAAATTAACATAAGTATTAATAGTTAATTACGGCATAATCATAAAGAGTATTAGTACAATTAGGTGTACGGTGCGGCATATTGACAAATATTAAATTAGTGCTGTAACCTTCCACACGGGTACCGCCCCAACCAGCCACACCGAAACTCCAACTCACAAAGAACACGCAACCAATGTGGTGATACAACAGAACAGTCGCAGGCTCCTGGCGATGGTTGTATTAATGTCCGAAACATGTTAAGCATAGAAGAAAGAAAATAAAACTTAATAAAGTGTGACATCAAGTTGGTCTCTTATTCTTCAATTATCACAATGATGCACAGTCCAATACACATAAGACTTACATTTAAATTAGTTATCAATTCCAGGAGAATCTCTCGCGGCCTGGTATAATTGATACTAGGGCCCGCTACCGGGTCGCGGCCCGGCGGTTAAGAAACACTGGTCTAGACCATGCCTTATTATCATGTTCCTTTAAGATCCATTTTACTATTATTCTGCCATTTTGGCCTAGGTCTTCCAAGCAGCTCCTCAACTTCAGATTTCCCCACACAGACCTCTTTTGCATTCCTCTTCTCCCCCATATGCTCCATATGCCATGCCCATCTTACCCTCAATCACTGCATGTGGAAAACGGACGGCAGTGGAAGTTAAATATTTGGTATTCTTCGACGTAATCCTATATACGACCGCCCCAGTCCCAAGTTTGGTGCATCCCTTACGTTGACAACTTTATGTTAGTGCTGGCAAACAAGAGGATCTGTGTTCTGAGAAGTGCAGCATGCTCTCAAGGGACCACCCTTCTTGCCGACATACACACCAGAGGTTGTTTTAAAGCTAATAAACTAACAACTGGAACTCTGACTCAGTAGTTTGAAAGAACGGTAGTTATTCTTTTGCTCTGTACCAGAGACAGCTCACAGATTACCTCGCGTTTCGTTTCCTGGTATTGTTATTCATCTGTCTTCAGACGACGGAAAAATGTTAACTGTCACCCAAGGCAATCGGAAACTGCTCACCCAGGTGTCATGTCATCCATCACCTGCCAGGTCTACGTCTAATCCGCATCTTAGTGTAAGTTATTGAGCTCACACATTTACTGTGCTGCTTGCAGAGTGGTGAAGAATTTTGATGTCTTCACTCTCCTTCGCGACCTCACAAACAATCTTAAGGCGATTCTTCCCGTTGTCCTTTATTTAAACGCCATTCTACAACACAGAATTACACAACACCTATACATGTTTCCCATGATCCTAGCCTCGTCTTTGTTAACAGTTCATCATCAGACATTTTTATTTATCAAGAGCTGTCCAGTGAAAAAGTATCCTAGCATGGGACTGAGATCTTATTTCGTTACAATATGCGCCATAAAATTTAATTAAATGAATGTATAAAATTCAATTAAATAAATGCATAAAACATGGGTAAAATTATGGCGTATAGAAAGGTTTAAGATTATACTTTTAAATACAAACGAGAATAAAATATGAATAAAAATGGTAAGCACGTCAAATGAGTTGCTGTACACGTGTGCTTCAACAAATCACAATTTCCCCATTTACAAGAACTGAAAAATTGTTCAGTTTTTAATCACCAATTTTACATATACTCTTATTACTATACGTAGCATAAGGATTTTATTTTAATATGATGCAGGTGTCTAACCTCTGAGAAATCACGGTGTTAATAATGAGATCCATAAAATCTCACATATCATCAGCATGTGGTATTTATTAACTTATATAATGGACTGGTAGATACATATGAAAAGATAAATTTACTAGCTTTTAAGTATTTACGCCAGGCAAATTACAAACATGACTATTAACTTCGCAATTCCTCACCGTTCGTCCTTCCATTTCTCTATTAGCATGAAACAACTCAACTCCCACCAGGCGGATTTGAGGCAAATTTCGTACTGGACATCTGAACTAAAATGAGTCAATAATTTCCGATTTTGATAGAAGTAGGACAAAAGTAACAAACAGTTTACATGAAAACCTGCATACACTTATGGTATCATCAGTTATTAGCGTTAAAATGGTTACTTTGGTTACCATAATACTTGTGTATATGTGGATATGACAGTTCGTTTGGATAACCTGATTAACTATATTATTAATAAATAAGTTTATCATCAAAAAATGTCAGTTTTAAATGATACATACACTATGCAGTGCACTGTTTATTTACAGCTGACAAAACTACAGGCTGATGCTGTGTATTATCTCTTACTACATAACGAAGCTCCAAGAAGATGGCTATAAATAATAGCCGAAACAGTAAAAGTGTCTATAGACAAGTTCAATTCGTTTGTAATAAATTATACATAAATATATATACATTTCACGGAAGATTTACAATATTAAAAATTGTATCAATACTCCAATATTTACTGGGATTTACTCTTGGTACTAAGATAACTAAGGTTTCTAGGTTTCTATTGATTCACGAAGGCGCCAATACCGTTTTCTTCTGCTGACATTTAGCATCTTGTTTTAAATTGTGACGCTCCATAGAAAAGATGTGTGGCCAATATCGTAAGTCCCAATATCTAAGGAAAAAATATAGAAGATAAATTTAAAAAATAAAACGGGCCAAAATTATTACAAATACCGTAGCCTTGACACCCATGAGTATTTCTGAAATTTCTGTGAAATGTTTCACATTTAACCTGATCTGTTTGAAGTCATATCCTGCGTATACAGAAAACTTGTCTAACTGTATTCATGTCACGTAACAAAACACTGATATTGTAGCTACACCTGCTACTACGACATCAAAAGAAAGCACGGAATGCTACTAAAAGCAACCATGACTACCACGACTGGCCGCTATGAAATTACCGTGAAATACTACTCTATTCTGCCGACAACACAAAGCGTGTAAACTGCGTGGGAGGCTGGAAAATTTTATACGAAACTGAAAATAATTCTTTTATGAAATTTTCTCCGTGTTTTATCTTACGATGCTGCCGGTGTGTCAATTTACATAGCGTCAGTGGTAAGATGGCTCAGGGATGTTTGATTGGAGAGGAAGATGAAGGAATCGGTCGTGGGCCCAGTCGAGGTAATATATCGACACCTATGTGAGATAGGCGAGAAACTACTCCTAACCGCAGCGAGTATACACGGTGGCTTAGTTGATGTTTGAACTGGGCACCTCTTGAAAACACCACCGTTCTAATCACCAATTTCAGTTTCAAGTCTAACTCACAAGCAGAAATTGTCCTGAAAAAGCCTATATTTTGAACTGTAAAAGAGAATATCCTCAGAAGATATTACGTGACAGCTCAGCACGTGGTGTCACTCCCCAGCTGTTCAGCGGCTGCGAAGCAGATGGCGACTCTCAGAGTAACAAAACCAGTTAAGTGCCACTTCTAGACTGAGTACAAATTGTAGGAGTCAGTTCGTTTACATACGCCGGAGCACAATAAGAATCTTGCCTATGTCATTTGTTGTAATATGAAATTTAGCAAGCTCATACAAGAGGTAAAGCTACAGACTTCTAATATGCAAGTGCCTTGTTCGAATCTCTGCTGGAGAATGCAACTGAGCTATTTTTATGCACATTCGCAAAACAGCGAAAAAGGACTATTAGATTCAACGTGTCTCTCCGTCTGTCCGCCTATCCATCCGTCCGCACTAAACAATTCGGATCCCACTCGATTGATTTTAATGAAATCTATTATTTGGGTATTTTTCGAAAATCTTTAGTGAACACTTCAAGTTTTGTAAAAACTTGGTAAGAATAAGGAGTACCTTACATGATGACCAATATAACTTTTTGGGTTATATCTCGCTCATTTTTTGCTATGAGGTGAAATATTTCAGACAAAAGATAGAGATAAAATCAGAAAACAATTTTCACACTCAATATATTTTCTCCGAAAATCGTGCCGTTTATTAAATAATGTTGAAAAATACGTGTATTGTACAGTCAGACAGGCTGCAGATGACAATATGGCGCATGCGCGTTGCATGCTGGATGCCTCAGGCCACACACACACACACACTCAAAATATGTAATACTCATTGCTTTTCCACTGTAACAACAGTTGCACGAATGTGCCTAATAGATAGATTACACGTCCACAGCCTGCCCAAGATCTACAATCACCCCCTACACGACTTTTCTTCTTCCGTCCTGTCATTCGAGGTTATGTAACATCAGCTAATGTGAATGCCATTAAATATGCCACACAAATACATATAAAATTTTCCCTGTGCACACCATAACAGCATATGCGGGAATGGTAGTGCAGCTCCACTCATTCGGCGCTACATAGACGTGAGTAGACAGCTTCATGCTCAAGCTGCTTCATCTCGGTGAAGGAGCCCAGGACGCGTTGAACAGTAGCCTGAATGTGCATGAAAGCCAGTGCGGATGCTTCGAAGAAAACATCGTGTTCTTGCGGGCAATGAAGCCACGATTCCTCGAAACTACTTCCCGCAGGTTAGTTCACCAAACAGACTCAGCTATACCAGTCCTTAAATATAGCACATATAAGTAAATTAAATAACGCTGCGTGTCGGAGCAAGAATACGGACAACTCTAAACTGTAAAATGCGCTAGTAGAACTGACATAGCTATACGGATCAGAGTTCTGGAAATAAAGAAATAATAGACGGATCAATTGAGACAGCTAACACTAGAATCTTAAGGGCAGTTGCACGTAACATGAAATCACAAGTGTCAGGAACCTAGCAGTCGGACAACAAATACACAGGCGCTGTATTAGACATCTTAGACAACATAAACGGATAACACAAAACTGTCTGCACCACCTACACAGAAACGATGACAGAAAATTAAAAAAAAAAAGAAGTAACCTGTGTAAAGTGAGAAATTGTGTAAGAAGCAGATCGTGCAATTGTAGAAGGAACAATATCTACTTGAGCGGTGGAGTCGAGAGACTGCCGTGGGTCTAATAACAGCGCACAGTTCTATAGACTCTACTTCATCCTGTCCTTCTGGCAGATAACAGCCCCACACAAAACAAGATAGTAAATATCTACGGGACATAACATTCTTGTTGCTTTCGAAATCACGTCTGTACATTGTTTTTTACGTGGGACGGTGTGTTAGGTTTAGATTCTCAACTCTTTCTTCAGCATCTCTAATTCTACTTTATTCTATCTTATCTCCTACACAGTGAGATACCTTGACTCGTAAGGAAGGCAATATAATATGTTTTCATTTGTCTCGTATATCGCAAAACGTTCAGCTCTATAATTGTTTTTAGGCCTCGTTCGTACCCCACACAGAACACCGTCAGCCTGCAGTATGACGACCGATCGCATGAAGGCACGTAGGTCCCTATGCAGTGTGCTGTTTTCCATGTCCGAGTTTAACCACAGTATTACCGTTACACACACAACTCTTCTATGTGTGTTGGATGTCCTGTTGTTTACAGTGTTACATAGACCAAAAGGGGAAACGAATACCAATGTCCCCACCGAGCCGTTTATGGACACAGCCTTAAATAAAGGAGCAGCGGCCGGAAAGCAACATTTAGAAGGCGGTGGTACGCGTGACCGTAGCATATTAGCGTGGTAATGTTACAATCGCAACAGGAAACATGAAGAATGTGCAACAAAACGAATGAAGGTTCCTTGTAGCTAATATGTTCATGTAAATATACAGCCGAACTTTGTTATAACGTCATGAATGGGACTGAATATTTTGTGTCGTTATAAACGGGTGTTTATTAACCGAGAATTATAACGTTATAGTTAAGAGTGAGGAACTATACATTTTCCATTCCGTGCATTATGATTCAATTACCGCAGTATTAACTAACGAATGCCCACGATTCGTCGGAATCACAATAATGTTGTCATAGGTCAACTCCTATATGTTCCGCAACTCACTGGTCCATCATCACCAGTGAGTATACAGTTGCAAAAAACAATCATTTAACCTTTTTATTATTTCCAGTATGTAGTATAACCGTCGTAAATTCGTAAATGGGTGATTTATAGTAGACGGACTTTTGCACTGGAAATTATAAAATTTTTTTGTTATAAGATGTTTTAAAGTTACAAATTCTCGTTCCGTATCTTACAATGCTTTATATTTATATTTTGTGACATCTGTATTTCACTTATCTTATTTTAACACGGTTTATAACTACTTTTACGCTTGTAATAATTGTAACTAACAAATATTTTATAATTTTAAAATATTTTCATAAATTAAAAATTTTATAATTTTCGGTGCAAAAATCTATCAGCCATAAGTCACACATTTATGAATGTTCGACAGGTCTATTACATTTTAAGATCATAAAAAGGTTAAGCCGTTTTTTCACTCCCTGATAATGGGCCAGTTAGGTCCGAAACACGTCGGATGTGACTTATACAGCATTATTGTGATTTTGACAAATTGTGCGCATTTATTGATATACATTGTGACAAGTGACAAATGAATATGTACCACAGATTATCTTACTGTATAGGCGGGATGTCTTTTAAAGCGATGTCGTTATAACCGGGTTCGACTGTATTTTTAAAAAGGTCATAACTTTTTCGGGTTGCTAGTAATCGATACTGTATTTCTGCTCTTGGAATTTGTCTCCCGTTTCTTTAACGTCTAATACATTTTAGTACACAATACACAAAGTTGCATTGTAGCAATTCGGTGGCGGGTCATATCCGCCGGAAATGACGCCATTTTAACTTGCTACTGAAACGCGATGAGAGAAGTCAAAATGATAAAAGAAAGCTGTGGTACATAAAATGGTCTGAGGCATGAGTTGAACGAGAGAGACCACACGTAGGAGTCAATAGGAACGATAATTCACGGCTCCATAAGAATGGCGCCACAACCCGCGGGACAATCGCACAACTCAGCACATATTGAGTGATTCTGTACAGTCAGTTACACGAAAAGCGTTGCCCACAAACCCCTGACTTCTTTATTCTGCAGCGTGTTTGGCGACTGTGTACCAGTTTTCTTTCACACGATTACGTAACCGCCGTGCAGCAATGTGTAAGGTTCTTTCTATAATCACCAGTTAGGCTGACCACGCCTAAATATTTTTGCGACATTTTCTTCCCTACTTCGTCGCGAATTTCAAAACAGTGCCTTCAAAGAGGCCACAACTTCTTCATTCCAAGTCCTTATATAGTCAGTCTTAGCAAGAAATGTGACAATGCAACGGCCTAAGCTCTGTGGTTGCAAGTAGGGGCTTAAACAATATAGCAATCAATGTATCAACCTCCGAGAGTAAGTAAAATTCTTATAAACATAAATAAAAAAAATGTAGCCCCTTCTTGGAAGTGAATTCACCTGACAGCAAGAAAGAGGTCCTCAAATATTTCATAAAATTGTACAGCCAGTAAAAAAAAGCAATTCCATGACAGGCTTGGACAGGCCCTGAGGGTTCCAGGAGTTTAAGGCTCCCAGATTTCAAGACAATCGGCACATGAAGGTGGTAAGGTTGTCAGCCCTACGCACCGGCCGCCTTTACCCCCTAGGAAATATTCCTGGTACTCATGTTTTTTAGAGGCTGAGTCAACCCCACGGCCATAGTGCGGCCGGAAGGATTATGTCAACGAAAAATTCCAATGACACCATCGGGAATCGAACCCATAACCTTCTGTATTGAAGCGCAGTGCCTCAACCAACTGTGCCACCGCGTGCCTCGTGTGTAGCCCATATGCAACAGAAAATTCCTAGCGTGAATGATTAGCTTCGTTTTGCATATCGTTCTTCGTTTGCTTCTTCTTCTTCTCCTTCTTTTTCTTCTCCTTCTCCTTCTTCTTCTTTTTATTACTTTCATTCATATTCTTATTCGACCTTCACGGACTAGTTCTTCTGGCTGCGTCCACTTCAGATACAAATCTGACTTCCACACCTATAAAAGTTTTAGATATTCGGTAGATTTTTGACGGGAAGTCGGCCAATCACAATGCCTGTACGTACAGAGGCAAAGAAACACACACACACACACACACACACACACACACACACATACACACACACAATCTTCCACAATTCCAATGGGATTCCAACCCACTAACCCAGTGTTCGAAGGGTCCAAGGTAGTAAAAACTCGCACCGTGCGTCCAAAATGACTGGAGTTAGCAGCTTATGTATCTATGAATAATTAGGCAGAGGTTAACTGCGATTACTAATACTGAGAAGAAAACTAATGTGAAATATACTACATATTAAAAATTTGCAATGCGTCAATGAACACTTCAACATTATAATTGCTGGCCTTCTCTTTAAAGGAAGAACAAGCTCCATCCATGTACTTTGATACAGAAGGGGATATATGGTGAGCCTCAGCAGTAAACTACTACTACTACTACTACTACTACTACTACCAATGATAATATAATTCAATGTGAATTCAAAAAGCAATATATTTTAAGAGCCCCGTTTTTCAGTCACTTAAAAACTCTTTTTTTTTTGTTTCTGCAACAATAAGCACAAGAATCTGTCGATAATTGAGGGTTTCCTAATGCTAAAAAGTGAACGATATGTCAGTACAAATTTAAGGCATGGCCTAAATGTGTTACATGAGGGTAGTTTACGGGGGGAGGGGGGCAGTGCGGGGCCTAAAGTCCCAATTACCACAACTGTTTTCTTTCTGCCTTCTTGTGCTTTACTTGTGGGCAACGTTTATATATGTTGTCTATTGCTTACACAAGCAGAGTAAAATACCTTCCGATCTGAAGGCGTAGAACTGTGGTAAAGTTAAAGTATTTAAACTTTTAGCTTTTTAATATTTGTCCGTTGTTTCCAACTGGACGGATTTCCATGAAATTTGATGTTGATTATTTTTAAAAAATCTGTCGAGAAAATTCAATTTTCAGTAAAATCTGACAAGAATAACGAGTACTTTACATGAAGACCAATACACAACGTTTATCATATCTCGCTCAGTTCTTCTTAGAATTAGAAATGTTGCAGACAGAAATTGTAGAGAAAATCAAACACACATTTTAGTTTCAATAACATTTTTTTTTTTCGAAAATCGTGCGCTTTATGAGAAGATGTGAAAAAATATCGTGGAGCCAGACAGGCCACAGATGACAATATGGGGCATGTGATTGCAAGCTGGATACCTAATGCTACAAACACAGACTAAGGTTATGTAACACGTGTTACTTTTCTGCGGCATGAATGGTTACGTGAAAACGTCTCAGTGTTACCTTTATAATTTATGTACATTGCCGCTCCTTTTTTTTTGCTACATTCGATTCTTATTAATGTATTAGTTATGTGACATTCAAACAAGCAGGTGGGTATTCTCGGTATATGATTACAACGCCATGTTCTTTCTTTCCTTCTCCTTTGACTCTTTCGTTAATTTTTTTAGAGCGATCGAATTCGAAATGTTGAAAGTCTGAACTTCCAACAGATGTCACTTCTTTCACCTGATAACTTTCTGTTACGGAAACTAATTGCCAAGACATTGTGATTTCAAACTCGCTCTGTTGGAAAGTGACGTGGAAACAGTCTTCGATTTTGTCTACCACATTTCTTGTGTTGAATGACACAAAAGAGTGAACTTAAGTTTATTTGTGAGTGTCGATATTCTTGTGTTGGCCGATTCCCAGCATAGTTTATTACCACACAGTTTTAACTTCCTACTTGATGGATATTTCAATTCGTAAAAGTAAGTCACCTTAATTAAATTTATAGGCATATATACACGTAAGTATTTATCCTGCAGCAATTCCCATTTAGAATGGGAAACACAAATGTATGATATGACTGTTTGTAGGAAATATGCGTACATTTTGGCACGCGGCGCAGCAACCTAGATCATTAAGTGTAGCTAATTATCGCTACAAAATCCCATTATTTTTCAACATGACCTCAAACTGGCCCATGGTTAAAAACATTCCGTCACGCTAGAAATCGGGCTGTTGTCATCGAAACCGCCCGCACTCACCGTCAATAAACAGGCAGTTCCCGCTTCCACATTAATACGGAAATCGGCAACTCAACAACTGCTGCTTCAGCCACTCAAACAAATTGTTATATTCAACACAAAAATGCACACCCACACAGCACACGTCAAACACCAGAACTATTGCAGTTGTTTCACTGGGAAAATCTGGACCATGCATGTCATCAAATTCGATAGAAAATATAATGTAGACTACAAACAACAAAATTATTCTAAGCCCTTGAAGGATATTCAGAAGCGAATAATGTAAATACGCAGATGGTTATGTCCTTTATGCATTAAGATAAGCATAGAACACATATATTATATTTCAGTGAATATTACGGCTTATATTTGTCTTCATGTGTACACAATTCATTTGGTGGGGAAGCAGTTCTAATGTCTGACTGACAGCGTTAATCATCAGATAACCGAGATATGCTAGTAATTTCATCTGTAATGTAATTTAGACAGGCATTTCCAATAGTAGCGTTGATGCTATTGGTCGGGCGGTCTAAAGCGTGCGTCTGCGGGCCCTCGCTGGCTGGGATTGCGGCTATGGATGTCTGTCTCTTGTGAGTGTTCTGTGTTGCCGGGTAGGGGTCTATGCATCGAGCTGATTACTCGTCCAGAGGAGTCCTACCGAATGTGGTGTATCGTTGTGTGTGATCTAGATACCTCAAGTAAGAGGAGGCCATGTCCGCTTTGGGCCGCAGCACCACAGGAAAAACACATTTCAGTAGTAATTGGAAGACACGTTAATTGTGACAGAGCTTCCACAGAAAGATCAAATACTGGACAACGTTCGAACAAATAATTCAGTTTTTAGCACCATTAAGTTAGCCGTACAGAGGAAGGTGTGCAATATGAGGACCAGTACATCCTTTCAATAAAGGTGTTATCATTATCAGGGTGTTCACACATCTCCGCAGGACATTTACTGATAACATCTAGCAGTATATCTACCGCGGTAGTATACAGACTACCAGCTTGGCTAGTACTCAGATTACCACTCTCGGATGCGTCGTCGTTACGATATACTGTTTCGGCTATAAACTGGCATTTATTAAGGTTTCTCTGACAGAGTAATTCCGTTTATAGCTGCGCTTTTATCTCACGAAAGCTAGACGAACAAAAGACTGTCAGAGCGAAGAGAGAGACATTTGACTTAGAGGCAGATAGCAAGTTACAGAGTAACAACAGGTAGAGAGAGAGACGGACTTAGAAAAAAGTGCGTGTAACAGAAATCAAACGAGTTTCATACTGTTACGTTCGGCAGCCTTTCTCTACACAAGGGCTTAATGTAAAAAGCTTTCTGCTAGAGAGATGAGCAAGTAAAATCAGCAAATTCAAACTGAAGGAGATAGTGCCATGAACCAGGCAAGGTCAGTCAATATAGAAATTGTCTTCAATTCTAATAATTAAATAAAGATGATATATTTCGTTCCGACAAAATTCTGTACGTGAAATGTCGCTCCATTTCACGTTGAAGCTAATACTGTAAAGAGCAGCGTAGTAGCAATTTCATTATACATACCACAAAGTTCATTGGAGCACAACGGTATGTTAAGAAATGAACTGGCGTATCGTTCTACGGGTACAGAATTAGGCAACCGTTGATAATATTATGTGAGAACACGGCAATCCTTATCTTATTCAGGTCGAAAAACTGGGAACTTTGTAGAATATTTCTCTTTGTGATTCGCACTACCGTGGAGATTCTCTTTTCTGGCACAGTTTAGACGAAAATAATGCATTTCCCGTAGACATCCATTAAAGAAATCAAATTGATAGAGTTAGACATAATACTTCGTGACCCAGGAAGACGTCGACACTTTACGTTACTCAGTCCTGATAAATGCTTGATTATGGATATAAAGCAAACCACTGCCATTTCCTTCGGCATTGTTTCTAATTACCATTCATAAACCATTCAACGTTACACATGCGCTAATATTTTCCGCTGATGAAACGACAAACAAAGAATGAATCAATGAATATTTTCCATCAGAAGGGAAGCGTGCAGACACTACACAAAAGCCAAACTCAAAGGAAATTAATAATTAAATTAAATTAAATGATTTGTCAATAACAGAAGAGATGTTATTCAGGAGGAGCAAGCTGCAGGGAATTACAGTTTATGATTAAACCTATTTGAAATAACGGGATGAAATTTATGGAAATAAAGTAAAAACATCAATTGGATACACAAACATTTAACTTGATACGGACGGGGTACAAGAGGAAAAAGTGACACACAACATGTAAAATGTATGGACAAAAGAACAGAAATGGTTAAGCTCGGGAATTTCTGAAAATTTTGAACAAATTCCAAGTGCTGGAAAAACAACACAAAATACTGTTTGAAATGCATTGGCAGAAGAGAGACGTAAAATAAGTGATGGAAAAACATAATGAATAGCACAAATAAAACATAAAAAAATCATGAAACTACCTCGAGGAAGAGAAAGAAATTGGAAGCATATTTTATGATAAAAAAGTAGTCTACACAGAAAAGAAGAAAAAGGTAGACAAGAGACACAAAAAGCTAAAAATACGGGAAGGTATGTAGGGTACTGAAATCAAATGTAAGAAAAGAACGGGAATGAGAGAAATACCAAGCTTACAACGTGGGTGACAGTGTTTACAGTGACACATCGTCAGGTTTTACAAAAGTAACAGTAATACGATGTAATTATTGTGAGAGGAGAAACAATTTAAAAATACATGAATGGGTTAGAGTTAGTAAAATATAGTAGCAGACTACACAAATTAGGAACCACAACGTTCAAGTTATTGTGGAGACACCCAGCAGTTTCAGTATATCTCCTACAGGTTACGACCGTGACATACTGACAAACAAACGAACTAATTTCATGGAGCAGAGTACTTCTAGAGAAGCTTACGGTTCCTAAATTATCCCATAAATTATTTTATATGACCACAAGTTTCACTGCTGTGTTCGCATAATCCTTTATTTTGTCCTTCCCCTCAGCCAGATATTTCCATTCTACGCTCTGCCATCCTACACATTTTAATAATATCCTAAGACCAAAAAGATTATTAGTCACAATTCATATTATCATATAAATTAGGTGTCGAAAAATATTTCGACGACAATCATAACTTTCAATTACGTATATGATATTTACAGCATACTGACATTCCAGCACGGAATACTGTTTTTGATCAGATCAATTGTTTCAATTTTAGTTTCGTGCAATGCACACTTCACATTTTACCGACATGAACTGAATTCACACCCGTTCTACAACGTCAAGTACAGATATTTAACACTACATCTAATTTGTTTCCAATTTAAGAGTTTCGGAGGTGAGTTAAGTGTAGAAATTAACTCAAACGTGGGAGTCAGGAAATTAATACAGATACACGATATGCAGGGAAAGAACAGGAAAGGGAAGAACGAAAAGATATACAAGTGTCTGTAGCGACAGGCCTAAACAAAGAAACAAAAGCCATAAGAATTCTCAATAAGCTTATTTATGACACAATCCGTTCCGGGTTTACTTAAAATCCGAGACAGTACAATTATTCTGTCAACAGTGTGTGACGTAATGTTATTTTCGGACGACGGAGGTAATTCTTGGGTGACTTATGTAATTGTTGGTTGCAGTACGAAATTTTTGGGCGACTCTGGTAACTGTTGGGTGATGTACGTAAATGTAAGGACTCTACGTAATTGTTGGTCGATATAACGTAATTTTTGGGCGAAGTAGGTAATTGTTGGCGACCTAGGTAAATGTTGAGTGAAGTATGTAATTCTTGGGTAAAGCAGGTAATTTTTTTTAAGATATTGGTAATTGTTTGCGCGACGTACCTATTGTTGGAAGACGTAGGTAATTGTTGGCTTAAGAAAACTTAACACTTTCCAAACACCGGCATATTTTACGCTAAGTATGTGGCATCTAGAGTAAATTTAATGTTAATAAAAATCCAACCAGATGCAACAGTATGCAGATATTTATTTACTGCAAAGTCACTCTACATATTTCGGGTGTCATAGTACCCATCATCAGGAGTACTAAAAACTGTAACCACAGACTCCGGTACAGGTCATAATACTGGTACAGCTACTTCCCTCCAACGTAGCCTGATCGGGATTAACATTGAATTAAGATGCACGGAACCATGAGTTTAAAAAAAAATTAGAGTAAATTTTTCAACCAGAAATTCACTCCAACCACTGCATTGCCTCCGTCATAGAAGATTAGTTGCGGCTTAATAAAAATATGGTTAGAGGACTTCCGTGATCGAACTGGGTCTTATCTGTTACATTCCAATGGCCGCACACTATGCTAAACTGCACGACATGTCACCCCTGACTGCCACATTTTGTTTTAACTATCGGACTCTATGTCATAATCCTGAAGCAGACAAATCCTAGTGTTCCTTTGTTGTGAAGGCAGGTTTTGTTACAATCGACTGTGGTTGGTGGCTGACCTCGAAAGGTCAGTCTACGTGTGGAGACCGCCTGAGTTAATGTGAGGTTTCATTGTTACAGGCGAAACACGACGTCTTTAAAACAAGACCCCGTAGCAAATTACAGACTTCTTATTGTGCACCCATAAAACGCGCTTTCTTAGTAAGAAATTAATTATATTCCTCTTTATATATATATATGTTAGCGAAATTTATAAAGAGGGATCGTAATATTTCCAATTATAAACCCAATTCATTAAAATCTGTCTAAAATGAAACCTGATTTAAACGGAATCCTGCCTTTAGTGGGAGAGATACATAGTTTTGAAAAATAATTAATATTATCTGTATAAAAAAGGAAGCATTTGAAGGCAAATAATATCTCGGAATATTCAGTTTTTGTGTAAGTACACCTTCGTTACCTACTGCTTCCTGGAATTTTATCTGAGCAGAAATGTTCGTGACACAAATAGGAGAGAAAGAAGCCGGATAAAGGACAAAATATTTGCAGAACAGTTATGTGGAACAATGGGGAGAGCGAAAAAACAAATAAAAATAAACAAACTAAGAAAAAAGCAGATTAATTAAACTGTGTATTACACGTAAATTGTAGTGACATTGGGTAGGACAAGGTTTAGTTATGTTGACTCATAACAGTTAAGTATTGGAAATATATGTACTATAATGCATATAAGAATGTAAATATGGACTTATGAATTTTGCATGTGAGTATGTATATATTACGTACGAATATATGTATGTAAGCACACACATACACGTATATAATGTACGTATGTATGTATGTATTATGTAAGAATTATGTACTGTGAATATATGTACGTATTTATTTATTTATTTATTTACTTATTTATACAGGTATGTGTGCATGCACTCATATTAGAAGATTAAACGTTACAGGCAGACATGTACTCTGGCATTTTGAATTACTTACGAAATGGAATACCACAGTCCAGGGCTCATACACAACTGAATTTCAGCTCAATCGCACGTTTCGTAGCCATTTTATCACAGACAGACTTCATTTTCCTAAAATAAAGCGAGAGTATCGTAGTGCAAGAACAGATGTAGCTCATGTCAAACTACTATCGCGACATCATCAACACATTTCAAGAAAAAACACTATTCTTACAAATGTTGTTAAAGAGCTCATTTCAGAATTAATCTTGCATCGAAAGTATAAGGAAAAGACAAAGGAATGACAATATTAATAAAATAAACGTACTGATATTAACAAATTGACGCAAGTCAGGCATTTATTTGGAAAGGATCACATAAAGTTTGGTAATGCAAAGTTAAAATTAAAACCGCAAAACAGAAGGAGAGTAGGAAAGTACAGACTGTGTGGCTAGAAAATTTAGAGATTTGTACGTGAAGAGGTGGGACAAAAGGGCAAACGACATACAGAAGAGTGGTTACCTATAGAGAGAGTGTACAATACAAATATTATTACGGAGCTGTTAGGTTGGTTTTCATAGTTGTCGTTCATGAATTTCTATTAAAATGCCCTTGAAAGGTATTTGAAAACACTGCTAGTGATAGTGCATGCAATGAAACTGTACTGCACTACTGTCTGTGACACTAGGCCCTACTGCCTGCTCTGTGCTCCTTTTGTATCTTGTAAGGACGTCAATACCATCTCCTAGGTAGCAGACACAAATATTCTGTCTGCTCTCTAATTCAGTTCGGTTTCAGGCGCTCATCAGAAACTTAACCGGGTTCTAATTCGTTTTCCAAACGAAAAGAAATGTCGGCACTGAGTTCCTGAAAACATGCAAATATCGAATCCGATCTCTACAAAAATTCCTAATCAGTTTTTTTTTTAACCAACAGTCTATGGAAAGGGGCAAATACGGGACTGATTCTGGCAGGAAAGTACAATTTCATTAAGAGCTAAACATTTTAAGCATTGATTTTAAAAACGTGTACAGCTGATTTGAAACAATTCGTCCGTGTTCGAACCATGTGTTAATATTTCACAAACTGGCGGAATTTTGTGGTATAAATTTACTGGCACATCACACAAACCACAATTTTGAAGGCAATCGCACTGGGTATGTACATGTATACAGCTACATTCTAAAGGCTATAGTTCAAGTTCCCCACTTCTAGCTAGAAATAGTGGTCGCACCAGGTAATACGCACAGGAGAAAAACAAAATACATATATACATCTTCAGTCGGAAACACTAAAAGGAAATGAGCTTTTGTAAAACGTGGGGACATATAGAATGGCATTACTAAAAGGCATGACAGGCAATGTAGGTATAACAAGACATTAAGGCGCGTTCATGCAACCATTTCAGCAGTGGAAAACAATAATTATTACATATTCTGAGTGTGTGTTTGTAGCTTTAATTAGCAAACATGCAATGCGCATGCGCCATATTGTCAGATATGGCCTGTCTGGCTGTACGTTATTTTTCCACGTTATCTCGTAAACGGCATGATTTGCGAAAAAAAAGTTATTGTATCTAAAAGCTGCGCTCATAAGTATCGTCGGTAGAAGATGAGCATTAGTACTAAGCCGGCTAAAGATCGATCACTTTACCTGCGGGGAAAGAGCACCGGTCCCAGTTGGAAAAGTGTTGGGTAGTCAACCGAGAAGGTCTAAAGCTGTATGTAAGACAGAAAACGGTTTGTACTGATGAGAATTGATCTCCAAATCCCCGGTATTCATTCCGCAGCCTAGTAATTAGAGCCCCTAATCTTAAGTTTTCCTGTTTTTTTAAATGACTTTTAAGGTACAAAACCCCAGACATGATAAACATTAAGCACAAATCGGAATACCGTCAGCTGATTTAGTAGAAGAAATATGCATTCGATCTGTTTCAGTGAATATGTCGCGAAGCAAAGCGACTGGTGAAACAACAATATCAGTAGATCTGCTGGGCTTAACAGCCTAGCAGATCTACTGATCGAATGCATATTTCTTCTACTAAATCAGCTGACGGTATTCCGAATTGTGCTTAATGTTTATCATTACAGAAGTACGACCCTACACTCTGGTGTTAAAAACATATGAACCATCGAAAATAATATTTATTTTTACGGTTCCACCCGACATTTTCAGTGTTGCCATACACACGTCAGTAAGTAAGTAAGTTTTAATAAAAAGGCGAATTTCGCTGAATTTCATTTCACTAAAAAGGTAGTTGTTTAAAACCGCAATTTATTCTCCAAACTTGTAACATTTTTCATTACATAATACGCGTAGTCTTAAACTGAAAACTGTTTCGAAGTTCAGATTAAGATGTCAGGGTCTAAAATGGTTCTGCCTGTAACAGATGTTCTTGAGTTTCGTATAATAATGTAGTGGATAAGTCAATGTATACGTGCTTTGTCCTCGTGCTTCCACACCATGCCTACACTTCGTACAGTCTACACCACGTAGTACGTACGGTACGCAGTGCCCAAAATATTTAGTGCCCACACAATGATAATGTCTGCAGTATGTTTCGCTGCACTATTCAGGATGCTACGCATAAGGCGTGCAAACTCCTGAATGCTATTTTTATGAGTCATTTTGAGTGCAAACTGCTGTATCAACATTTGCCTCCTTATCACCGCTACATCGCCACTAGCAATTTAACCCTTTCAACACGAATGGCAGACCGCTTTATTTAAAGACCCAGTCCGTACCGCGCTGTAAACACTTTTCATCTTGGTTATAAAAACCGATCAGTTCGTGACATAAGTGACACAAGTCGCTGTTTATTCTCAGATAAATACAAAACACATAAATACAGTGTGGGCAGAGCGTACAGTTGTTGAATGTTAAACCTGTTGGTGCCTCACGTGACCAGTAGGCTTTAAAAGGCTAATGTGTCAACATACTATAATATACAGTACGATATCCGTTCCTATGAACCACTGTGACGCTTATATCCACATCTGGCAAAAATACTCACTGTTGTCATTACTTTTATGACGCGCAGAACTGTGGATATAGAACTGTGAAATGTCACTTTGAACAAAGGTCAGCGTTAACATAGTGGAAAACTGACTAATCCTATGAAAACTTATTCCTTCTTCCACGTTTTAACATAACTATTTAAACTAACTTAACTCACTCGGTAATGTAAATAAAATTTTACGTCTGTCTCTTGACACTTATTTCGATACTGTTCAGAGAGTAGAGCAAGAATGAACTGCTACCTTTATTTTATGGTGTGATCGGGCACATGTTTCACAGCAGGTTAAAACTTAAGGGATATCTTTTATTTTGTTTTGTTATCTGTCAAAAATATATTTTTATTTGTATAGGTTGGCAAAACACATGTGTTGTAAAATTCTCGGTTACGGACATGTACGTTCTTTTAAATGTTGGTAGCGAAGTAATGGTTCATATTCGGTCACAGGTTGATACAGCTCATTTTGCTCAAAATGACTCATGTAATAGCACCCTGAAGGCTAGCACACTTTATGTGAAACATCCTATATAGTGCCTATAATAAATGTTGTGAACACTGCACAATACTCAGGTCACGCGTTTCCACACTGCATGATGGCTACAACTTGTGGTTACTGTAATCTGTAGTGCTTAGTCATATGCTATGTACGGCCTAAATATCTGTATATGTATCATCTTCTTTAGCTAAAAAGCATCATTAACCTACCATGACTAAATTCACGGTGTTTTTTTTTTGCAGTTAAAGCTCCACCTTTCTCATTGAACCCCAGACTACTTCATAACCTATGTCTTACTGAAATTAACGCAAGTACTGAAATGCATACTTCATTCTTATTGGTACAATGAACACATTCTTATATCTGACGTCAACACACGTCCCTTCAGCATAGCTCAATTACATGTTCTTTTTTTTTTATTGTTTATTAACACGTTTTAACATTTCCGCTCTACGAACGCGATAAACTGGTCTTAAGTTGACTATTTACAGCAAACATTTGGTATACACGCATGTCACCTCTATCAGAATAAAACTGTCCTATTTTATCTTCAACAATTTTACCTACGTCGCAAACTTAACAACTGGACGAGAATCATGCAAATATAATACAAAGCAATCCGGCTTCCACAACGTGACGCAAGAAATATGTGTCATAGAGCAACACTTCTCTCGCAACATAAAGTGGAATTACAGTATATAGGGTGTTGTCTCGCCTATTTGATTAATAACTGCCAGCTTGACATTTCACTGAGTTTTATTATACTTTCTAAAGGTTCTGATCACTGCGATCGTTTTTCTAGCTCCCGTCATCGACGGCTAAACCTCACCGACAGGCGGCGCACGACGCAACGCTGGCAGAATTTCGGGCGGAGAGTTGGGCCGGCACTTATCAGTCAAAAAAAAAAGCCCTTTATTTTTACTTTCGCGCCGTTTTATGCGTGAGTACAAGTATTAGTAATATGATTGGAAACTGCAGGAAGCCGATGTTTTTGTAAGGACTGAGATAAGGGGAAACATCCAGAATGACGAAGAAACTATCCTGTGTGAAGAACATATGACGGTAGCTTAATCCTGGCGTTCCACACATTAAAAAAGAATATTACTAACCGATAAACACGAGAGAGCGCAATCTTACCATACGGTTTGACGAAGTTCCATAGAAGAAGCTACATTCGGCGTCCTGGAAGAGTGATGTAAAAATTAATATTTCCCAGCCAAATTTAGAAAGTAAGAGGTGGTTAATTTATTAACGTGTATTATTCGAGAGTTCGGAGTGAAGTTTAAATTATCCTCGAGAAGGCCTGAAGCACAAAAGTTATAAAAATCTCGACAACGCGTGGTGTCGGGGCAGTTCCGTACGTAACAAGGGCGATTTTATTCCTTACGTTCCTGTAGATAAAAAAAAACTGCAAAATTTGAAGTGCTTCGTCTGATACGACCTTTTGACTTTTCGGCAAATATTAGAGCTAACATCTTCATGGTGAATTTCGAGGATACCTAAAAGCAGCTGCATATGAAGGCCTAAGCCCGACACTGCCAAGAATTTGATGATTACTTCTTGGAAGTTATGCTAATGTTAGTTACTTGTTAGACTTGCATTAGATATTATTTTATACAAGAAAATTTCCTGGTACAGAGTGTTTGAAAGTTGGGAGAGTCTAAGAATCTGGGACAAAGCTCCTGAATGCCATAGGAGTTTTAAATAACTGTGCATTTGAAGAACTTAAGCAGAATTACTGGCGCAGTGGTACCAACATACAGAGGTCACTCGAAAAATTACGCATCCGAACATAAAAGAAAAAGTGGTGCCAAGTATTAAATCTTCTAATTTCCAGTTTTGGCTGATGTGCAAATTTTGATGATTTGTTTTACCATCGCTTCAATGACAGTGGGAATAACAAAGAATAATACATTTTTTCCTATTTATTCTTCCATTATTAAACAACACGGTTAACCGAACAAACGTCAGTGGGTTAGGTGAAAGAGCTACAGGATTATACACTATCATCTAGAAAGAATAGGTAAGGAAAAATTAGTGATATATTCCAAACATTTCCCCAGGTATTCGTCATCGAGGAGTCACGAAAACCATAAGTAATTTTAGGGGAGTTTCAAAAATATTTTTTAAGTAGTTTAATGTAGTTTGATGCAGGTAATTTCAAGCCTCTTTGGGTAAAATTCCGAAGCGTATATTGGTGGTTGCCGACGCTTCGGGGTAACCTATCCGACCCATGTTCAAGTTCTAAGCAGTCCAAGGAGTCGGTAAATAACTACACATCTACGCTGCATAATATTCCAGAATGGAGAAGATATCAAATGAAATTTATTTGTAAATAATACAAAACATTTTATTTTGTTCCATTTTTCCAAAGCGCCTGTAGGAACATCACTTAACGGGACGAATGAGGAGATATTCAGAACCTTTTGTAGTCGTATTCGAAACCGCGCACGGTGTAGATAGTTTCGAGGCACTGTGGACTTACGAGTACAACCATCCGCCTTTTCACAGCAGACACAGAGACAAGTAGAAATGAGATGTGATTCAACTCACTACCAGGACATTATCTCTTGCAGGGGTATTATATTTGATGTACCCTATCTTGTATTTATCTTTCTCATATGCATGGTTTCCCGCATGTGGTACAATAATACTTTGAGCTAGAACTGAGTTTTCACACAAGAAATGCCAGTTTCTACAGCCACTGTGTAGAAAAGGTAATGCCGATAGAAGAAGAAGAGAGTTAATCTTTGTCTTCTTTTTCGCCATTAATAAGGTGATCTGAAGGAGGATGTAAGTTCTGTCCTCACAGTAACCTAAGGTAAATTGCATCTGTGAAAATGAACAAAGCTCGATACCGAAGAACGTTCTTTCACTGAAGAATGAAACTCTATTGATTCTGTAGTTTTGGCTTACAGATATCGGATAAAGATCTGCGAGTGAACAAACTCTGTTCATTCTGCAACAACGAACACTGATAATTAGGATTTTCAGTTCCGACATTTTATTTGACTTTTAGAGTATGAAAAATCAGTATGCCTATATAATGTACTCCAGTCCTAAGATCACTTACCGAATATGGCTGAATTATAGAAGGCGTATGCATATTTACTATGATTAAATAACTCGGACATATATGTAAATAATATATCGGCCTCAGAAACATACTCTCTTGTTGTGTGTCGGTATGTTACTTGAACTGTCAGCATAAGTAATGACATTAAATCAGTGGTTTTAAGGACGGGATTTATTTGTCTGCTTGTTCATTTATTTCTTTGACAGAAAAAGTGTGGAGTTTAACTTAATAGAACACATGTTGCTGTGTTTTAAACTCAAAAATCGTTTGTTGATAGATCGTTATATTACGCCAGCTATTTGTCTTGTATAACGGTCGGATGATGGATTGATTTAATCCGAATCATGTAGCAAAGACTATGAAAGAGAAAATAAGTAATGTTTTGACGGACAATTTGTCCATGTTTTCTTTTACTGAGTGTGGAGTTCCATCATCATCAGAGGGACTATCGGCTTATCTAGAAGGATTCTGTATTATCCAATCAGTTTATCTGCGAAAAATTGAGAAAAGAATCAGGAGTCTTAAAATGACTTTTTCTAAATTAATGTCTTTGGTTACAGAACGTCCAATGTTACTTCTGCACTACAGAATCCTAAATTAGTGACTGCTCAAAAAACTAAGTTAAATACTGTGCTACAGATTTGCGAAGCAACAAACATCTATATGTCATTTGTTACAACATACAAGAAGCTCTCTTAAATGAAGTTAATCTAATTTATTATTACTATTATTATTATCTTCACAAACTTTGTGTGCATAAGTTTTCTGATGGCTAGGTAAACTGGTTTCTTTGTTGCCTTACCAAACGACATTCTTCTGTATACATTTTAGATAGTTTTTCGTTACACTTCGAATTTTTTTCGGGGGTCCCACAAGGATCTTTCTTAGGTATTTTACCTATATATATATATATATAAGCGACAGTTGTAATGCAATTAAACGTTCTAAATATCTATCCTTTGCTAATGACAACATTTTTTTTGGTGCTTTAAATCTGTAGACGATTGCATTTTGCTGCAAACTGATATTGAACATAAACAAGCTCGGTGTAATGCAAACTTCGTGAAATTAAACAGCAGTAAAACTATTATTATTGCTTTGACTGGGAAAACAAATATTTGTCATTATCCTTACAAATTACGGGACACTTATATATCCCGTACGGCCAACATCAAAGACCTTGGGGTACAACTCGATTGAAAACGGAATTTCCACACGCTCATGTAGACTACATTTTCTCCAAACACGTAAGGATGTTGGAATTAATAAATTACGATCTATTCCTTTTCTACCCTTCACAGTTTATTAATATTTTACCTAACTTTAGGGGGACCCAAACTTATGTATGCCTCAACTGTAAGGATCTATAACGTATACTGACGCCAATAAGCTGGAAGGCATTCAGCTGAAGTTTGCAAACCAGTGTCAAAATCATTTCTTTATTTATGGTCATGCGACTTACGAGGATTTTCTTAAATTTCTAAAGTGCTTGCTCCGCACAGCAGAAGAATTTATTTTGATGCACTATTTTTTATTTCTGTTTAATTGGGTTCAATATGCCGCCCGTCTTTTTACAAAACCGTTGTACGAGTTCTTCCTCGTAATTTTAGAAACTCCGCTCTGTTCATTGTCACCTGCAAAACTTTCCGTCTGCTAGATATGTTTCGACTGCTAACCACGTGTGCAAAGACGTTGATATATTTAGGAAGCCAATTGCTTCTCTAAAGCAGATTCTGGGCTAATATGTGACATTTTTGTATCAACTTATCTATGTTTTTTCAGGATTTAGGGCTTCTCTCCTAGTATTTCTTTTATGTTGTTTTCTTCTGTCATATTGCTTTTGTTTGTTTGTCTGTTTAGTGTTTTGTTTTTGTACATTTCAGCTCTTTTTGTTTTATTTGTGTCTTTGTTCTGGTTTCATAAAATACGCGTTTGTAATAGTACTGCTTTTTGCCCAACTCTTAAGATGTTCTTGGTTAACTTATATTCTCTAGATATTTTTGGAAGTTTTTGGTCACCAATCCTTCTGCTGTTATGACTAAGTGAAATACAGCCACGTTATTAAGCTTCCAGATATTTTTTATTTCCAGGGCAAAGTTTTCATATTTCGTAATTTTTTCTGTCTCAATTTTGGGAAGGAAAAGGATCAAGGGAACAGCTCTTGTGTAGTTGACCCACACTGATTTTTTTTATTGTGGTTTTCTTTTAGCGTTCTTACATATACTGTATGTTAGTCATAAGTTAAATTTACTCTTGCTTAGTTCTCGCCTCTCTTAAGACCAGGCATGGGAGGAATATACTTTCCTTCCATTTCTTTTGTTTATAACTGGACTCGCTAAGTGTATCGCGTGAGCAGTGTGTGGAGCAACACATGTAACAATAGTTGCTTTTGTTCTGCGGGAGCAGTCTGCTGCGTAGCTCGAACTGTGTCTGAGCAGCAGAGTCCGAAGCTGGACAGTCCGTGAGTGCGAACAGAAATGAAGAGTCCACTGGCGAGAATTGTCACTGATACATTTCAGTTGTAAATGCAATTACTCTATACTCTCGCACAATAAAACTCAAATATATTCTGCTTGGAGATTATTGAGTGTGTGTGCGGCCTGCCCGACTCCCCGTCTTAACCAGAGTTACGAGCTCCGTCCTCCCTGAGAACGACATCTAAGATACGTTCCTCATCGCGTCCGCAACGGATACAACACTGCTATATCTGCTAAGAGTGCTGTTTTATTCTCTGTGTAGATGAGCACTATATCAGTTCTGTTTAAAACCATCGTTTTATCAGTACTGGTACACCTGTCCCAATGCAAAATCATGTTAGCTGATTCCCGCCCCGTTGTGGCTTGTATCTAGTGCACGAAGGAGTATTTCTATCTAGTAGCTTATACTTTTTGGTAATCTGTTAGTGAATTATTTTTGCCAGTTGGTTGTGTCTCCCGACATATGCGGTTTCAGATAGTGATGAGCGCCCAGTTATTTTGTGTTCAATTGTTTCGCCTACTTATTATTATTATTATTATTGTGTTTAAAAGCGCATGGAATGTAATGTTGTTGACTGTGACACTTCGTGTCTTCTTGTTTTGCGAATGATTTAATGGTCATGAAACGTCCAGATCACAGGACACAAGCCCAATTGTACGGATCTCCTGCTGAAGAGGATAAAGCTCCTGCACTGGCTCGGTAGTTGGATCCAGATATTTTAAAGAAATGGCGAAGTATAAACCTTCGGTTTCTACGTTACTGTTAACATAAAAGTAACTGAGAGTCATAAACACGGCGTATCTAGGCCAAGGCACAATAAGAATTTCAGCTACTGTAATGCAGCATGATTTGCGTTATACAAATTCCATGGTATAGAAGGCTACAACTGTACAGTAGGGGCCTCAGTTATGCGCACTGGGCCCTTGGTCCTTTAAATAAGTACCTAGAAATCCATTATACTCTATCAAAACTTGCACTGCTATGAAGTGGGCTTAAATGATATTAAATCTCTGTTATCAAAAACTATTATCTGGCACTCTTTTAAATGGTGGTAAATGCGAAGCAATGGGTGGACATGACTGAGGCCCGTTCTGGAATTTGAATGCAGGTATTAAGTAAAATCACGAAAGCATTCAGTGTTATCAGTTATCCGCCTGATGTTCAAATCATCCGATTCCATAAAACAATGAGATAATCGGCATCACTATTACCGTCATCAGCAACATAATCATCTGAGGCAACTGCTGTCACAGCGAACATTTAATATTTACCATTCAATGGGTCCTATAGTTTTGGACAGCAAATAACATAATTCTAAATTTTGATAAAAACGGATTACAGAGTATTATGTAACAAATTACTACACAATAAGCAGTGGACCTTATCTCAGGGCTTCTGTCCTGTTCAAATGACATGTCACAACGTTCAGTGCAAAAAAGAAACTTCGCTTTGCATCTGCAATGTCTTCCCTCCTGATGTTCCAAAGCTCAGGAAAATATTTAGCCCTAAGAGAACAAAACTGACTGAAGGTTTCTTGAAATTAAATGATGTTTACATTTGTACTTGTCACCAAATATTATTTGGATCATAACCTCAAAGAGGTTCATACTGAAGGAGCAACACGCATTGAAAACATAAGAAATGCGTACAAAGTTTGATGAAGGAACATGAAGGGAAGAGGAGAAGACAGAAGAATTACAATACAACGATTTGTAAATAAATATGTTTTCAGGATTTTGGCTCGTTTAATCTGAACAAATATAGGATCCTGTGGAGAATAGTTCTGAAGTTTATAACAAACCTTCGTATTATATGAAGAGCGAGCAATTTATTTATTTAATAAGTGACCGAAAGGATGCTGTATGGTGATACAGAACACTAGAATGCATTACACTTGCATACTGTGTCGTTTGCATGCAACTAACTTACGAAAACAATGTAATCTTTACGATCCATATTTGTCTGAGTGACGCGAAGTACTGACATAATAAGTACAATTTATCGGAAAGTTGATAGGCGCTTAGTGAAGATTCTGAAGAATGAGGCAGCATGTTCCCCTAGAACATCAATTTCACAACAGATATGTACTGCAGCAGCAGCATTAGGTCTCATACATGCTAAACTATGTTAATAATTTTATAGGTATTAACAGTTTTACTAACAATTTATTTACCGTAGAAAGTTTCTATATACATCTAATTACTCTAGTTCGTATATAGCAAGAGCACGTTTAGCACAAATCGTGTAATTTTCTTAACACATTAAAACACAGTTCCATATTCCGGTAAAGATACAGTGACATACCGGGATTTAGTATGTGCAATTTTAAGTAAAACAGTACGCGATTAATCACACCTTTAAGCGTAAGCAAAGTATATAAGCAGGACGTAACTGAATAGTTTTTACAAATTTTCAGGAGGTGTAGCCGAGTCAAATGGGGACAATTTGGGGCAGACACCATGCGACGGGAAACGCCTCCTTTGTACCAAAATTGACATCCGTACTTCTTCCACTGAGGTCGATTCAAAAGCATCGTTTACAAGGCCCTTCGGAGACACAGGAGGGTCTGGTAAATAGAATTTTAACAGCTTGCCAAAATATTCGTAACTCGCCAGAAATCCTTGAGAGGGTGGGCCAGAACACGCTGCGTCAATGTAATGTCTGCATGAAGTTAATGTAATGTCTGCATGAAGTTAATGTAATGTCTGCCATGAAGTTAATGACCACCAATTCGATAAGATGTTGCAAAAGTAATAAACAACCACTAAGGTAATATATGCAATGTACAAATAATAAAAGGTAAAGTGATCCCGTTACAGGCCCGGTGTGGTCCAGAGTGTGGGTAGAGGTATAGCTCTACTCTTCCATGACCGCGGCACTAGAAGGGAGTGAGTGGTCAGCAGCACGCCCCGGCCGCACTTTACCCCCGGGAAAGACCCGGTACCCATTTTACAGGAGGCT
>Ga0123354_10000473_pt1 | contig 40026 bp, 35 predicted proteins | sample TergutLab28metaG_2_FD_97872 | JGI IMG/M metagenome (GOLD analysis project Ga0123354, IMG submission 97872) | Labiotermes labralis P4 segment gut microbial communities from Petit-Saut dam, French Guiana - Lab288 P4 | ecosystem: Host-associated > Arthropoda: Insects > Digestive system > Gut ... | reverse complement strand
TTCGGGGCTTCCCCCTTTGGAGTTAAGTGCCCCGGTCGCTCGGCCCAGACCGAATAGAATTGGCGGTGATATCCCCCCCCCCCTCCCAAATATGCCTTCATGGCGTGTGACACGTTCTCTTTAATCTGACGTTTACTTTTCTTAATGCTGCTGTGCTTAGGGGGTATTGGACGTTTTTAGCTGTAATGAACGAAAGATACTGAAAAACATTATACCAAGAAATTTCTGATTGGATTTATGACTCCAAATGTACGTATTTGTACTAGGAATATTCTGAGTGGTTGATAGTGTTTACTCAGAATGTACATACGGATTTACCGTTAGTGTGTTTATTTATTGCTTCATAAACACACGGAAGCGCTTGCTTCCTTTTGTGTTGTTCTGTGTAATCGTATGATGTTTCTGTAACTCGTTTCACCTTACATGCATTTCCGTTAAATACATCTTACTGGTTGTACTTTCATGCTGCAGTCTGTAGATACTCCTGACCACCAGATATAAAATCTCAGAAACGTTAATAGTGGGAAGAAAGTGGCAAGCAGCGGAACTTACTTGCTTACTTACTGCATGGAGCAGATCCGTCTTGAGAAGCTAACCGGTTTTCAGCTAGTCAAGAAATTGCCCGCATTTTATGGAACCCGAAAGTTCATTAACGCATTCACAAGTGCTTGCACCTGTCCATATCCTGAGCCAGCTCGATGCAGTCCATACCCCCACATCCCACTTCCTGAAGATCCATTTTAATATTATCCTCCAATCTACGGCTAGGTCTTACAACTGGTCTGTTCCCCTCGTGTTTCCCCACTAAAACACTGTATACGCCTCTGCTACATGCCCTTCCCATATCGTTCTTTTTGATTTGCTCACCCGAACAATATTGGGTGACGAGTACAGATTGTTAAGCTGCTCATGATGTAGTTTTCTCCAATCCCCTGTTACTTCGTCCCTCTTAGGCCCAAATATTCTCAACCTATTCTCAAACACCCACCCTAGGTTCCTCCCTTACTGTGAGAGATAGTTTCACACTCATACACAACAGACAAAATCATAGTTCTGTATATCTTGATCTTTAAATTTTTGGATAGCAAACTGGAAAACAAAAGATTCTGCACTGAATGATATCACGCATTCCGTGACTACAGTCTGCTCTTAATTTCTTCCAGAATAGAATTTTGATTTTTGAAGGTTGTTCCTAAATATATGAAGTCTTCCACCCTTGCAAAGGAATTGTTATCAGTCTTTATAAAGTGATATGCCTCTATAATTACTACAGTCTGTTTTATCGCCCTTCTTATAGTTAGGTACAATGAGGCAGTTCCTCCTTTATTCCAAATAGAATTAATAAGTTCATGTATTTCAAAGTGAATTGTTCAACCCCCTACCTTAATCAGTTCTTCTGGGATTTGATCATTACCTGGTGGTTTGTGTATTTTTAACTTTCCAATAGCGAAGTCAACCTCAAAGGCACTTGGCTCAGACACAAGTGGTTCTGCTGTGTGTATTTCTGTCAGCCTAACATAATTAATCCCATGTACATTCAGTAGCAGAGAGTAATGGTTTCTCCACCAAGCCAAAATACTGTGGGAGTCTGTAACCAAATCACCCTTCTCATCCTTTACTACATTAGTTCTAGGCTGGTAACCCTTTTTACAGTCACTGATACCCCTATACATGCCCCTGATATTTTTAATTTTACTGTTAGTTTTAATTTCTTCAATTGTAGCTTTCAAATATTCCTTCTTTTTATTCCTGAAATATCTGCTAGCTTCACGTCTTACATTATTTAGATTATCCACATTGCATGGATCCTGTGACCACTGCACTTTAGCCTGCTTCCTTTGGTCTAAGGAACCTAAACATTTTTCATCAAAGCATAGTTTCTGCTGTGTCAATTCCTACAGACCTAGACTCTCTTTAGCTGAAGTTTTGATATTCTATTTAATATACTTCCCAACCCATTTATGTCCTAGCTATCACAGAAGCTGTCTAAAGCTGCAAACCTGTGTGAGGTCTCAATATGATATTGTTTTCTTACCTCAATCTCGTTTAGCTTCCTGAGATTAAATCTTTCCCCATCAAACTTCTTTGCTGCTTGTTTACTTATTGCCAGTCTTTCCCTAACTTTTACAACCACCATATAGGGATCGGTATCACATTCAGCCCCCCCTGACAGACCGTACAAAGACTATACTCGAATGCCATTTCCTAATATGTGATCAATCTAGTTGTGAATCTTCCCATCAGAAGGGGTCCAGGTGTACTTATAAATGTTTCGGTGTGGAAACATCTTGCTCTTAACAACCAGATTTTTTGATTTGACAAAATTTACTATTCCAGCGCCATTATCATTACTATCCTGATGTAGACTCTCATTCCCATTTGTCGGTTTGAAAATATTCTTTCTCCCCACCTTTGCATTAAAATCTCGGTACTTAAGAAGATGGTGGAAAAAACCTGCTCCCATTCCTCACAAACGTGGTCTTTTGAATCATCACGTTCTTTTCACTTGGTGCATGGACATTCCAAACAAAGATATTATACCTGCGACCTCTCAGAACTATTCATGACACCCTATCGCTAACAAACTCTTCTGTCTTAACTGCTGATAGTATTCTGTAGTGTAATACAAATCCTGTTCCCAATTGATGATTTTCGTTTCCTTTTCCATGGAAAAGATTATAATCCCGTGCTCTTACCGTGCCCCCTTTTCCCCACCTAACCTCCTGTGCACCCACTAAATCTAATTTCAATCTTGCTAAATCCCTGGCTGCAGCTTAAGTGACCCTGTATTGTACAGGCTCCTAACATTCTCTGTACCAAATCTCACGCCGCTTTTTCGTTGCTTAGGTCGTACCAGAGTATCAGTCCAGGTCCGAGACTTCGTGTGAACATTTTGTAACAAGATGCGTTTTACGGTGAGGAGTTTTTAGCACCTCGTCCAACCCACAATCTGGAGGACCATCCCTTCTCGGCTGTCCGCGACTGCTTATTCACTATATTTGCAGCTACTCTCCATATTGGAGGCCGTTCCTCCACCCGCAATCTGAAGACGCGCCATGCCGGGTTGTCACGGACCCACTTATCACGGGAAAGCAGCGGATGTAGAGAGGAAAATGAGAAACTGTAAATGTTTAATTTTAGAAACAAGATGTTAATAGTTCACATGTTTACTGACTCGCTCTTTACTTATTGATGGTTTGTTATGTGTGATAGTGATGGACACTGTCGGATTCGGTCTGGAATACAGTACTATTCTGAACGCGTTTAGCTTACGTAATAATATTGTGGTGGATAATTGCGAAATCACTTTTCGTCCGGTAGTTAAGTCGCGAATTTGGAACAAGTTTCTTTTTATCCTTTTTATTGAATTTTAATTTTTCGTTATTTTTTCATAACGCGTTGGAAGTTTACAGATGTTGTTTTGCGTGATGGACGTAATTCTTTCTCCACCAACATTGTCAAAGATCAGTTTCATGTTTGATCGGACAGTTCGATACATTGTACCGACAAACGAAGACATGCGTTCAGTTTCGTTTGTGGCTGCTATAGAAGGCATAAATTTTCAAAGCCAATAAGGAGACCAAATGTTGCAAAATTACTTGCTCTGTAATAATTGAATCCCCTGAATGATGTCATATTTTGCCTATGTGTATATGTGTCGAGTTCGTAGATAAAATATTGAACAGTTTTTTGTCAGGCACTTTGTCAATGGGAGTTCTGACAACAATATCCTATTACGGCTCGCGTTATTGACGTTCCCACGAGTCGGGTGGTGGAGGACAGTGCTACTGTGCATGAATGGAAACCACCTCACAGAGTTGGTCTTCACTGTTTAGCAGGATGATACATCGCGTATCTTTGGCCAAAGCGTCGCGTTGTGACAGGTATAACCATAGCGTCTGACCCGTTTGGGAAAGTCAGTAGGCCTATATGTATTTTTCTGAGCAGTGAGAAGTGTGGAATGCGACCATCTGCATTTCTAACTTTTAAAACGGCGCTACAAGATTGTATTGCGTATTACGCCAGTTTTTTTTCAAGCCTGATTCGAATGTCTTGTTTAAAAGACGATAAAAATATCCTATCACCTTTTGTTTTGTAAGGGACGATAGTTGGTGTGTCACTTAAGGATAAGCTTCGCATATTTTTTTTTGTATTACGTACCGGGAAACTCTTCTCCTTACATGAAAAGATCATTCACAGTCGTCACAACGGCGTGTCATGACGGTCGAGGCTGTTTATGAAATATATTTCACTGTTGCATACCATAGATACATCAGACTTGGAATGGTGCTATCTGATAAACACTTCCAGTTTTGAAGTTATTAATATGCATCGTTACGTTTTCATTACTGTGCCACATCCATCCACATTTCTCGACGGAATCTACTTTTTCTGGGCTTCTGGTTTGACTTCCGTTTTGTCATAAATTCTTTACATTTCAAGGAGTGGAAGTTCGTTGTGCATTAGAGTAAGGCTCGAACTGTGTTCTCATGCCTTCGGTTTCTGTCGTTTTACCGGACATTTGCTCATAACCGAGAACACACGTTCTTTATGCGCTGTTGTTCAAGCAGTGAGGAGACAAGCTCGGTTTCTCTCCTAAGATGCGAAACATTCTTGACTGATATTCTTCAGTATTCTGGCACTTCTTTTCACTGCCGATAACATCATATCCCAGTCGCAAGCTTGCTGGTTAGTGAACCTCCGTACCAGAGACACTTCATCAAATAAGCGATCAATGTTCATTAATATTCACCGATTCAGTAGTTCAACCTCCAGCCGCCTCATGTTAATTTCATGTATCCAACTGAAGGATTCCCCTTACCACATTTCTATGCACCTTACGAATTTTGTATACAAAGAAAATTGTTGGAACTCTGCAGGTTTAATATTTTCGGTCCCCCCTCCCCCCCCGTTTTTTGATACACGCATTGTGGTTTTCGGGGGAATAAACTTGCCTTCCCTACTGCCTTCCGATCTTAACATTTTCATTGCACTGATAGTGGTTTCGTCAGTTACAAGAACTGTGTCGTTAAAAAAAAATTGAGTTGGCCACAGAAAGTTTACAAGTGTATTTCCCCACCGTTTCTCAAAACCGGCTTTATTACGATTCCATTTTGCTCCTGTCATTAGAAGTGGGACTTAAATGCTGGAAACGTAGTAGGAATCCCTTCTGTGGCCGGAAGAAGGAATATCATATTTCCGTGCTGCAAAGCCTCTTGTACTTCACATTGATAAAATTACTTCCTCGAAAGTTCGTTTTGGAAGAGCTTATTGGGAGATCCGGGCATACACGTGATGATGATAATACTGAAATGAATCCTAGATAACGTAGCATGTGATGTAATGGATTTGGTAGAAGTGTCAAGAGAACAAGAGCCCAGTGGTGATCACTGTTGTAATAAAATTGCTGGAAATTTGAGTAGCTACCAACTATCGGATTTCCAAAGAAGACCTTGGAGTTAGTTTAAATACTTAATCACGAATATAATGCGTATTATGCGCCCTCTTATTTATGACTTTTATTTTGTTCAAGAATGTTTAGAGAAATTTTTTATTGTGCTTCGCTGAATTCAACATGTCGCGTTCCAGAGAATATGCGAACATTATACCCGACGTTCTATGTGTCCGTCGTTTATTGCGGACGTACAATTATCTTGTATAAAGGGACCTTGTATATTACAGCAGTTTAACGGGTTTAAAGTGCAATAAGTGGTATTTGACGTCATAGCAACGGAACTCATCTCCCGATGGTTGTTGTGACTGTAGTAGTATCACCTATGTAATGGATGGAATTTAGTGACAGTCCCATTTAATCTCTTGGCATATTGGTGGCGCTCCATCACGACGGCCAGGCTGTGCAGTCAAGGATTTATGTCGCATAAATGACGGATTATTACTCTTATTTTGGAAAACAACTGAATCGGCATTTTCTCCGAGTATTTGGGCTTCCCCTGTCACTATCATTCCAACATTGTTCCATCTTTATATTTCAGTCATCTGCCATAGACATGGAAAATCTTAGCAAGTGACAGGGTCGTGAAATATAATGTCTTCGTCGGTATATGGACTCATATTGTGAGGGTAACGACTTTACATTCAGTAAGAAATACAACATTGACAGTAGAAGATCATGATAATCACGGAGTGATGACAAACACAGTGCAAGCAGGAGGAGGTCGTGTTTGCTGGATTCAGACACTGCGGAATCTACACAGCATTTTCCTGATCTTTCGGATTATGCATGTAGAATAGTGTTGCATTTGGTAGCTTAGTGTCGGGTTTACAAATTCAGACATTGCGACCACAGTAAATTTGTGGTTTATTGCTAATGAAAGTTTAGTGCCGCACACTCAATAACCAGTACGTCCAAAATGGATAGTTGAAAACTTTTTAAGTGAGATGTTTTTAACAGCAGTAAATGTTTGTGACCTTGACGCCGAAAGTATTTGATGGAGACTGCGACTTTCTGCAAGCAAATACGCCAGTTGTTTTGGTTGCAGAACATCTCATTGTCTAGTCAAGTAGCGGGTTATGGCCCCAATTTGGTTTGACGAAACGGCCGAGTTTGCAGTCGACATGTTAAGTGCTATCTTTGGCTGTTTGAAATGGGATTTAGGACAACGTGCAGCTGTCACCCGATTGCAGGAACTCTGAAATGACACACAACAGTAACATGACTGCACGCTTTCTCGATATTTATTTCGTATTGTTTAAAAGTTTGTTGTTGATAGTAGTAGGCGGTAGGTATATATATGAAACATAAAATACAATTTCATAAATGAAAACCTACTGATACTATCCTAAAAACTGCAGAAACCCCTTACACCTAATGTTGTATCTACTGAGCGACAGTGCGATGAGTGTGTTAATTTAAAGCAATTCTCAACAACAGTTTTCACCTCTTCGGTGTATGGTGTGCATAATCAATTGACACGACCCTCTATACTATTCGACCACGTCAAGATTTCTTGGTATTACTGACATCGGGTTCTGTTTAATATGAGTATATCGCTTTTTATCCTTATCAGCTGCAAATGGTAACTTTATTGCGGCTATTGGGTTGCTTGGGGCAAAGCGTGACGCGGCGATTTTTGTTATCTCGAAAATAAAACTGGAATATCATTTTTGGGACGGGCCTGTAAAATCCAGTGCTTGTTACACATTGAAACACTCTCGTCTCCACACGTTGAACACTTTTGCAACGAACGGCACACTGAAGACCGACTGTGAGCCTACAACCATGTCATGGATCGTCGACGAAAAGCCACTCTTTCGTACCAGAAAAACTTATTCGTGACAGCCGTACTGGATGAAACGTTGATGTAAGAATGCAAGCTGTGTTTCTTTTCGGTTATTTAACTCAGAAGACGGGTTATGGCTTTAGTGTTATTGTTTATATTGTAATGGTTCGTCCGCGGAGTACAAGAAGTAATGGTCAGTGTCATATAGTTGCCACCACCAGATGATTTGAGGGAGGGTTTCCGATCTCGCTAAATGAGATTGTTGTCTGATGATAACACTGGACAACAAAATTTAACTTTTTTTTTTTGGCCCACGAACTTTAATAGGTGAACTTATCAGTCCTTTTTATGCTCAATTCAGATATGTATACCGAATTTTTCTGTAAGGCAGAATTTCAAAGATACAGAGGACTGTATTTGTGCAAAATAGTACTTTACGTACTACTGAAACTTCTAAAATATAGAGGCGTATGACTTTCGCCGGTAATTGGCTTCAGGTACATACCTCTTCAGTGTCCAGCAATAGTCTGTCAACGTACTTGAGGTCCACTTCCCTTGGTATCGCTTTTCCATAGCCAAAATGTCTTGGTGAAATCTTTCACCGTGTTCGTCACTGACTTCGCCGAGATTTTCTGGAAAAAAATCCAAGTGGGACTCCAGAAAGTGGATTTTCAGACTCATATTGCATCCCATAGCTTTGTTGGAAGTCAACAGGTCCTGCACAACATCCTGATAGTTCGCTGCTTTGTGATTTCATAAGAAGTCCTTGCATATCCTCTTAAAAGACAACCATGCCTTTCTTTCAGTCTCAGTCAGGTCTTCATCGAACTGTTCTTCTTGCATCCGTTCCCTGATCTGGGGTCCTGTAAATATACCTTCCTTGCTTTTGCGTCACATTTGGGAACTTATTCCTCAAATATTCGAATCCATGGCCGGTTTTATCCATACCTTTCACAAAGTTTTTCATTAGGCCCAGCTTTATGTCTACTTGGGGGGCGGAAAATTGTTCTCCGGAAGAACAAGAGGAGGATTGACGACATTTTTCTCCCCTGGCGTCAGTGATGTTCGTTTAGGCCACAGTTTAATTACATAGTGATTCTTCTTGCCCCGGCTGTCCCACTCACACAGGAAACAGCAGTATTTTGTGTACCCGAGTTGCATTCCGAGTAACAGTGCTACAACCTTGAGATCACCACATACCTTCCACTAAAATTCGTCGTACTTAGTCTTTCCCAACAGTAGCTTCATGCTCTCATAACTTTCCTTCATGTTGGCTGCGTGAGCCAGAGGAACGGAGGGGAATTTATTTCCGTTGTGGAGTATAACCACCTTCAAGCTCACTTTTGACGAATCAGTGAACAAGCGCTACTGATCTGGGTTAAATTCATGGCCAAGAACTTCCATAACGGAACAAAAATCATTGCAAATCACTACACCATCTTCCTGCGAGAAGAGATCCTTGAATTCTTCATGGCGCCCACGGTAAAAACACACCTTAGTGTCATGGCGCATAAGATTCCAGCCTTTTAACCTGGAGCCTAAAAGTTCAGCTTGCTTCTTTGACAGGCTCAAATCGCGGACGATTTCATTCAGGTCCCCTTGAGTCAGCAGGTGTGGTTAATTGGAAGAACTGGCTCTTGCAAAAGTTGGATCACAATCCATACTGTTGTTAGCTTGCCCTACATCTTTATCACTTCACTCACTGTCACTTAGCGTCATGTTTGTTGGAGGTTTTGGCACTGGTAACTCCGCACTGTGAGGTACTGGTCTCATCGCAGATGGTAAATTTGGATACTGAACAGTGTGTTTGGACTTTACTGTTACACCAGTGATACTGGTCAGGCAGAAGTAACAATCTGAAACACGGTCCGTGGGCTGTCTCCAAATCGTAGGAATGGCGAAAGGCTACAGCGTGAACCTTTTGCCCATTTCGCGAGACGTTTGGCACATATCACACAACAAAAATGGGGAGCCCAACTCTTGTCCTGATCTCCCACTTTGCAACCGAAATAATGCTCACGGTATTTCTTAATCAGGGGTGTGAAAGACCGTCTTCGGGATTTAAATGCCACCTCACCGCAGATGTAGCAGAATGCATCCAATGAATTTACGCACTTTCTTGGCATTTTTATGGCGGAACAAACATTACGTACTTCTGAGACGATAACACACTGAGCTCTGGCCAGCAATCTGCAGAGGACTGTTAGTCACACGAGTATGACACGTGACAGTAGGCTTGTTACATCATGTCCTGACTACGTCTTACAGGCCCTCATTGACTCACATATGTAGGTGTGTGCGGCCACATAGTCTGATGCAACGCAAAAGATGTGGGTGATAGAGAAAATTCTGGAAACATATTCGAATTGAGCGTCCAAAAATACATCAGAAATGGACATTTTTCTTCATGGGTCAAAATCTTTGTTGACCAGCGTAATTAGTTGTAACCCGGTTTGTGCAGGACCTCCTTGGACCTAGTGTACACTTCTGAAATACGTTCTGCTTAAACCCGTTCCTTAACTGTCACTGTCAACATTGTATGTTTATGTTGTCACATGACAAGTAATTATCTGTGTAAAGTACTAGTATTTTTATGAGCTCCACATGACACGCATTTACATCCCAGCCACCACTGTTCAGTCACCCTTAATATCAGACTTGCGTACTGAGTTCTGTCGAGGAATGAACTTAACATCTCTAATTTAGCAGGACTTACTGTGTAAGTCTGGTCCGTATTTTCCTACGCTTACTGGACTATCTGATGTGGCAGTAAAATGGTTTGCTGGCTAACTTGATAGTTATACACAATTTGGAAGATCTTGTATCGGGATTTCACATCCGGCTTTCAATTCGATTATTTGCCTTTCTGAACGACCTTCGGCCCCCCCCAACCCCCTTCCTTAAATTCCTGTAGAATGACAGTGATATTTGTGTCTTACCTTGGTGCTAATAATACTGCATACCTCTGGGATTGACTGGACCCGGGGCGGCCCGCCCTTGTGACGGCTGCAGGAGTAAGGAGAAAAGTTGAACTAAGTATCTGAATAAAAGTTCTTGTTAGGAAATACGTATATATTTTTAAAAGATATGAAGGAAGTCATATTAAATTCAAGTACTCGTGACGGACTGTACAGGCTGCGGAGAACAGAAAGGCGAGCGGGCTGTGCCCTACGCAGACTGCGCGGTGGGGCAGCACAGGTAGGGCAAATGGTGTGAGGGACAGCGAGCCAGACATTTTTTCAAGGATGACTTCTTAAATCTGTAGGCGTAACTTCGGAGGGGGGCGGGGGATGTCCCTCCAATATTTTTATACCTAAGAATATTTTTTTGGCTACGTAGTGGAAGGGCAAATAAAAAGATTGGGGGAAAGGAGTGTATGTGTTTTAAAGACTGGTTCAAAACAATCTTCCCTCTCTTTATAACGTGACTCATTGACTTGACTTCTAATAATAGCCATCGGCGATTAACCCCCCCCCCCCACTCTTGTTAGCCAAGCTACTCCTGTGATTATATCTGATTACCTTTTCTAACATTTCAAACGCTGGCATTTTGATAACCACTGTTACGTAGCTGTTTTAAAAGTTATATTTGTGAATGTGTTAATTGTAGTAGTTTCAGTTTGAAGATAAACGTGAAGAACAGTGTGAAGTATTGGCATGTCATTTTTTTTCCCGCGATGAATTCTCAGCGCGTTGACTGAGATTAAGAATTTAGGTCGTGCGACGCCTGATTTAGTTATTTCACAGTCGTTGCCATGTAAAAAGCAAACTTACGTGAGAAAATTTAACCGTGCTATATAAAGCAAGTGGCTGGACGTCCAAGAAAATGTGGTTCGATTCCCGGCAGGAGTAAGACTTAATCTGTTCACCAAAGCGGCCAGACCGGCTGTGGTGTCCCATAGCAGCCGGTGCGAGAAGCTGATCGCTCTACTTCATCTAAGTGCCGAGCTTACAGAATAGTGTAGGTATAGCTGCGCTTACCCATATGCATTTTCCTTCGTAATGTGCACAGGGACAGCTGTGCCATTGTAATAGATTGTGTCCGTGTATATATCTTTTCGTGTTCATATTATGTCCTTCAAACGCCGTAATAACTTATGTGGTAGTACACCTGCACTTTGTGTTTGAAATTGTGCCGTATGATGTACGAGTAGCATAATTCACTGTTGAGAAAGAAATGTGAATGTCACTGAGTATGGCCACGAATTGTGGAAAATATTTTGCACGTTTAACTTCTGTACCAAAAAGAAGGCGATTTGGTGATCATTGGGGTGAGGATATGAAAATAATTTTCCCCCGTGAACTTAGGTAATATTTTTTACAGTCGTGTTAATTTCAAATACATGAACCACGTAAAAGTGTATTTAGGCGTAATCACTGTAAATTAATCTCCCACTTTTACTCTTCGAATTGAGTTCAACACTGTTTACTTTTCCATTGATCATATTATACGGTAATAATTTGTCAAAACTTATTTACGTGCAGATAGGAATTGCACGACGCAACATTGACGGCGTTACAAAAATTGGAATTTAGGGCCACATTTCCAGTCTTTCTTCTGTCAAAGGATGCCTCAGGAATTTTACACAAACTTCCATTCGCTACTCGATTGCAAACGATTCCTTTACATATGGAACAGTAACTTCCACATTGGTTGTTGTTTAATGACATTTGTCTAACATAGTTTCGCGATAGTCGTACTTAGCATACCGAACACTCAAGACAACTGTACATATATACGAACAAGTTAATGAAAGATTTTTCTGGGTTATGGTAGTATCTGAGGATATGTTTTGTTTTTAGAAATCTGGATTAAACCCGAATAACTAAAAGAGAGACTTTAACTTTTCACTTCGAATTTAATTCTGCAGTTGTCGCTGGCGTCCCTCTACAAACATATTGGGCTTCGATTTTCAGTTCGCGAGTTACCAAATTTGAATGTAGTTTGGTTATTGGTCTCTTATTCACCCTTTACTATGATTGGATAAGGGGATCGTCGACATGTTTTAATACAGGTAGGTCTGCCAGATGGAACTGTAGAAGTCATCGTGTCCAGATTCTTATGTGAAGGTGACGCTTTATTCTGCGCTTTCTGATGTTATGTTAGTGCTTCGTCTACCCAGTCAAGATGGAAAACAGTTTATCACCGTAAGCCCCACCCTTATACTTCCTCCTTCCATGGAAGCGTGACTGGAACATAGTGTCTCAAATTCGGTGGGACAGACATTTATTACAATACTTGAAGCTGTAACGAAACTGCACTTCTACGTGTCATGTTTCGTTGTCGGAGTTTCTAATGGTGCTAGAATACGCGGTTTGGCTCGATCATTGAAACTGCTGCTAGTGATAGTGATAGTGGCTTCCGATAATTTGATTCATGATAACTTGGCGGGCATGCAGACAACATATGACCTTATTCGCAAAATGTATTCTCAATGTCGTTTTGGTATCAGCGGACCCGCTGTGTTACGAGGCAAGGATCAAATGCCAGTTTCTCCTCTCTCTTGACTTCGTACACCGAACAGAAACTCTATATCATGGATCCGGGTTCGGATTCCAGGTGATAAAGGATCTGCAAGTTCACAAATATGGAAATTGAATGAAGTAAAAAGAAGAATGATGGGGAATCTGAAAGACCGTGCTTAATATGCCCGCCGTCAGACTACATGCGGTATTTTTGCGTGTTGGTGCCTTTCTCTACAAGCCCAGTGTTTATTTACCCTCTCGTTCACCACTACAGGCTGTGCCTTCTTGTGGCGTGCCCATAATTACTAGCATGTGGGAGAGAAAGAATGTACATCCAATTTTAATGGGGAGACCTCTTGGCAGAGTTACGTGAAAGAGGTATTTGTTCTTCTGGAGTACCTCATCCATCGCGCTGCCAAGACGTGATAACTGGCTGAGCCACGTGAGAGATCTACAGGGAGGTGGGAAATAACGTTAAGACTGTCATTCAGAACGCCAGTTGTAAATATGAGAATAGGTGAAACGGACTGTGAGCTGTTGTTATTAGTAAAACTCTTTAATTTGAAGTTCTGCTAGGGAATCGTCTCCTTTCTCATGGGCTGGTGCGTTTAGTTACTTCGTGGTGTACACAACACCGATTGCAGTGAAAACGTTCGGATCTAGAGTATTGTGCCCTTACAGTCGGCATGTTGTTGGTTGTCACAGCAATACAATGGTGCTTTCATGCTTTTGTTGTGGTTCTAAACTCTTTTCTCTTGCCTATTAAGAGGTCCAGAATTTATGTTCTGTATTAATCGACCAATTGACCTGTTCAGAAAACCCGATGTTAACAATTGGAGTGTTGGTGGAAGTAGGTATGTGTAAAGAGCAGTGCGCAAGACACGAAGAAAATGCACAGGATATTTACCTCGTCTAATTTTGGTCTTTTAGAGAGAGGCGATATTACGAGTGGATGTTGGGCATTTTTAGGCTTTTACACAAATTGCGAAAAGCGACTATTACCTTTGTCTTGTCTGTCCGTCCGTCGTCTGTCCGCATGGAACAGCTGGGCTCCCACTGGACGGATTGTCACGAATTTTGATATTTGAGTGTTTTTCGAAAATCTGTCAACAGAATTCAAGTTTTATTAAAATCTGACAAGATTAGGGGGTACTTACGTGACGATGTGTGTAAATTTATGATAATATCTCGCTGAATTCTTCGTAGAATGAGAAATATTTCTGACAAAAGTTGTACAGAAAATAGAAACACGCATTTTATATTCAATAATTTGTTTCCGAAAATTGTGCCGTTCCTGAGATAATGTAGAAAATTGTGGTAGAGCGAGATAGGTTGGAATAATATGGTAGTCATAACGGGCCACAGGTGACAATATAATACGGCGCATGCCCTTTGCATGCTGGATAACTAATGCTAGAGACACAGTGAGAATTTGTATTACTTACTGCTTTTTCCATGGCTGCAGTGATTACGCGAACGAGCCTCGTTGTTATGTAATACGTGCATTACCTATTTTTAAATTCATGTATGGGATCTCCGAAATAAGGCCTAAAATGAACATTTGACCGCAGGTCGTTGTTGGGTCCGTCCGTCCAGACGTTTCGTTTCCGAAACTTACGGATTTCTATGCATTTAAATACTGGGGATCTACATGACAGTAGTCGGTAGGTTTTTTTCTTTATTGGCGAATGAATCTATTGTAACACACACACGTGTAGCGGAAAACGAAGTTTCAAGTGTCACTTTTAATCACTGGTCCGTTATGAAAACGAGTTATAACAAGATATATAGGCTGCTTTGAAACCTAACGAAGTCATGGTGCAAGAGTTCTTCATGCGACGGTAGTAGTTAGTTCCTCACTAGTAAAGATATTCCGCGCATTTAATAGAACCGGAAGTTTCATGCGGGGTTTATAAGAGCTCGCTGCTTGTTCCTATCCTGAGGCAGATGAAATCAATCCACGGCTACCTAACGTATTTTTTTACGTCTATTTTAATGTTATCATCCCTATGTCTTCAAGTGATCGTCATTCTGCAGATAACTTACTCTATGGAAAAGAGTCCTCCTTAGAAGCTAACCGATTCTCAGATAGTCAAATTCCCCGCATTTTATGAAACCCGCAGGTTCATTACCGCATTCACAAGTGCCCGTCACCTCTCCCAATCCTGAGCCAGATCGATCCAGTCAATGCCCCCACACCCCTTTTCCTGAAGATCCATCTTATTATCTTCCCACTACGCCTGGGTTTTCCGAATGGTCTTTTTCCCTCAGGTTTTCCCACCAAAACCCTCTTCTCCCCCACACGTGCTACATTCCCCTTCTTCAGATTTCCCCACCAAAAGTGCGTTTCTCTTTTCCCCAAACGTGCCAAATGCCCCTCCCGTTTCATCTCCTTGATCTGGTCCCGAAATAATACATGGCGAAGGGCGCAAATTATGAAGTTCCTCGTTATGCAATGTATGCGATTTTCCACCATATCAACATACATAAGCTAAGCACAAATGAAAATTCTCCGACCGTACAATACATAAAGTGCATAAATTTCCTTCGTGACAGTTCCTTTTATCTGGTCTCAATAGTAAGCCCCTTAACAAATAGGAGAATACGGAATTCTTTCCTTAGTGTAACGCAAATAGCAACTTGATTTTAGAAAATGTTATTGGTAACATGCAGTTGCTCTGATTATTTACTGAGCTGCGTTATATTCTGCATCATATCATAATGACATTAACAATGCAACAGAGTTGAATCATTTGTCAGTTTGTAGGTAATGTAATCGCACTGAACACATCTGCTAGCGGTATGTGCTGCTGATATTATCTTATTCAGAGAGAGAGAGCATAATACCACAAAGGATAAATTAATTTGCGGTTTGAATGGCGTTACTTGCGCAGTGTTTGAGGAGATGCAAGAGAAAGTATTTTGTGACTTCGGTGAAGTGCCATAGAACTATATGTCTGTTGTTTAACTTTCCATGTAGTCTGGCTGTATCTGCAACAACCAGACTGGTAATTATATACTCCCACAAATATAAGCACTCCACGGGAGTTTTGATCGTTTTTTTTTTCGTTGTTTCAGGGTATCTGTTGTTCAAAGACTTCTGCGAGACGATGGCAGAAGAGCCTGTTCCGCAACTCAGATTCTACGAAGAAGTGAGTATTAAGTAGATATGCTAAACGAAAGTGTGTTCATATTTTCAGAACCATTCATTTGATCCGCTGTTGCCAAAACTCTTAAACATCATCGTTGGAATAGAAATTTAAATCAACGAGGACAGGTGAACTGGCGGAAATTTGGTGGCATCCTCCTGCCTCCCTACAGGAGTACTGGTGTCTGAGTAGTGGTTATAAAAGTCTTCTTTAAAATTTTTTTTTATTATAAATGGTTATTTTCTCAAATATCGTTTTTTCAGTCTGAGGTAAAGAAGGAACTGACAGTACATAACATGGTACTTCGTGGTATTCATCTGATATTCTACATCTTTCGCACAGGAGAAACTAGTAATCCATGTTCGCATTTTCATTGCAAATTTTGATGGAATATGCTACTTCAGAGGACCACACGAAGAAGGGAGTTTAGTGCTCGATTATGTCTTACAAAGGAAGGGTGTTAGGATGTCAGCTGGCTCCGTATGATTCGGCTTTTTATCTCCGTGTTCTTGTCGTGGAACGTGTTGCTTGTCTGTATTTCCTTGCAAGCATATGCTGTCTGCTTGTTCACGGCCTTCGTAGTTTGGTGTGACATTACAGGCTCCTGTGCCAGTCTGGTGGGTTCTGAAATTTGCAGCGTTTTCTTCTATCTTCATCCAATTGTTGTCTTGCCTGAGTACCGGTTGATAAAATCTCTTTGTCTAACGGTTCACACCAAACAAAGTGAGAGGTTTCTATTCCAAGCGCGAGCTGCATAGCAGTTAGAATATTTACTCGATTATGTATGCCTGTTGTATTCTTCTTCATATAGTTCCCGAATTCAATTTGTACGCATTACGTTTGCCCACGTTCGTTTGTTTTGAGAGCTACCTCCGAAAATTAAGTTTTTGATTGGTTTTCCTTCTATATTGAGACAGCAGCGAAAGAATCGAAAAAATGTTTAATATGTTGATAATCTTGCTGCTGTATTTATACACTATTCAGTAGAGTTTGAACAGGTCTGGCGCATACATTTTTTCATACGAGGGTCTATCGGAAAATATGACAAAGTAAATAAATACTTGCTTATGCGGCATCTTTTTGTTCATAATAACATTCCTCACGAGAGAAGAGAACAATGGCCTACTTTTCCATATAGTCATCCTGAGGGTTCATACATTTGTCACAGCATGTTATCAGGAGAAGGTATGCCTTCATCACAGAACTATGGGCTGTGCGAACGGAACCACTGTGAGACAGCCTTTGAAACTTATGCATCAGTTTGGTATCTGTGACCACCAAGATGCTACTGCAGAGGGCCGGAAAGATGAGTCACTTGGTGCCAAGACCCCACACACCCCACAGATGGCAGCTTTGTTGCAGCATTTTGGATGGGAGTGTCTCGAGCACCCTCCGAACAGCCCAGACTTGGCACCGTTACACTTGATAGTAGCATCTTTGACTTTAGTGGAAAAACAAAATTTACTGTAAAAAGGTCTGTTTTAAAGCATATATGAAATAAATTTTTCTGTGTGCAAATTCCTGAAAGAGGTAGAAAGCCGAGGGGGAAATTTAGACTTTCTGATTAAGCCACGGAGAATTGCCCGTTCTAGTATCTTGAACAGCAGAAACGAGGCTGGCGACTCAGGCGTCCACGGAGATGTAGTTATACACTCAAGACCTACCGTGAATAAAACAGATGCTTACTGTATAAAAAGACCGAATCCGCTGAGGTGAATTCTCTGTGGGAATACCCACAATTTTGAGCACAAACTTAAAATGGTAAAGCAGTGTCAGTAACCGAATGCAAGCGATATGCATCAGGCTTTACAATGTTAGGCTGTAAGAGTAAAGTCACTAAAAGTTAGCATATTACTGCAGTGAACAGTATCAGTGGCCTAAAGCCACTAAGACACGTTGAGATGTAAATCGTATGCCCCTTAAGTTTTGAATAAGAGTGACGGCCAGTTACAAACCGCGTTCCCAATCAAGACGAGGAGTGTTAAAAAGTCACCAATGAAAATAGCTCCCCACTTTTTAGTATGCGACTTGTTTTCTAAAAGCAGAAATAATTCGTAGTAGTTTTATGTTTAGAAGAAGAGTTCCAGTAAGTAAGCTTAAGGCCTTCATAGGCGGGGATTTCAGCCCTATACAGTCGTCATAAAATTGTAAATTGTACCTGCGTTTACAGGCAAGAACTCTTGTTGATACGACTGTTAAACCTTCAGCACCACTCTTTGTACTTGTACACAATTTGTCGGAAGGGAAAACAGTGTAGAACTCGGAAAATAATGTCGTTATCCTAACAAGCCATTAAGCTATGTCTCAATTAAATAAATTACATGGAGCAAATAGCAACATAAAATCCGACTTCTCTCGTCCCAGAACCTTCAACATTTTGATGAAAAAAGATACATGAAATTAATTTGTTGATTGTTTGTCATCAATTTTGTAAATAACAGCGGAATGCAACAAGTAGAATAACACTTCTTTGGAGTGCTTGACCCCGAAGATGAAGGCGCTACGATAATTCGAGACGTCGGGAACTCTTTACCCGACACGGCATTCAACATCCCTGAAGAGTGAATGTTCAGAGGTTCCTGCACCCGGTGCCATTTTGTTCTTTCACAACGACAACTTGAAGCAGAAGTACGCCTATTAGCTAATTGGTGTGCCTGTATCTCCATATGCCCGTACTGTCACTTGAGAACCGCTGAATGCTTTTTAATGGCATGTAATGTTGAGAAGTTAAAAAAAAACTCGACATATTCCAATGTAGGTTAAAATCGGACAGCAGTAACGGAGACCTGCATGCCAATCTGCACGCATCCCTAGCGCACTAGACCGAACGTGCTGGAATTGTTAACGTGTGCGTTCGTGTCCTAACTTGCGAGTTTCGTTTTGTACTGTAATAATTTAACGCACAGTGGATGTAACGGAAGAAGCACAGAAATAGATAATCACGTGTAGTGAATTAACGTCAAACTTGGAGAAGTACAAATTCGCCAAGAACACGTGTGGAAAGCATGTCCCCTCTCTCATTATGGGCATGACCTTCTCTCTTCTTCTATCAAATCTTCGATAGCGCCTGCTGAGTTTCATGCTGTGAAGGGATGCGGTGACAAAAGTAGGCCTGTCGCATATGAATTCACTCGACGTGGAATAAGGTCATACTTTGGGAACACTCGTGTAATACCTACAGGCATTTTCAAAGTGTGTGTCCTGTGAGAGGCATCACGAAGTGTGGGAATTGAAGAAAACGACTAGAGTCAAGTACGTAGTTCCCACCAGCAACCACACTGAAATTCGACTGTTATCAGGCCCACCGTGTAGGCTAATTAATATAATTAAAAGGTAGCCATTTTGCCAGACGTAGGCTTATGTGAGGGTGTTCATCTTTTATCTAATCTGCTGTATCTACCAGTAGAGGATGGACCTTGTAGACCCTTTAGCAGTCATACAGTTTCTGTTCCTTTCAAGAAATTCTTAATGTAGCGTGTCCTTCAGAGTGCACCGACGTAGTGTACACCGACCATGCTGTTGTCGTTTGTGCGTCGTCCCGCAATGTCCTCGTTTGTACCTCGAAAGTATATAGATTTGTGTGTTCGCCAAAACGTATACAGCAGCTTTGGGACCCACACATCCTCCTGTGTAGTGGGTACCGACGATACGTTACCAGGTTAAAATGACGGGATGTCGGCCCATAGCGTACCGAGGTTACGATTATGTAAATCTATACCGCCATACCATATGTCTTCATGGCATGCTGCTTAGTTAAGCACTGGAGCGGCTTTACTATCACTCGTACAGGTATGCTAGTAGGCCTTTGCTGTGGATGACTAGAAGTATGATACTGAAGTGTATTTTCCCCTTGTGCTGCGGTGCACATCGTATCGGTTCACTGACCTCAATTGATGAGAACCAGCTTCAGGTATTGATTTTTGTTTCCGGGAAGCCGAAATCTGCACCACACGAAAGAGATGAAAAAATAGAATTAGCAAGAAAATATGCGGGATGCTGAAGTGGGGTACCGGGTAATGCTCTTTCAAAACTTGTCTGAGACGAATGTGTACGTTAAGTACGTTGTTTGTACGGTGTGATCAATGTCTTAGTAAAATACGGCCAAATCTTTTGAATTTGGCTTCTAGAACCAAGTGTGGAAAAGTGTACTGTAATGTGGAATACGCTTTTACCATATGCGCCATGGCGTATTGTAGTCATTGATTTATTCCGAGTTGCAAAGTGAGTTTCTTTGAAGACAGCACACAGCAAGATACGGCCTGATTCATCCGCTGATATCCCTATGCCCTTCGGTTTTCTTCAGGGTGTCGCTTTCAAAAAACTGAATGCAAATTCTGTTCTGCCCTTTCGCCACAAAAACCTCTCATTTGCATAAAAAAAGTTAAACTGTCGAGTGTATACCGTTCTCATTAACACCGAATACAAGCAGAACACAATGTATAACATTTAAGTTCCCCACTGTCATAAACGTTAATAGCATCTGCAATTTCCACCTCTGGATCAAAACTGTATGAGAGTATTATACATAACAACTTCAGTTTAAATTGCGTGCTTACGTAAATCTTTGTTGTTAATTAGCAGGATGTTTTGACTAATGTCAATATGCTCGCTACCGTTCGGTTCAGAATGTCTTGCCTGTTTGCTGTTTAAAAATTAAGATTACAATTTATGTAATTTTTCCGTTCTATAATTGCGTGAAACTTGGTCTGTCGCATTGAGGGAAGAACGTTCGTTGAGGGTGATAGAGAACAGGCTGCTGAGGAAGATACTTAGGCCTAGGAGTGAGGAAGTGGACGGAAGGCTGAAGTAAATTGCATAGTGAGGATCTTCACAATTTGTACTCCACCACGTATTACGAGGTGATCAAATTGCGGAGGCTGGGATGAATGGGGCATGTGGTGTGCATGGGACGGGAGGAAAGAAAGTAATACATGGTTTTGGTGGGGAAACTTGAAGGCATAACTACTTTGAGGACCTAGGCGTAGGTGGTAGGGTGATATTAAAATGAATCTTAAAGGAATAGGGTGGGAGGGCGTCGACACGATTTGTATGGCCTAGGATGGGGTAAGTGTGAGGCTGTTGTGAACACAGTAATAGATTTCCTCTTCCACAGTATAGGGTGAATATTTTGACTAGCTGCGGAGCTGTTAGCGTTTTAAGAAGGGCTCTGCTGCATGGAGTTATTTACAAACAGGGAGTGAAGATGCTTTCCTGGACAACGCGATGCAGTGTCGAAAGTGGAACAGATGCAGGGATTTATTGCGGACAGATAAAGTACTGTAATTATTAACAATCTGAAAGCCAGCTGAAAAGCCGGCAAATAACCTGCCGTATGTGTGTGGAATTGTGTTTGGTAATGATCCGTATCGCGAAGTGAAAATTAGACGAAGTGCCTGCAAGGTATTTTATGAAAAACGTTAGTAGATTTTTAATCGAATGGCCCCTAATTGTATGCATTATATGTGGCTTCTGCGTAGGAAGGAAATGTTTCGACCGGTGAATGCAAACGAAAAGAATGAGTTGCATAAATGACCGGTAGGATGTCTTTGTTGATTTTGGGTTACAGTAGCGAGAACACTGCCAAGTTGTTTGTGACCCAGTGTGGGTGCAGCTGGACAACATAGACACATTGGGCGGAAATGTCAGCATAGCGGAAGAGTTATGGCACGTTCGTTGTTGGTTGCCCCTAAATTTAAATTTGTGGCTGCGTTCAGTGAAAATTCTGATAACGCGAGTTTATTAGATCCGCCTTTTAGCATTGTACATGTACTTTCCATCGTAGCAAAATCGATTACAATCGTTGTCACGGAAACGGCGAGATATTTATCCTGCTTGATTTACATGTTTCGATTGTCAGCTTTTTCTTCGATGTCAGATGGTACCTGACAGAGAACATGTTTTGTCCCGATTATAAGAACCGTTCACGACGAGAGATCTTAAATGTACGTAAGCCAACGTGTGTAGTGTCTGTTGTTTTTTCCCCCATTTTAACTATAACCGGAATGTGTCAACAAATTTTAGTACAAACGGAGTTTCATGCAAATGCGTCCGGCTGGAGTCGTGTTGTTCCGTATGGAAGGACGGACGGCCGCATAAACATGACGGGTCTGTTAGTCGCTTTTCGCAACTGCTTTGCGAGCCGCCTAAAGTTTAAAACACGGAAGGGACTGCTGTAGCTGAGAGACAGATGCAGTTGTAGCCGTGACAAGTAGAAGATTGGATAGGAAGTTGCAGGGGAGCTGCGGTCTTGGGAGAAGGAAAAGATTGTGCGTAGCGTACCAAACCTGAAGAAAGAATTCGTTGATTTTAACTACAGATGTTTCTGTGATATTTTACTTGTAGGTATCTGTCATATACATGAATTAATTTGTGATATGAAGTGTTATCGATATGAGGATAAATAAACGTGTACCTTTTTCTAACGGAATCTGATTTAAAGAAAAAACTGCGTTTGTAGGAAAATGTCTCCGTTCTCACGAATGCTGAGTGAGAGTCAGTACAAAGGTCATGTAACGAAACGAAGCTGACGCGTAGATTGAAAATACGAAAAGAACGGAAGATGTTCTTTAATGAATGACCGAATGAATGAAAGAGGAAGAAGAAAATTGCACGCACCTCTGGCAGGAGAGAGAACGTGAAACAAAGGGAAAGCACGAATGAATGAATATAAAATGGAAACGTGTAGGTATATTACTCCCTAACACTGTAGTTTGCAGATGTGGCTTGAATTTCTACCTTGTGTTCTTGGTCGTAATTCGAGTGGCTTGTACTTTGCAGTATTTCTATGTAGAAGTACATCTGTTAAACGGAAACCTGCTCCAAATGGACGTGTTCATGCCACCTGTGATTCCGTTTTAAAGAAATGGGTTCACTTGTATTTACTGACAAACTGCCGCATCTTCTTTATGGTGTGAAATATCACCCCTTTATCTGCAGAATGCAAGTAACTAAGAGTTTTAATACTCTGCACTAGAAGTATGACAGTAATTTGTAATCCGTACAGACTGCTGTCAATGGAGGGTGTTAAATGTTGACGACGTTGACATCGACACTATTGATTTGTTGCAGATCAAACAGTACGAGAAGCAGGAGTGCTTGGAGGAGAGGAGGAAGCAAGCACGGGAAATATACGACAACTTTATCATGAAGGAGCTTCTGGCGCATTCCCATGTAAGTTGCTTGCTGGCATTCTGTGACAGAGATGCCAGCATTTTAGGAACCTGCGGAGGAGGCTGTTTATGTCCGTATTAGAAGGATCTTCTGGCTAAGAGGCGTGTTCAGTCGACTGGAAGTCGCTAAGGGATACGGTTGGTGCCTTGGTGAAGGAACGTTCTTTGGTAGATGTTTGTGTAGGGCCGTTTCGTGTGGAATATGCTGGTGGAGATTTTCATTTAGAACGATGTAGTTTTGACACGTGCTGAGGGAAGCGTTCGCCTAGAACAGCATGGATTTGGAGTGTGCTGAAGAGCTGTCATCTAAAGCCGTATGTTTTACGTGTGTTCTGAAAGAAACTTTCGTCCGATACTGTATTTGTAATAGCATTCACAAGACAGGAAATGAACGTATAACGCTACATTGTGGCGCGTTCGCGTAACCACTGTTGCTGTGGATAAGCAAAAAGTATTACATATTGTGAGCGTGTTTAATCCATTAACCAACAAATGCACTTAATAAAATACAATTCATGTCAAGTATTAAACATATACATGTTTCGGCACCCGCGTGCCATCCTTAGGGAATTTCTTAGAACAAAGGAATATAAACCCAACACGCTAATATAAGTACTGCGTTACCCCCATTCCAGTGATGAAAATATTAAAATTCTAAATTACATCAAAGTCGATAAGCATAAAATTATAATGTTGTAATTATGTGAAAGCCGTTCCATGTATAAGTTCGTCATTTTTTATAATCTGTACGGAGTAAGGCATACAAAAATCTGTCTCGATCTTACGTGATCCGAAGAGATTTTCTCAGTAGGAGCTTGTGAAGTGTGTCGTGTCGGGCGGTCGATTTCTGCTTCGTCGAAAAAAGTAAGGGTCTGTGGTGGTACAGATATACAGTACCGAACACACGTACGTTGTATTTATATGCGTACTATACTTTATGTCTATTTTTGCGTTCGTCTGCAGCCGGCTACATGCCTGCAAACCGTCTGTCCCGTGTCTCGCAGTGAACTGTTTTATGTTGCCGATGGGACGTAGGTCGTTGTGCACGGGCTTCAGACATCCCGGCGTGGCAGGTACATTTCCTCCCATACCGACCGGCGTCAGTGGCGTGGGCCACAGGTCTGTGGCACTGTGATACGTCCCGGCATACCAGATACAGCAGCATACACAGGGCATCGTGTAGGTCAGTGGCAATGCCTGTACACGTTGCGAATGATGTGCCGCATGCCCGATTGCGACTGAGAGTTCCACTCGCCATCGATGAATCGCTCTCCTCGAAACATTGTCGGCGAAGTGACTTCAATAGGGAAGCCATCGTGGTATCTTTTAGGCTACAAATATTGGCATCTGTTCGAAATCCCTGGTTGAATACTCAGTCCTTCCACGTTGACTGGGGCCGCGAACGTCTCGCTTATTATCCCAGTAGTATCTTCAGAGCTGCAATCTTCGGTTTCGTGAGCTGTTAAACGCAGCGTTGAAAAGTAGTTGGGTGCCGACATTTTGGGAAGTCCTACTGGTCCCATCTTCATAGGTTGAATGATGAAAGAAGAACGCATAAAAAAAAAGCGGGCGTATGGTCACATAGAGACTGATGTGGGTGGTGATAGGTTCTCGGCAACGAGAACGGAGGCCAGTAGGATTGTAGAGACTACATGAAGATGGGACCAGTAGGGGTTCCTGGAAACGTCCGCGCTCAGCTGTTTTCCAACGCCCAGAAAACCGAAGATTTCATATCGCGGTGAAAGAGTGAAATAACGCATAGCACACTTCCACATCAAGTTCAGAGATTTGGAAGACATCAAATTAAGAAAGCAAAACTCCTTACTTCAGTTATTGGGCAATAAAACAGATTGTAGTAATTATAAAGGCATATCACTCTTGCCAAATACGTACAAAATTTTATACAACATCCTCCTGTCAAGATTCATTCCATATGCAGAGGATATTATTGGGAATCAACAACGTGGATTCCGACGCAACAAGTCAACTACTGGTCATATATTCTGCATTTATTATATACTTTAAGAAATGGGAAGACAGTGAAGCAGTGCATCGGCTGTCTATAGACTTCAAGAAAGCTTATGATTCATTTAGGTTGGAGGTCTTGTATAATATTCTTATTGAGTTTGGTATCCTCATGAATCTGGTATGGCTAATAAAAATGTGAATGAAACCTATGGCAGAGTACGGGTAGGCAAGAATTTGTCTTACATGTTTCCCATTAGGAATGGTTTGAAACAAGGATTGCTTTTCAACTTTGCTTTAGAGTATGCTATTAGGAGGGTTCAGGTAGACCAGGAGGGCTTGAAATTAGATGGTACACATAATCTCCTGGTTTGTGCTGACGAGTTTGATATATTGGGCGGAAGCATAGTACTATAAAGAATAACACAGAAACTTTAGTAGTTGCTATTAAGGAAATTGGACTAGAAGTAAATGCTGATAAGACTAAGTACATGATCATTTCTTGAGATCAGGATGCAGGATGAAGTCACAGTATAAAGACTGATAATAGTTCCTTTGCATAGGTGGAAGAGTTTAAATATTTGGGAACAACCTTAACAAATCAAAATTCTATTCAGAAAGAATTAAGAGCAGATTTAAGTCAAGGAATGCTTGATGTCATTAAGTGCAGAATCTTTTGTCTTCAAGTTTGCTATCCAAAAATTTATAGATCAAGGTATGCAGAACTATAATTTTGTCTGTTGTTGCGTATAGGTGTGAAAGTTGGTCGCTCACATTATTGGGAGGAATATAGACTGAGGGTGTTTGAGAATAGGGTTTTGAAAATATTTGGGCCTAAGAGGGCCAAGGTAACAGGGAGTGGAGAAAACTACATAATGAGGAGCTTAATGATCTGTACTCCTCACCCAATATTATTTGGGTGATCAAATCGAGAAGAATGAGATGGGCGGGGCATGTAGCATGTATGGGGAGAGTAGAGGCCTATACAGGGTTTTGGTGGGGAAGCCTGAGGGAAAGAGACCAATTGGAAGACCTAGGCATAGATGGGAGGATAATATTAATACAAGGTGCAACCCAAAAGTTTACAGACGAGTTGTTTTAAAAGAGTGCTGTTCGTTACATCTAGCGGCCGACACCGTAACTACATAGTACTATGCTTCATGTAACACGTGACCAGGCTTCAACAGTTTTGGTTCAGTGGTCTGTGAGTACGAACTTGTTTTGCAAGTGAAGATTTTTTGCCTTGTCATCGGCGTCATGGAGGAGCAGAGAGTGACAATTAAATTTTGTGTTAAAGCCGGTGAAAGTGCTGTGGAAACGATCAAACTGATTAATAAGGCTTATGGTAGCGCTGCCATGAGTCATGCTAATGTGTATCGGTGGTATGCTCGCTTTCGAGATGGAAGGGAGGACGTGAAGGACTATGCCAGAATTGGTCGTCCTTCAACTGCCAGAACAGATGAAAACATGGAATCTGTTTGTCATCTGCTGACAGAAGACCATTGTACCACTCTCCAAGTGATTGCAGATCGTTTGAATATTGCTAAGGAAACAATTCGCCGGATTGAAACCGAAGACTTGGGGAAAAAGAAAGATCTGCGCGAGATTTGTTCCTCACGCCTTGACCACAGAGCAGAAACAAGGATGCGTTGTTTACTGCCAGGATCTTCTTTTAATGGGACAAGATGAACGTTTTTGGGAAAATATCATTACCGGTGACGAAACATGATGTTTCGCCTACGATCCGGCCACCAAACGACAGAGTGCAGAGTGGTGGGGCAAATCTCTCCAAAACCAAAGAAACTGCAATTTCAAAAATCGCGAGTGAAGACGATGTTAATTGTTTTTTTCTATGCAGAAGGTGTATAATTCATTGAGAGTTTGTTCCTGAAGGGCAGAAAGTAAATGCAGAATTCTACATGGGTGTTTTGGATTGGCTACTGAAGAGAATTCGATGAGTTAGAACGGCAAAATTCCAATCCAGTGAGTAGTTCCTTCTTCACGATAACGTGCCATCTCATATCGCTGCAATTGTAAAGTTTCTGGCGAACACGAACGTTACTGTTCTCCACCACCCATCTTACTCGCCGGATCTTGCACCCGCCGACTACTTTCTCTTCCCCAAGTTAAAATTTTCCTTAAAATGGCAGCATTTTCAAACAGTGGAAGAAATTCAGTGTGTAGTGACAAGGGAGCTTAACAACATTTCAAAAACTGCTTTCCTGGAGGGTGTGAAGAAATTGAAGGAACATGCAAACAAATGTATTGATCAAGGAGGAATGTATTTTGAAGAATAAAAATAAATCATGTCCATATAAGAAGTTGTCTAAAAACTTTTGGGTCTCACCTTGTGTGTATCTTCAGGAAGTGGGATGTTGGGGACATGGATTGGTTCGAGCTGGCTTAGGATAGGGACAGGTGGCAGGCACTTGTGAATGCGCTAATGAACCTTCAGGTTCCATAAAATGTGGGAATTTCTTGAATAGCTGTAAACCGGTTAGCTTCTCAAGAAGGACTCTGCTCCATGGAGTAAGTAAGTAAACTCCTTACCTCGCTGTCTTTCCTTCTGACGTGCAGGGACCATATCCTTTTGACCTTCATTCTCTGTGCCAAGAATCTGTTACCATCCATACCAGTCCCTGTATGGCCACTCACTGACCTGTTACTTGGCATTCTTCATTGATCATTCAACCTATGAAGATGGAACCAGCAGGAGTTCCCGAAGCGTTGACTTTCAACTACATTTCACCGCTGCGTAACAGCCCAGAAAACCGCAGATTTCATTAATATCGTGGCGGAATCATCTTCAGGGCCATTTACGGAAATATTTAGTGAACAACCCTTTTACATATTTTGTATCTGTGGGTGTTTTATTTTCTTATTTTTGTTTTCCGTGCCTCCCATCAGCTGTGGCAATTTTAAATTACACATTACCTCCATAATTGGCAACATGTGAAATTACAGAAGTCTTTTCATATCCTCTGATTAGAACTTGTACCTTGTCTCCCAGAATCATTTTGTAAGCCAGTGAATAACTATCACTATCCATAGGTTTAGCTGGTGTATGTCTGAATTACAGAAATTTAAGTATTCTACTTCTGCAGAAATTTCATCAGAGTGATTGTTACCTAATTTTTTAAGGTCAATAGTTATACTCTGTGCATCAAAAATGGAACTCATAAAATTTTCTTAGTCCCAAACTGTAAGTGATAATTTTAGTCAGTGATAGTTTTCCTGTATAATGGCATGCTTTTTTGCCTTTGTAGTGAAAATTTTCCTGTATGTTCTCATGTATGGCTTTTCTCGGTCTCTCGTTCATTACAGTTGTTCACGTCTCATAGCTGTTAACGGAGAGCCTGCATAGTGTATTCATTACAGTGACTAAGCTACAGGCTGTGCGTATTCAGAGTTCAAATCCTGGTAGGGATAAGATATTTTTGCATCTCTGGAAAAATCTAGCCTGGCTCTGGGATCCACCCAGTCCTTTGTGCCGTTGGTTTTTCAGTTGTAGACATGTTTGGCATAATTCAGTTTTGACTGATATATTGCCAAGTAAAAAAAAAAAATTTAAATTTGAAGAACACGTATTTTCTGTTTACAAACTTGCAACTTGTACATGGCAAAATGACAGTCGGTCTGTGAGTGGCCGTAGGTCACAGTTTTATGTTTTAGACAGGTTGGCCTTAGGAGGGATAGCGCTCTGGCTCAGCAGAACTCATGGTGCCCACCACTTAGAATTGGCATACGCTCCAAGTTCGGGTTGTGGCATTTCCATTGTTAAGTGCTCACTCATTGTAACTATTGAACAGTGGTGGTGATCAAGATGATAAATTAGCTTCTGACTGCGTCTGCTACCATATGGTGGAGGTTTGAGTGAGGAATATTTCAGCAATATCATCTCCCATCTCACCCTCATGGAATGCATTAAATGCGTGAACATTAAAGTACAGTGTGTATTAAATGTCAGTTAACAATAGTGTTAAAAACAGTATAGCTCTATTCATGCTTTGCTTCGTTTAGAAATTAATAATAATTGTGTACAAAATACGGAAGTGTGTACCCGTTGCAGCTTAGTGCCCTGGGTGAACAGCCAGCCTACCCAGTTACTGTAGCAGGGCCTGTATAGTAGTGTTCACCTCCCTCCAGATCGCCCGTCAGTACGCCCAGCAGTCTGCATGTAACAACTCGAGAACCACTGAACCAATTTTCTTGAAACTTAATACTTAGTAAGTTTCCTAAAAAGGGTGAGACATTTCTTTTCTTTTTTCTTTCGGTTTTTTTATTTTTTAATTTATTTTTTTTGTTATTTACCCACATGCACAGGTAATATAGTAGCAGAAGGCAGAGGTACACAAATCCCAGGGTCCTGGTTTCCCAACCCCTGAGTGTTGTATGGTATCACAAGATATTTTCATTGTAATTATTGCAGTTTTTTCCTTGCGTAGCAAATAGTGTCACTTCACGTGCACTGAGCAGGAAGCATTACAGAACAGTGACATTCACAGGTCAATCCATAATTGTGGGCCCTTATAATCAGACTTGATTTATGTCCTCTTCTGGTACCTAGAATTTGTGGAGAGACTCAGAGTTTTGGAAAATTTGTGGATGCCTGGCATTAAACCCATTGAAATTTGAATGTTAAATTGTTGAGGTTATAAAAGAAATTGTTGAATTTGGAGCATAAATTATAGCCAGGAAACAGTTACTGTACATGAATAATATTTTTTCCATATAAGTTCGTTAAAAATTTGTAACCTCAAGAACCTGCCAAAGTAGATTAAAAGAAAATGGGACTCTTGTTCTATTATTGAAACACAACTTTAGTTGCATCAGAGGCTTCCACTTGCTCAACATTGTGTAACATTTCACTAGAGCTTATTTACTCAAATAACACTGAAAAGAAAATTGGAAACAAACGCAATTTTCTGTTAACTAGAGATAACGATGTATATCAATGCCCCATGGCTTATCGTGGCTGTGATGTCACTCAGAAACGATGATGTTGTGTAACCATGGAGACCGATATAGTGGTTTCAAGGCAATGATACTATTATATAAGGTAGGTGGCATTGCAGACTAGAGATTTCCAAAAATCAGTGCATGTATGATGGTGTGATGATGACTCATCTTTGTAGGAACCTGTGGCATAGCTGCGTTAATAAGCAACCTGATGCCAAAATGTAACAGATGAAAGAGGACAGCATATTCTTCTTCTTATAAAGTGCTGCAACCTATACACGGTTCTAGCTTGCTCAACCACTTCTTCCAACTATCTCTATTCTGTGCTACTTTCTTCCAATTGCATATGTTTATTCTCTTTATGTCTTCTAAAATGTCATCTTCCCAACGTGTTTTAGGTCTTCCAATTGGTCTTTTAGACATGGGTTTCCATCTGTTAATCTTCTGCACAATATATCCTCAGCCATGTGTTCAACATGGCCTAACCAGTTTAATCTTTGTTTTTAATAAACCCAATTATATTTTGTCCTTTTAATGTATCTTTTATTTCTTGATTAGTTTTAATTCTCCAGTAGTCATCTGTTCTTTTAGGACCACATATTTTCCTCATGATCTTTCATAAATCATCTGTTTGTCATGTTTTCCTTAAGCACCCATGTTTCAGAGGCGTAAGTTACTGTTGGGCAAATTAACGTGTTGTAAAGTTGTAGTTTGACGTTTTGGAATACTAATTTTGATGAAAATAGTTTTCTTTGAACATGGTATGCCCTATTTCCTACTGGTATTCTTTCTTTAATTTCTCCCTCACGAGAGTTGTCAGTATTTACCATTGTTCCTAAGTATTTAAATGAATTTAGTTGTTTGAACTGTTCTTCTCCTGTATTTCTGTAAGCAGGGTGGATTGTTTTTCTGTTAAAAAATAGGTATTTGGTTTTATTGTTGTTTACTATTAGTCCAGCATTTAGCGTCTCATATTTGAGTTTGCAAAAGGTTTGGATGAATTAAAGAAGGCCTAGCAGCCTATAACTTTACTTGGTAAAGGATGAGAAGGACGATTGCCTGCAGATTCATACAGTATTTTGAATATGTGGAAGAGTCACTTGTGTTAGTTCTGTTGAATGTGCTGGGGCTAATGGTGTTAGGCAGGCTGAGATACACAGGGTGGATCGGTTTGCTTTTGAGGTGGAGATTGCTGTTGAGAATGTTCACATTTATTAATCATCAGGTAGTGATCAGTTCTGGCAGAATTTATGCGTTTAGGAGGTAAACAGTATGTTACAAAAAATCCAGAAACCGTTTGGAATGAAGAAGGTATTGTCCAAACAGTGGAATGAGTCTGCTATTGCACCTACACCCCATTATAAGAACGGCAATACAGGTAATTGTACTAATTACAGAGGCATGTAACTCGTCAGCAAAATGCAGAGTGCTATCCGACATTCTTCTCTCAAGTTTAACCCCATATGTATATGAGATTTGGGGGGATTATCATTGTGAAATTTGATGTATTAGACTACTGCTAGGACATTCTACATTCTGCACATACTCAGAAGAAATGTGAATATACTGGAGCAGTGCATCGGCTATTTATAAATTTCAAGTGAGCCTGTGATACAGATGGATGGGACATTTTGTATTATATTCTCATTGAGTTTATGTGTTTAAATGAAATTATAATAAAGTCTGAACAGGTAGGCCTGTGGCTTATACAGTTCCTGTTTAGAGTGGTCTGAAACAGATGTGTTATAGCCATTGCTTTTCAACTTGCTTTAAGAATGCTCCGTTCAGAAGGTGGAAGGAGAAAACTGGGAGAGGGTGGAATTTAAAATGAATGACACCCTCCAGTTTCTGATCTGTGCTGGTAATGGTGATTTGTTTGGTGAAAACATAAATGCTATAAAACAAGTTAGGAAATGTTCGCAGGACGCAATGTCTCTGGCGCTTTTACCCATTTGTTGCCCCTATCAGCCGTGAGTACATTTCAGCCCGTGCTAAGTGAAATCAATCCATCTTTTGTTATTTGTGTGGGATGATAATTACGTTGAGATTGTCAGTTGTTACTCCCATCTGTCTGGCTTTACCTCATTTTTTGTACATCTCTCATAAATGTTAAGATATTGTATTTTATGTATGTCAGTTGCAAATGGTGATGTGTTGTGTTTCCTGTACTTATGTCACAAAAGACGAGATGAGTGGATCATCATTTGTTTCCTAGGCCTTCATTTGTGCCTCGCAGAGAACACTCTATTATAATGACCATTGGCAAAATGTTCATTTTTTGTATGTCTGATTACAGCCAAAATGTAAATACTTTTACAAAGTATAGTAAAAATCACAAATATGAAATTCCACGAAAATTCATCGAACGGGACAGTTGAGTTGTTCCATGTGGAAGGACAAATGGGCAGACAGACATTAGTTAGTAAGGTAGTCTGGAAGTAAATCCTGGGAAAGCCAAGTACTTATTTGTTGTATGGTTTCTTCTGGGTAATTCCCCTGCATCTGAATTTTATATGCTGACATTTCAGAACACACTGTCTGTTCCATCTTCATAGGCAGGTAGGTATATTCTTCATACCTACCTGCCTATGAAGTTGGAACGCACAGCTGAAATGTCGGCATATAAAATTCAGATGCCGGGGTATTACGCAGAAGAAAGCATACAACATTCAGAACACAGCGAAAGTTTGAAATCAAGTACATTTTTGTTTACATCTTGTCAGTAGAATGCAGGACAAAGTCACAACATACAAATGGCTAATAAATCCTTTGAAAATGTGGCAGAGTTTACTTCAGTTTACTGTGTGACCCCGTAGTCATTTTCAAAACATCTTCATTGTGATCAAGTTTGGTAATGGGCAGAGTGTGTGTGTTCACTTGAGTATACAAACACATTGTTTAAGTACTGTTAGGATGTTGGTTCAGTTGTGAAGAGGTTTACAGGTTTTGTAATGTAGAACATGAATCCAAATTTTGTAAATGAATTTCATTCTACAGGAGGCAAATGAAGTAACTAATTTCTCTGCTGTAATTTAACATTGAATGGTAGGAAGTATTCTTTAGTCCAGTGTATTATGTGGATATTTCTTAGTGGTGAACCTGACAATTCAACTTGAATTATTTGCTAGAAGTAATTTCACTCATTTAGGCTACTTTAATTCCCAGTGTGCTTGTGATTGTGAAGGCTATTTGTTAGTTACCATCAGAAAGGTAAGAATAAATTTCATAAAGATGAATAGCACACACAGAAAAATTGGGTTTATTAAAGAAAATGTCAGTGATATCTCTTTTATACTGTCTTTTTTACAGGATTATTCAAAAGAAGCAGTTGCACACGTACAGATGTTTTTAATGAAGAATGAAGTTCCAGTTAATTTATTTGAGGTAAGTGTAAATTGGAACCAATCTGTGTGAATGTGCCTTCACTGTGACATGCAATATAATATACTTTCGTAATGTAATTGATCTACTCCTGTTTGTTTCTAGCCATACATTGAGGAGATTTTTAATCATCTTAGAGGGCAACCTTTCAAGAAGTTTTTAGAAAGGTGAGAATGAATGTAAAAATTACTGAGGAGAGTAAACAACTTAATACCTGGGATAGGTAGGTGCCAGAATGGGGTTTGTAGGCCTGGCATTGTTATGACTGGAAATGAAAGAACTGTAAAGAGCTCCAGTTACTACACATACGGAAGGTTATTACAAATGAAGTATGCATACACATGTAGACCTTATTTTGAACAAATTAATGAATGCATATTGTGTAGTATCAATACATACAGTAAGCTACGGAGTTTTTTCAGTTGACAGGTTATTTACTTTAATAAGAAGCAAGATCTGCTTCTGTTGGACCCTTTAGATCTCATGATCTTACTTCCAGAAACTTTTTTCAAGTTTTCATTTTACCAACTGAGCTTGATGACCCTGCATGTTAACCTGATGAAGCCTTTGCAGCAGTAACCTCACAGTTTGTTTTGAGTTCCTTTATCTCTCGCATATTGTCACAGTTGCCAGTAAAGTTTGTATTTAATATCTGTAGCACTGTTTAAGGTCGAATTGCTGTTTCCAGTGATACTCATTTAACACAGGGCTGTGGGTATATTATTTTAGATCAGTGCACCTGTATGTAATTTTTCATTATATTTGATATTATTTAGGAAAGGGACGGAAAGGAAAGTTGTGTAGTGTGATTGAAGGGTTGCACCATATTATTTATCCATTTTCTGGGGAAATTAAAGATTTTCCTCACTCAGATGTTCACACTCCTGATGATTTTTTGGGATGTTGTCCTTTTATCATCAACCATCTTGCAGACTGTTTTCTGTTCTGACAGAATGCTGATGTGTTCAGTTTAAAAGTGAGCATGCACTACAAATGCAAATGCAAGTCAAGTGTCACAGTCCAGACAACTACAATCTAAATCTCATTTTTGTAGTCAGAAGCCATGAATACATATGAAATATATTAAAGAATTTGTCCGTGTTTGCCTACTGTGTGAACCAGGAGGAAGTTTACAAATGGGTGGAAAAGATTTGTATGTGTAAAGGTTAAGGAGCAAGTCATTGCACCTAGGTAGATGCAGAATCAGCATAATTGAAATTGCACTGGAAAGAAAATCAGTCATCAAAGAGAGTGGTGGAAGAATGGCCAAGGGTGCAGTGGTTTAGATTCTGCAGCAAGCACTTGTGTCTGAAGGAAACAGGAAACTTGTACGCTGAAAAACAGGATTGCTATATATGTACTGCATGGTCATCAAGTCTACAGTCCAGGAAATTGTGAACTGCATATAAGATTTATCCAACTTACTGTGTATTTTATACTGTATACTTTTATATGGTACAAAGTGTGCACTAAGGTGGAAAAACCTGTGTCTGTATATTACTCATTGCATGTAAGATATTACATGTGAAGTACAGTTGAAGATCCCACTTCCACAGCTGCTTTCAGAAATAATTGTTTACACCTCTTTTCAATTCCTTGCTTCTATCCTTCTTCTGCTAGTTTTCATCTTGGAGTTTACGGATTTTGAACAAAATATGATAGAGTGACATGCAGAAGAATGTATATTGATGTGTCAGCCATAGTTCTTCATGGTGATGAGACGAAAGTTATTCTTCACTATAAACTTTTTCATCATCATAAACATTAAGGATCGACACTTTGATCCATTCCGACTCCAGAGTTACAGCTGCTCACGCCACCGCTTCTTCGGTCTTCCAATTGTACTCCTTCCTTGTGGTCTGTAGTGGTATAATTTCAAAGGGATACTTTTTTAATGTGTATATTGAAACTGGTGTCATTGATTATATAATTTTCAGTCAAAATACATTGTTACTGTAATAATATTGCATAGTAAACACCTTCCCTCAGAAATCCACCAATCCAGAATTATTATCTCCCCTCCACATTATATAGACTTGGTGGCCTAAGATTTATAAGTAGTAGTTGATGGGTTATTAATGAACACATTATTTTTTAAAATTTAATATGGTGCATGCCAAGATGGTCTTCTTCTTACAGCATCATTTTCATGTTGTATAGATAGATGGATAATTTTTTTTTATTCTAGTCTGTCTACTCGTAGCCTTTCAGAAAGATGGAAGCTTGAAATAGTTCTGGAAATGTCACACCCACCCTATTTGATAAACCTCCCAAAGCACTGTAACAATATATCATAGCTTATTGTGTAGCAGGTATGATGTACTTAAGAACTGCATATTTATGAAAGCATGGAAAGTTTACCCATGCAAATGTGGGAAGTTCAATGCCACCCTTTGTAAACATGTATTGTTGATATCACCTTTATATTGGCATTTAAATCTTAATGTGAAAAGGGACCTGTATTTAATTTGCATGCCTTTGAATTTTCAGTGGGATTTACAGTGGTTAAAATTGTAACACACTCACGAACAGAAAACGATATTTACCGTGTGAAATGGTACTAACATTAAGTTTACTCCCTGCAAAGAACTGAATACTTACACTCTGTATTTCTTGTAAAAATGGAATTATTTTATTAGCATTTTTGACCTCATACATGACAATTTGTCGATGCTGAGGTACACTTTGCGGGCAGTTAATTGTTGTTGTAGAGATTTTTAATGCATCGTGTTAGTGTTTGCATTCATTATGAAGTAGAATCCTTATATACCTATAATAATCTCCATCCAGAAAAGATTACCTCTGAAATTTTTTAGCTTGTAAAGAAGTAAGCCACAAGTTAAATTGTGTACGTTTGTATATTATAAATACACACCTTTAATGCCTAATTTATTTTAAGTTACGGAACTTGGCACGGTTATTTTTACAGCCTTATATTTTTCTGAAATCAGCAATGAATCTTTGACTGAAAAAGTGGAATTAATATTTTTGAAATCTGAATAATTGTTAAATTTTGTTCCTACGGTTAATACGTTCAGATATTTGATGATCAGAAAATGCCTTGTGAGTTGTTTTTTGTTTTAAATGAATGCACAGTTGTGTTCTGTTACATGTTATTTTCTCTTTACAGTGATAAGTATACAAGATTCTGTCAATGGAAGAATTTAGAGTTAAATATCCAGGTAAGAATGCAGTTTGTAGTTTTGTTCAAAATGTCAGTCTGTGAAATGTTTGAGCTTATTGAAATTGCACCTTGAATCATTTGGAATTTGGTGTATTATTTAATATATGGAACAAATGCTGGTTTTATAATTGGTAGCCATTGTACTGCAGTTCTTCATAGGCAAGCACTTAGAATTTAAGTTATTTATTATAACAGACCAGAATTATTAAAAGTGATGCAGTCACAACAATTTAGGCAAAACTATTTATTTTACTCATCTTAATTGAATGTATGAGAAAAACAGTATACAAATTTGTAAAACCCCTTAGTTTCTCCATAGAGTTGTGTTAGTGACCTTATAATTAACAGACTGTCTTCATTGCATTTGTTGGCACCTATTGAAAGTGGAACCTGGATCATACAGAAATGCCTTTATCAGAAATTTTGTCTGTTTCTGAGAACAAAGGGTGAAAAGTAATGTAAAATTGCATGTGACAAATACAATATATGGAGATTAATATGGAAGCAGAAAATAGAAAAAGGAAAAGAACAATGGTTTACCCCAAAATAGTTTGCTTGAACATTTGCTGTTCATGTAATTTTGTTACCAGTTGTATGCCCTCTGATTTTTTTATGGGAAGAAACATTTCTGCCACGGTAGTGAGATAGATTTTGTGGTGGATTTAACAAAGTATTTACAGAATACTATAATGGATTATGGGAAGACATAGGACATTATGAAGAATAAAGCAGGAAAAATGAAAATTCATGTGGTTCTCAAGACTGGTCTAGCGTACATACTTAGAATGGTTTTTTTACTTGTAATTTGGATCATTAATACATGGATGATGTATAAGGGGCAGCATTTCAGTATAGAGGCACCTGCCTGAAATGTGACATTTGAAGACAGTCTACACATCTTTCACTACTTTCACATTTTATGTATGGTTATTTTAATTTGACTTGAACTTTGTAATTAACAGTGCTGTTGTTGTACTCCTCACCCAATATTGTGCGGGTGATAAAATCGAGAAGAATGAGATGGGCTGGGCATGTGGTGGGTATTGGTGAGGAGAGGGGGTGTATAGGGTCTTGGTGGGGAAACCAGAGGGAAAGAGACCACCTAGGCATAGATGGGTTGATAATATTAGGATGGATCTCCAGGAAGTGGGTTGTGGGTATATGGACTGGATTGGGCTGGCCCAGGATAGAGACATGTGGCGGACGCTTGTGAGTGCGGTAATGAACCTTCGGGTTTCGTGAAATGTGGGGAATTTCTTGACTAGCCGCAAACCAGTTAGCTTCTCAAGAAGGACTCTGCACCATGGAGTAAGTAAGATGTGCTACTAGATAACCTTACTTGCAGGGTAGAATAGCTTATAAGAGACTGAGAATATTTGTGTTTTTATGCAAAGTTTTTACAGTATAACAATGTAAAATTACACTGTGTAACAGGACACCTGACTCTAAACAACGGTTTTAATTTGATAATCTAGTGACTTCTACATTGTATTCTACATGCCATCCCTGATCTTGGGACAGCCTGGCCAAAGCACATAATTTGGATATCAGTCTAAGTTTAGTCTGCATAGTGTATTATTTACTGTTTGTCTTTATTAATGAATTATACTTGTCAACTTGTTCAGTGCCACCCTTTTCCTATCCACCCTTCTGCACTGTTATTGAATTGAACATATACTTTACTAACTCTCTTGGTGTTTTTAGCATTTAACCTGGCATACAGAGGCACCTGATAATCCAAGTTCCTAGATCGCATGTCTGTTTTCCATTGTTTATGTTATTCCAAATTTGTCTGAATTTGTTGCCCTCTGTAACATTTTGTATTTGGCTGATTCTTTTTATGGAAAGGTGTTAGTCCCCTTCCCAACCCCGAACTGCCGATTACTGCTTATTTAATATAGGAACAGCTACTTTTCATATCTAGAAACCATTTCCTCCGTACACATTGTAAGGATGCACCATGCTGTGGTCGTAAGGGATTCATTCAATAGAGGCATAAATTAAATTTAGAAGGTCTGCCAACCTAGAACTAACTTAGGAAAAGGTGAGTATAAGAGTTTATTTCTGGTGTATCCGCAATTTTCTTCCACTCTCCTGCTTCTGATGCAAGCTGTTGTGCATGATTTCTGAACAGTCAGTAAGACAACTCCAGGATGTAAATAACTATTATGACACTGGTTATTTTTTGGTGGTGGTGGTGGTGGTGGTGGTGGTGCACAAAATACGTAAAAAATAAATCGCGCACTGTGTGCACAGTTAAGTCATGTTCTTTGCAGTTATCTATGATAGGTTATTATTGGTGTCAGTTGTTGATAAGCTTTCTTTGCCACCAGCATGTCAGTCATCACCATTAAATTCACCATAATTGTCAAAACATTACCTGTAAACAGTAACATTTTAATGACAGATTCCTTGGATTTTTTAAATACCTTGCGGTATTCTGTGATGTTTTGCACCCACTCATGGCTAGGAATGGCAGGAAACAGCTCAAAATATTTTGCTGTACAACCAACACAAAATCATCAAGAGGTAACAGACCTAAGCAATGACATATTTTTCATTAACACACTTAATGAATTTTTATTTGTAAATGGTACTGTACACACCAACCCTATCTTTATTATCACATATTTATGTTACTTTGTGTGGACAGAAATTTGCCACTCAGAGGGAATTTGCTTTAAGTGACATTTTTCTGGCTGTAGTTGACTATAGATAATAAGTATCCCTGTATATGAAACTAATTTTACCCACTGTTTTATGTGGGTTTGGTGTATGGTTTCTAAAAGAAGAACTTAGATTGAAACTGTTTGAGAACAGGACACTGAAGGGAGAATTTTAACCAAAAAGAGGGTAAGTGATAGGAAATTGAAGATATATCAGAAGGATGAAGTGAAAGGAGGATGGGCAGGATAATGTAGGGTGGAGGTAAGAACTGCAGAAAATGTAATGGGGGGGGAGAGCTTTTGGATGCCCTAGGCATGGATGGAAGGATAGTATAAATATGGATCTTTGACTAGGTATCAGGATGTGGACGTTGTTCACTTGACTCAGGATAGGGACTAGTAGCTGGCTATTTCATACACAATAATGGATGACTGACTGACTGACTGACTGAGCATTCTGTGTGTGGACGTTGTTCACTTGACTCAGGATAGGGACTAGTAGCTGGCTATTTCATACACAATAATGGATGACTGACTGACTGAGCATTCTGTGTGCATGGTGTTAGCCATGGTTTTTTGTCTAATTGATACTGCATTGTAACGAAATGTATATCAGTGGTCAAGCCACAGATTCAGAAGCATTGTACTTATTAAATTGGCTGTTAATGCAATTAAAAAATGTATGATTACTCCATTTGAAATTTTGGAGCTGGGATACCGAGTGTAGTGACTGGGCTGTGGGCTGTATGTTGTGGGTTTCAAACTGGCAGGTTTTTTTTTTTTTGGGGGGGGGGGTGAAAAAAATTGGTTTGGTTTTGGGGCCAGGGGCCGGGGGGGGAAATTGCCT
>Ga0123354_10000472_pt1 | contig 40034 bp, 25 predicted proteins | sample TergutLab28metaG_2_FD_97872 | JGI IMG/M metagenome (GOLD analysis project Ga0123354, IMG submission 97872) | Labiotermes labralis P4 segment gut microbial communities from Petit-Saut dam, French Guiana - Lab288 P4 | ecosystem: Host-associated > Arthropoda: Insects > Digestive system > Gut ... | reverse complement strand
GTTTTTGGGGTGTTGTGGATCTAAATTGTGATTTTTGAAACGGTTTTTAGTGAGGTTATGTGGTGGATAATGTTTGGGGGGGCTTGGGGGAATTGGGGGGGGGGGGGGGAGTTGAACCCACAACCCCTCCCCCTCGGTACGCCACTGCTGTTAACGTCCTTAGAACAGAATATGCTTTACTTTAATCTAATTTCACAAGTTGCTGCGCCCGTTAACGCCAGAATAAACCATAAACATTACACGACGGTCAACACGAAGCCGTTCCGAAGCAAATGTTCTAGACAAACACTTACCAACGCAATGACTCAGTGAAGAGGCACCTTTGTGTAGCAAGGTTTCAGGATGGAATTCTAGAAGCTCTCTTCCATATTCTGCACTGATTACTGAGTAACAACTGTAACTGGACAAAACTGCAACAGTCTGTCTACTTACCGTGTGAATCTGTATGTAGGTTACAAATGATACCGAACAAGAATATAACGACGCAGTGTTCACAGTGACGAACTGTTCATTACACTATCAGCCACTCCCTAACAACTGTGTTTCGAGATAATGTTCGGGCAGTGTGATATAGCAACGGCTTGCGAGCACGTTCCATCAAACACTTACAGTAACTGAATTCGGTTCGCAGCCCTTCTCAGTCTCTCTAGGCAGTTGTCGGACATCAACTTAACCTAAGTCATGTGCCTCTAATTCCACACGTTTTACAGTTCATTATTCACAATAATCCAGTCACTGGATGCTACGTAGCCCCGAGTCATACAAATAAATACTTCTGTAGTAACTTCATCTCTCTGGCAACAATGCAAGTAACATGTACAACTTTTTAAGCGCGTTCGAAAAATTTCGAAAATCGACTATTAGCTTCGTCAAGTCTGTCCGCCTGTCTGTCTGTCCTGCGCGGAACAATTCGGCTCCTACTGGACGGATTTTTATGAAATTTTATATTTGATTAATTTAAGAAAATCTATCGAGAAAATTCAACTTTCATTAAAATATGACAAGAATAACGGGTACTTTACATGAAGACCCTTATACATTAATTGTCATATCTCTTTCGGTTCTACTTAGAATGAGAAAAGTTTCAGACAAAAATTGTAAAGAAAATCGAAACACGTTTTATATTCAATAACTTGTTGTGGAAAATTGTACCTTTTATGAGATATTGTGGAAAAATTTTCCAGAGCCGGACAGGCCACAGATGGCAATATGGCACCCAATAATTTGCTTTCTTTCACTGCAATAAAACACGTTGGACTAGGTATAATACGTCAAAATAACTTTACATTCTGTGAACCGTTCATCGTGATACGCATACGTGAAGTAGACCAATAAGACACACCATTTTTCTTAATAATTTTGAGTGAAATAAACTATTAAGAAAAAGTGTGGATCTTGTTGGTCTTTTTCACGTACGTCAAACTAACTTTGGGGTCTATCTCTAAGCAGATGGGAAAGCGTAGTCGGTATGGTTACTAGCCTAAAGATTGGGCAACCGCAGAATCGTGGTTCGATTTTAGGCAGAGGAAAGAAATTTTCCTTTTCTCTCTGAAGCCCACCCAGTTTCCCACACAGTAGGTACTGCGGTCCCTTTCTCTCGGGTATTTGTCATCTAATGCTGACGTTAATTACATGTGGAGCTGTGCCTTTACTTGCCCACATGCCGTCATTTAATTGAGGATTGTTATCTTCTAGGATTTGGCGTCCTTTAGCTTGGCAGACAGCATGTCAAAGTTTCTGGGAAATGCTATTTGCGTACCGTGTTCCAGGCTTATATAGAACAACACACCCACGTATTTACAGGACAGTACGCTACGCACAGGCCACCGCAGCCCAAGATAAGGTACATTCCAGATAATGTTAGGCCCACGTGTCACTCACTGCCACGTAGCAGGTACACGTGCAGAACTCATCTTACATTTACTCCACAACAACTGTGTTGCAGAGTGACAGATGAGGGGGTCGTGCTGTTACCTCCTGGTTCGCTTTTAATTTATTACGAAGTCGTATTAACTTTTTAACGACTAATTAGACCAAGCACAGGAAAGGAAAGATAAAGTTATCTCTGTTTATGCCATGCAGGCATATGGGTTCCACTTATTCGTAACATCAGCACTTGATAGGTATGTGCCCAGATTCACGCCCTGGCCACTTTACCGCAGGCAGAGTCCCCTTTACCCACTGAAGATTAGGGAAGGGCTGACGAACCAATGCATGCGGCGTTCCCTGCTGTCCCATTTTTTTTTTAAATTCTTTTGCCCTTCCGGCTTCTACTGTCCAGTCATACTGATTTATGTTACTCAACGTAACTGACATACCGACTGATGTGTTTCAAAGTGTCTAGCCTGGCATCTATCACAGCTCTCCTTGCATCTAGCCTATCCATGCTGCTGATCAGGCATCTAGAATGTTTGCCTAGTGTCTAGTCATGTCACTCAGGCATTTAGATTTGCTAATCTTGCATGCACCATGACCATGTAAGCATCTAACCTGACCACAAGCAATGCTTTCCAAACAATCTAGGGAAAATCTGCACTGTAGTTAGAACAGCTTATGTCCCATGTAGTACGAAAATAATCGAGAGGAACAGTAATGTGACATGAAGAGATATCACAGCAACAACTGGTCGAGAGCAGGAAGAAGGACAGCATCATGTTTCAACAGCTAAACTTTGTCATATGTCATTTACACAGGATGTGTTTATGGGAATTTGATTAACTGCCCATACTATGGCAACAATTCTTATAGCAATAAGTTATTAAGTTTAATTTTATTAATCATCAACTTGTAATTTCAGGTCCCCTCCACAAGGGTGCAGAACTCTTGTTTATTGTGTTACATTTTTGTACAAATATTAAACATACATAACAAAGAATGCCTGTGGTCAGAAATTTTACATCAGAACTAAGTTTTTATGACAGTGTGGTGATGCTGCTACACTTACCTCTTTGCAGCCAATGAGTCAGTTTCGCACTGGCGTTCCATAATCCAATCCACTGACATTTACAGCCTGGATTTCTATTGTGTTTATTTTACAAATACTTGCCAATACCTGCAAATTAGAAGCCAATGCAAAACACTGTCTATTATCTTGGGGCACAGAGGTTTTTCTTGTAGGTAACATGAAATTTTCACAAACAGCTTGGCAGTTCTTGCACAGTGTGCAGCTTTAGGCTAGGCCTAATTGACTGAGCCTTTGTTTAATGGCAATGATTCACCTACAGCAATATGTACTGTCATATACCTCATAACATTGAAAGATCATCCAGAGAATGGGACGTCAGTAACAAGTTGGAAGGAGGCAGCTATTACATACGTAAAGATACTGTTCAAGAGAAACCAAGAAAAAGAAAGACCAAATCTGACCGTGCAGCCAAGCATTAGGAAGTATTTTAAGCATCTATTAAAACATCAAGAAGATATCTAATGGTCTGTAATTTAATTGCTTCCTCTACCAGCCTCACAAACAATTATTATGTCATGGTGACTAAACTTATATTTCATTAAAAAAATAAAAAAGAGGCATATGTACATAGTAAGATATTTACATAAACTTTATTTCATACAAAATAAAATTGTCCATTATACCACTACTGTTCAAAAATGTCACAAACAATAAAAATATATTAAACACGAGTTAATATTGCCCTGTTGGTGTTCCTGGTTTATGTTACAGGATGATTAAAAAGGGAGTTAGAACAGAAATTTGTGTCAAAACCTGAGTGAAATGTTCAAGATTTTTTTTAGTCAAATAGAGACAAAGTCCACAAAAGATGGAATGGTTCTAAATTTTCTTATTAGGTTTCTGAACTTCAGAACTTCAAACATTTGTATTTCTTTGCTACAAAACAGATTATAAAAATATGCCCATACGAAACTAGAGCAATGAGTCCACAAGTCTAGTAAGTATGAATCCATTAAGTACACAAATCCTCATGTAAAACAATAGAGTTTTTTAGGTGGGGGGTAATTTCTCCCTTACCCTTGAACCACACCCCCACTTAAACTGGCCCTTCTTCCAATCAGCTAAACCTTCACATGGTGTTCAACAAATCACTTTCCTTTTAGTGTAACTACATATTGCAACTACATTATTAGAATAGTATACAGAACATAAAACATTCATAAGACGAAAAGTCACACTACGTAATCTTACAACAAATCCCTGCAACATATACTGTGTACCAAAGTGGTTCTTTATCACAGCATAGAAACCATGGACCTACAGCATTCAAAATCTTTGTTGTGGCACAAAATTCTCCTCACATATGAAGTAAACTATGATTACAATGTGCTGCCAGTTTTACTGAAGTACTCAACTTGTTGGCCAGATGACAACAGAAAGAGTAAATGCATATTTAATTTTTTATGGAATTCACTCCCAATAGTCATGACAAAATATGAAACAAATCCAGCCTATTAACTGATATTTTGTAACTGGTATAATGGATGGACACTAAAGTGACAGTACTTTTGAATTAGAAAATTTATCACAGAAGATGAACCATGAAAGAATGGAAACATCAAATAACGAGACATTGCAGAGAGGCTTCACTGTATTTCATATTTCTTCTTAATAGGATCTAATTATCCAAAATAATGCTATGGCACAAGCCTTGCCTTGATAGGCAATCATGAAATTCTGTGCATTGGTTCACCGGTCGGTAATTATACCATTCTACTAATTGTACCATTTTATGAAAACAGCCTGCTGTTGGTCCCTATCAGCCAGTTCACATTCTTAAAAAAAAATTACTTAAGTTCCATTATAATATAAACCTCCAAAATAAGCCTGTATCTTGCATTGGCCTCCTCAACTGACAACATATGAGGTTTCCATAGTGATGATAATTTGTATTGTGCTCTACTCAGTTATCACATACTGCAATATCACAGGTTTTACCAATGTTTTTGAGGTACCCACAACCTCCATCTTTGCACTATCCAAATGATAAGGGCCTAATATACATAATGTCACCCATCCAATTTCATCCGTATTTATTGGATCACCATATCTGGTGTATATGTTGTCATACAAATATGCAGCCTGACACATGGGTGTGTCACACTCAGGCACTGAAATGAGCAAGGCAGTATAGGACGTCAACCATGACTAGTGTTGTGGACATTATCTCCTTTCTTGGACTTCTTGTAATAAAACATTTTAAAAACCTGGTATGTGTTTATCTTCATGTAGAAGGCCTATCATGGGACAGTGATGGGAGACCAACTTTAACAAATGGGCCCATGCAATTAAGATCCTCTCTCCCCTACCATTCCACATGAAGATGAACACACATCCATTTCTGGGATTATTATCCTAATGCCACTGTCAAAATCCTTTGAAGTACGGCACAACATTGTGTGACATAAAAATATTGGTGCATACAGGCGACACACCTTAACATTGACTGCTTGACACCACACTTCTTGTGAACTGCAATGTAAGGCCATCTGTTCTGAATTATCAACACACTGTCTACATCCAGAGGATAAAAACAGCTGTGAAGAAACATTCTTAAAATCGTTACTGGCAACAACTGCTTATCACTGTCATTCTTATATTCATCTTCTTCTGTCATACTTTGGTCCACTTTGGGGACACAGTATCCCAAGTCTTCTTCCTCCAACCTTATTTATTCTTATATAGTTGATCACATTTTTAATGAGTTCATGGCTGTGGGTAGTGCAGCATTACTACTACTTATTTTAAAATCTAAATTTAATAAATGGCTTATGCTACATTTTAAACTGTGAAATACTGTATAAGAGTACATACTTAATTACCTATATGTAGGTAAATGTTCCCAAAGACTGCACAGCAGTAAAACACAGGCTAGGCACATACAAACTTATGTTGTTGTTGCTGCTCTCAGGCTTCCTGGGATTACAGTAAAATTGACCAAGTACTAGGCAAAATCTTGCTTCAAGGAATCTGTGTTCTTCCGGGATATTATGTAATGTAATGTCCCAGAAGACTGCATATCTCATCTACCTCACGGCAGAAGCCTCGAATCATGCATCTTTTTTCAAGTTCATATAAATGCTATGTCAACTGCAGATGCTTTATTGCATACAGTGAGAAATGAGAGGATGATTTCAAACTGGGAAGAATTAAGGGTAATCAAAATGACATGTTTCAGGATACTAAGACAACATTAGCATGGACGGACTGATGTCTGTTAAAAGGCTAGGCAGACTTTGCTAGGACCATCTGAACAGCAAGCAAGAATGTCTTGACAGGCAACAGCCTACTGCTACCATAAGCACACAGCTATTCTACTTTAATAACATTTTTCATTAATAACAACATGTTTTAATATAAAATGATATTAACCTCAGGAGCAGAAATTTTCAAAGTGGTTTTTCAAACCATACAGGATCAAGTACACCAGTGACAGGTTTTTACTCATGCTTTATATTAACTGTAACATACAACAGATGTGATTAATGAAATGTGCCATACATTTACATCTAAAATACTCTTAAAACATTTCCTTAAATCAAGCTGTAAAACTTGAAATTTTAAAGCCACAGCTACATTGTGTTTTGCTAATAATATAAGTTGTACGTTACAATAAATATAAAGCATGCGCAAAAGTGTGCTACTAATATAATTTATCCTATGATCCTGAAAAAGCCACTTGGAAATGCAGAACCATGGCGATAATTTAATGATATAATGAAATGTGTCACACCTTACAAATGCAGAACCGTGTTTCTCATGGAAAAGTTACCATGAATTTTGGCATATATGAATTTTCCAAAAATCTGCTGTCTATCATACAAGACTTCAACATAAGAAATATACAAGGATTCTTTGTATTTCATCATGAAAAACCAGTCACATGTATGTCAAGTAAAAGCATATTTCAGCGTCTCTGACATTCAGTGGCAATTGGAACAAATGAATGGAGAAAGCATGATCACTGGCTAAAATATAATTTGCTGATGACACTACAGATTATGCAAATTTATGACATTTGCAGTGAATGTGTTAGAAAAGCTATGAAACGAATTTATTGAACCAATGCTGACATTACTTTTGCAAAGACATCTCCAATCTCCATACTCAGAATTGAAATGAGATCAGGAAGGTGTACTTCGTAGCATAAAATATGTTCCCAGATGCTTGCTTTCAGGAATGTATAGAAATAACTGTGCAATAAATCATTCATAATGTTTTAACACAAATGTTCCAAAATGAGGAATTATAGTCCTTCAGTTTGGAGGGAGATGAGCTATGTTCATGCCTAACATTATGAAAACTTATTTGTTTCCAATTAATTGAAATTATGTTTATTTGAAAATGAATTAAAAGAATAGTTTGGATTTCATCTACACTGTGACATTACATTTATTTTTGTAATTAAAAACATAAACCACACATGAGCACCACAAAGCACAAGGTATAATGTTTACACCATGCCATTCAGAAGGTAGGCAGTGTGTTATATTGCAACCACTGAGGACTATCATTCTATTTTCTCTGTTTAATCAAAATTATTGCAGTAATTTGTCACATGCCCTGTGTAAAATTGGAAGCTTTCACAGTAATTAAATGCATTAAAACCCTTTGGGGGTGATCAGCCATGACAAAATGTGGTTAAAAACCAACATTTCAAAGACCTACTCTGACTCTGCAACATTAGTATTTAACCCAACATTAACTCGGCTGAAAGCCCAAAAGAATTTTTTTATGATGTCGCATTCCTCTTCAAGTTAACTGTAGGAATGAATGTGCAGGACTGGAGTAACTATATCTCAGTCACGAAGTTACTGAATACATGGTTTTCTGAATTACTTGACCAAGAAATCACAAACCAAGTGTGTGGAAAATGTGCTTCCTGCATCTCAACACACCAACTGGGATTTGAGCACCATCTGCCTGTCATTTTACTGGCTTACTCTCATGACATTCCATGAACTGTATGTGATGAAACTAAAGGACTGCAATGTTCAAAAATGCAGGTGTATATCAACAATCTGCTGATCACATCACTCTTATCAATATAGATCAGGTGTCCCATTCCCTTCCTGCTCCATGTTCTTATGACATTAAGGGCAAAAGAGGATGAACTGGGATGGTTACACTGGCCTTTGTTACGCAATGGAGGACTCTCATAACAGACAGAGGTAAAGTACACATTTTGTCATCGTAAAAGACTGGCCCCTCTTTCACCATAGGCAGGCATTAATGTGCATTTCTTGTTGAGTTCTATTTTCCAGTTTAGAGGGATTTTGTTTATTGTTAGTTGTGTTTATGCTAAGGAACCACAGAATTACATATAATGAAAGAAATGAGCGTCCAACATTTTAAGTGAGTGGAAGAGACAAAGGCAAAGAAGTTTCACTTTTATTACTAATCTCTAGTAACCACACAGGGAACATCAAATGAGAAAAATCAGATTTGTTTTGTGCAGCTTGTATTCAAGAAATATTTGTGAAGTGCCTATAAAGATCAGAATCTTAACTTATGTGCAGCATTTCAGACACTTACTCTCATAATTGTATGCTCACTCATTTGAAATACTGTTACTGCTATTGCTTTTTAATTTATCTACCTGCTGGTTGTTTATTGCCAGAGAACTCATGAAGTAGGTAACTAAATTATGATGGCAGGAACCATACACCTTCTCTCATCCCTCAGTGAAGTGATGGTGTAGTGCAACAATCTACATTTAAATCTGGAGAAGTAAACTTGGTGGACATGGGCGTCTCTCTTCTGGTGGTGAACCAATCAATGTAACTGCTGTGGATTCTTAAAGTAACAAAAGGTCCCAAATAAACTATGTTTCCTGTCACTGTATGGGCACAACCAACCAACCTACTGCACCTCCCTAACTAACTTTTGACCTCAATACCTTCCAAGCTCTTGTTCCTCCATCTGACATCTCCCAAACTCCATGACCTGTAATACTCTCTACCCAAGGAGCCCATCTTGATGAATGGAGTAGCCAGGTATCTTCACCAGATATCTCTGGGAGTTGTCCAAGCACTCTACAAGTTGAAAAGACAGTCCAGTTGACTGTAGTCTAGATAACATCCAAGCAAGTAAGACAGACTGGATACACTATTTGTTTGGGCATCATTATCAGTCATCATCTGGCAGGCTTTTAATTCTACAGAAATGCAACACAGTACTGTCCACAATATCACAATTGAGACTGTCTTTGGTTTTATATAAATGACTGTCTATAAATATATATATATATATATATATATTAAAATTGATTTTTAAGCATTATTATATGTAGTTTAAATTAAACTTTGGGTCTTCATTTCACTCGGTATAGGTTTGTGTATATTTGGTGAGTTTTTATTACTGATAATCTGGGATGGCTCTAAACCTGTGGATGTTTATTATTCCTGTACCATATATAAAGATACTAACATGTTGCTATTTTATTACTAATTATAACAAATATATTATTTAATTATACTACTTAAAATATATTTAAGAATTTTGAATAAACATAAACGTTAATTTCTAAGAAATGGCTGTTTTCCATAACAATGTTGTGATATCTGTAAATAACATAAGTAAGAATAATACAAAGTAAACATAACAAATTATCTGGAATAACATTTATCAATAAAATTTTGAAATATATCTGACCAAGACAGAAAATCTTCACAAACTCAGTAATGCAGCCAGATTTACTGTAAATTGGTGCAATGCACCCTCATTTAAAACTTCAAAGTATGTAGCCAGCAGTTTAAAAAACAACCAAGAGAATTTTCCAAAACCTACAACATAAAAAACACGAGACCTAACTAAGGACCTAAAAGATACTGAAACTGATCAAAACACAAGAATGTGTTCTTATAATATTACAAATGTATATAATAATGTGTGGGCCAGGTAGCTCAGTCGGTATAGCGACTGAGCTATGGGTTGGACGGTCCAGGATCAAATCCCGGTGGGGATGAGACTTTCTGCCCGTCCAGACCAGCCCTGGGTCAACCCAGCCTCCCGTAAAATGGGTATTGGGTCTTTCCCAGGGGTAAAGTGAGGCCGGGGCATGCTGCTGACCACTTACCTCCTTCTAGTGCCACGGTCATGGAAGAGTAGAGCTATACCTCTACCCACCCTCTGGGCCACACCGGGCCTGTAACAGGATCACTTTACCTTTTTTTATATAATAATGCACCCTCAAAAAAGCATGGTCATATAATTGAAAATGTTTCAGCTAACATTATCACTACATAACTAAAATATATAAATAAAATACTGCATCTGTGCAATAGCATTTGGCATCATCATCATCATCAGCAGCAGCAGCAGCTACAGCACAGCAACAGGGTAACAACACTTGTCTGCCTTCATTATGTTGCTCTCTCCTATTTCTTCTGCCAGATGGAATGTATGCATATAATATTTTGGGAATGTGTGTACTGTTCATTCTTAACAAATGTTCCATCCAGCTGCCTCTATAATTCACAACAATGTGACCTACAGTGTATATATTCAGTTATGCTCTCATTTTCTTCATTTATTTTATCATCATATATGTATAAACTGCAACTGACCTCAAAAATTTCATCTTTGCTGTCTCAATACCATTATGAAACAAAATTATTTCCAGCACAACCAACAACACAATTCAAAGGGAATTCAAAAAGCAAGTGATGCTGGAAAAGAGAAAAGGACCTTAGCCCTGACACAAGAAGGAGAAAATACACTAGCCTTTTGTAAGTCCCCAGTTACACAACAAAAACGTCTAGCAATGGGTGTTCTCTTTTCCACTATACCAGAAATATATTTTCAACACTTACAACACAATGGCAGGAGAGATGACAACCCTGTTCTGCCACTCCTGGAACTTCCTCCTCTTCATGTGATGACTGAGGCACAGGCCCAGGAAGGGATCTACAAACTAATATGCAGCCAGCAGTGGAAACCAAAATCCACAAACACTTTGGCCATGCTAAAAAGTCTCCAGACATGGAGGATTAACCCATCCTACAGATGGGGACTGGCAGGATGACATGAGATATGCATACCACAAGCCATTTATGGTCCATTTCCCTGACAGATATGGGTGGCAGTATGGATTCACACCAGATATCAAAGGGGCCCTGAACTGGTACACAGATGGGTGCAAGACCAATAAAGACACTGGTGCTGTGGTGTACAGATTGGGCTCAAAACAAAAGCACAACTTCAGTCTTGGGCTCCACACCACTGTATTCCAAGCCAAAATATATATCATTAATGCCCATGGAATGGAGAACACAGAGAAGTGCTACTCATGTAGGACATTATTCTTTCTGACAGTCAAGAAGCCATCAAGACCTTTGACAAATTCCAAACTAGTGTGGGAATGTCATCAATCTGTGACAAAATTAGCAGAACATAACAGAATAAAACTGGCACTGGTGCTGGGACATATGGGGATCGATGAAAATGAAATAGCTGACCAACTAGCAAGGCGTGGCTCCTTTCATCAACTTGTTGGACCTAAACCTGCCTTTGGCATATCTACAAAGGTTGCCAAGGAAATAATCAGACTGGATGAGTGGGAAACATCAGCACTGGCAGTCCACTCATGGACAAAGGTAGGCTAAAGGCTACCTTAAGAGACCCTAAGCTACAAAAATTGGTAAAACATTCAACTTAAGCAGGAACAAACTACAAGTACTGACTGGGCTGCTAAAAGGGCACTGTCATTTAAACAGATATCTGAAATGGCCTTGAATGTTCTATGTGACTGTGAATTGGCCATATTAAGATTTGGACACTTGGTTCAGCATTTTCTGAAATCAGGTGACTTTGATGACATCTACATCAGCAGGGTACTACACTTTGTCCCAAGTGTGGAGCTGCTGATTGGACAAGCATAAGGGCTGCACAAGAGAATGAATATAGTCAAAGTGCATGGGTCACTTTGGTGCCCACCCCTGTATATTCCATTCTAGAACACAATGGGCCTGACACATTAAATGGCCTTCATATCTGTAGTTAATTTAGGCCTGTCAATGCCATCTTCAATAGCTTTTAACTGTAACAGCACAGATAGTGGCCTAAGAGAATTCCATATAATATGCACATATTCAACTTTCACTGTAAGGATTAACTAGGCATATTTTATTCATCTAACCATATTCTGTGTGGGCAATGAATTCAAATGTCCTGTCTTCAGAAGGTCAAGCACCACAGATATTATTATTATATGTAATAAATCATGCCATCCTCTCAAATATAAATGATTGACCACATAATTAATAACAGACAAAATTTAGATATGCGTTATATACGGATTATGAAGTATTATTAGCCAACTCTGAAGACAGTTTACAATTATCACTATACAGCCTTAATTAAATTGTTAAAAGTTATGACATGGAAATATCTAATGAAAAACGAAAGTACTTTCTTTTAGAGGGAAGGGTTCCAAGTAAGATATGCCCTTACAATAAATTATTGGAGATGGTGAATTCATTCAGTTACCTTAGATATTCCGTATCTTTTACACATGATGCAGACATCCCAAACAAAATTACTAAATTTGGAAAAATGTTGGGCACTAAAACTCAGTTATGAAACCATTATTAGGTCAGCAACACACCCAAATTAACTGGAATACAATGAGAGAAAAAAAATAATAATAAATACTGTAAAGCAATCACTATTATTCAAAGCCCACAAAAACAACGAAGAAAGAATGTACAAACTGCACAACATTATCATATCATATCATTTATTTTCCTTCCATAAATCTGTACAGGATTACATAATCCATATGGATATGGAAATCATCATATTTGTTGGGATTAAGGGGTGACATCAACACAAGTGTGTACAACAATCACATGGTTATTTAGTATGATAAATATAACAAGATAGGACAATACGGATTGTTTAATGTAATAAAATACTGTATAATAAGGATAAAAATTAAAATTGAAAGTAAAAATCAAAATAAAGTTAAAAACAGTGGGGTAAGTTAGAAGCAATTAGAGGTACTCTTTAAGTTGGAAATTTTCCTTTGTTACAAGATAGTGGTTGGATATATATACTGACATATTTATAATACAGACTTGTGAGTAAAGAGAAGGAACATTTGTCCCAAAGCTCTCATGTGTCAATTCAGACCATATGTAAAAATTTAACTTGGCGTTCACAATATTCATCCAGGGAATAAAAGGAATTTTCACGTAAGTATTTTTGTAATAATGCTTTAAATTTTTTTGGATTATCAGACTCTGCTTTTATGTAAAAGGGAAGCATGTTAAACACCTTAACACCTATACAGTGTACTGCCTTCTGGTGTTTTGTTGCATTTACAGAGGGTTGGTGTAAGTTTGTATGCTATCTAATGTTAATTTGATGTATCTCGGAATTTACCTGGAATTGGCTCTTCTTTCTTATCATGAACATTAGAAGGGAAAGAATATATTGAGAATGGAGGGGTAAGATTTCCAAGTTAGGTAACAATTTTTTGCATGAGTCTCTACTTCTGCAGCCCATCATGATTCTGATAATCTTCTTTTGTAACCTGAAAATCTTAATACTGTTTGGGGAGTTCCCCCATAATACTAAACCATAGGTCATTATAGAGTGAAAGTAGGAATAGCAAATCACTTTCAAAGTATATGCTGTTACATATGGTTTAACTAACCTCACAACATAACAAGCTGAGCTTAGTTTATTCTTAATGCTTCCAATGTGTGTTTTCCAGGAAAGATTATTATTAATATATAGCCCTAGAAATTGTGTTTCATTTGCTGTACTTATTTGTTCATCTTCATATTCAATTTCTGAACCACTTATTTAGTTGTGCAAAAACTATATTAAGATCGCTCTGTAACTGGGTACTGTTGGGGCTTGTTATTAAGACACTGATATCGCCGGCAAATAAGATAGGAAGAGCTTTATGTTTAACAGCCTTAGATAAGTCGTTAATGTATAACAGGAATAACAAAAGGCCTAAAATTGAGCCCTGTGGCACCCACATTTTATTTTGGTCCATTTTGAAACTGTGTTTCAGCTAAAAAGTGAGTTAGTAATGAGAACTCTTTGATATCTATTCTGAAGGTAAGATTTAAGTAAAGGTTTAGCCTTGCCACTTATTCCATAGTAGGATAGCTTTGACAGTAAAATATCATGATTAACTGAGTCAAAAGCTTTCTCTAAATCACAAAATATGCTACCTGCCAATGTTTTTTTGTTTAAAGCTTTTAATATTTCATTTGTTAATTTAAAAATGGCACCTTCAGTTGCGGTGCCTTTTCTGAAGCCAAACTGGTTTCCGACTAGTAAGTTACGAGTATTTAAATGTTCAGTTATTCTATTGTGTAATGCTTTTTCAAGAACCTTCAAGAAGGAAGTCAATAGTGATATTATTATAATGGGTCACATTCACATGTACAGACAAACAAAACAAATACCGCTGAAACATCTACATAAGACAGAGAAACAAAGTGACCTTACAGTAATAGTGAAATAAATAAAATAAGATGCAAACAGTGTTCTAAAAGACATCAGCACATTCTGGAATAGACACACTGTAACTGGCCAAGGTGTGCAGTTCAGTCCTCAGACAGAGCTTCTGAGAATGGGATCATGAACTGGACATTGCAGCCATTTAATCCATTCTTACTCAGGAGGAGGTTGCAATTATGGTGCTGGATTAAAGCACATCTCTCTTAAATTAAATGGACTTTTCATAGGTTTTTTTGTATCATGAATTGAAAACCGTATAGGAAGTACAGATGCTCAAAACATCTACGCACTGGATTGTTGCCATTGTACATCTAAATGGGAGCAACCCACCACATCCTGTTTATGTGACTGAGTTTAATGTCTTGTAGGTTCCGGAAAATAGTTGAGAAAATTGGGTCACTCAACATCAGTGAAAGCCCCATGCAGATTTGGGGTTCTGCTGCAAGCTACAAAGGGCCAATAAAAACCCCAATTCACATCCAAAAAACTGCAAATGCTTAGAGTGATAAGAAATATAGCACTCTATAGCCCTGAATGAGACACGTCTGTATTTACAGTGGGAAGGCTGACATTAATTTACATTAGAAAGCATTACATTGGACTTTACATGGATCACACATTATTTATTTTGGTCAACCGAACATTATTGTGAAAAGTGACGAGCTATTACAAGAATTAAAATTACATGAGTTGCAACTATATTCATTTTATAATTTAACTTTTTAAATGCCGAGTTAAATCCCATCTGCCATTTGCTGACATATTAGGAGCTCACCCTATTCTCCACCTTAGCACGATAAGGGTTAACTGAATATTTAAATTATAATAATAATTATGTACTATATTCTACTAATGTCTGAAATTTATATATAGTATCTTATTGTGGTGGGTTTATGAATTGTTATCTTTTATGTTGGTGATGTTTTATTTGATTGTTAAACCACACCTATAACAATTTCTATTTTAATTGGAATGATATGCTTGATGACGGATTCTATATCATATGGTTGCATTACCAAAAGTAAATTACTCAAATTCTCAATAAATGAAATGAAATGAAACATGAGTTGTAGCAAGGTTTACATGGTCAGCCTTTAATAGCAAACTTAAATGGACACAATGTGTATTCATTGACTTCAGCAGACTGCAGTTCAAGGGACTTGCTGACAAACAAACCAACTCACATACTGCTGCTGTGTACCAGTTTAATCAAACCTCTATAGCATCATAATCCTGCAGCAGGGCTTCATTAGTGGTGACCTGACAACTTTTCATACACATTCCTGCCACTTATCTCTTCTTCTGTGTCAGGTAATCTACATGCTCCAACCAAAGCCATAGCATGCAGATATGAGAGACAGTTAGAGCACCCACGAGGATCAGTTGTGAAGAGAATAACTGACAGCCCAAACCAGTAAGTGACCCAAAACATACAAAAGAAAAAGTCAACATGACCAGTGATGTAGGTACGTCATTCAGAAATCCAACAGCATTGAAACAGGTCTGTAACATATCAAGATGGTAGGAGTGTACAGCACAGAAAGAGGATGGGCATGAAAGAATGAAAATGAAATAGACTTGTCACTTTCCCAAAATACCCGCGAGACAGAAGGAAATTCAGGATCTTCAGAGGAAAGTAGAAGCACCTGGGGAACATAAATAGTGAAATTTAGGTTTTGGATGGGGGAGAACTAATTGTAATTTACACACAAACACTGTAAATAAAGATATCAAAGTGATGACCAGAAGACATAGTCAACTAATCTAAATGCTCCAATTCATGTTTGCCCAACACACTCCAAACAGCAAGCAGTCTTTTGGTAACACTACTGATATACTACAAACACTACACATCTGCAAGAAAGGTATGTATATGAACACCAGTCGTAGTATAAAGCCAGTAAAGCAGGAATACAAATACATGAAATATGTTGAGGTACACCTAATTCCATGTTTGATGATACATTTTTGCCTGAAACACATATGACACCACGAAAATAAACCCACCAATGTGCACTGTCCTACACGTTCCTGTTACAGGAGTTCACCCTTCACCTATTGAACAGGCACATCAGAGGCAGTTTCAGATTATTTAAACATAACTGTCACTGCCACCACCGCCACTGCCACCACTACTACTACTGCGCTATAGAATTTATATTACATAGCTTCTCATTCTTCTCTTCTTCTCATTCATATTTTTTACAAAGCAGAACACTATCAAAAATAGGAATTCTGAAGAAACTAAGAACTTCATATATACATATCCAAAATCTTTATCTTGTAATATAATTAACATATTCATTTCCATAATTACTAATAACTGATACAGGAAAATGTCACTATTTCATACACATTACAGGAATAATAAACATCCACAGGTTTTTTGATCAAAAACAAATTATCAACAACAAAAATTCAACAAATATTCATAAACCTGCATAAAAAGATACAAAGACCCATACTTACATTTTAAAAATCCAATTTTAATATGTACACAATAAATACAGTATGTAGACAGTATTGTGTTGTTCTTTGTATGAAATTATTTTTCCTGACAAGGATTTATGAGCTGTTGAAGAATATAGCATAATATATTCTGAACAAATACTTTAAGTGTGAACGAATAGATGCACACAAAAACCTTAAATCTAATTCCTGTGGAGGATTACAGGCACAGAGACCAATAATGCAAACCAAATACACACACCTTATCAGTTCTTCTATATTGCAAGTGATTTCTTGTGACTTTGACCTTGTTACACATCAAAAACCAAGAGAGAGGGCTCCACAGCACAGAACTGCTAAGACTTCTCTCTTTCAAAACTTGTTCAATTTTATGTCTTGATCTCAAAATCTCAAGTATACATGCTTGAGGAAGAACCCACCATAAATGAAGCAAACTGTACATTTCAAGGTTGCACGTTTGTACATGTGTGTACAAGGAAGCCACTCAAGTGTTCAAAGTCTTCAGGAGTGTTATCCTGTGTCACTGGGCACCTTCCAAGATTTCAGTCAATCACAGTGCATTTGTCTTCAGGGTACAGCAACACATGAATAGCCACGCAGAATGATAGTATGTATCATGAATGATGAGTGTGCATGGTGAGCCAGTGGGAGTGGTTGTAATATGCATTAGACAGGGTCTTGGCATAATGGCCAGGATTGGCATATGGTTGAGCTACATGGAAGGTGGAGTTGCTGTGAGGAACATGTAGAAGTGCCAGTGGAAGAAAAGAATATGTACATTCCCCATCAAAAGAGCTGTAATGAACTAACCTTCTTGGAGAGGCTGCCTACGCTCCTTTACAGAGTGAGTGTGGGGATGCCATGACCTGCTCACAATCAGCCAATCCTCCTTGTTCATGTTACAATGACAGACAGCTTACTGTCAATTTCCACCCACAAGGGCCATAACATGGACAACAGGTTGGTGGAAAGGATTTTGGTGCCCTAAAGTTGGATGTGCTGATTGAATCTGTACTCAGTCACTGCCAACATGTCAGGTTATCTAAACTGGATGGGTCAGTTCTGGTCTACACTGGATGGACGTGCTTGTTTATTGGCACCATGGTAAAAGAGAATACCATGGTGGTGCATCCTGCTCAGAGAACCCAATAAGCTGGCTGTGGCAGAGCAAACATTCAACCACGAACACCACATCTAACACCAAGTACCAGATCAGGGAAACCACTTATTACAAGATCCACTCCAGCAACACAAACAGGGAGGATGGTCTGATCATGTGACAGCATATGGGTGGGCACTTCAGGAAACTTGGCACCTAGCAGAGACATCTGCTTATGCACTGTAGTTTGCTTACTGCACATACTTCACTATAAATGGCAACAGCTCGGTCAACCAATAATAGGCTAGTTATATTAACTCTGGTACCTAACATACTTTAATGTTGTACATGTTTCAGCCATGTTGTGTTAACATACACACTTAGTTCTTCTGCTGTTACATTCAAACTGCTTGTAGACACAAGGTAAGAAAATCTTTATGTTATGTAAAATGCATCAAAACTGCATTCAATAATAATTACAGTTTGATCACACAGGTGTCTGGAGATAATATTCACCAAAAACTGTCTCTAAATTATTAAAGACATTTTGTTGGTAACATTTAAGGATTACAATTATTTGTGTAGATAACCTGTAGGTTGTAGAACATTACTGCTGGGACTCTACCACTGGCTGGCAGGATTACGGAATGCTGTGGACTGCATATTGGTCAGTATGCTACCAAGAGATGAAATCGCCAACACAGCTTGTTACGTTCCTATGCTGCAGACTCTAATGTCTACATAGTTAAAGAACATGTCCAAAAAGGCCTCATATTTCTGTATAACCTTAGAGCTAAAACCAATTACAATTAACATGCTCATGTCTTCTGGTATGACCTATGCCAAGGTTACATTAGCATTTCATCTTTCAAGTGTTGTGCACTGATGTTAAACAATGGCACAGTGCTAGGCCTTAACTGTATAACTATTGTGTGTGCTCTGAATAGAATACTGCTGCCAGAAATTAGGTTGTGTTTGATCCATTCATAGTCATTACATTTGTAGAATTTCTAACAAGTGTCAATAGTTCTTTGTGTGCGTGTCTGTGGTTTTCTTTCTCATAGAATTTTAATACTCATTTCACTTCACATCTTTTGTTAGCCTGTAAGTTCAGAACTATTGGGTATGCTTTAAAAAGAGATGCAGGTCATAAATTTTGTGATTTAATATAAACATATCTATTAAACTTGTGCTTACTTTATGGTAATTGCATATGCTGGCTGCATGCATCAACTATAAATCCAGCTACTCATCTGTAACTTCTAACAATGTTAACAGTTTGTGCATGTGCATGTCACATACACATGTATGCATATGTGTTTTTTTCTGACAGCATTTCACAGAACTTTAATTTCTTCATAAACTGTCAGCACATAAATTTATAACCACTGCGTGCATTGTAAAGAAATTGCCATGTTTGAAGTAAATGTACTTGCTAAATTTGTTTCATTTGTGTGGTGAATGTTACGTACAACCTGGGCAGTTGGAATGCCTCTATATACACCTAACCATGTAGAAATTCAAACATTTTACATTTCAGAACAGCTAAATACTTTCTTCTCCCTCTTTGGTGACATTCACATGTCTTTAATTTTTGCACTACGTTTGAAAAAGTTAAGCCATTGGACCAAAATAAGCATGTGCAATGGCACTGAATCAAATGCGTGTACAGTCAAAACCCAACAGAGCACCCCCAGTACAGCACCACCTTCACTTTGCACTGATGAAAGTCCATGAGCAGAAATTAATTACAGTACTTCAATTTATCACTACAGACTGCAGTGAACAAACAGTGGTGCCATACTGTGGTTTGATTGTATTTATTTTATCTGCCTTCATTTGTCACCTAGGGGGGATCTTGTATTTCAGTTTGCTTTTGCACCTAACCCCAGCTAGCCTCATTGAAACGTTAGCATGATATTTGTTTTAGTAAGAATGGTTGTGATGAGGAATCACTTCATTTTGCTTTCCTGTTTCACTTGAGGGAACTGTAGCACTCGAGCGGTTGAAAGCAGTGTTGCACTAAACACTACGTTGAAAAATACCATAATGCAGTCCTTGCAGTTGAGTCTTCCAAACATGAAACATCCACCTTTTGATCATTTATACTGTTATTTTCTTAATTTCAGGCTTTTAGTGCTGTGAAGTTGATGTGGACTGTGTTAACAGACAATGCGGTATGGTAGATGGTCATCAACGTTCCAGTCCCGCTCTCTTCAGCAGGCTGTTTGAAGATGGAGGCAGTCTGTTTCTCCAGAACAGTACCCACTTACCGGATTACACGCAGAAATTTTTGTTATGGAGTGTAGTATAGTTTATACTGTCTTGCAGGATTAAACATAACTGTACAAGTCCAACACACAAACAATCATCAAAATCATTCCTTTAGCAGTAAATGATAAAGATACACTATTAATAAATAAAAAAAATCTGTATATAATATTGCAGTGTAAACAGAATGAGATCTCAATTCCTCAAGTGATGTAACACGTAAATGTGCATTTCATATTCCAATTTTAGTTCCTCTGTGTTGTCGTAGGAAGTTGGTGACCTGAAGATGACCAACATTGAGGGCAGAAACATGTCACAAATTGTCTACAATACACAGAACTTAAGTTATGTTAATGGCTAGAAGTATGATGTCTGCAGATTTAATGACTAATAGTGGAATGTGTTACCAAATGGGATGCAAAGTCTGATATGTAAGTCCTCCATCTTACCCACAGGAGCCCTATTTAAAAACACATTAACTGCAGCCCATAAATAGATGGCAACACAGTACGAATGCAACACCATGTTTCCATGGATTAACATTAACTTACCTCTGTGTACTTGTTACCTGAGGGCCTGATCTTGAGCAGATCACAAAAACTGCTCATTCACTTCCAAAGGGAGAATACAAGGATGGTTTATTAATTGCAACATTCATGTATCACATGGTGCCCAAAACTCAAGAAAATAGAAACCAAAACAAAATGACTAAAACAGCCTTTTTAGAAAAGGCCATTAGCCCTAAACAAGTTTTTGATTGGTTCTGCTGCTTTAAGGAAGGGTGCATATCCACAAAAAGTGTTAAAGTGTTCTGGATGTACTCCATTCAGCAGAAATGAAGTGATAGCATGAGTATGTGATTTGGCAAGAGCAGAATAAACACTAACCATATGGGAAGTCGAAGAGAAACTATGAATTCTTTTGGCTCAAGCCAGGCAATTTCAACCAAAGATCTGGACACAAGCTATGGGTCAGTAAAGTTTGCCCCACACCTTTTGATAGCAGAGCAGAAACACCATGTCTGTAGCCCCTGATTTGCTGGAATGTGCAAAGCAGGCACAAATTTCTTTAAAAACAATGTAATTGACAATGAAAAATGGTGTATGGTTATGATTCCATAACTAGACAACAATCACCACAATTGAAAACATCTATGTCATCGTGACCCAAGAACGTGCACCAAGTTCAATACAAGACAAAGGTGGGGCTTATCACTTTTATTGACCAAGAAGGTACTGTGTACCATGAATATGCTTCACAAGGCCAAACTGTAAACCAGCATCTTCATTTAGAAATACTAAGAAGTATCCATCATGCAGTTCACCACAGAAAACCAAGAAAATCGTAGTCTGAAATGTGGTAAATTCATCACACAGCACACCCAGACACTCAGCCCAAACTGAGCAGCAATTTTTTGCCAACCACCACACTCCACAGCCACATCAATCCCCGTACTCTCCAGACATGGCCCTATGTGACTTTTCCTCTTTCCCAATATTAACACTTGGAAGGATAAACACTTTGAAGATGCAAAAATGATGAAACTTAATGTGACACAGCAACTTTTAGAGATCCCCAGAACAAAGCAAACGATGTGCTTCTAGCAATGCAAGAGCTGCTGGAATAAGTGCATCCCAGCAGAAGCGGCCCATTTTGAAGGGAATTACACAGTCATCAAGCTGAGTTTATACATATTATTTTCACAATGGATACTTTCCAATCAGGCCTAACGTGTGTGTATACACACACACACACATTCATACCCAAAAGTTATGTTGTAACAGATTTTCCCAAAAACACAACATTAAAATGGTGAGGGTGGTTCCAGACAAACTATTTTGGCCAGGAAAAAAAGTTATATTTACACTTACAAAAAATGTACAGAAATATGAAATCTGTAAAGCAAATGACAATTTAAGGAGGAGGCACTTCCTCTTGAACTCTGGGCAGGTGATCTGGATCATCAACTCCAGTGTCCAAGAATACAGGTGGATATGTAGGAGTCCCTGAAGATGACTTGAACACAGCAAGCATCCTCTTAATTCCTTGTCTAGCTGTAGCTGCTTGGAGCTAGTCTGAATCAATACCCGCAAACACCTTGATGCCAGAATCAATGAGTCCAAGCCCCTCAGGAAACTGTAAAAGCACCATGGTCTTCCCCTTAAGACTCAGGCTCAGATTCCTCAGCTTCTTCTGAATTTCATCACGATCATCAAGAATAAACTCCTATCATGGGTGTTCAGCAACTTTAAACACCTGCAGCATTATATCTATGAATCTCTGCACTTGGACTACTACACTGGATTTGGGGGCAAATGACATTAAGTGTGTGTGTATGTACTGGCACAAAGCCTACACACAAACACAACAGAGCTGTATTCAATGCTGTCTATAGGTTATGCCAGCAAATAAAACAACGGCATATCATGCAAATGGATCAATGGTTTTCTAGGCCACAACTTTTCAGTCACTAGTTGGACTGTAAGACAATGGCACAGGGCAGAACTCTCTTCCAAAGGAACCACCTCAAGGCTGTGAAATGGAAAGACATGCAGCGGATAGAATTAGAAAATAAAACAAGCAACAGTTAAGGAATATAACAAATAAGAAGCTGGCAACCAAAAGTCCAAACAAATATTGGTATTAGTGGAAGATTTTAATAAGGAAAAGGTTTATGATTTATTTGTTGGAAAAGGTAGCTGATGAAAATAACACTCATGGATCCCAAATACTTACTTTTGATAAATCAGGATTCTATACAGCAAGGAGGAAAAGTACTGGGTGAGAAAGAGAAACCTGAGATCAGTGCACTCTCCCATGGAGAGACAGCCAACACTACTCTGTGTTATGTATGTGCTTCACGACTCATTGTGCTAGATGCCAAGTAGAAATGAATTAACCTTCCCAGCCTAGTTGTACCACCTCGAAGTCAAACTGAAGTGTCTAAAAGTAGTCACATTTACTTGAACTCAGAAAATGTTGTTGCTTGTCCTATATTTACATCACTTGAAAAATAAGGAGGCTGCTGTAATAGTGCATCACAAGCTGGAGCTGATCAACAGCAAGAAATATAAGGTCCAGCATCAACTTCTGAAAATAGCAGTCACACTATAATATCACAACAGATGGTTCTCTATCAGTATATCTGCTACCAATTGAAAACAACACATTCTTTCTGAAGTCTACAGCATGATACAAACAATGAAAGGAAGACTGTACACATAGTCACTCTTCTCACTCCTAGCATACAAGAGTTAAAACTGCAAAGAAAAGTAAAACATCAAATAATTTAACCAACAACAAAAGCAAATGAAGGAAGGAAATTCAGAGAAGGGAGGCCACTGTTACTTCTTTCAAGCTTGGTTATGGCAATCTTTCTGAAGAACACTGAGAATGCATGCACTAAATATTTACTAGATGCAAAAATGGAGTATGTTTTGATATATGTGAGAATGAATATGGGGATGTATCTTGTGATAACCCAGTTATGCAACTGCAGTAAATTACAGTACATGGACAAAAGAAAAATCATCTTGTAAATAAAACCAACTTGGTGCACAATTCATTCTTAGCATATTTATCAATCTCTTCTACATGTTTCGGGTGACTATGGGCCCATCATCAGGAGAAAAAAAATGTGTTTATGCGATACTTGGTACTTGTTATTCTGTGTGGATGACTGTCTGGTATGCATACCAGACGGTCATCCGCACAGAGTAACAAGTACCAAGTGTCTCATAAACAGTTTTTTCTCCTGATGATGGGCACATAGTCACCCGAAACATGTAGAAGAGATTGATAAATATACTAAGAATAAATTGTGCACCAAATTGGCTTTATTTACAAGATTATACAGGGATGCACGGTCAACAAAACAGGAAAATCATTTTCTGGCTGAACTTCAACTGAACTTAGCAGCAAAAGATACAAAACACAGATCAAGAAAGCACTCTAAAAGGATGACAGCCAGCCTGTGGTCTGCAATGTGATGATTGGTATGATATTTACAGAAACAGAAAAGAATGATAATTGCCAGGGATTGACCAATCCTGCTACTCCTGCTAATTACAGGTTAAGTGCTGATGAAGACAAAATCCAAACCAAACCTGAAGGGTGCAGAACAATCTCTAAGTATATGCAGTTAGAAATGTAACATGTAACCCAAAGCCTGTTCCAATTTTTAGATACACAGAGTGTATGTCTTATCATTCCATCTTATTTGTTGCCACAATAAATGGTAAACTAAGCCTGCAGACATGCACTTAATTTTCTTTGACAGGTTATTGATTAGTGGTAAAATATTCTGAAGTGAACAACCACAGTTAAGTTCCAAGTTGACTTCCTTGTATTAAGATCTACTTTCCCTGGGATTGTTCTTTGACCCTGAAGATTGGAGGCAACAGGTTCCTCCACAAAGTTGGTAACACAGCCCGCATCAATACAACATTACACAAAATCAGGACTAACATGAACATCTGACAATTTTATTAGATTTGCTATGCATTTAAACGTCCACAGGCACATTTCTGTCTCACAACAGAAATTTTAAATACTTACGTATGAAGTAAAACAAAACTTAGTGGTTAGAAAGGTAACATAAAATGTGCAAGCCAAATTTATTGTTTTATGGGAAACACAAAATATGTTGGGTTAAGTGGTGAAAAATGTCCTAATGAACAATAAAAGCTGGTATCATTATACTTATGTGACAAAACTAGTTTTTATATGAACGCGTGTGCTACAGGTGTAATCTCGGAGATGACTTACGCTAAATCTGATTACATAACATCAGTGAATGTTAGGTTTGCTAAATATGAATATACAGTGGGTGTTTCAGATACAAAATGGAGGTCAACATTACAGCAGTATTCCTGTAATCTGGCTACTGACACTCCAGAAATCCTGACACTTCAGCATGAGGAAAATAGACCCAAGACTAGAAGTATCGCCACTGATAACATCCAGTACATGTAGATCCCATGACTTTACGTTGCATTGACCGGACTACTGAGCATGTCAAGCTATTATGATGGCTTCAAAAGACCACAACATGAATAAACAAGGTACTGCTAGCAAGAAGAAAAATGTAACATTAATGATTCTTCAAAACTTAAAAAATTAGGAGGCTTGAAAGTGGTGACAGCTGGTGGTTACGGCCTGACACAACACTTGATCAACTGTATAATATAAAGGAACAGAAGGACCAATTATGATCATTAACGGAATCAATGGAAACATGAAGGGGCTTTTTAAGTGACATTGGACTGTAAATTATCACAAATGTAAGTGGTTTATAGCAATGCGCTCAGAAAGAAAACTCATAACTGGGCTTATGAAAATTGAAAAGCTAAGTCTTTTTATGATGAAATGAAAATGACTGATATATGCACATTCTCTAAGGTCTGATACTCTACGATATTAGATAATCTGGTACCTGCCAGGTCCCCTGTGTACCAGATTAAAGGAATTCTATTGTACAATGAATCAAAGATGCAGGGTAGGAGGATGTGGGCTAGATTTATCTGTCTCAGGACAGGGATCAGTGGTGGGCTTTTGTAAATATAGTAACTTACGCACAGTTCTGCAAAAATGTAGAAGATTTATAGACTAACTGGGTGACTACTAGATTTACAAAAAGGGCCACTCTACAATTAATACTTTATGCACCTGTGGTCAAAGATTAATATGTTGGGTTCAGTGCTGTACATAACACAGAGTTCCTGGAAGCATCACCATTAACTGAACCATAACTTTCCAGAGATCTTGTAACTGTACATTCTTCACAGTTCTAGTGTAATAATTCTCGATACAGTATATGACCTATAGCTTTTTATTACACACCTTTACACAGACTAGAAAGGAATGGCAAACCACTGGCACCAGCAATCTGCATACTAATCTACAAGTGAATTAAATTTTTATTTCATCGAACACAAATAACTCTTATGAAAAAAATCATCCCACATGTGACAGCCATCAAGGATACGTCAGAAACATGGAAATTTGTATGGCTGAAGGAAAGAAGTTGGAGGAAACTATTCTGACCATTGTTTGTGTGTAAATGTGTAATGTACTACTGCCACCAGGTGTCAACCCAATTGCAGTGAACAAATACATCATATCATATCATATCATATCATACCTTGTCCAGACTTTTGGCATCGTGTTTGTCAGAACAATTACTGTAACAGTGTCTATGGCACACTGCTAAATATAAAAGTAAGAGTATGTGGCATGATTGTAACTAACAAGGGTCTGCCTATTTCAGTGAAAGAGGACATTCAGAGAAATAAGAAAGGCGGTAAAAGTTTTTATTGCAAGGAAGATGTCATGTTGCATGTCTGAAAATAAAGGAGGGGGGGGGAGGGAACAAAGAATTACATCACCTTTGCCTGACACCATAACACTAAAATCAGAAGCCACATACACGGTGAGAGAGAATCAGTTAATGAAGCATGAATGCAATCTATAATATAATAAACACAGGCAAGTGTGGGTAGAGTAGATCAGTGTCTGTCACACTCTTCCATACTCAGAATACTGTGAAGTGACTGAAGAAGGGCCTTGGCTCATCAATTGTGCATTATTCAATGCCTTCAAAGTGTAGAAAGACAAACTCAAAAAGCAGAAAGGGGTACAATAAATTCTTGCTGAGAGTGGCAAAATATTGGGCACCTGACCAACCAACAATCAGTAATGGTACCTTGAACATGAAAATCAACTAGTACCCAGTGCTCCACCACAGCATCCAGCAGAAGATTGGGAACAGGAAGATGCACAGTTTAGCAAAAGAATGTGGCTACTGAGAATAGGCCACTTCCCAGCAGAGACTGCAAGGTGAAGATGATGATGTAAACAAGAACTGTCTGCTGTTCACATAATGTTGCACTGCTTACAGGAGAATGTTGCACCAGCTACTACACCAAAAAGTACTACCATTCCATATGGTAGCCCATTTCAACTTTCAGCAAAATAGAAAAGTTAAACTGCCTTTATCATGTGCATGTGTTTTGGTTTTCACTGGGCAGAAACAATCTGGGAACAGATAAGGCTTTGGCAAAAAAAAATATTCTGGTCCGCAATGTGTTAAAATATTAACCCTTTTATTTTTTGAAGCAAAAAAGGGCATTATCAAAGACCATTCATCTGAGTTGAAATAGAAAGAGAAATTCAGGAATGGTAAAGGATGGTGTAAATGAATATGATGGTAAAGCACTGTGTTTCTGCCGCTCAGTATTTGGTTTATGTAGAACCCATACTGCCAAACAGCATTCTGAAAGACATAAGAAGCTAACAAACAAAACAGACATGGAACTAAACCCCTATTCATATACAGAAATATCATTAGTATTCAAATTTGATGTGTATTAGACTGTGCATCATCTTGATAAATGAAGAATAAAAATCCAACTAGATGCCACTTATTACTTTATTGTGCTTATGTTAGGCTCAACATGTTTTGGGCACCCTTATGCCCATCATCAGGAGCTCACAATGATAGCATTGGTTACCACATAGGCCGTCTGGTTCTGTAAAGATGTGTGAAGTAGCGTTAGTGTAAATTTTGGTATTTGTGGTGTGAATTAGGTGTGAAACATAAGCACAATAAAGTAATAAGTGGCATCTAGTTGGATTTTTATTCTTCACTAATGTTCAGTTTAAATCTTTCCATGCACTTACAGAATTGAAAACAGCATTCTGGCAGCAAGTAGTCAGTCTACTAAGAGTAACAGTCCAAATGGAAAACCATTCTCACATGGTGAACACATTAAACAAATTTTGCTGTCCTGTGCAAATTCATTATTTTAAGATGCTGGTAATAAAAGTAAGACTGTCAAACAGTTGAAGTAGCTGCCCTGTAGTAGAAATACTGTTGAGTAGAGAGAAAAAAATATGGCCAGTAATATCTCAAATCCCCTTAAAAAAAGATTCAGACATATGTGATTTTCCTCTTGCTTTGATGTGACAACTCACTTTTCTTCTGAGGCAAAAACTGTAGTTACTGCAGGATGTGGCAGTGACAAAATGAAAGAAATGATGAAGGTGAATGAACTCTCTCAATGATACTGACAAGAGTAAAGTTGTGTTCATGTTAATGGGTGGTGCACCATATATAGGTGGACACAACGCACGGTTCGCTGCATTATTTTCCAAGGCTATCAGACATACAGCTGTGCCTTTCCACAGCATCCTATAGCAATACATGGGAACAAATACCGGGGTGCTGATAAGTCCCTAGCCCAACCAGGAAGGAAACAAGCTGCACCTGTCAAAAGTGTGATGGGCAGAGAAATGGATTTGACTAAGGTAAAGACAGGTGGTGGACTCTTGAGAAAGTGTTAATGAACCTCTAAGTTCCATAAAATGCGGCGAATGTAGCTTGTTTCCTTCCTAGTCGGACTAAGGACTTATCAGCACCCCTGTAAATATCATTAATTTCACTCTTTCCCTATAAATTAACAGTCAACAGTTCAAGATGCTTCTGCAGGAAGTAAACCTGCAGTACTGTGCACTATGAATGGATTAGAATGTTACTAGGTGGCTCTGCCATGTTCATGTATGTCACTGTTGTGCAGAATGTTTTCTGGAGATAAAGACATTTTATGGATGTCAAAAAGCAAAACCTACTCTCAGTTATATGATAAGTGGTTGAGAGCCTTAATGTTCTTTGACGATTTCAATGTTCATTTTAATGAATTCAACATAAAACTTCAGAATTTCAGAATCCACTTGGTAAGATATATTGTATGAGCAGCAGGAAGACTGGGGCAAATTCACTCTAAAAAATGCAAGCCTGCAATCCTTATCAGAAATGCTGTGAAAACCTCACATCACACAATGCAATGTCATTTATGGAGAGACAGCTCTTAAAAAATTGGTATATCAGGACTGGTAAAACAGATTCAAAAATGGTCAGGGATCACTATAAAATAAGGAGACAGAGGCAGGCCAGCAACATCAAAGAATAATGAAAATATATCCACAGTTCAATAAACATGACACCAGACTGGTGTTAGGGAACTAAACTGATAGCCAACAAAACTGGCATCTCATATGGTTTACTTTGGAACATTCTGAAAGAAGATATCTCACAGCAACATGTACATGTGAAATCTGTGTCACACATCCCTAGAAAGGACCCTAGCAATGCAGCAGTTTTGGGTACTGAACAAAATTCTAATTCTAACCATTCCCCAGTCACTGTATTCTCCAGATCGCAGACTGTTCAACTTCTGGCCCTTCCTGACACTCACAACTGGACTTAATGGTTGTCATTTTGCATCTGTATATGTAAAACTGAATGCAATAGCTGGTCTAACAACCATACCGAACAGTGGCTTCCAAAATTCTTCCTGCATTGGAAGGACTGCTCGAGTAAGCTTGTGTGTGCAGAATGGCAGTATTTAGAATGTGACTTGGTTCTTCTATAAATCTTGTAAATAAAGCCAACTTGGTGCACAATTCTTCTTAGTATGTTTACTTCTTATCTCTACATGTTTCAGGCGACTATGTGCCCATCATCAGGAGAAATAACTGTATCTATGGGAAACTCCATATTTGTCACCCTGTGTGGATGACTGGTATGCAGCGTGGAATTCCACCCTGCATACCAGACAGTCATCCACACAGAGTGACAAATACGAAGTGTCCCATAGATACAGTTATTTCTCCTGATGATGGGCACATAGTCGCCCGAAACATGTAGAGATAATAAATAAACATACTAAGAAGAATTGTGCACCAAGTTGGCTATATTTGGAAGATTATACAAGGATGCATGGTCAACAAAACATAAAATTCGTTTTATACATGTTGTGTCTACCATAAAATATGCCCAAATTCCTGAAGTTTCTGATCCTCCCACACAATTTAGTATTTTAAATATTATGTTCCAGTTTGTTACATACATATAAATGCTTTTACATTAATTTTATTTATACATTCAAATTACCCACAAGTACTGGCATGGGCATCGACCAATACCAAGAGGATATGTAGGCAACGATGAAGAATTATTTAACACCTCAGTGACTGATGGAGTTAATCACATGCAAAAATTTTGGTACTAAATTATTTGGACTTCTTTTTGAGTAAAAATTTTAATCAGGGATGTCTTAACCAGGTTTCACCGTAAATTAGCCCATGTCAACATAAAACACAAAAGAAAATGGGCTCACATGAAGTCTGAGATCTTCCCTCACAAAGATATTCCACTGGTTTCCATCACCATTAAAAATACACTTACAGAAGATAAGAGAATGTGCAGCTGCATGGGTCCATACCACACATGGAAACGGGCAGCATGTGGTGAAATTCTGAAATATAGAGATTTAAACCCCAAAATATCCATGACAGTTGGGGTTAATTGAGCTTTAAATGGTCATTTCTGTGCCTGCTTATATGCCTTGTATTTCAGATAGTATTCAACCTGAACACTTCAAATAAAAATATATCCATATGAACATATCCATCTACCCACTCACACAACTTCAAAACAATCCATTTATTTTTATGAACCTTTGTTTAGGATCCTCTTTAAATTTCTTTATTTTTGTTTTCAGTTTTAGGTAATGGAATAATTCACTCCATATATCTGCTTATGTCAATCACACATACCGTGCTACAAAAAACGTGCCAGCTGCACGTGAGTCTATCGTGCTGCATAGGTCATTAACCTGTTTGTTCTACAAAACAGTGGTTTGAGTGCTCATGAATGAGTTCATGTCCCACATCCATGCATTAAACGGACAAGTCAATGTACACATTAAGACCAACAAATGCATGTATGTGTTGCATTCTTGTAGCAATGAACTGCTTTTGCCTGTTGGGCATTAGCGAAATTAGTATGTTCCATATTTGTGCATTAAATGGTCTTAGTGTGTAGACTGAGTTCATATTGCTTCACTAAAAGGATGAAAATCCACAAAACCCTTCATCAAAATGGTTAGTGCAATATGGGACCAAGGACAAATTTACTTCCTTCTGCCATAATAATTTGTACACGAATTTCGAGTACTGTGGTTTCATGTTTTATGCCCATTTTCTGCTTAACAATTCAGTTTGTTCAGTCAAAGTGATAAAATATATATAGCAGGGCACTGTTCAGTCACACTACCCAAGATGCAAACACCCCTGGCCTTGCTTCAAGCGTGTTACTTGCCAGTACATTAGAATGGTGGCATACTGAATGTGAGGTAACACAATTGACAGTAGAATATGACAGACGCATGTTCATCTTCAGCACTATGAAACATTACAAAACACTATGACAAGACAGATTCTTTCATTTACTCAGGTTTCTGCATTTTAGTGATGAAAAAAAAAGAACCTGATAAGACATATAAAAATATCCCTGACTGTGGAAAAGACAAGCTCATTAATTCATAAACTAAATACTAGAGCTATTGTGCTCTTCAATGGCAAAGCCATTTTCAGAAACTATAATCCATAGAAACATAAAAATTACAAGCTTTGTGATTATAAGAGATATAGGCCTAAATACATAAAGTTGATAACAGTCTAAACACAACTAAATTCCATTTTGTTTAATAGAATTTAGTTCTGCTTAGAATGTTATCAACTTTATGTACTGAGTTACTGAAAAACACAATGGGATGTCACACATCAAAAAAGATACAGGACTGTATACAATATGACTGTGTATTTATGCAAAGAGAGGAAATGTGCAATTTCCTTGATTGCAGCTACTGACACAACTGTAACCAGAATTACGGTAAGGACTGAAAAATTGTACATGGACCAACACATCTCCAGTTATTTGATGATTTAAGTACTAAGACGATAAACCGATGCAGGACTATTAGACCAAACAGGAAAGTGATGGCTAAGAGTATTAAACAGAAAATGAACCTGAAGCAGGATAACAAAGAGATGGCTGTGTGGTAAAATAACAGCCATGGTGAGAGAAAAATTAAATTTAAACATATTAACAAACATGTTCTTTCTACAAGAGGACGGTAATTTCTACGATGAGCAGGGAAAACCTCTAAAACTGGACATAGTATGAGACTATAAAGGACATACGGGGTAAATGGACAACCTGACCGCGTGACAAACCATTTCTCCATTATCAGACAGCTCTCAGAATGGACAACGATGCTAGGCTTTCACCTTTTCGAATAGACAATTCTCAACAGTTCATCGTCTCATCACCTCTTGTGGTTCACAATTACCACACCGACCATTCACACTATATTGGTGAGGGACCTAATATAACAGACAGGACAAGTGCTTTGAACTCACACTACAAGATAACAGGGATAAGCCCCATCCATCAGCCAACTACAAACACTTGACACACTTGACACAAGATACAACAAACATTGGCCTTTGGAAGGGAAGGTATTGGATGTTGTACATGTTCCACTTAAAATCAAGAAACAAAAATGAAATTCAAGTGTCCAGAATGCAATGTGGAGGTTGTGTGCTAGCCTATGTTTCGAGGTATATCAAACTAAACTGCATTTCTGATGACCAACTTATACTAAACTGGAAAAGTGGAGCATACAGACATGGGTAAATGTTACCATTCTCATTAATGAACTGATATTTTTCCACAGTTCTCTTGACAAAATAATGGGGGTACAGAGACTTGTCAGAAGGGACTTCACACATGTATTTGCTTAGCTTTGCCACTCTGAAGAAAAAGAAAATATGAATGGATGCTTGGACAGGTCTGTAAATAATTTGTAGAGATGTTAGTAAGAAAAATTACCCCTCATAAGTGGACATTTTTAGCTAGAATTAATTTTCAGACACTCTTCTATACCTACACAAGACAAATATGGTAAATAAGAGCCCCATCATTATAACTACAGAAAAGTTTACAAACGTCATGGCATTGCAGGATACTTTTTTCCCCTCTGTAGTCAAAGGATATTCAAATTACTGGGACAGGGTTTTCTCTTTTACCTTTAAAGGTTAAACACCAAGTCATACCATGTATGAAGAACAGTACTGAAGAATTAATTTCATACATATCTGTCTGGCCTATACTATAAGTGTGTGTAATAATAAGCTATATTTCATAAACTGCAAATTCTTATTCCTGGAGATGACATAAATGGTGACTGCATAATGGAAGAACCAACTTTCATAGAACAGGCTTTAATCAAATAAAGATGTGAAATTAATAACTCTAAATGCCGTAACAACTTAGGAAACACTTCCCAAGTGACATTTATTCAAAGGATAACAATATTAAGTGAACTATATATGTATAGTAAGTATTTATACAGCATTGGAGACTGGCTCTCCAACTTTTATGCAACTTCAACATTTGATTTACCACTGTCTGCAAATATACAATACAATTTTGTGTTAAATTTGCAAACCCTCTAATTTTCCACTATATTTTAAAACAAAAAAAAAAAATCACTTGTGAATTTCTTTTCCCTTGCATCATCCATATTTAGCACAATTCCAATATATAAAGTTTCACGAGAATGCTTAACAACAATCAACTCACGTGAAGTCATGCTGGAAACCAGACTGACTTGTTAATGCATGCAGAGTTGTTTGATGTTGTCCATCTTGCCTAAAATATTTAATTAATTTTAACGTCAACAGAACTCTTAGTAAGTAATATTCCATGCGTTTTATACCTTGACACACAAAGTGAATGTCCAGTTTCATACCTGGCAGCTTTATCTCTAGGTAAAAAAACATGTTATCCTGTGACAAGTGGTTAAATATGCCTCACATCCTCTCTGCATGTGCTGCTTCTCTCAGGAATCAAACTCCATACACAAAGCCAAGCCATCACAATTTGACAAAAGGAATGCATATATGGAATGCTAACAAGTAATATCCAAATTCAGCCATCTCCCGCTTAACGCCAGTAATCCATTTCTGAAAATCAGACATTCTGCACACGAGAGCACTAACCAGAAAACTCTATCCCATTATTATAATGCATTACTTCAACACAAAATCCCAAATCAGTTTCCTACAACATTAACTAAACACAGTAAAATGCCTGTATATAAGTGAAAAACTATCAGTTAGGATGTAAAATGCTTAAAACATTGCATCCTGATCACCAAAAAATTAATATGGTTTTTAACAAACAGTTGCTTTGTGTGCATTAACATGTACAGGGTGTACGCACATTGTTTTGTTAAATATGTTGTATTGGGCTTTTGGTACATTAATATAAATTTTTCCTATACAAACATCAGCCCAAAAAACCTTGTATTGAGTGACATGTATGTTCTATGAAGTTTTGATATTAAAAACCAAGAGGCGTTCCACCGGGAAAATGTTAACGAGGAAGGCGTTCTGCGGGGTATGCCTGTATATCCACCAAGCATCTTATGATGGCAAGAAGTCAGATAAGTTTAATTTCACTGCTACTTTTGTTTTCTGAGTTCACTACATTTGTACCATTCTACTAGCAGGAAGCTTCAGATACAATAAATGGCAGCTTACTGAAATTTAATAGGTGGTGTTTGACTTTAGATATAAAATCTGTTCACAGAGGGTTAATATCAAGTGCAGTTAGTGACAGTGTAAAAATCATAACCTTTATACACTACTGACAAACATGTGATAAAGAATGATTTATAAAACTTCAGAAACCAAGTTGCACCAGTTTCACACTATTAGGGTGATTATCCACACTGGCAAGAATTTCAAATAAGAGAATCCATTGTAACCAATTATATTCCTGTCTACAGAAACACACAACAATAACAGAACAAATCCAGAAATGAAGCAATGCCAATGCAGCCTATAAATCACTGGCAATACTCTCATTTATGCACAAAGAGTACTTATTCCAAATCAGCCAAATACCCAAATAAGGATTCCATGGCCTACAGCCAACAGTATCACTAATGGAAGTCTGCATACAAGAGTATACACTTCGTTTTCAATCACTAATATTATCTCTCCTGCTCCTTTGAAAATGCAGTGAAATTTTATATTTGGATAGCTTCCAGGATACGTCAACATGTCTCTTCATAAGCTTGGCCAATAATTATGTAACAGTTACTAAATATATGATCACCACATAAAGAAACCAGGGACAAAGACAACCTAACCAGCATCACATTGTCAATTCTTCATTCATACGCGTGTTCTATCTCAGGAACCTGGGGTTCACATAGCCAATGTGGGTGGTATGGCTGAAAAGACTATGTGAGATGGTACAGTGTCACAAGAGACAGCAAATGCCATACCTTCAGAAGACCACAGTCTGTATGTTTGTGATAAGTTTTGGCTGAATGTGTCCCACCAATCCACACCATCACCACAAAGAAAGTTGACAAGTGTGAAACTGGGACACCAGTATGAAAAGTTTCAGTTCATTATGTTGACATCAACATTCATTCTCTAAACTGCCTGCATACTGTAAAACAAAATCCATTTCTGCTGCTATGTGAGCAAGTGATGTACATTACCATTTGTTCGCTTTAAAGTCAGTTCAAATACAATCATACTGTATGATAATTATAGCTGCCTTAGCCATAATTACCTCAATGCACATGTGACCATTAAACTTGAAAGTTTTTGAGAGTTTTGAAAGATACAACAGGCCACAGAATGGTCCAAGCAGTTTGATCCTATGCCAGTCCATGTGGGATATCTGGTGGAAAAAGTGGCACTGGCACAGTGTTTTCTCTAAGCACTTCAGTTTTCACCTGTCAGTATCATTCTGTCATGTTCTGTACTCACGTTTCATACACTTACCACCAATGTACAATCTTTGCAATTAACAGCATAATTATATAATACACACCTCTCTCTTTCTTTCACTTGAAAGAAATAACCCTTTGCTTATTTTGAAGATCAGCAAATACAAAGTAAAAGATTTCAGAGGTTAGTGGGTGGAGGACTACTTACAGAAAACAATGAGGACTGTGAGAATAAATGAGGTGTCAACCAGTGTTGCTACCACCCAATATAGGGGTCCAGCAACTCTTCAAGTACATCCAGCTCAAAAGTCGAGTAAAAGTAAATTGTGGAGGAGAGTTATATGTATGCCTCAGTAGGAACAGTTGTCTGAGATAATTATTTATGCTAGCTCAAACTGAGTACCCTGCAACTCCAACGATACTGAGAATGTTTGTTATTGCAAACTGTGTTAAAAACCATGCTCCTTTCATTTGTAAATGAAAAGCAAATGGCTCATCATGTTTGGTTGGTGGGCTACTTGTAATGTAATCCATGACTGAAGCCTTAAAAAGCTGGAAGTATTAATCCTGTAAGAGCCCAGAAACAAACTGCTTTACCGTTAATGCCTACTTAAGGCAACAGTGGCAGATGTGGCAATAATGAAGAAACTGAAATGCATGTACATCAATGGATATGGGTGTTTTATATACCTTCACAAACAAACCCCTACTCTTATACAACAAGGTGGAAAACATGTTTACCCGGCTGCTGCAGAACATAGGAAATGTGAAACTACTGTTTACAGGTGATATACCTGTTGATAAACAATACCACAAATGATACTGTTTAAAGAATAAAGAATGAAGGGAGAATAGTGTGATGCATTTACCTCCTGGATCTAGTGCTCAAATGATTACTCATGATAGAGTGACAATAGAAGTCCTCATTAATTGGCTTTCACATTTCACCTATTTTCAAGTCACAAGTCCCTGCATGTTAAAGTCTGATGAGGCAACATCACACCAGGTTCACTCCACAGCAGGGGCTGAAGAATGCCATGTCATTACACTGTTCTGCCTTCTGAGTCAAACTACACATGAGTTGCAACCCATGGATGTATCTCTGGACCATTTCAATATTATTGGGATGAACAGGTTATGCTGTTTTACAACCACAACACAAGATCACACATTTATAAAAGAGATACGGCACCATTTTCACTCAGGCAAGGGAAAAAGTAACCACACCATTTAACATTAAAGCAGGATTATTTGCCACAGGCATCTCCATAAACTCCTCCATTATTTCTGATTAAATATACACTCTCAGTCTTGTAACACAAAATGGATAAGCTCCACTCCCAACAAGGTACACGTTGGCACGGTTAGTTGAGGCACTGCACTACAAAGCCAGAAAGTTGCCACTTCAATTCCCAGTGAGGTCACTGGAATTTTTCATTGACCTTCCAGCCACACACTGGTCCTGGGGTCAACTCAGCCTCTTAACACAAATGAGTACCAGGAGTATCTCCTGTGGGGTGAGGGCAGCATTAGACACATAAGGCTGAAAACCTTGCTACCTTCATATACTGATTGTCTAGAAATTCCGGCAGCTTTGGTCTCCTGGGGCCCTAAGGGCCTGTCCGAGCCTTTACAGGGGCTGCCGTACCTTTTACCACTCCCCAACACTGTCATAAACATGGTGATGCCAGGTTCCACTGTTCTGTCACAGAAGGCTCAGAGAGTTTCTCCTGTACCTGGTCCATCTGGCACAGACTAACCAACCAAAGGATAATACTGAAATGTTCTCTTCAAGAACACAATACCAATCTAGAGAGAAATGCAACCAGCAGGCATTCACCAGCAACACCAGAACATTCACAGGTCTTGACAACAGACTCCTTTCAAAGCATTCTGTCAACTCCTGTGACAAAGGCAAGAAAACTGATATTGTTAAATAACCAGGCAGTGGCAGTAAAAACAAACCTTTAAACATAAGACAGCCATAAACCTGGGATGATAAAAGTTCCAGTCATTCTGCTGAACTAAAGCAATGGAAGAAATGACTCCCAAAGAAGTCTAAAGAAGATGTGTCTGTTTTAACTGCCACAGGATTGAAGTGCAAGACATGCGGGTTTGTGTAGTATGCAATCTGTGGCCATGAAGTGTGCATCGCACTGACTGTTACTGGTATTATGTCCCATACAAAAGAGTAATTTTTGCTTTATGATATTCTTTTGCTTCAATCTCCATTTCATGCTTTATTTTAATTTCAAATTTATATTTCTTTTAGTAATACAGCAATAATTTGTATCACAACTTGAACTTTTTGTCACATAGCTGCATTTCCTGCCTGCATATGAAACTGTGGTCAATCTCCAATATAAAAGATCAGTTACACATATTATTAAAACACTACTGACTGGAAACTTTACTGCCATCTCTTGACCAAATTATCATAAGGGACAATGATAAAACAGTCAACTGCATACTCCGTCTTACCCAACAGAATTTAATTGAACTTTTCTGGCTGTGAAGTCAAATTGTCCCCCTAAATACAGGATGCTGATAAGTCCTCAGCCCGACCAGGAAGGAAACAAGCTAATGTTTCTCTCAGAATGGCGAGAATTTCCTTCGGCACCTTGCCTTGCAGGGAAAAAAAACTTGATGACAGCTCACGTCTCAATGTTGTTGAAATCATGCATGTCCCCGACATGTTTCCAAGCTTGTTTCCTTCCTGTTCAGGCTAAGGACTTATCAGCACCCTGGTAGCAGCCACCTTAGCTTCTAATTTTTCAATTCAACAGCAAATACAGCCCAACACAATTATTTTATTACTCAAGCAATAAACCTAATTTTTTTTATGAAGGTGCTACATGTGTCCATCTGATCACGTCATTATCATTCACAGAACAAGACCACAACCTGAAAATCACATTACAATTCATTGATTTTATTAGGTATATTACCTTACTGTAGCTTAATCAATCAAAATTCTGTGTATAAACTGTACTCATTATTTTCATAAAATATGGTATTCTGTTTCATGTTGACTTTAGAAAAGTTTTAATTTAGAATTATACATATAACACTTCCTTTAAGCAATATGCTGATGTGTTAATTCATAGATCAGTTTTCTCATTAACCCTTACATGAAATACACACCCTAACAAAAGATCACGAATACTTAAGACTATCACCAGATTCATGTTGACAAAGTGTAACACATCCAATTCAACATCACAGTTAACACAAAACAAAAAATGAAGGCAAGGAAAGATAATCTAATGTGGAAATTATATACAAAAATTTTATGCAATATAACACTACACTACTCACAGTCAGAAACCCTTCAGACAACACGCAATGTAATGCTGAGAAACAAATATTACCTGAAGTAGTCGGCCAAGACCATGTAAAGTAACAGGCAGCCATTTAATTCACCAGCCATTCATGCAGTACACTGGACACTTAATTCTGGCATCAAATGCATTATATCATATCACTATAAAATATAAATATCCATGACAGGTTCACCAGAAGGTCAACATATCCTCTCCCAGTACATTACAAAACAAGTTCACAGATAAACTAAATGAAGATAAAGGATTCTAGTTTAACAATCAACACATTAGCATTTTGAATGAAGAATGGGTTATATAATACAATTCTACAATTTTAGAATTTTTTATATTACCTTTAAGTGTAACAAACCCCTCACAGTCAAAAAATACAATATCAATTAAAAAAATAAATACAACTTATACTACTAATTTTGATACATCTGTTAAGCTATACTAAGCTATAGTACTTAATAAATTGTAATGTGATTGTAAGAATGAGATCTCATTCCAATAAACAATGGTTCTGATGAAAGACAACTGACCTTTTTATATCCTATTTTTATAAGCATGATGGTCATCTGAATGGGTCAAAACATGTAGCACTTTTATATTTAATAAACAAGGTTTATTGTTTTGTAAAGCAATATCTGTGTGATTTCAAGACAAACCCCCCCCCCCCCCCCCCCCCCCCCCCCCCCCCGGCCCCCCCCTCTAGTAAAAAACAAAAAAAAAAAAAAAAAAAAAAAAAAAAAGAAAAATTATTT
>Ga0123354_10000470_pt1 | contig 40079 bp, 41 predicted proteins | sample TergutLab28metaG_2_FD_97872 | JGI IMG/M metagenome (GOLD analysis project Ga0123354, IMG submission 97872) | Labiotermes labralis P4 segment gut microbial communities from Petit-Saut dam, French Guiana - Lab288 P4 | ecosystem: Host-associated > Arthropoda: Insects > Digestive system > Gut ... | reverse complement strand
TATATTTATAAATAAACTTCCCCCCCCCCTGAATTTAAACGCATTTTTTTATATAATAGAAGTATGGCCAAGGTTTCATCGGTAGTTATTGGTAAGGTTGCACGGCACATTGCTAGATTACGTGGCGGCGGCTCGGCTTTGCCCGGTTTAATTATTGAAAAGATTGACCATAATTTTGTTAGTGATTGCCTGGGCGGCCTGCCCCACGGCGTGGTGGTAATTTCTGGCACTAATGGCAAAACTACCACCACTAAAATTGTGGTGGAATTACTTGAAAAGCAGGGGTTAAAAGTCTTTACTAACCGCACCGGTAGTAACTTTGTGCGTGGTGTGATTGCGGCGTTACTCGAAAATGTTAATTTACATGGGCAGTTGGATGCTGATATCGCGGTACTAGAACTCGATGAAGCCCACGCCGTGCGATTTATCGAAACTATCACACCAACTTATTGCCTGCTACTAAATGTTATGCGCGATCAATTAGATCGGTTCGGCGAGATTGATCACACAGCCGATCTACTGGCTAAATTAGCCACTAAAACCACGAATACGGTGGTGATTAATCGTGAAGATCGCCGGTTAGCCAAAATTAAAACGCCAGCGAAAATTACTTATTTTGGCCTAAGCGATGAATTAAAAGTCCATTTTCCCGAAGACGACGAGTTACTTGATAAAAATCGCAAAAAAGTGTTAGCCAGCAAGTTGCCAGCCAACGTGGTTTTAACTAACACAACTAATCAAATGGCGGTTTTCACCATTAACGAAAAAACGTATTCTACCACTTTAGATTTGAAAGGTGTTTATAATGTATTTAATGCCGCGGCGGCGCTAAGTTTAGTCACCACAATTTTGCCAGATGCCAACACTATAAGTTTGATCAGCGATCTATCAACCATCAAATCTGCCTTTGGTCGCGGTGAATCATTCACTGTTAGCGGCCAGCCGTTAGAGTTATTGCTAGTAAAAAATCCGAGCGGGTTTCAGTTGGCGTTAGAATCGTTTAGCAGCGGCGATTACGCTAACATGATTTCTATCAACGATAACTACGCCGATGGTCGCGATATGAGCTGGCTGTGGAATGTTGATTTTTCTAGCCTACAACAAGTTAACATGGTCAGCGGCATCCGCGCTTACGACATGGCTTTAAGATTAAAATATGATGTTGTGGATTTCACAACATCACAACCGGATATTTCTAAAGCTTTGCACGATTTTTTGCAATTAAAACAACCCAAACGCATTTTTGCCACCTATACGGCTATGTTAGAAATCCGCAAATTGCTGGCTAAATACACCGATGTGGAGCGCGTGCTATGAAAGAACTAACCATTTTGCACTTATACCCCAAAGATATGAATTTATACGGCGACCATGGTAATGTGCTAACTTTGCAGCGTCGTTTAGAATGGCGCGGCGTTACAGCAAACGTGATAACCTACAATGTTGGCAACAAATTCCCAGCCCAACCAGACATTATTTTTGGTGGTGGTGGCCAAGATTCTGGCCAGGATATAATCGCCAAAGACCTACAAACTATCGCGCCAAAGTTAAAAAGGTTGGTAGAAGCCAACACGCCGACCCTGACAATTTGCGGCATGTATCAAATGTTTGGCCGATTTTTTAAAACCTTAACCGGCGAAGTAATTAATGGCATTTCGATTTTTGATATTGAGACTATCGGTGGCAATGAACGTTTGATCGGTAATATTATTACACAAAGCGACCAATTTGGCGAAATTATCGGTTACGAAAACCACAGCGGTAAAACTTATTTAGGTAAAAACGCCGTAGCCTTAGCTAAGGTTAAGATGGGCGCTGGCAACAATGACGAAGACGGCCTGGAGGGTGTAATTTATAAAAATGCCATCGGTACCTACTTGCATGGCCCATTGCTGCCAAAAAATCCTAGAATTGCCGACTTTTTGATAGCCCAAGCTTTACAGAACAAATATGGCAAAGCTGGCTTAACTGATCTAGACGATAGTTTGATCGAGCAAGCCCGGGCGATCGCAAAAAAACGACCGCGTTAATTATTCTACTTCGATTTTTAGTGGTAACTTTTCTTTGGCCGGCATAAAGTGAATGTAATCCACCACTGACCATAAGAATAGCGACAAGCCTAAGCCTTTGCCAACAAATTTATCTAAACCCCGCCAAACTGGGCCAGCGTAAACGCCGGTGTTGTGGGTAATCGCACCAGTTATAACTTCGCCGCCAACTTGGCCGACCATAAACAGCACTAAAGCCACCGCGAATAATATTTTCGTGCGAGTTGGCAAACTTAAGAACCATTTTATGAAAAATAGACCAATTATTATAAAAATCGGCACATACAGCACCCACCAACTCCAGGCAAATACGCCGGCGTTAACGTGGTTCAGATCACTCTGCAGGCCAATCAAGCGGCTAATGGTACTAAACTTTTCGTGGATCATGGCACCATCATCAAGTGACAAAAAGGTAAAAACGCCACCTAGAGCCAGCCAATGATTAGCAAATTTGGCGCCAGTTTTCTTCTTTGTCCAACCAATATAAAACAGTAGCAAGGCTGGTACAAATAGTAAAATCGTTTGGCTGTACCAAGTTGGCATGCTAACCTCTTCGTCTAGGCTAAAGAACTTGGCAAATTCCCAGTAATCACTCGAGTTGGTAGTACGAGTCATGAGGATTAAGTGCAATACAAACAGCACCACAGCGATGATTAATAATGTAATAAATAATTTTTTTCGATTGATCTTCATATTCTAATTATACCACGCAATCCATCATGGCGTGGGTAATTGCGGCGGCTAAAGCATCGGCAGCATCATCTGGCTTTGGTACTTGGCTTAGATTAAGTTGCAGTTTAACCATTTCTTGAATTTGTTTTTTATCGGCCCGGCCGTAACCAGTCAGGCTTTGCTTGATTTGCAGCGGCGTATATTCGGCAATCGGGATATTATTTTGCTTGGCTGTTAGCATTGCGACACCGCGGGCTTCAGCTACGCTGATAGCGGTGGTAATATTTCTAGCAAAATACAGTTTTTCGATCGAGCAAACGTTTGGCTTGGTTTCTTTTATAATTTCAGTTAAGCCGTTATAAATTTCTAGTAGCCGATCTTCGAGCGGCGTGTGCGCTGGTGTACTAATTACCCCGGCCGTCACCAGCTGATATTTATTATTAATAACATCAACCACGCCAAACCCTAAAATCCCAGTACCCGGATCAATGCCTAATATTCTCACCGCAACACCTCTTTTTTGTCACCATCTACTACAAACACATCACTATCGTGCAATACTATTGGTATTGCACCCCCCCCCATGGCTGTTATTGCTGCTTCGCGTTCTTTAATTATTTCTGTATGGTCAGCATGGTCAGCGTGCGGTAATATATACTCATTAACTAGGCCGAGACCTTTATAATCAGACTCAACACCATAAGTGTCTTTTACAATTACTGCTCGATCAAGTCGGTCGAATGGATGTAAGTCTAACGCAGCCGCCATTGCGCCAGCCGAAAAACCAGCATAAACATATTTATCTTGTTTTAAATCTTGCCACAATTTCTTAGTTAGGCCGCTTAGTCGCATGGCCTGGCTTACCATAAACGGGCTGCCACCAGTTACGAGAATTAAGCCTGGTTTAAACTTGTCAATAAACGCCGGCAAGTTATTGTTATTAAAGTAATTTCGCAAATCCAGCTCTGTTGGTTTAAAACCTTCTTTTTCCAATAGTTCCATTTTGTTTACTAAACTAGTACGGCGAGCTTCAGGTTTCCAATCATCTTTGGAATTCTGAATTATTAAAACTTTTCTATTGGCGCCCACTAACTTTTTCAATCGATCAACGTAATCGCCAAAATCCTGGCTGGCTAAAAATAACCTCATGCTTTCTATTTTACCACTTACCTATATAGCCAGTGATATGCCATCAACCAAAATTTGTGGCTTAAGACCTAGCTTAGTAGCTAAAGCTTTAGTATTGGCGGGTATTTTGACCCAAAAACCGTCCGATCGGTCAAAATCCTTGGGGCTTATTTTACCATCAGTTGTAATTAACACTTTAAAAGTATTCGGCGTCTTGGCAAAATCGACTTTTAGTATATCTTGGTAGATCGGCTTCATCTTGACATTACCCATCTTATCTCGCCAATCGTCATCTAGCCTATCACAGCTAAAATCCATCTTGTCAGCAAAAGCCATCAAATTAGCGAATAGTGGCAGTTTATCTAAATTCTCTTTATTACTATGATTTTCGATAGCTTCCAAAATACGGTTTAGTCTAACTGGCGGTATACCCCCCCCCACTAGATACTTTTCAGCAAACAGCCGACTTTTATAACTATGGTTGTCGCGTGATTCTACTTGGCCAATATCGTGTAAAGCGCTAGCTATCAATAAATCATTTTTCTCATCACCCTTAATACCCAAAGCATCAGTTAGTCGGTCCATAATATTCACGACGTTTTTTACATGCTTCATGCCGTGGTTAAATGGTACATTATTAACACGATCAATTTCGGCGTAACCAGCAGCTACAACTTTATCATTTAATATATCTTTATAATTCACGGTTTAATTTTATCATATATAGGGACATCTTGCAGTTCCTGCAAAGCCTGTCCCCAGAGGAAAGAGTGTCTAGTGACGGAGTTTGCGCACAAATTTGCCGATTTCTTGCCTAAATTCAAAACCCACATAACTTAAACCCGCTAAACCTACTACACCCACAGCCATCCAGCCCACAAAAGCTGATTTGTCGGCCGATTCGTTAGTCTCTACACCGTAATCTGCCCCGTTGTTAGCCCGGATTTTACGACATCGATTGGTATCTGGATTACGCTCGTAACCTTCTTTACACGGTGTTAAACCATCGTCTGATTCAATCTTTTTACAACGGTTGGTCAGTGGATTGCGATACTGGCCTTCTTTACACGGCGCTAAAGTAGTAATTAGATTATTGTAAGATTTACAACGATTAGTCTCAGGATTCCTAAACTTGCCTACGCCACAATCCGGCAGCGGCTCATCTTCTTTATTATTTATACAATTACCAGTACTAGGGTTAATAATTTTACCGCTCGGACAAATCGCAAATTCATTCGGCAACCCCGGCGTTACCGTATAAGTGCTAACCCACGTACCATCAACTAAGGCATACGAGGTATTAGTTGGCTGCTTTTTATAATAAACCTCATCGACTGGATCGTAGGCATCAGACGAAGCTAGTATTTGCACCGGGTTACCACCGGTTGATGATGGGCTAGCTGTTAATTTAAGCCCATTGTCTGCTACATAAACCGCTAGATACCCCATGCCAGCTAGCGTTTCATCGCCAAAAGTATAGCTAGACCAACTGTTACCAGATTTAACATGTAACCGACAACCTAGCAATGATACTGGTTCGGCACTGTTATTATAGATTTCGATAAATTGCCGCATAACGTTAGCCCCAATTTCACTGACCAGCAAATTTTCGCACAAGTTCACTGTTGTATCAGGTTCGGGCTCGGTTTGCGAACAAGCATAGCTTTGCCCTAAATTGGGCGTTTCGTAATCACCAAAATCTTCATAATTATTATCGGTATCGCGCATAGTTAGATCTGGGTTTAAACAGCGGCCAAAAATCTGAGTCGCACCATAAACGGCTGGCTTGGTTTCGAATTGCTTGGGTGAGGTGCTGCTACTCTTATAACCAACTAAATCAACTGTAATGCCACTAGCGCTAACTAGCCGCACCGAGCCAGCCTGAGCTAATGACCCACCACTGTAATTGGTTGCAAAACTGTCATCAACTTCGCCTGCTAAATAATCCCCATAAGCCACCGAATAATAACCAAAACCTTCTACCCATAAATCCTCAGTAAAATTGGCTAACACTCGAGTTGGCGTATCGCCGCCATCATGGGTCGAAGTCAAAAACTGCAGCTGCCACCCCTTTAAATTAACCGTTTCGCTGCTAGAATTATAAATTTCGACAAATTCATGCGCGCTATTTAAACTATCACCAACTTGAACTTTACTGATCATGACTAACGGCGTGTCTGATGCCGCATTAACTATGACCGGATCTGACGCCTTAATGTCAGGTACAGAATCGAGCGCTTGATCCTGGTTAATCGCTTCGCCAGCTGGTGGTTCAGGTTCAGCTACAGTTTCGGCTCGCACTAGTTGCCACGGCATCAGATTAAACACCAGCATAATTAAACAAAAAATAAGCCCCAGCTTTTTCATTGGTTAATTTTATCTTAAAGGGGTCTATAAATCAATCTGAATATCTGCATTGGTATGCACAGCCGTCACATCATCTAAATCGTCTAGCGCGTCCATAACTTTTAGCACTTTTTCGGCTGTTTCGCGATCGGTAATCGGCACGGTGGTAGTTGGCACATATTGCAATTCGGCATCTTTAACTTTTAGCCCGGCGTCTAGTAAATTTTTGCGGACTTTCATTAGATCTTTTTGTTCGGTGTAAACAATCATCTCATTATCTTCTTCGACGGCATCTAACGCCCCGGCCTCTAGCACCGTTAGCAATGTATCTTCGCCGCTGCCTTCCACCGTGATCACGCCCTGGCGCTTAAACTGAAACATGACACTACCCGAATCGGCAAACCGGCCGCCATTTTTGGTCAGTGCCATTTTTACCTCTGGCAAAGTCCGGTTTTTATTGTCAGTTGCAACTTCTACAATTATACCCACGCCGCCCGAACCATAGCCTTCGTAAGTTTCTTCGGTTAGCGCGGCGGCGGATTTATCAGCCACCCGGGCAATCGCTCGATCGATATTGCTGTTTGGCATATTAGCCGCTTTGGCTTTTTCGATTGCCAGCGCTAAATTCGAATTCATCGTTGGATCAGTGCCGCTACGAGCCGCAATGGCAATTTGGTTGCCAATTTTAGTAAAAACTGCGCCGCGTTTGGCGTCGTTGACACCCTTTTGGCGCTTAATGGTTGACCATTTGCTATGACCTGACATATTGTTTATTTTAGCAAAACTACTCTATAAAATCCAGTCTAACATTGACAAAACATAAGCAGTATGCTACAATGGTAGCAATCGATGTAGATCGGGGTTGTTTTGTATTGTCAGGTACTTTACAGCTTAATTTAAGAATGCTATACTAACTAGCGACTGTGGCGTTCTCTTACATCTACAAAAGAGGGTAAAAAAATGGCTCGTTTATTAACACTGGCCGAACTGCAATATCAATCTGACAACTTGGGGGAAACTTTTATCAAGAATTGTGCAAGGTCGCTCAAAATATCCGCCGTTGGCCTGCTAATTTTGTTAGCTGGCATAGGAGTGGCTCTACCCACTAAACCTTTAACGCAGCATACTGTTTTTGGCGCGGTTGTTATTATCGTAGCGTATATTTTTATGGCCGTTGCCACTAGCGTTGCCTGGGCATTTGCTAACAATTCAGCCATCAATCAGCGCTTAGATGAGCTTAAAAAGCAAGCCGATGATGCTGAGCTACAAGTTCAGCAAGCAGCCGCTGCCGCCGAAGTCACAAGACAACAAGAGCAAGCCGAGCGCGCTCGTGCGTTATGGAACCTACAGGTCCAAGCCGACGCGGCTCGAGACAGACACCACAGCTGTGCTAGTCCCCACTATACTACGTAGCGGGGACTTTCCTTTTTGTGCTTACGCTTGCTAAAGGCCCCTCCCCTGTGGGAAGATTAAGATATCAGATATTTATAATAAATCGCAATTTTACAATTTGGAAGGAAGTGGTTAATATGCCTACAGCTAGTATCCAGAATCTGATCTTTGCCGCGGATCTAAAAGATCCACACGAATTATTTAGCATAGTGCGTAAACCTGATTTTCCGGCAAACTTGGCGATCAAACTACGCCGGGGATACTTTGAGAGTATGTCAACCAAAGGCAGCAGTATTTCAGCTCTACAATGTAGTGGGCATCAGGTATTTGTAGACGCCAAAATTGGCGGGATACAAGATGAGTGTCTGGAAACAGCCGCGATATACCTGAAAGAAAAGCCATGGATGTTGGATATCTTAGCGGGTGATGCGTCTGATGAGACTCTGCAACGATTTGCCGAAGAATGCCGTAAAGTTGGTACTAACCCATGCGCCGTTACTGTGTTAACCGATATATCAGAAGGAGCCTGCCTTAAGAGATATGGCAGGCCTGCCGTTGATCAAGTGTTGTATTACGCCGAAAAACTGATTAAGTTTGGTGTTACACACATGGTGTGTTCAGCGCATGAAGCGGCAGCAGTACGAGTCAGATTTGGTAGTGCTATCAAAATTGTTACGCCTGCTATTCGCTTGCCTGGCAGCGACCGGAATGACCAAGCCCGGGTAATGACACCACATGACGCCATCGTGGCTGGAGCAGATTTTCTGGTAATTGGTCATGATCTTACAAAAAATGGTACTTATGCCGAAAATTATGCGAAGATTCTGGCCAATATCGAAGGGACGGTGTAATGATGGATTTGCTACAAGTTCTCATGGACAATGGATGCATTATCCAAGGCAGCCACCTAGTATTATCTAGCGGCAATCATAGTAGCGGATACATTAACTTGCGCCTGATTGCCGATAACGGTTACCTGCTTGGAAATATCGGTCACCAACTTTGGCTGCAAATAATCAAAGCCGGTATTCATCGCGACATTTCGCAGCCGTATGGTATCATTGGTCCGCGGACACTTGGCCAGGAATTCGCCTTAGCTACCGCCATACAAGCTGGCTCATTTGCCAGGTTAAAACGGTTATGGTGCGAAATGGACCGTGGTATGGCCAGCTGGCCGAGCAAAATGGACTTCGCAGATTGCGTACCGGGCCAAGAATTCGTGATCGTTGATGACATTTTAACGACTGGGCAAGCGGTTCTAGGCACTAAAAAACTAATCGAGGATTCTGGTGGTATCGTTTCGGCGGTGATAGTAGTCGTCGACCGGTCCAATGATCAAGTAACCGCCGAGACTTTGGGCGTGCAAAAACTCATGTCGCTGGCAAAAGTGGCAATAGAGACATACGAAAATGCTGATTGTCCGCTTTGTGCTCATAGAGTGCCGATGAAAAGACGACCTGGGTACGGCTGGAAGTGGGAAAAAGCAAACCCAGGTTATCCCATGATTGATTAATCCACATATCTGACGTACTTTTTGAAAGAGCCCCTCCGGGGGCTCTCTTCATTTTTATAGGTAACGCGTGCTGCCAAACGGAATTTTCGCCTTCACATAATTATTAGTCGGCAAACTTTCCAGGGCATGGATAGTTCGACTGCCAAAGCGGTTATTAATCTCATCTATGGCGCTAGTAATTTTTTGTTCACGCGCTAACGCATCACCAAATAAACTCAGTTGTTGATCATCTACTTGGCAAATGCCATAGCAAGTTACACCAATTTCACGAATATCAGCCGGCGCACCCATAAATAGTTGCCTGGCAACCTGCCAAATTGCCTGGTTAGTATAAAATGGCAGATTTAACATGGCACACCGATGCCAAAAATACCCACCCCTTCTTTCAAGGCCATTCCTTGAAAGTGGGGCGTGGGTTTTGGCATACACGTACACGCCCCTGGCCTGCCGATTTTTACTGCGCAACTTTTCACCAACTTGCTCGCTTAAGTGAAACAATCGCTGTAAAATTTGTTCACGGGTTAATTTATTACTTTCTAACACATACTGGCGACCGACCGATTTGATATCACTGCCGTAATCGTCAACTTCATAGCCGCGCAACCGCTGATACCACTGTGTGCCGCAGACACTTTTAAATACCACTTGACGTAATGTGGCTTCGCTAGTGTCTAAAAACTGTAGCGGTGTAAAAATCCCAACCGCGTTTAATCGCGCTGCGTTATGCGCCGCAATACCAGTTAAATCAGTCAGTTTAAGGTTTGCTAAAACCTGGCGTAAATTGGCCGATGTTATAACGTCTAGCCCATCGGGTTTATGCAGGCCAGCCGCCGTTTTAGCCAAAAACCGGTTAGTGGCGATACCGATGTTACAGCGCATATAGCAGCCGATTTCGGTTTTCAGCCGTTGCTTGATCTCCAACCCAATCTCTTGCAAGGGTTTGCCTTGCAGAGGGGGAGCTTGGGCAAAATCAATCACGCCTTCGTCGATACTTTTCATGGTGACGTGCGGCGAATAATCATTCATGATGCTAAGCAACCGATGGTACACATAGCGATACTTACTTGGTTCGGCTTCTATGAAAATTATTCCCGGATAAATCCGCAGCGCTTCTAGCCGACGCATACCGACTTTTACGCCCATAGCTTTGGCTTCGTAACTAGCGGTAATAATCGCCGAGTTTTTGCTGGTACGATTACTAATTGCCACCGGTTTACCACGCAGCATTGGCCTGGCCTGTTGTTCACAAGTTGCAAAACACGAATTCAGATCTATATGCATAATTAGCGGCGATGCCTTATGGAGGGGACCAATGATTCCCCTCATAGGTTGTATCTATCCCCTATGAACGTCAAGTACCAAGTTAGTGTTAAGCTATCAAATTCCAGTCGGTAATCGGCCGCGCCATCAGTTACATCAAAAACATGGCGAGTTTTTATGCCATCATTTTTAGGGTGCACCAAACCAATTTCGGTAATCATAATTTCACGACCATTATGACGCTTAAATTTTATCGGTCGGCACGGATTTAAACCTGGCGCAAACACCGTTACGACCATCACTCGCTCATGCAAAATCTCATCATTCATCTTATTCCCCTTTGGCAAAGTTAACAGTTTTGGACGTGATGGATTCGCTAGTTCGGCCTTTGTCCAATCGGCCGTTTTTGGGCGAAATAATAAGATAATCTAAGCCAGGGACCGAAGTATGGCGAGATAATTCTATTGTATCATGCTACAATCTATCCATGAAGCCGTGGCTTAGTAAGCATAAAAACTGGCTGGTTCTGGTGGGCATGGCACTACTGGTCGCCGGGTTAGTGGTTGCCATGTATATAAGCGTTAAATCAATTATCAACGATGTTATTGCTAATGCCGGCAATGAACGCCAACTAGTGGATCTAATCCGCGCTAACGGTATTCGCGGTATTCCAATCATTTTGAGTTTAGAAATCCTGCTAGCCATGTTTACAGTAATTTCGGCTAACCCGGTGCATATTTTAAGTGGTTTAGTTTATGGTATTTTCTTTGGTAGCTTAATTAGCGTTCTGGGGCTCGCCATTGGTAATTTTTTGCTGTTTGTACTATTTAAACAGTTTAACCGAACATTTTCGCACCTTATAAAACCTAAGAAAACTAAGTTCTTGTCGATTCATAATATTCAACACATGGAACACCCCGAATACCTAGCTTTTTTGATTTACTTAATGCCGGGCATCCCGAATTTAGTTGTGCCCTACATGATGGCCAGGACTCATATTAAATTATGGCGCTACATGGTTAGTGTTACCCTAGCGACTGTGCCAGCCGTGCTACTATGTAACTTGATTGGTTATAGCTTGGCTGATGGTAATTTTGTACTGGCAGCTATTATTGCAGCTATAGCGGTGGTTCTTGTGGCCATTGCCTGGTTTAGCCGCAAAAGAATTATGGCTTTTATCCGCGAAAACGAAAAATAGATTCAATTTAACTAACTTTGGTGAATACACGTCGTTTAGCGGATGGCGAACCCATTATCATAAACACAATAACACTCACCACCAGTAGTAAAACTCCTCCGTAACCACAGGCAATAGCAAAACCATAGCCCATGATTGACCCCGTAGCGGCAACACCGACCACACTAACTGCGATGGTGTTAAGCAGTGCCGTGCCAATTGAACTGCCCATTTGGCTGGTCGCGCTCGACGCCGACGACACGATACCAACATCTTCGGGTTCGATGCCAATCAGCGAAGTGTGCATTGTTGGTGCGGTACCAAGCCCAGTACCAACGCCTTCTAAAATCTCTGCTAAGATTAAAACCGGCCAGAACCAAGCGCCAGCTTGCAAAAATGCCAGTGTTAGCAGACCCAGCCCGCTAAACACCACATCACCGGTGATTAGCCACACTGGTGCGACTTTACACATTAGTCGTGGCGCTACAAAAGCCGATAGTATAGTGGTAGCTAGCATCAACGGAATTAACGTTAAACCAGTTTCAAACGCTGTGAAACCCTGCACTTTTTGTAGCTGGAACGTTAAGATCAACATTAACCCTAGCGTACCAAAACTATCAAATATCGACGCCAATAATGCCCCGCCGCGCAATCGATCGCGCAGAATTCTAAGCGGTAGTAGTGGATGGATTTTGCGCTGCTGCATAATAATAAAGGTAATTGCCGATATAACGCACGTTGCTATACTGCCCACTACTATCGGCGTGCCCCAACCATTATCTGCAGCGCCGCCCAACCCATAAACCAGAGCAATAATTGAAATAGAAAATATCGCTGCACTGGTTAAATCAATATGAACTTGTTTTTTAGCCGGCACACGAAGTAGTGCTTTTAGCCCAAAACTAATAATAAAAATCGAGATTGGCAGATTAATAAAGAAGCACCAACGCCAACCGAGCGTGCCGATAATCAGACCGCCGAGCGCCATACCAAGTACACTACCCATCGCTAGGGTGGCACCAAATACACCCATGGCTTTGGCTCGCTGTTGCTTTTCGGTGTAAGTTAAAGCTAGCAGCGTTTTGGTCGATGACGTAAGTATCGCACCAAAAGCGCCACCGATAGCTCGCGCCACCACTAACATTGCAAAACTTTGCGACAAGCCACCAACCGCGGAAGCTAACGCGAAACCGATTACCCCCACAATTAACGTGCGTTTAGCACCAAACCGATCAGCCAACCGGCCGCCTAACAGCAATAATCCAGCGTAAGCCAATGTGTAGGCCGTAATAATCCACTGCCGATCAACCGCCGAAATTTTAAGCGACATTTGCAGCACTGGCAGTGCCACAATCATAATCGTGTTATCAAACACCGCCATTAAGTGTGCCAGAGTAATAACGGCTAACGGCATAAAACTTCGCTTAGCCCGACTCTTATTAGTACTTGTTATTTTCATATTCTTTCCTTTTTTATAGGATACACCATGTATCTTGTTTGTAGTATAACGCACGTTTTGATAGAATACAATATGTATCTAAATAGTTTTAATATTAAGGATAAATATAATGCGAGCTCTAACTAAATCAGCCCAAAAAGCGCGGGCGATACGTGAAACTAGACGTCGCGGCGAGGTGCTTGAAGATGCTCTGCTTCAAGCGGCCAGCGAAGAATTAATGACAGTTGGCTATAGCCATCTCAGTTTTAAAGGTGTCGCTGCCCGGGCACACACTAGTCGTAGTGTATTAGCTCGCCGTTGGGACAACCGCGTCGAAATGGTGCTAGCGATTTTGCGAAAAAACGGCTCAGTCTTTGCTGACAAACCAGCCGATACCGGCAGTTTGCGTGGCGATATGTTGGTGTTGTTACAACGCTACGCCCAGCGACTCGACGATATTGGCATTGACGTGGCACTGGGGATTATGAATGATTGTTTGTCTGGCGCGGCCGCCTCGTTTGACCTACAAGAAAACATGCGCGCAGCGAATTTAACGCACACCAAAATTATCATCGCACGGGCGGTCAAACGCGGCGAAGCGCATGCAAACATTCCCGAATCAGTGCTAGCCCTGCCAATTGAACTAGTTCGCGCTCAACTAATGATCAGCGGTAAATCTGTTGATACAGCGTACTTAGCAGAATTGCTTGATAACATTTTTCTGCCGCTTGCCATAAAAGAGAACTAGTAAAAATGGATCACTACGAAACCACTTCAAAAAAATCCTACGATAAACGCGCGGCCGGCTATGATAGCGATCGCACCGGCAAATTCACACAAAATTACAAAGAACTACTACTCGAAGTTATTGGTAAAACCTATAATATAAAACCGGGTGATAAAGTGTTAGACGTGGCCTGCGGCACGGGCACACTGCTCAAAATGTTGGGCGATCGTTACAAAATTGATGGCTACGGCGTAGATATTTCAAATAATATGGTTAAGGTAGCTCAGCAGAAAAATCCTAGTTTTCATTTTACAGTTGCCACGGCATCAGATCTTTCAATCGCCAAGGATAATTCCATCAGTCTTATAACAGTTAGCTCCGCTTATCATCATTTTCCTGACACTGGTAAATTCCTGCGAGAAGCCTACCATGTGCTAAAACCCGGCGGGGCTATTTTTATTGCCGAACCTTACCTACCAACGCTACTGCGGCCACTAATTTTGTTTATCTTAACTCATTTTTCAACTAGTGGTGACAAAATGATTTATACTCCCCAGCAAATTAATGCCGCTTTTAGGAAAAACGGGTTGCAACCGCAGCCGACAACTATCAAAAATCATATCCAGATATGTCATGCTGTTAAATAACAGATATGTTATAATTATTCCGATGCGGCACCGTAGCTCAGTTGGTTAGAGCGCAGGACTCATAAGCCTGAGGTCGCAAGTTCAAACCTTGCCGGTGCTACCATTATTAGTTTGTATGAAACTTAATTTAAAAAAGTTCATCCGTATTGTCAAAACTGTCCTGGTGGCAGTTTTAGCGTTTGCTATTATTAGCCAGTGGCATAGCGGCAATTTTAGCCGCTTGTATGTGGCTATTGTCACCCTGCCAGCCATTTTTTTATTCGACATTTTACGGATCAAAAAAGCCGAACAGTTAGAAATCGCCTACCTAGCATTTTTAACACTTGGGGCAATTTTGGGCTCGGTTTTTGGTTGGTACGCTGACTTTGACGGGTTGGATAAAGTTGTGCACTTTGTTTCGGGTATAGTTTGTGTCTATTTTGGCTTATTTATTATTAAACGTTTGGGCATAAAAAGTAAAAGCCCGCTGGGGATCATCTTATTTTTAATTGGTCTGACGGCTTTAATCGCTGTGTCCTGGGAAGCTTGCGAGTACTTTTCTAATTTTATAACCCACGGTGACCCCCAAAATGTTCAGTATTCAGGTGTTGATGACACCATGTGGGATATGATGTTTGCGGTGCTGGGTGCTAGTTTAACCACGCTATATTTATGGCGCACTAAAAAATTACAGTAAATAATTGCCTACCCCATAATGTTTATGGTAAAATAAACTGGTAAATAGGGCAAAAATACAAACATGGGATTTTCGATTGATTTTGGCATTATCGTCTTAGCGGCTTTAATCCATGCTAGTCTACAATTAAGTGTTGGCTGTTTGTTATTGCTACACCGGCAAGGTTTAATGGCTAAGTTACTACACAAAAATTCAAAAGATCTAGCCGGTAGTTTTGTATCAGGTGTAGGATTATTAATTATGCTGGCTATTATGGCTACGGGTTTTGTTATCTTAAACCTAAGCGGTCATAGCTTACCGGCTGGTTTTTGGTGTGTATTAATTGGCATGTTGGCGGGGTTAGCACTGGCAACTTGGTTGCTTTATTACAAAAAGGCCGGCACCACGCTATGGATTCCGCGTACTTTTAGTGATTTTTTGGCCAAACGTATTAAAAAAACTGATTCAACCACCGAAGCTTTTGGTCTAGGCATGGTGAGTGTGGTTGGCGAAGCGCCATTTGCTTTTGTTTTAGTATTAGTGGCGGCTAGCGCCATGGTATCGTTAGATTCTACTTGGCAGCTACTGGCCGTTGGTGTTTACACACTAATCGCTATTTCACCACTGGTAGTAACCTGCCTAGCCATCAAAAAACAGGGCAGTGTGTCGGGCATTCAAAAGTGGCGCATGAGCAATAAAACTTTCCTAAAACTGATTGGTGGTTGTGGCTTTTTAGTGCTAGCCGCAGTGTTAATAGTATTTAAACTAATGCCAATTTTAGGAGTAATATGAATAGCACTATAATCACCAAAGCTTTTTCGGCCGAAAAGTTAAAAAATAATATATTATTGGTAGCCGCGCAGTATAAAGTGCCGGCTGGTCAAGCAGAAGACCTGGCTTGTGCTGTGGTGCACGATGTCGAGGCATGGTTGCACAATCGTAAATCTGCCACGACCGATGACATTCGGCGTGTCGCAACCCAAACTTTAACCAAGTTACACCCTAAACTGGCAGAATTTTATAAAACAGCAAACAAAATTATTTAAAGGAGGCTAAATTGGCAAAAATCAAGTTCGACTATGACCTTATCATCATCGGCAGTGGTCCAGCCGGCTATCCAGCGGCTATAGCCGTGGCAGGTGCGGGTCTAAATGTAGCTATTATAGAAGAAGGTGCTTTTGGTGGTGAGGCCGCCAACTATTACGACGTCCCAGTTAGCGCACTAGCCCATGCTGCTACCACTTACGATAGCGCAAAAAAAGGTGCGCGGTTTGGTATTAGTTCTAACACTTTGCGTTTTAACTTCCCAGCTATTTTAAATTACCAGCAGGACGTTACCAAGCAAGTAGCTACCGGACAAAATAAGCAATTATTAGAAAAACTGGGCATTAAAATATTCCATGCCCAGGGTCACTTTTTAAGTCCACATCTGGTATCGGCTGGCCGCAGACAATTAACGGCTAAAAACTTTTTGATCGCCACTGGCTCGCACCCACTGGTGCCAGATATTAAAAACCTAGAAAGTATCGGCTATTTAACACCACGCGAACTAGTTAATTTACGCCGCCTGCCAAAAAGCATCTTTGTAGTTGGTGGTGGGGCAACTGGTGTAGAGATAGCCCAAATTTTCGCCAGTTTTGGTAGCAAGGTTATAATTGCCGAAACTAGCGCTAATTTACTGCCCCGCGAGGAACCTGAAGCTGGTCAGTTGTTGGGTAAGATATTTGACGATCAGTATGGCATTACAGTTTTAACCAAGTCCGAAGTAGTGGCTATAGATAGCAAAAATGGCCAAAAACAGATCATTTTCAAGCGTGGTGGCGAAGAAAAATCCGTTACAGCCGATGAAATCGTTATTACTACCGGGCAACAACCAAATATCGATCTTGGTTTAGGTAACGCTGGTGTTCGATTCAATTCGGATGGGATAGAAGTTAATGAATTCCTTCAAACTTCGATGCGTCATATTTATGCAGCTGGCGATTGCATTGGCGGTAAAATTTCTACCACCAAAGCTCAATTTGAAAGCCAAACTGTATCGCACAACATTTTGTATCGCACTCGGCAAGAAGTTCATTACAACGGTTTACCCTATTTTACTTATACTTACCCCCAAATTGCATCGGTTGGTTTGACCGAAAGCGAGGCCAAGGCACAAGGGATATCGATCCAAACAGCTTTAAGCCCGCTAAGCCTGACTATGCGTAGCCACGTTGATGATTTTAAAGACGGCTTAGTTAAAATAGTCGCCAATCGTCGTGGTAAGCTGTTGGGTGCTTGTGTCATGTCGCCCGAAGCAGGCAGTATGATTCACGAGTTAGCCTTAGCTAACAGATATGATCTACTGGCCAGCGATTTAGCCGAAGCCCCCCACGCCCACCTAAGCTGGAACGAAGCCATCCGCCAAGCGGCCAGTAAAATCGAATAGAACTTAACTACTTCTTTCAGCTAAATATTCTTTACGTAATAAGTCTGCTTTATCTAGCATCGCTTGCTTGTCTTCAATGTACGGCTCATAATCTGAGCCTTCAATCACTTGGTCAATTTCTACTGGTTCTGGGCGAACAAAGCTTTGTGTTATTATTTGATGCAATTCACCATTGTCATCTAGCGCCCAGCCGTACGCATCATCCTGCACACCAAAATCAACTGCCTCCCAATTACGTACTAAATCTAATTCATCTGGTGTTAAATACCAAATTGTGCCATAAGCAATACCCAGAGGATTCGGTCGTGAAACAAACATCGGAAAGTCAGCATACCAATTATTAGTTATTAACTCTCGTGGCGTTTTAGGTGCAGGCGAGGTAGGCGGGATCAATGTACGCATATGTTTAGCCTTTTGTATGCAGATCTCATAACCAATCAATCGGCCAGGTACACCTTTGATGCCATCACGTCCCACTATATGCTGCATCATTGCTAAATCTTTATTGGTACCAAAACCAAAATATTTAATTATGGCTTTTTTATCTGACATATTATTCTCCTTCTTGTTTAGCTAAATAATCAGCCGCTTCCGATACCGTTTTAAACCTGGGTGCTCCTTTTGCTTCCCAAGTTAAAATTTGTGCGATGTGGCTCTTAACTTGGTCTAGCTTGTCCGATTTGGCACCGCCTAAACGTGCGTATTCAGCTGGGTCAGATTCACGGTGCTTAATTTGTGCAACATGCTGTTCCCAGTCGGGTATGACAATCGCATCTGGCACGATACCGTTATCTGAAGCACCAATCAGCCACAGGCCAAGCCCCTTAGCTTGTTTTGTCACTTCATCACAACGCTGGTCAAGCTCCGCTATATCGTACTCATTTAACCCGTCACCCAATTTTCGCCACCATTCAGTAGTTTTTGGTGGCAAAGCACCTGATGTATACCATAACTTATCGGCATCAAGCCAATCTATTTTACCATCTTTGTTTGGAATCTGATTTTCTTCAAACGTAGTTTTACCCACGCCAGATGGCCCTAAGATAAATCGGCCGTGTTTATGTTGTTTTAGACCATTAATAAGCTCACGTAATGCCTCATATTTATAACTATCATTTGCCAGCATCTCAGCTAAATTAATTTCATCGATCGGGATTAGTTGCTCCATAACTTCTATATTATTCGCCTTTTCCATGCCACCATCATACTACTTGGTAGTAGGCATTTCAAAACTATAAGCTTTACCATGTATCTTAGTTGTAGCCTGGCCATCAGCCGTTACATTGATGGCAATACCACTGTTGTGTTTCATAGGTTGAAAATCGTCAAAACCAACGCCAGTGACTTTTTCTTTAATAAACGGGCTAATATTATCATACTGACCCACCACCCAAACTACCAACCGAGCACTAGGTTCATCGTCAAATACATACTGCATGCTATTGTTTATCATAGCCAGTTGCCACTGCATGCGATCAGCAATATCAATCGGGCCTTCGGCTTTCATGGCTTCACGTTCCTTGGCATAGGTATCATCTTCGTACGAAGACCAGAATTCTTGGCTCCAGTTACGATTTGGATTATCTTTTGTGTTTTCACGGGCTTTTTGAATCATAAAATCAACAAAATCTGGCGATTCAGTCAAAATACGTAGGTCTTTTAGACCTTCAGGCTGAAAAATAGTTTCCTGTTGATCACCACTAGTCGTACCATCCGTCCAATTTAAAATATTAGTTTCTGGGGCTCCATGTTCCACTAGTGCTGAACCAATGCCTTGTATCTCACTAGCCGCACCTAGTACCGCCCGTCTATTCTTGCCGGGCTCTTTTCCTGGTTCAGTTAGCGGTGATGGGCTAGCGAATACTAGCACTTTGACTTTATCGCGTTCATCTGGCGTCAGCTTCTCTAGAGCTTTTGAAAAATAATCATAGGCTAACTGGCGAGCTTGTTCAGCCGCACCTTCGTCTAACGTGCCATAATTTTCATTCTTTAAATCACGGTTTTGATGATCGCTGGGATTACGCAACAACACAAACTGCGTTTCGCCAGCTGGTGGCATTTGAGCATCGTGCAAAAGCTCTTCGCTAGTTATTGGTAGCTTTTCAGCTGTGCCAGTTGTAGCAATAGTAGGTGTTTGGTGTTCTGGATTATTTATTCTTGGCATCATTCATTACCTTATTCTTAAATTGTAGCAAAAGATATGCATTCTGTCAAGTATCGGTCAAGATTACGGAAATAAACAGGCCACCGAAGTGGTCTGTTTATCTTGGTAGCGGGGGTTGGATTTGAACCAACGACCTCTTGGTTATGAGCCAAGCGAGCTACCGGGCTGCTCTACCCCGCGATAGCGTCAAGATCTTTAGTATATTATCACACCTCTGTTATTTTTGCAAGCTATTTTGGTTAGCGCCGAACAGAAAATTGATCCACTGCACAAAATTGCTTTTTTTACGTTCAACCGTACTAGTAGATGGGGCAATTTCGGACTCGTTGGTTGTGGTATCGGTGCTAGTTGGCGTAATCAACATGTGTTCACCAGGCCAGGCCAAGCCTAGCTTTTCACGAGCAGCCAGTTCTTGGTATTCATTGGTTTTGTAATAGTTGCGCTCGTATTCTAATGTGGCGGTTTCTAGCTGCAAAACGGTTAACTGACGTTTTTTATCATCAACTCGTTTTTGTAGTTCATAATTACGTTGCATAGTGGAAATCGACGACCATACCCAATTAAAAGCAATCAGTAAAGCTACTAGTGTAACAACGTTGTTAATCGTTAACCAATCATGTTTTAACCGATACTTTATTTTGCGAATGTTTGTTTTTAGGTTCATGTTATATTCATTATATCACTTGGCCTGTTATACTAGTACTTGGTGCGGGGATGTAGCTCAGGGGTTAGAGCAGCCGGCTCATAACCGGTTGGTCGTTGGTTCGATCCCAACCATCCCCACCAAAACTAAAAACGACGCTTTAGAGCGCCGTTTTCCATTTATTAACCTAATCGTTGTCATGCCCAGGGGCAAATTCACCAGCTGCTCGCATTGGGCCATCAGAATAAGGCAGGCTAGCCGCATCAGTAACGGCGATACCAAGTTTCTGTCCTGTCTCTTCACGACTATAAGTTATACGTTCAACACGAGTTGGGGCATGATCGCTACCCTCTGCTTCATCTCTAGAAACAGAATATTGTTCATACCATTGCCTTGCTAATTTCTCATCTTTAGCCTTGCCAAAAGCATGCACTAATATGTGGCCGATTATGGCATCAATGGGAAGATTATCTTTAGGCGCTACACCATCGGCGGTTTCGTCCAGTCGTTGGATTACTTCATCTACAGTTTCAACTAAATCCGGCGATTCAAGATCCTGCTTTAACTGGTCTAGTCTTGCTACATCTATCGTGTGTTCAATAGTTGAGCCCTCGCCAGAAGTTATTATCTTATAAGCGTCAAAGTGGCCGGTTTCGCCATTAGTGTTTTCTTGGCTCATACTTCCATTGTAGCACAGATGATGACAAAAGTCAATACGCACCCCATAAAATGGCCTAAAAAACCCGCCCTAGTCGCCTAGAGCGGATTCTCTTTTGGCACCTATTTGTTTGGGTTTAGTATAATCCCAAAACGCTTATGGTGCAACTATGAAACTATTTCTTTTTAGAAACAGTTAGGAAACCGTTGCGCGGGTTTTCCTTAACTACGCTACCGGCTGGTAGATCAGTTGGGATACCCTTTGCATTCTTCGCTACTTTAGCAAAGAAGTAGATTGTTTGTGGTTTGCCACCACGCAAAACTACATCTTGTTTATGCAGGTAGTATTTAACACCCTTTGAGTTTGTATGCTCGTAAGCCATGTTTTCTTCCTCCGTTAATACCTTACACTATTAGGGTAGCCCCTGGGGTAACAGATGTCAATAGATTTTTAGTCTTTTGGCTGACGTAACAGTAGTAGCCTAAGGAGAAGATAGATGGTAATTCTTACAACAATCACTACCATGATCAGCAAACAAATCAGCACAGCTAAGCCCGCTAGCGATGGCGTCCACAGGGGTGAAGCAAAACTTAACTTATACAGGGCGACATTAGGTAGCTTGGCCTTCAGACTTATACCCTCGTTACTGGGGTGATTTTCTAGCTCACGCACAAAACAGTTAAAGTATGGCGCCGAATAGCCCCAGCCGTATCGTTTAGCTTGGGCATCACAGACATCGGCCGCCTGCCTATTGGCATTAACGTTGGAATTGGCAAGTTTTGATGCTTGATCGATGGCAGCCTTGGCGTCGCGTTCATACTGATATTGCAGGCTGACCGATGCATCAGCGTTCATGGTCGAAAAAACATAATTCCTTAAATCAGTTAGACGATCTTCGAGCTGTTGCTTATTGCCGGCTTTATCGGCCGCTATAACAGCATCGCGACGCTTGATCATACCCACATTATTTAAACGTAACAGTGTGGCAGTTACGAATAACATTAATACTAAAATTAATACCAACTTCCATGTTGATAGCAGCTTAACATGTTTTAGGCCCTGTTTTAGCTTGGGTTTGCCCACCTTTCACCTCTTTCTCTCTCAATAGTATAGCATTTAACCCTAGGCAGGTCATCATGTTACAATGGTCAATGATGAATATTTTCTTTTCAGGCATTAATGGTACTGGCATCGGCCCGTTGGCGCTGTTAGCGAACGACGCTGGTTTTAAGGTGTTTGGCTCTGATACTACGCGCGGCGCTGTTTATGATGATTTAACCGCCCGCGGTATTGATTTTGATATTGGGGCACAAGACGGTGCGTTTTTGCAACAAGTTTACAATGAGCATGGTGTTGATTGGTTCGTTTATACCTCAGCCCTAACAGATGATCACCCCGAACTAGTATTGGCGCGTAAATTAGGTATAAAAACTAGTAAACGCGACGATTTGATTAACCTGATTATCAAAGAAAAGGGGCTAAAACTAGTGGCAATTGCCGGCACGCATGGCAAAACTACCGTGACTGCTATGCTGATTTGGGCGTTTAAACAGTTAAATCTACCCCTTAGTTATTTAGTTGGCACCACTTTGTCGTTTGCACCTAGTGGCCAGCTAGACCAAAATGGGCGCTATTTTGTTTATGAGTGCGACGAATATGATCGTAATTTTTTGAAGTTTAAGCCCGATTTGGCGCTAATTACCAACGTTTCGTTTGATCACCCTAATATTTACCCCACTAAAGCCGATTACGATGAAGCTTTTGATCAATTCATGCACCAAAGTTTAGCGGTGATTAAAAGTCGTTCTAGCGCCTTAAGGGGTCTAAATCTACCGGGCAAACATAATCGTATTAACGCCACCCTGGTGATAGACGCGCTAATTAAGCTAGGGATAGAAACCGACCAAGCCAAATTAGTTAGTATTTTAAATGATTTCCCTGGCGCTAGCCGGCGGTTTGAAAAATTAGCCAACAATTTATACACCGATTACGCCCATCATCCCGAAGAAGTGGCTAACACCGTGGCCATGGCACGTGAACTATCAGATAAAGTAGCTATTATCTACCAACCACATCAAAATACGCGCCAACATCAGGTTAAAGACGGTTACAGCCGGGCTTTTACTGGCGCTAGCCGCGTGTTTTGGCTGCCAACTTATTTAACGCGTGAAGACCCTAACTTACCGGTGTTAACGCCGCAAGATCTAATTGCTAACCTGGCTGACCCGTCAATCGCCCAGCCCGCCAACCTAGATGAAAAGCTAGTTCAAGATATTAAACAGCTACTAAAAGATGGCTATTTGGTGGTTTTGATGTCAGCTGGCTCAGCGGATAGTTGGCTGCGCCAGAATTTCAACCATGACAAATAGTCTAGTTTTGCCTAGATACCCGCTTTTTTATGATTAGAACAATACCAACCACTGGCAAGGTGCTGGCCAAAATCGCTGTGGTTGTAAAAATCGGCATTGCAGCAGTGCCAGTATTTGGGATACCAGGCACAATTTTTGCTAGCGACACAGCTGTCCAACTAGCGCAAAGCTGTGTGTCATCAGCAATCGGCGTGGTAAAGTCATATTCGGCCTGGGTGGGATCGCTGCAAATATACCAATGATCAAAAGTATAACCGGCACGGGTTGGGTCAATCGGTCTGCTAGCCGGTGTGTTATATTCAATAGTTTGAGTCGGCACACTGCTGCCACCATTGCTATTAAAGGTAATTGTCATAGGTGTTGACTCTGTTAACATTATTGGTGTTGGCTCGTAAAAATAATAGGCCGCTACTATGCTGCCACTACTAATTGTTGGGAAGTCTAAAGTCGCACTAGTGGCCAAGACTTGCGATGTTGTGCCGTTATTAACAATACCGACATCACTTGCAATAGTGTTCAATTGATCCGAATCAGTTATTAAGCTATAGCTATCCACATCGGCCGGCACTACATTGGCGCTAGTACTACCCGTGTAACCACTTGGTGCATCAGCAGCTGCGTAGCCATGCTGATGAGTCGGACTAGCGATCGGATTGCCAGCCGTATCTAAATAGTGTGTGACGATTTGCGATGAACCTTCGGCCGTATTGCTGACAGCCTGGCTATTGTAAGTGACAGTTGTTGAACCGCAGGTGGATAATAAATTATTCGTAAAACTAAATGTCGCAGTATTCACGACGTCTGGGTCATAGAAACTTATCCCAAAAGTGGTATAAAATCGCATAGCAGCTAGATTCATATTAACAGCCTGCTGCGTCAAATTTGCCAGAATTTGGTTGTTAGCGGTAGTATTAGGCATTGTTGCCGCTACATTTGTGTTAGGATATGCTACCGCGGTATCACCAATTATTTTGCCGTAATTAACAGCTAGCGTATAGCTGTCATTGGAATTCTTAACAATACCGTATGCGCCCTTACCACTAGTAGCCAGTGCAGTATAAACAGCACTGGTGCTTAGATCAGGTGCGATGGTAACTTGATTAAATGAAAAGTATGGCGGCACCCCAACAGCAAAACCACTGCTAAGCTGCGTACCAGATGGCATCATGTCATAAACCATAGTTGGAGTATTCCCACCGGTAATATTTCGGATTTGATTATTGGCGTTTAGTGTCATAACAACGATATAGTCGGTACTGGCCAAATTAGCATAAAGCGTTTGGATATTTTGGCCAGCCAGCAAGTTATTATAGATCTGGGTCGTAAGAGTCAAGGGTCTTATAGATACATTGCCGATCCCATTAGCCGATAGGCCAGTATTAAGGCAAAGATTATTTTCAAGTGATGATGTTTTGGCGCTATTAGGAAAAGTTACTGTTTGGCCCTGAAAGCCATCGATCCAGACTGACGAGTAGAGCGCTTGCCAGTTAGCCGCAATATACGAAACGCTTGCCTGAGACGAGGCTAGATTAAATGAAAAGCTATTGCCAATGGGGGCAGCTGTTTTAGTTAGAATAATATTCTGGTCACTAGTACTAACATTAAACTGCGTGATACCAGCAGTGTCATTTAAATTAGGGTTGTAGTTTAAAGTCGACATCCGATAGGTCGAATTTGGGTCATAATCTATAGTGATAATAATTTGATCACCAGGTTGCAATGCGGATAATGTGCTAGAGTTAATCGCGCCGCTAATATCGTAAGTGAATACCATCGTACTAGCAAATCCGACCCCAGTTGTACTATTTAACACCGTACCGGCACTATTTTTAACTTGGAACGAAGTTATAGCGCCAACATCTGAGAAATTGTAGCTAGCAGCAAAAACATGTTTGACCGCAAACCACGAGCCACCTGTTACCGCCACAATGGCACAAAAAATCAATACAAATTTTACTACCGGTTTTTGGCCCATTCTTAACCCAATACGCACAATCAAATCCCCCTCACGATTTATTTATATTTATCACTCTTATTGTCGAGGATACCTAGGTTCTAAACAAAATGCAAGTGCTTTGACAGTCTACAATAAAATAAAACTAACCTCGGTTACTCTAAACGCAAAACCAACCCCGGTGCCTGGGGTTGGTTTTAGAATTATTTAGTCACGTTCTAGTAAACTAGCACGTGAGCAGGTTTAATGCTCAATATAGGTTTGCCACTGAGCAGGCACCACGTCCACTGCGATCTTTTTGCTCCGTGACGGAGCAAAACTGACTGCTATTGGCATGGTTTCTCCCTTTAAACACACAGCTCTTGTGTCGGTAAGGCTCGTAAGCCCTACCGGTGTACAAAAGCCAAAGAACAGTATAACAAGCCAGGTAAAAAGAGTCAAGACTAACTACCCCTACTTGGGCGTCGATATGCTTATGTTAACACATAAACTACCTCTGTAGCAATAGTTTACGCTAGTTCGTTGTATATATTACAACGAATCTAGGTATTTTTGGTAGGTAATGGCGCCACAGATATGCTAAAAGGTATTGGTACAGGTCAAGTTTTCTAGATGAGCAAAAAGAAAACTGAAAAAATGCTTGTATTTTTATTAAGTATAGGTACAATACTTATTAAGTAGAGTAAAAATAAAAAATAAATTGCGAGAGAAGCATAAAATACCATTTTGCGTATCTCTAAAAAAATAAACATTTTTACTATTTGGGTTGCTAGTGTAGTTTTTATACCAACGGTTATTGCAATCGCGCACTTTTTGTTGTTGCCACCAGCTGCCGATGCTATCATGGCAGCCGATCCATCAACTATCACTGCCTGCGCGGATAACCCGGAATGTTTTGCGTTTACGATTGACACTCGCATGACTAATACGCTTGATACCGATCCGACACATTATGATAGTACAGCTACCACGTTCTCGATACCAACGAGCGGTTACGTTGGTTATAATGGCATAACAGTTCCTACTTGGGCTTACAGCTGGATCATCGACTGGGGTGATGGTTCTGCACCGCAAACTTGTACTGGTCTTGGCGTTGAATCTGGTAATAATTTAATTTGTAGTAGTAACACCAGTACTATCACTAGTGGTATCCCTCATACCTATGTCACAGCGGGTCAATATCAAATCACCATTCGGCCTAGTACTGCTACAACCGGCTGGTTTAATGCCTTCGGATTTACCAATAATAATTCTGATGCTAATACTTCTGCTAATAAGTACATGTTTAAATCTATTGATACACCATTTACTAACTTAATGCGTACCCAAGGTGCTGCCTACCGTTTCGCCTTTATATTCTATGGTGCTTATAACGGCACTGAAATCCCGGCTAACTTATTTGCTAACGTTTTAACCACTGGTAGCACTAATTTTAGCTATATGTTTCATAGAACTTTTTCTTCCTATGCCCGTAACTCCACCACTGCCACCATCCCAGCCGGCCTGTTTGACTCTATCGATACCAGCCAGGGCACAAGTTTTGACTCCATGTTCAGCACCGCTTTCTATTACTATGCCTATAACTCCGCAGCCGCTACAATCCCAGCCGGTCTGTTCGACTCTATCGATACCAGCCAGGGCACAAGTTTTGACTCCATGTTCTACTCCACTTTCTATGACTATGCCCACAACTCTACCACCGCCACTATCCCAGCTAGCCTGTTCGATCATCTAGATACCAGCCAGGGCACAAGTTTTGACTCTATGTTCTACGACACTTTCAATTACTATGCCTATAACTCCGCAGCCGCTACAATCCCAGCCGGTCTGTTCGACCACCTAAATACCAGTAAGGGAACAAATTTTTACTGCATGTTCTACGACACTTTCAATTACTATGCCTATAACTCCGCAGCCGCTACAATCCCAGCCGGATTATTTGATAGCCTAGGCACTAGCCACGGGACTAATTTTGGTGGTATGTTTGATGGCACTTTTTATTACTATGCCTTTTACTCCACTGTCGCTACCATCCCAACTGGTCTGTTCGACCACCTAAATACCAGCCAGGGCACAAGTTTTGACTCCATGTTCTACTACACTTTCAATGGCTATGCCTACAACTCCACAGCTGGCACTATCCCAACCGGATTATTCTCTGGCATAAACACCAGTAAGGGGACTATTTTTAGCACCATGTTCTACTTCACTTTCTCTTCTTATGCTCGCCGTACTGCTACTTTCAAGGTCGGTGGTGCAGCTGTTGGCACGGTAGCAACTTTTGCTGGGCCTTATTCCACCAAGATCAGCTCTACTGGCACACCAAACATTTATCCCACAGTTAACGCTACCACCGCCAGTCAAGTCGTCCCAACCTATGATGCCACTGATCGTTCTATCGATGCTCCCACTGGCACCTACGCTAACTACAGCTGGTACACTACAGACGGTACGTCTTGCAGTGTAGCTAATCCTACACCTGACTGTGGCGAGCAAGATAGCACCACCTTGGTGTCTTTCCCCACTCAGCCTTGGACGCCAACCACTAGCACCGAGCAGGGTAATGTTACATTCTATGGTGTTGCCCCTACTTACTTAACTCTGGCTGCTGCTTCGGATGTCACAATTAACTTAAACCCGGCCTCTAACCCGATGGGTAGTACTACCAATAACCTGACGGTTACGACTAATGACGCAAATGGTTACAACTTATCTATTGCTATGCAAGGTACAGATAACCGACTCAGTGACGGTAATGGCCACTACCTAAACCCAATCACTGGTAGTTTAACCAACCCAGCGGCTTTTGACGCCACCAACATTAACACTTGGGGTTTTGCCATGAACAGTACTGATGCTATTGCTGGCAATGGTTTTGATACTAGCTACACTGCACCAGTGCCTGGCCTGACTGCTAAGTTTGCCGCTGTACCTATACAGACTGCACCACTCATCATTCGTCAGACTTCAACTGCTACTGAACTAGATGACAACTTTAATATCTATTTTGGTGCTAGGGCAGACCTAGCTGCACCAGCTGGTGTGTATAGTGGGGTTGTGGTATATACGGCTATTTGTGGATATTAGGGGGGATACTTATTCGCCCTTAAACAAGCCTTCTTGTTTGTGGCCGTCGTATATAAATGTTGGGATTCGTTTGGCGCGAATTTTGTTATCCACAATATTACGATTGGCAGCTAACTCGTCTTTCACTTTTTGTGACTTGGTAGCGATAGTGATTATGTTCACTTGATCTGATGAAAAACCAAAATCCTTTAGCCAATTTTGCAGTATAGTTTCGGCCTGAGTAGCCGAGTACGAATTGTTAAAAGCCGTCTGGTACGGAATGTTTTGGGCGTTTTTATCAATAAAGATTTTATCAAGTATCTGCCAATCGGTAGCCCGACCGTTATTTTGTAGCTTGGCATCACGAATGGCTTGCAAGTAAGTTACTATCAGATAAGAATTCTTAAATTTAAAGCCCGATTCACTTTTTATTGGGTACGCGATATAGGTTAGGTTGTGCGTGTTAATAAAGTGAGACCGTTTGTAGCTAAGGTAGGATCGCTGGCAGATTATGCAGCCTGGATCTAGGATTTCGAGCGCCATCGGCTTAGATTTATCATATTTAGCGTAAAAAGTCGGGTTGTTCGGCAAATAATCGTTGGCATCCCAGTGCTTGATGCGGTTTGGCAAGCCGGCGATAACTTCGCCAAAATCGCTGAACCAGTAACCGATCGAAGCAATTGGCGACTGCCAGAAAGTCGGCCGAGCCTCGTCGATCGAACAAGCTTCGGCGGTATTTAATGAGCAAGATGATGGCGCCGCGATATCGCAAGTGCCATAAACATATAGGCTTAAACCACTACGCACCACCACCAATAAACTCCAGATGGTAATTATAACGATTAGTACTGAGGTGACTTCGATTGCTGTGCTTAGTGGTTTGACCATTTTAGGGTGTTTAATAATCACCTTTTTTAATAAACTATGTTTGACATCGTCCTTAAAGTTGCTGTCACATTTGCGCAACGTTGCCCGTCGGGCAACACAATACCAAGCTTTTTTTAACGACTGCCAGATTCGATCGGCGACCGGTTTGTTGAACAACCGCACGATTGGCAAACTAAGTGACATAAAGGCTAAGATTATAAAGGCCGCAATACAAACCACTAGCTCTTCCCTCCGTCATCCTGAACTCGTTTCAGGATCTTATGGTTAGATGCTGAAATAAGTTCAGCATGACACAGATGCAACACTACTGTAATACCCCTTCCAAAGCCGCCTTTACTTTGTCGACATCGGCCTGGGTATTATGCAGACCCAGCGACAAACGCACCAAGGCTGGGTAATGTTGAACATGGCTTAAATAATAATGACAGCAAAAATAACCACTGCGTGCCATAATACCAACTTCGCTTAAACCTTCAGCTAACAGGTGTGAATCAGTTTTTTTATGGTAAAAAGATATCACCGGTGTAGATTCTTGGTTCAACACCACCGTATTTGGTCGTGCTTTTAGCCAGTCATATAGTTGCTGGCTTAAGTTATCTATCTGGTTATCTTTGTGGTTAGCTATAAGCCAATCAACAGCCGCGCCTAGTGCAATAATTTCACCCCAAGCTTGTAAGCCAGATTCAAACACAGTGTGAATGTGCGCGGGGTTATGGTACGACAACTGGTAACTATCCCTATTTACATCATCAACCATGCCACCACCCAAAAACGTCAAGTCTAGTTTGGCTGGCAAATCTTTTTTAACCACCATAACACCTAACGACGGCGCATACATTTTATGAGCCGAAGAACAGATCGCATCGGCCGGAACATTAGCTAGCCAATCATAGTAGTGGCCAACGGCTTGGGCAGCGTCAAGTATCACCAAACCACCCTGTTGGTGCACTTTAGCTACCAAATCACGGACGTTTTGTAACCGTCTGCCATCAATGTTTGACACCACGTTGACTACTACCAAAGCAGCGCTGAAATCATGGTTTAAATCAATTGAACCATCGGCATTTCTAGTAATAACTTCGCGTGGCAAATGGTACTTTTTGGCAAAAGCCATGGTTGGCAAAAATACCGAGTTATGCTCGATATCGGTGGTGACGACTTTTTTGATAGCATCGACCTTAAGCTGATTAACCAGCAGGTTAATACCATAACTGGTGTTAAGGGTAAAACTCACAAAATAATCTTTGGGCGAATACTTTAGTAACTTAAGTATTTTTGAGCGCGTAGTTGCCACGTTAGCATCAACTTTTTTGCCCCAGGCATATCTTACCCGTTCACCACACGAATTATAGGTAGTGTAATATTCGTTTAAAGCATCAATAACTGGTTGTGGCCTTAAACTTTGGCAGGCTGAATCCAAATAAACTGTGCCTTCGGCCAAATAGCCAAAGTCGGTTTGGTTATTGCCTACCGCACTCTTTTTGCCTAGTCTCATAATCTTACCCATTATACATCGTTTGGGTGGTCAAAAAAAGACGGTTTACTCTAGACTTAGGGCTTGGTCACTCAAAGGTTCAGGACCAAAAGCCTTAATAGCGTCAATCTTTTCGGCTCGGGCTTTAAACAATTTCATAAAATCATTAACGGTTCCACGGGTAATTGTCCCACTTGATTCAAATTCATCATCTTCGGTGACTTTGGCCTGTTGTCGTACGCCATTAAATTCCGGACGGCTTAAATCTAGTTGAGCCGTACCACTAATTCTATACAGCCACAAGGCCACGGCCATTATCACCAAAGTAATCAGTAAAGTGCCAAGGGTTAGCCACACCAAATTGTCTACCCGATGTTCTGGTTTTTTGGACTTTGATTTATTAATTAACTTGGAATGTAACAAGTTGCAACTCCTCACGATAACTCTTAATATTTTGGCTTAAATTAGCACAGTCTGTTTGGACATCCGAACGTTTGGCACGAGCGGTTAGCAATTTATTGTAAAAATCGGCTGGTTTTTTGGTACAATCGATATTTAACAGATCACTAATGGTTTCGTCGTACTGCTGATAATGTTGGCGAAAATTATCTAAATTGCTACTAAAATCTGCCGTGATACTAAGTATATTGCCACCATCAAAACTATTTTTCGCTAGTCTAGTGTTCATCGGTACCATCAGTTTGGTCAATATACTTTCGTAGTTTTGACCAAGTTCAACCCGAGTTATGGCGTCTTGGGTTTGTAAGCGTTTAATATTAGCCTTGACACTCGAACAGCGATAAGCCACCATGTCGAGCTGTTTTTGATTAGCCGGCGTTTCGGCCGCCCAAACTGGGCACGCCACAACCAACAGTGCTACGCTGCTGATAGCTAAAAAAGATAACCATTTTTTCATGGCGCTAGCCTGTTTAAGTCGCGTGGGAATAACGTAGCTTCTTTAATGTTATTCAGGCCAATGGCTTTTTGGGTTAAACGATCAACACCCAAACCACAGCCCCCGTGCGGTGGTAAGCCATATTTAAAAGCTTGCAAATAATACTTGAAGCCTGAGTCATTAGGGTTTAGGCCAGCGGCTTTCATTTGTTCGACTAGTTTAGTGTAATTATGCTCGCGCATTGGCACCGTGGCAATTTCGACACCGCGGAATAATAAGTCGGCCCACATAGTAACGGCTTTTTCGGCATCGATTTTATGATAAAATTTAGCGGCTTCTAACGGAAAGTCTGTGGCATAAACTAAGTCGCTACCAAATTGTTTTCTGGCATAGTCGCAAATAAATTTCTCTTCGTCTGGGATTAAATCTTTTTCTTGGGTGGTATCGATTTTAGTAGCTTTTGTATACATTTCGTGGATCTTAGCAATGCTAAAAGCCGGGATTTCATCTGTCAATCTTAATTCTGGGGCATTAAAACTTTTTAGTTCATGGGCAAAAACTTTATAAAGTTTGGTTAGCACATACTTTACGCCATCGCCGACCATTTGGCGTACCTGCGCATGGTCGCAAAAGCCCATTTCTAAATCTAGCATTGTACATTCAGTTAGGTGGCGGGTAGTAGCGCTTGGCTCGGCCCGGTAAGCATGGTTTATTTCGAACACTCGCTCGTAAGCCCCAACCATGATTTGCTTATAGAACTGCGGACTTTGGGCTAAAGTAGCGGTTTTGCCAAAATAGTCTAGCTGAAAAACTTCAGAACCGCCTTCGGTAGCTTCGGCTAGTAGCTTAGGTGTGTCGATTTCGGTAAATTCATTTTGTAATAAAAACTCACGCAAATATTGCACCACTGCACTGCGGATCAAGAAGATCTTTTGTTCTTGCAGGTTACGCACATTTAGTACACGATTTTCAAATAGCGTGTCTAGATGTTCAGACTGGTGGCTGATTGGTTTGTCGATTTCGATCGGCGGTTCATCCGTGACTGGCGATAGAACTTCAACTTTAACATCGTGCAGTTCTACGCCATTTGGTGCGCGGTCGTCTTTTACCACCTTACCAATAAATTCTACCACCGTGCCAATTTGCAGGCCGCGGAGTTTTTCTAGCTCAGCTTTATTTTCAATTAAACTTTGCGCCACACCGCTGCGGTCGCGCACCGTTATAAAGTTCAGCCCGCCCAGCAAGCGCTTTTTATGCAGCCAGCCATAAATGGTGGCAGTTTTGTTAGTATTTTTTGGTAAATCTCGAATTAGAGTTCTTTCACTATTCATATCTGTAATATTATAGCACAAAAGCAAAACCGCCCCATAGGGGCGGCTCGCCTTTGACATTTGATAAGTTAACCTTCAAAAAATATAGAACCAGGCCGTCGGCGTAGCCAGTAGTCCTTAACTGGATAATCATTAATTATACCAAGGACGATATCTGTAGCCGAATTATAGGACTCTGGATTCCTTTCCCGCAATACACTCACTGACTCAAGCAGTTTTGTGTCTTGGACACCAAGGTGCATCAAAGTACAGACTACAACCATCAGTAGGTGATTGATGCTTGCGACTGATACATCGGCACATGTTGAAAAACCGTATAGCAGACACCCGTGGCTAGCTTCAATCACTACTATGCCGCCGTTGCTGCGGATATGCATGCCACTTTCAAAGTCGAATCTAGCAATGATGTCATCGATCGCTTTTTCTATGTCACTGTCGCAGGCCTTAAGCTGATTACGCGGGATTGCCACTTGATAATCCATATTGTAACGATTTACAAGCTGCGGCGTTTGACCATTTGACCAAACGTCAAAGATGCAAGTCGCCGGACAATACTCGTTTATCTCTTGAGAGAATGCAGCCAAAAAGGTTTGCTTGACTCTGAAGATATCTTCGAGGCTCAAAGTATCATTACTTGGGTGGCAAATCTCGTTAGCCGTGAATACTACTTTCATGAACTTTTTCCTTTCAAATCGGGTTGGAAACAAAACATAAACCTATGTCAAAGTGCGAAAGTAGCCAAAAGGCAAATTCGCAAAAGTAAGAATTTGCCTGCATGCAGGCAACAAAAAATTAAGGCCGCATGCGGTTACTCTGTAAGTCTAGCACAGATTAGCGTTTGTGTCAAGTATTAGATCCTGAAACAAGTTCAGGATGACGAAATGGACTTGGGTTAACAGCAAACATCATAGGAAAGCTCTTGTAAGAATTACAAGGACTTTCCCTAGTTATGGCTAGAGGTCTACCCCGCCGGGTGGGCTATTGTAGGTTTTGTTGGTACTGCTTACCACTAGCTCGTCATCATCGATGTCTATTTTAAGTATGTCTTTGCCCAAAATGCCAGTCACAATATCGCGCAACGTCAGTAATCCGGTGGTTTTACGGTTTTCGTCAATCACCACCATAAATTGGGCATTGTTGTCTATAGCCGCACTTAAAGCCCGGGCTAGTGAATAATCTTGGCTGATAAAATGCACCACCCCTACCATAGCTGTTTTGGCTTTGACCGATTTTTTGCTATCAAGATCGAGCAAATCTTTGATATTAAGCACACCCACCACGTGATTGATATCTTTGTCTGTCACCGGAAAACACGAAAACCCCGTACCATGCAGTTTGTCTAGCACTAGTGGCCCGAGCAACTCATCGGCCTTAACAGTTTCAATTTGTTTAGCTGGTATCATAATATCCTTAACCTGTTTGTCGCTAGAATCTAATAATTCCAATAAGGCCGTTTGCTCTAAAACTGGTATAACTTCGGCATCTAAATTAGCTACGATTTCGGCTAATTCTTCTTTCGAGCCAACCTTTGGCACTAGTTCCCGGCCGACGGTGTGAAAGAATTTAAACACTGGGGTAACTTTGGCAACGTACTTTAGGATTGTCGGTTCAACCCTTTGGTAGAGCTTATTTACCGACTGTTTGACTATACCAATTTTGTTGATTGGCTCTAGCGACAGCCAAACCAAACCAGTTAGTAGTAGCGCCATTACAAAATCGTAGGCTACATAAGCTAAGCAAACAAATAAAATGGTCAGCAGTGCCAATTTAAGGTTTCTTAGGACCATAACATCTGGCAGTAGTTGTTCGCGCGCTAAAATATCAGCAGCCGATTTATTGCCTTTTTTAGCTCGGCGTTCTAGTTCGAACTGGCTCATACTGCTACGCAAAGGGCGAGCGCCAAAAACAATTACCATCACAATATAAATTAGAATTAGCACATAAACCATATGGGTATTGTACCACAAATGAGGCTAAGAGTTTTGTGTTACAATAGACTATATGGGAAAGAAAACTTGGATTATTTTTGGTTTAGTTTGTGCCGTATTTGTGGCGGTGATTGTAGGTTTTAACGTCGCAGCGCCCAAAGCGACCAAAGTAGACATATCAAATGTAAACATTGGTAAAATTATTGGACCTAGTGCCCAAAATGGTCAAATTGGTGATTCGGTGAATGGCAAACAAGATAGTAAAGTGGTGCTGATCGAATATGGCGATTACGAGTGCAGTGCTTGTGCCTATGCCTACCCGCGAATTCATGCTTTGAGTATAGAATATAAAGACGAGGTGGCGTTTGTGTTCCGCAATTATCCTATTCCTAGCCTGCACCCTAATGCCTTGACAGCTGCAACTGTTGCTATCGCAGCTAGTTTACAGGGTAATGATGTCTTTTGGAAAATGCACGATGCGCTGTATGAACACCAAGAAACTTGGATTTCGAGTAGTATTGATAACCGGTTGAATGATATATATAACCTGGCTGCTACGGTGGGTGTCAACAAGAATCAACTTAAAAAAGATGTCACGGGCGATGCGACTAAAAAGCGGATTGACCAAAAACTTAATTTTGATGCTGCTACGGCTAAAAAGTTCAATCTGCAGGGTACACCTAGCTTTTATTTGAATGGCAAAGAGGTTAGCAGCGATGTTTGGAGCGACGACACCAAGTTTCGTGAATTGCTCGACAAAGAGCTAAAAAAGTACAACATAACCCCACCAAAACACGACTCAGCCTCGTAGTCTTAAGCGTGCTATAATCAACCAATGACAGAGATAGTCGCTCAGATTGCCGGATTAATCGCTTCAGCAATCAGTATTGGCGGCATTCAGTTAAAAAAGAAACGCCATATTTTAATCGCTTTTATTGCAGCCAATGCGTTTTATTGTATCGATTTTTTACTAATCGGCGCTTGGTCTGGGCTGCTGGTTAGTTTAATTTCAATAATCCAAACTTTAGTAGTTTATGGATATGATAAGCATAAAAAGCCGATTACAAAAACGCTAATTGTTGTGTTTATTTTAATTTCACTAGCGACTGGCGTATTCTCTGTTCGGCAATTTGTTGACTTATTGCCGCTACTAGCATTCGCACTTTATTCATTATCAATTGTTCAGAAAAAAGGAAAAAACTTAAGAATTTTGACTTTGATATTAATAATTTGTTGGATGGTTTACGACAGCTCGGTCGGTGCCTATTCGCTGCTAATATCTGATACGTTCTTTACCGTGTCGACATTAGTGGCGATTATTAGATATGACATTTTGAAAATTAAAAAGACAAAGAAGAAGCCCTAGCTTCCTATCTGGGGATAGGCTTCGCAAAGATTGCAAAACCTTGCCCCTTTTAATTATCCACAAATTGCGAATTGTATAAGTTGGCGTAAAAGCCGTTTTTAGCGAGCAGCTGCTGGTGGTTGCCTTGTTCAATGATGTCACCTTCGTTCATGACCAGGATTAAATCGGCATTTTTAATGGTACTTAAGCGGTGAGCGATCACAAAACTGGTACGGCCTTTGGTCAATTTATCCATGGCTTGCTGAATCAAGATTTCGGTGCGGGTATCAACGCTACTGGTAGCCTCGTCTAGAATCATCATTGGGGCATTCGCCAGCATGGCGCGGGCAATGGTTAACAACTGTTTTTCGCCAGCGCTAATGTTATCGGCATCTTCATCCAAAATCGTATCGTAACCGTGTGGTAGCGAGTGCACAAAATGATCAACGTGAGCTGTTTTAGCAGCAACTTTAACCTCGTCTTGATTGGCTTGCAGATCGCCGTAACGCAGATTTTCCTGGATTGTGCCATTGAACAGCCAGGTATCTTGCAACACCATGCCAAACATCTGGCGCACATCACTACGTTTCATGTTGCGGGTGTTAACGCCGTCAACCATGATATCGCCGCTGTCTGGATCATAAAAACGCATTAATAAGTTGACCATTGTAGTTTTACCAGCGCCGGTCGGCCCGACGATCGCCACCTGCTGACCAGGTTGAATATGAGCCGAAAAGCCCTTAATAATGCGCTTGCCTTTTTCGTAACTAAACTTAACATTGTCGAAAATCACTTCGCCCTTGATACTTTTTAGGGTTTTAGCGTTTTTAACATCTTTAGCTTCTTCGGGCTCTTCTAGGAATTCAAACACTCGTTCGGCCGCCGCAATGGTGGATTGTAAAATGCCGCCAATTTGTGCCACCTGCATGATTGGCTGGTTAAACTGCGAAGTATATTGGATAAAAGCCTGAATATCACCAATCGAAATTTTACCATTAATCGCCAGCCAGCCCCCCATTACAGCCACACCAACATAACCTAGGTTGCCAATAATATTCATAATTGGATACATCAGGCCACTTAAGAATTGTGATTTCCAAGCATTTTCGTACAGTGAATCATTGATGTTGGTAAACTTTTTATTAACAAAACTTTCCGCCGAAAACGCTTTAACTACCACGTGTCCGGCGTAAGTTTCCTCGATATGGCCATTAATGTCACCCAACTGATCTTGCTGGCGCTGGAAGTATTTTTGGCTGTATTTAATGATAATCCCAACCACAATCAGGCTAATTGGCACTACAATCACGGCAATGCCGGTCAGTGCGATGCTAATCGTAATCATCATAACTAAAATACCCAAAATTGTGGTGATCGAAGTGATAATTTGGCTCAAGGATTGGTTTAGCGACTGAGCAATAGTGTCGACATCGTTTGTCACACGGCTTAGTACATCGCCGTAGCTGTGACGATCAAAGTAACTAATTGGCAAGCGGTTGATTTTAGTGCTAATATCGCGGCGGAATTTCAGAGTGATTTTTTGCGTCACATCAGTAATAATCCAGCCCTGTATATAAGTAAATAGGGCGCTTAGTACGTATAGGCAAATCAGCCAAAAAGCAATGCCAGCCAGGGCGTCGTAGTGCATAGTTGGTTTAATACTTAGATCTAATTTTTTGATTTGATCCATCTGGTAGGCCGGGACTTGCTTAGCCATTTGTTGCAACTGACTAGCTTTGCTACTCTTAGACTGCTGAGCAGCCATAGCGGCCGCTTGCTGCGGTGTGATTTTACCACTAGCAATTTGGGCTTCGATTTGCTGTTTGGCCATCTGTTCTAGCAGCGCTGGTAATTTTTCGACCGTTGTGCCTTTTGGCAAAACTAAACCAGCCGGCAATTGCTTGTGAACTTCGTCATAAACTTTAATAGAAATATAATCATCAACAATTTGGTTAGTCATATTACCTAAAATCTTCGGGCTGACAATGGTGAAGGTAGTGCCAATGACCGCAAACACCATGGTAAGAATGATACTTAGACGATAACTTTTAAGCGTGCCAAGTAGCTTTTTAGCAGTCGCACCAAAGTTCTTGGGCTTGCTTAAACCACGCGCCGCCGCGGCTCCTGGACCGCCGTGCCCGGGCATCATGCCCCGTCTTGGCTGCTGCGCCGTTTCGACTTCAAGTTCGGTTTTATTCTCGGCCATTATTTCTTACCTTTCAAGCTCTTTTTGATTTCAGCTTCGCTTAGCTGACTGCGGGCAATTTCTTGGTAAACTTTGCAAGTTTTCATTAATTCTTGGTGTGTGCCAAGCCCCACCATTTTACCCTCGTTTAGTACAATAATCTGATCGGCGTCTTCGATAGTGCTAATACGTTGAGCTACAATTAGCGTTGCGGCATTTTTGGTGACTGGCTTTAGTGCCTCGCGCAAGGCTCGGTCGGTCTTAAAATCTAGGGCGCTAAAACTATCATCAAAAATATAAATTTCTGGATCACGCGCAATAGCGCGGGCAATGCTTAAGCGTTGCTTTTGGCCACCACTAACATTTTGACCACCTTGGGCAATATGGGCATCAAACTTGCCGTCTAACTTTTCGATAAAATTGTAAGCCTGAGCTACTTTGGCCGCGGCGTGGACTTGTTTACTATCGGCCTTGTTACTACCATAATTAATGTTATCTTTAACCGTGCCGCTAAACAGCACGCCTTTTTGTGGTATGTAGCCAATTTTACCCATTAAAACCTTGGCGCTTAAATCACGCACGTCTACACCATTTACTAGCACGGCGCCTTTAGTTACGTCATAAAACCGCGGGATTAAGTTTATTAAAGTTGATTTACCGCTACCAGTGCTGCCGATAAACGCTGTAACCTGCCCAGGCAACGACTTAAATGAAATACCTTTTAACACCGGCGTATCAGCATCGGGGTAGGCGAATGTCACATCTTTAAATTCGACCACACCATGCATATTGTTTTTTGGTGTTTTCGGCTTAGCGGCCGGCTTAATTGACAGTTTAGTCTCTAGCACTTCTACAATACGCTTGGCCGATACTTGAGCGCGCGGCAACAATATAAAGACCATCGAAATCATTAGGAACGACATAATTACCTGAATAGCGTATTGCATGAAGGCCATCATATTACCAATCGCTAGGTTGCCATCGGCAATCAAGTGCGCACCAACCCAGATAATCAGCAGCGTGGTTAGGTTAAAAATGAATGTCATCAGCGGCATCATTATCACCATGACCCGGTTCACAAACAAGTTAACTTTCATCAAATCTTGGTTAGCTGTGCCAAACTTGTCTTCTTCGTACTTTTCGTTATTAAAGGCGCGAATGACCCTAAGCCCAGTTAGATTTTCACGCGTTACTAGATTTAGTCGGTCAATTAATTTTTGCAGCATTGTAAACTTTGGCAAAGCCACAATCAGTAGAATTATAATAATAACAAATAATATCACGACGCTTAGCGCAATAATCCAGGTCATGTTCGGTGCGCTGTTTAAAGCTTCAATAATTGCCCCACCAGCCATAATCGGCGCCATTAGCACCATACGCAACATCATGAATAACACCTGCTGAATCTGCTGAATATCGTTGGTTGTACGGGTAATTAAACTGGCAGTGGAAAACTGATTGATTTCGTTTAAGCTAAAGCTTTCGATTTTATCGAATGTGTTTTTGCGTAAATCGCGTGCTACACCCGTGCTAATACGTGACGCCAAGTAACTGGCCAACACCATGGCAATACCACCGACAATGGTAATAATTACCATCTGAACACCTTTTTGCCAAATTAGATTCTGGTCGCCGCCAACGATACCATCGTTCACAATGTGCGACATGTAATTCGGCAGTTGCAGCGTCGCCCAAACCTGCACGCTGATGGCCGCGATTAATAATACCAGCCAACCAATGTACGGCTT
>Ga0123354_10000469_pt1 | contig 40102 bp, 20 predicted proteins | sample TergutLab28metaG_2_FD_97872 | JGI IMG/M metagenome (GOLD analysis project Ga0123354, IMG submission 97872) | Labiotermes labralis P4 segment gut microbial communities from Petit-Saut dam, French Guiana - Lab288 P4 | ecosystem: Host-associated > Arthropoda: Insects > Digestive system > Gut ... | reverse complement strand
CCGGAGGGAAAGAGACCACTGGGGAGACCTAGGCGTAGATGGGTGGATAATATTAGGATGGATCTCCAGGAGGTGGGATGTGGGTATATTGACTGGATTGGGCTGGCCCAGGATAGAGACAGGCGGCAGATGCTTTTGAGTGCGGTAATGAACCTTCAGGTTCTGTGAAATGCGGGGAATTTCTTGACTAACTGCAAACCAGTTAGCTTCTCAAGAAGGACTCTGCACCATGGAGTGAGTAAGTAAGTAAGTAAGTAAGTAATACATGTTTTCAGTGAAACAAAGATGTTGATAATTTCAACATCATTTAAATAAACAGAATATAAATAATAATTCTGTGGTGCACATAAAATAACACATCCTTATACAGACTGGTATGCTTTAATTAATATATTTTCATAATATTGTTCTTATTTTACATTATAATTACAATATAATATATTTTTACCATTTTTTATGATTAACAACCTTTTCTCAAAATCTCTTATGGGGCAACACTATGAGCAATTGGATGATGAAACCTGAAAGACAGTATCATTACAGATATATGTACCATGCAATCAGAATTGCGAATATTTGAACCTACAAACATCTACAGCAGAAGTAGCCTAATAATAATTAAAGAAGCATTATAGTCTGATTATTCATAAGATAATGGCCATGTGATATTCTTGTTATGAGACTGGTTTATGTATTAACACACATTCCAGAATAAAGTTGATTTGAAGAGTCAAGTTCACTTTGCAGTTATTTGAATTTCTTGTTATTACATAATGGAGAATTAAACAGAACTCAAATAACAGGCATTTTTCTTTACGTGTTTTATTCTTTTTTTTTTTTAATGAATAGTATATGTATTAAGTACGCATATAATATAGACATTATATAAGTATCTCACCAACGGAGGTTCATTCATTTCGTGGTTGGTATTTATGTTTCATCTAGCATGTAACAAGTCCACATTTTTGTGTTTAGTGTTTATGAATTTTAATATCATCTACATGAATAACAATGACAAAGAGAGTGTGTGGTCATTCATGGTGACCCATTATCATCATTAACTTACAGTAATATTACAGACAGCTGATGTAAGGCATCAGCAGCCTCAGCACCATGAACGTTTAAAATGAAGATTATTAGATTGTCACAGAGAAACAGGTTAAGTTGATTTTGGGACTTCATACGTCTCCCAGTACAATCTGTACTGACAAATGATTTATGTTTCACAAGCACTAAACTTGTTATACTACATAACAGTGAAATTTAACATATTTTTAGCTGTGGTATTTACTGGAAATATTTTCACTGAAAAAAACATTGTGAAAATCTATTTTAATTACAAGACAGCAAGAAAAGGTGTGGTTTAAATAAAATGATGTGCATTTAAAACTGAATTTGGAAAAGTTAAAATAAATATACTTGTAACTAGACAGCAATAAATAATACAAATATTTAGAAACTTTAATTCAAATGTGGTAGTAGTGAACTGTGCACAGAATTTTGATTTGTAAACATTCTGACTGTAGCAAAGCGCAGGTTATTAGACACTAACTTTTCACCATCAAAATCCAAGTTAATCTGATGACAGCCCATGCTGTCTTTCTTGTTGACAAAATGATACTGAGGCCAGATTTTCTCAGGGTATTATATCCCCTTCCCTCTAACTATTCTTTCATTAGTGCTTTGATACCCATCATACCTGTGCAGTGAACAACAGATTGAATTGGTCATCATATTTTTATAGCCTCATTTCGCATTTGGAGCTTCACATCTGTCCCCTTGTTTGTCTCCACTCAAAATATAGAAATTAACTCATGGTAAACTACATTTATATGAAAAAATAAATAAATATTTTATTTGCTGCAATTCTAATGCACCTGTAAAAAAAAAAATCATAATTTGGTGTCTAAGATATAAGAGTGTCTTCAGGACATATCCTCCATGATGAAGACAACAAACAAGTTACATGATTCTGTAACAAATAATTTCAATAATATTAAAAGAAAGGTTGAAATAAAAGTGAAAGTCATACAAAAATCTTGTACTCAAATTGCATGGATCTCTAATGGCAACTAGATTTTCTCATAGGCAGTTAATACAGGATTCTTATACAGATCCTTCCGGATAGTTTTTATAAGTGTTTTGGTATATGAGCAGGTAATAAAACTGATATGTTCCCATACTGTATTTCTGCTTCATAAAATAATGTTTAGTTCCTATTTAACTATTGTCAGTTGAATCAAAATAGTTCACATATATTTGTGTTTTTGTTTAAAGTTGTTCTTTCACATATTTCCCAACCAAACTTGAGTACGTGTTTCTTGTTCACCCTTGCAGATTGTGTGTCCTGCCTATCTACAAATCCTCAATTTGAACATTATAATGGCACTCTATATATAGTGAAAAATATAAAGCTCCTTATTAATTTATAAAATTTTTCTGTAAAGATGATTTAATACAATCTTCCATCTCCATCATGAGTAATTGCTTTTATCTCACAAGTTTTTCTAAAAGTATCTTGTGCATGCTCCTTATTTCCCAGTCCCCCTTGACCTGCTAAAAATGTTGAAGGCAAGGCTTCTCAAACTATCTAATTTAAATGCTGTACATGGATCAGGAACAACAAGAAAGAGGTACAAATTATGAAGATTCTCATAAAGGAATTTCCATCATCTTCATATCATTTCCTTTCCTTTCAGTCTGCAAATATTTTGAAATGTTTGTAAACATCCTTAAATTAAAATAAATAGAAGTCTTCATGCATAATCAGCTGCAGCAGAATGGAGCAAAAATTAAAAGTTTCAAAATAACATCATTAAAGCAAACCAAATGTGTAAACTGAGGTTGAGATACCCCAAACCTTATATTTATTTCTCCAACATCTTCTGGCTCACCTGGGCTATCAATTAGGAGTTTAATACAAAATTACAAGTGGTAGAATGGACAGTTTACTAACGTGATAATGTATGTATGACATACAAATTAATTAAGCATAATATTACAAGGTAATTATTAAAAACATGGAGTTATGTGCTCACATTGTGTTAGAATCATATAAAAGGCTGTTTTAAAAGTGCTTCTTTTAAAGCAGATCAACATCACTGAATATGTCTTGGTCAAGTAACAACAAAATATTAGCCCTAGACCAACTAAGTAGTCAGACATACTATATTCTTATGATTAATGTGGGTTTTAAATTTGAAATGCGGTGCTTTAGAAGAATGGAGAAAACAGTCTGATCATGTGAAAAATGAAGTGGCATTACATGGAGTCAAGAAGGAAAGGAACATCCTACATACAATAAAACAAAGGAAGGCTACCTGGATTGGTCACATCCTGTGTAGAAACTGCATTTTAAAACATATAATTCAAGAAAAGAGAGAAGAAGTGAAGGGGAGAAGATGAGGAAGAAGATGTAAGCAGCTACTGGATGACCTTAAGGAAAAGAGAAGTTGGAGAAAGCATCAGATCACACTGGCTGGAGAACTTGCTCTCAGACAGGCTATGGAACTATTTGAGGACAGGCAACACTATGAATGAGCTGGGAAACAGTGTTAAAATATTCACATTTGAACACAGTTCCTCAATACAGATAAGACTTTAGCACATCTGACTAGGCATCTGGTCCAGGAATGATACTTTGTTATTATTTGAACCTAACATATATTCTGTGTCGCTGATCTACTTTAGAAGCAGCAAGAGCCCTTTCTATGATTCTAACATAATATTAGGACATAACATACATTGTTTTTAAACATAAATTTTATAATTTTAACATAGATTAATGTTCACATCATTGTCACACGATCACATTTGTAACCTTCTGGTGGTTCCACCTGTACTTCTGTTTAATAATACTCCTTCTTAATAACACAGCTGGGATGAAACATGTTGGATATAAAATATAATCTCAGTGTACACATTTGGTTTGTTTATATAATGGCTAAACTATACACCCCAGAAACAACACTACATCATTTCTAAATATCTGCACCTTCATCATCAGAGCCTAGATGATGGATACAGTCTTTAAAATATCACACTTCTATTCTGTACTGATTCATGTAATTAGGCATTAAGATTTTATTATTATAAAAACTTCAAACTTTTTGTAAGTAATCAATAATTTCAAATCAATTTTAATATTAAATTGATTTACTTCCAATGGGTGCATGCAATGAAGTTAATTAGTGTAAACCCAATACATGTAAAATTTCTTTGAAGAGTGTGACCCTGTGCACTGTGATAATGACAGTCCTCCAAAATGTCAGAAACCATTCACAATATGGGGGGATGGAGGCACATTTGAACAAAATTTAGAAAATATTTCTCAAGTCTATGAAAGACATTTTATTCACTACAAATGGTATGATGCTGAATGGGCACGGTATCTTACATACTTGAAATGTGTTTAAATAACAGAATTGGGTCACATTTTTATGTAACTGAAATTCATCTCTGGTGATGCATCATGTAAAAACCTACCCCATGACGGGGTACATTTTAACAGCAATGAGGCCCATCTGAATACAAGTAAAATTATTGAAAATAGATTAATTTAAATGAACTTAATGTCCATAAAAGTACATTAGTACTCTGACTACAAAATTCTTTCCTTATGAAATTAACATATAGTATTTCAGAGTTGTAGAGTGTGCAGTCCTGAAGGAATTGGTCCTGGAAGTTTTGCCACAATGTCTTCCCTTTCCGTTTCACTCATGTTACCTTTATCAGAAAAAACAAACTGTGATGCCTCAACATGTCTTCACGTAAACTTCACCTCTTATGTGAAAGCTTCCTTTTCTTCAACTTGCCCAACAGAGAGCACCTCAGTTTTCTTAGCAGAAAATTGAATCAACACAAAAGCATCTGCTGTTATTTCTTGAGTTTTACTTATCTTGGGTGTCTCACATAAATCCTCAGTAATCTCACTGAAATTTTTCAAACACATTCACTTGAAGAAGAAATTGTCTTTTTGTAGCATTCTTGTGCTCTTCTTCATTTCTGTGATTTTAGCCCCTTTGCAATGCTTCCTCTTTATAGCTGCCCTTGCAAAAGCTTCTTGTTCTTTATCGGAGAATCAGTTAAAATGTGAGACTTTGCCTTCTTCCTTTGTCTTTTGTCACATCTCAGTCCTAGTTTTGGGAACAGATGCACATCTTCTGGTGAAAGGCTATCTTTGTTATGCCTAAAAATTCTTTATGCTACACAGGTGCTAGCAAAAGGAACAGAGATCTCTTGGTTAGGAAGCTCTTTTTTCATAGGTGTAAGAGATGAGGGTTCAAAATCCTCTTCACTGAAGACAAGTTGTGTGAATGGCCATATACCAGACTTAGCAAAGCTGCCGTTATATTCTTTGCAGAAAAAGAAGCTTGATATGCAGCATTTGTCAATGATGCTAGGTCATGGATTGTCACACATAATTTTCTTTTACATGGTCCCATTACTCCTATATCCAGTGGCTGCAATCAATGAGAACAGTGGGGAAGAAAGGTTATTAAGGTGACACCATTTTCTCTGGCATAAGAATGGAATCAAGAGTGAAATGACTTTTATGACTGTCCACTGTTAGAATGACATTAGCTTCTTTGGAGCTTCTGTTATGTTTCTTCACACGTTCAAAAACTTTCAAGTAAAAAGGCCCAGTCATTCTGCTGTTTTGAGGTCTATTACTAATCCCAAGCTTCCAGGTGGTGCTCCAAACATCAGTAAGTCTGGGTGTCTTGCTCTTCGAAAGAAGAAAACTGGTGGTACAGTTTTACTAATTGAATTGATGATCATACACATGGTAATCACAGTTCCTCATTCACCTGAGACAGCTTGTCAAACTTGTTTTGTCCCAAGCTGAGCAACAATGTTACGTGACTCCTGCTTCATCAATGTTATATGCTCTATCAGCAATAAATTCCCAAGATTTAAGTGCACCTTCATAATTGTCAAAAAATCCCATTCCTTTTGTTTTATTGAACGCAGTGACCATAAAGAGACTTGTATTTTCAGGCTGGCAAAGCTTACTGTTCTTGCATTTTTTTATAAAGCCCTGTAACCAGCCAATGCCTGCAATCTTGTTATCATTCCATATATTGGGAAATTTACACTCTGGTATTCTGCCATAATCGTATGACAGCAGACAGAACATTAACTCCTGTTTTTCATTGAAAACTTGCTAACTTGGGTAACGTGAAGTAAACACATTGGGCCAATTGCACTCATCACCATTTCCGTTGTTTTAAATTCCGTAATAAAGTGCCGTATGGGTCATGCCATATCTGGAAGCAGCAACTCTTACGGAAGCCTCCTTTCTTGTACAGCTCTAACGGCTTCTGGTATAACCACTTCTGGCACGTCAGAATTATTTCTCTTCTTTAAATACGTGCGAACCATTTCTCTGTCCTAAAGTAGTTATAAGCTTCGTGAGTTTCTTCCAAAATAAAAAGTAAAATCATGGACATATTATGGGGCACATTTTAACTCTGTTCATATGTGCCCTCCCCCTCCCCTTGCAAAATTCAAATTTACCCACGTGCAAACCCGAAACATAACCTTTTGCTATAACGAGGAATAATTACAAAAGACATACACGTATTACAAGATAAAAGACCCAATGGGATATAATATGACATAATCAAACTTACTTGTACAAATACAATGCATACACAGAACGATTAGAAGTTAAAATTCGGGACATAACTGTGTTAAGAACCGACCGTTTGTCAATTCGCTTAACCACGCACTAAAATGGAGGGAAAGTGGATGTCAGCTGCTGTGCAGGGGCACCACCTTCAAAATATAAAAATTGCGATGTATATACTCTCAGTTTAAGGGAGAATATTTAATTTGTTTAAAAGCCTTTGTTCAAAGTTACCCACATGTTCCCTACACATCCATCTACGTCTTCACCACTGTAAAAAACTAAGACTTTTTTTGCTTTACACACCAATTGTGTTTCATTCACTGAGACTGGCACAAATATTTTTTAAAGACTTATGTTATTTATTATCCACTTTAACTAGCAGTAATGCATAAATAGTCCATACAGTGCAGTGTTCATTTGAGTTAGTAAATAATTCTGTGGTGTTGTGTAAGTATTAAGTAAATAATTTTGTTACACAGCATTTAAAAAGTTATTAACACGTATCAAATTAATTAATGCCATCTGATATAACACTTCTTAAAAATGAGTTTATCCTAATTAAATTCTGTGACACCCTACATAAATCGTTCTCATTTACATGCCATCTTCAGAGGAGAGTTTTAGGGTGTGAAAACTTTTAATTTTATTGAATGTCAAGAAACCGTGTATCAGATGGTTGTCATTATTTTGGTGTACCATTAATCTATAAAATAACTATGTAAAAGTTTCAAATTGCATATTTACAAATTATGGACACATCATTTTGGTTTCTTTATCAGCCAATACCTTGTCCACATAACATTTTTAATTCCTAGTCACACCTGTCAGTACAATTGTACTATATTCTTGCGGGCCGTATGAAACCCTGGGACAATGATAATAATGGTCACTGTGTAATAAGAAGGGACTACACACCGCCTAGCCACTATTTGTTTTCTTTTTGAAGAAAAGGAATTGTACTTCTTAGAACGTTGTCACTTTTGTTCTGTCATTACATTTCCACACTTACACTCAGCACATGTCATGAGTTCCTTTTGCATAAAGATATAATTGTAACTAAGCTGAAGAGGAGAAAAGATTATTGAAAGTTTACACATTTCTCTCATATCAACAATGGAGCAATTCTTGAAGGTTTATACAAAGGTCATTTTCAAAATGTAACAAAGATTTCATTGTTATTGCATATATAATTAGGCAATGTATTTATACATGCAACATTCTATTACATACTTTGAACACAAACATTGTCCAGTATTATTTATGTACTGATTAACATGTTCACAATGGACACACTTGTAATTCGTTCATGCTGTAATCTACACACAGTTCATTCAACCTACCAATGGGCCACTCAGCAACCTACAAGTTGGTCAGTGCAAGCTTTAAAACATTTGTCTCTCTGCTTCTAGAAGCATGATGTAAAATCTGTTACATCATGCATTTAACTTAGTACAAGATTTGTATACAGCTGTTTGAAGGTAAACATTTTAGTTTAAGCCATTGTAGGTGAGTGAAATATAACAACAAGCCAACTGGGCAAATACTAAAAAGCATGCTCATACATGCAGGAAAAAACATGAAATGCAGCCCAACATGAACATGTTAATATTTTAACTGAAAACCATTACATGTAATTATTGTATATAAAAATTTAAGCTTGTCTTTTTGAAAATGAGACCTCAGTTACAAGACACACATTACTTCTGTTTTATGCAACATTTCTTGATATAACTGAAAGCTGGTTATGTGCTTGGAGCTAGAACACTCCTACGATATACACACGCAACTGAGAATATGACAGTTGTCATGTACTACTTATGTTATCACTCAAATTGCACACAAGAAAAGTTGCACTTTATAAGTCAGAAGACTCATAAATTTAAGAAATTACATGGCTGGCATTTTTCCTGCTCCACAGTAGCACATGATGTTAAAACAATACTGATACAATCACACAATTTACTTTGTATTATCAATTTTTAACATGTATGTTACAAGAATAATAAGCTGAAGTCCTATGGATTTAAATTGAATTTTACATGCAGTTCGAAGTACAGTATACACAAGGCCCCAGTTTGTGGTTCAGCTGTCATACCTCTGTATCTGCTAGTGAAATGACTGCAAAATAGGCAGGTTCTGCAGTCTTATTTTGCCATACGCTTAAGTGTTGTTTACTTATTTCATTGTATTTATATACATGTTAAGAAGTGGCAAAACTTTGCAAATCATCTGATTTTCCATACCTTTTAGCTCTATATCTTTGACATTAGCTCTCCATAATAAATGTTTACAAATTTGTGTGAAAAGCCTGAAAATACTACAACCTCAATAGTTTGGTAAGAAAAGAGGAAAATACCTTTACAAGCACTTGCCTAATATAAAGTGAATGAGGGAACTGTAGAAATGAAACTGGCTTTCACTGATTGCTATTTCGGTCTGGCAAAAATATTCATTTCATTGATGATAAGAAGATAAAATAAAAGTACATTACTGTTTTCCTGAAAGATATAAAAACTCATTTTGCAGTCAAGAATGGCAGGTTTAGAATAACATGCTGCAATCATGGATAGGTGGAGGTTCAGTGTCAGAGATAAATATTAATTTGTTTTAATACTGTTGTTTATGAAGGTTCTTTTGTCTGTTCACTGGATGTGCAAGAGCTGAATGCTTCCCATTCCAGAATAAGCTGAGCGTGGCTACTTTAAAAAAACAGTAGAATTATTTGTACCAGAAATGTTCAGAATTTTTATCAAAGGATGAGACAAATATGGAAAACTGTCATACTGAAAAGATATCGACTTAAGAGATGGTGTGTACTGAATGTCGATATTGGAGCAGTATGGACGAAACTAACAAATTCAATTATAGAAAGGCAACATTATTTTTGTGGCACTAAATATATTGCAGACATGACAGGGACCATTACACGCAACCAAATATTACAATGATCCTTTTGTAACTTGGAATTACTATGTATAATAGAAAATTTTCTCTATCAAATAAATGAGTTTTACAATACTTTTACAACATTCAGCGTTCAAATAGAAGTTGAACTAGTTGCAATAGAATACAAACTATGATATGCTGATAAATGTGATATGACCAAATGCATTTGTTACTGTTATATTGTGTGCCTGTTGCCAGAGGAGCAAGTCAGTCATGCATTGCTGCTGTAGTGGTACAAATATGATTACATTACTGACTCTTACGAGTAAGTAGGGTAACAGTTTTCCATGTTTTCATAGTTCAGTGTACTAAGATTTAAAGTATTTTAATTCTATTTGAATTCATGAAAACGGCCAAAATCTTGATACTCATACACACGAAAGTATTATCTGGCACACAAATTGGCATGGAAATAGAGATTCAATGATTATAGTCTTTTCACATAAAATATTTAATATTAGGATCTATAGTAAAGTCGATAGGTTTTATAAGACAATCACTATATGCACTTTGTAAGACATTTTAACTAGAAGTTACAAATTTAAATACAATGTATTGCAATTCTCAGTACTGATTTAGTTTCTGCTCTGAAAGGACACCAGTCCTAGACTCCGTAACTTGTATGTCTGTAGCCCATAAAAACCCTTAAAAATGTAACTACCATCACTAATTTAATATTTACGTATATACTTAATCACGCATTACATGTACTTCATAATTTAGCATAATATTGCAAAGAATGTTCATATTATGTAGTGTAATTACAGACTGTAGCTAATGGAGTTTAAAAAGATGTGTATTTTTGTTTAAAGTGTACACCTGTGTTTTAGTTTGGAAGCTAAGGTAGAGAACATGGGCCACGTTGGTAATGTATGGTGAAATGAGAAGGGTGGGGCAAAGAAGAAAGTGTACATTGTTCAATTTTTATTTTCTGTTCTGAAATTCAGCTGGAAGGGCTGAGGTAAACCTCAAACAAATTACGTGAAAATTAAAGTACAAAATTGCTATTCAGAATTTTGGTGAATTTGTTTCAGTTCAGGAAACTATTTTGTCTTATAATATAAGATTAAGAGATCTTCGTTCTTCTGGGATGTTATGCAGTGTAGATTGGTGGTTAGTTACCAGTGTTTCAGAAATTTCGGTAACTAACTATCGATGTATGCTGTGTAACATACCAGAAGAGCTAAGATCTCATTTACACTGCAGCAGAAGCCTGAAATCAAGCTGTAACTGGACATTGATATATGTTTTACCTGTACTAAACATATATTTAATTAACATGTTACAGCACAATCATCTTCTAAATACAAATTATAAATTTGATTTGTATCTCCAAATGGAATAGAACCTTTACTGAACAGGTTGTAGAGAAAATAATTCCTATATATTGTAAGAACTCAAAAAAAAAACACCTGTAAATTAAAATTATCTGTAATGTTAAGATGTTTACAGTTAAAGCTGGGGTTATATTTAGTCACAACTGCTGGGTAAATAATAAATGTTTAATACATTATGGGCTTCAGACAAAGTTATCATTTTTAGTTTTGCTTTCATTTACATTACATTATAAATCAAAAGTTGAAATGTTCTCTAGTCATAGATTTTAATTGGACCTACTCTTTAACAAGTAAATAAAAAAATAACTGTTAATTTTCAGGGCGGTGGTATGGGTGTTACATAATCTGAATTTATATAAACATCTACAGAGTGTGTGTTCACTATCCAAATTATTAGTTCTGTATGGTAATTATGACATTAAAAATACTTTACTTCAGTTTTATGCTGATTGTCTTGTATTGGCCAGAATTTCATACCAAATTCCCTTTCTCCTACAAATTTCGGTAATAAATACATATCTAATTTTATTCTATAGAAGTCCAAAATGTGGACAAAAACGTAATTAGATAATTGTGGTTTCTCACAGCCTGTAATTAATTTATTCACATCTGTGCACATGTCAGTGGTTAACATTTAGTCTCAGATATAGGAAGTGGGAATGTGGTCCCCAACCCGTATTTACTTTTACAATACAATAGAAATCTAATAATAATAAATGGATGATGGAAGAACTTCAGAGAATTGACACAATGTGTAACTTCTTCATAAAAAGTGAGAATATTAGTGGGTTACAGGAAACCTATTTCATGCCGATTTTTCAAATAATTGATTGACGTAATGCCAGGACATGTCATATGATGCTAAGTCACACACTTATAATGACAGTGCCATCAATTACTACTGAAATTTTGAATATTCTCCAGTAATATCTCTTAGTAAGATTTAAACGGAATTCTATATTTTCTATTTTGTGTTACATTCAACACAGAAAAACTCCTTTGCCTTTCATATGAATAAATAATATTTTCATTATAAACTCTCATGACTTCCACATAATAACTTAGCTCTATACATTTAAAGTCTATTTATTGATGAGATAAATATCCAAAGATGACTGCTGCTGAACCCTGTATGGTTCCCAGTTGTTTTGGATGGTACCATGGTACCAATGAGGATATGAAATGCCACATCCAAACAAAGTCACATTATGACATATGAGGTGCAGAATCTGCTTTCACATCCCCATGTGAACAAACATGTCCAATTCTCATTGTTCCAAAATTATACATAAGTTTTAGAACATGTAAGTATATGCTTGAGTAGTCTGAAGCCTGGATTATATGAAGAATCACTGACCAGTGACATTGGTGCATGCAGTCAGAATATGAACTGACAAATTTATATTCAGAGAGCTTGTATAACTGATTAAATATGTTTGGTACATAGGACAATGTAAATGGATGTTAAGTCTTGTTTTAATCCTACTACCCTCATCAATAAATGAATGTACTTGCAGACAGATCTGAAGAAAGGAATTAATTTTTAAGTAACTTACTTTCAACTATTGTAATTTGCTATACTAAGCACCTTGCACAGGAATGTGTGTACTATAACACTCTCTATGCAGTTGTTTGAACAAGACCAAGGCATATTTTCATCACTCACATTATAACATGCCAACATTAAGCAAGCAGTTGCTGTCAGGATAAATTAAAGATGTAATTTCAGATTTAATTTTCCAAGTTACACATTGGGATTGTAAGAAATATACTGGCACTTGTACATTTCTACTGACCACCTATAACACCGCCCCTGATAGACTGAAAATAAATTCACTTGGCTATTATTTCTGTATATTTTCTACACATGTTTCCACAGCTTTACAGTTTTTTAACCCTTTAAAGCTTAAAGTTAAAATACATAATGTTTCAGTTTCAGTTCCTAGCTCGAGGAGATACCACGTCTCTATCAAAAAACAAGTTGGTTAATGCTATGTGGGCATACGGTAGGTAGCTCCATTTTTCTGCAAATCATACAGAACTCATAAGTACATGTTTTATTAAAACTGAAGCAGGTGGTACATATAGTAACCTCCAAGCTTTTAAAGATTAGTAATTGTATTTAGTAATAAAATGTACTAAGCTTGAGAAGGAAGCATGTTTCAGAGTATTTAATTAAAAGACATACTGTCTATTGAGCATGGATCAGCATCAATCAGAAATAAATTTTAATTTAATTTTAGGAGCAGGAATTTGTTAATATTCTAGGTAATTGGGAAAAAGGGCATATATGTCTCTCACAGACTTCTTACTGTGTGATAGTGCAGCATCAGCTTTGTTGATTTAAGTAGCAGTTCACAGTCATCCCTTTGCTCAGTGCAGTTTCCATACCCCATAATACAGAGCAGTGAAACAAGTTTAGAGGTCACATGGGGCAAAAAACTGGTTTGTCACTTTCAACAGTGACACCATATTCGACAACAGTAAAGAATTCACTTACAGATTTACTCAAAAGTGTACCAACTCACTTTACGTGCTACTGTATCTTCCACTTTAATATTCATGATTTACAAAACAGAGTCACTGTTTGATAGTCAATGCTAACATTCCATTGTTTATGAGCAGACAAGAACATAAGGATATGAACTAAAATTTTTAAATACCATTTTTACCAGAGTCAACCAATCAGATATCAGAAAATATTTAAACCAGGATATTCTCTGACATAATGGCCGGCCTGGTGACAAGACAACTTTGCCACGAAAATGTAACATGACGAAACCCTGTCGCACTGTGCGTGGGATGGGCACAGTGAAGATTTGACAGATTTGAACTTTGGTTTTTAGAGAAGATATAATTCCTTTAACAACTTGCAACACATGCGAAACTTTCACTTAATGCGGAAGCTTCTTGATTTAGTGTGTATTCCGATTTATTGTAAGTTAAATTTTTTAATCACTTGGTTTCACATGTAACTTGATGGTATGTGTAATTATCTTTCATTTTCACTCTCGTTACAAAAGAATGCGAATAACTTTATAACGCAGGTCACTACAATGTAACTACAGACTCTGATGTTTAGATACAATATAAACATCGTCTATGAATTTTCCTACTAACTTGTTCTGGTATTTATATTAAATACCAATTCCTAGTTCATTGTTTCAATAAAAAACGTACTTATTAAAAAGGTCATCAAAACGATGACTAGATTGAATAGCCTCACAAAAAAGATTCAGTTAACATTGTCCTTACATGTTATTAGCAATATAAATGCGCGGAAGAATCATTTGAATAACCCGTTCATAAAATGTAAAACAACAATCAACCATTTATTCACAACCAAAATTCTCAAAGCTCAACAATACCTAGTTATTGTATTGTGTGTTCTTGAGAAATCCCAACAATACAACTTCAATTTATTGTATTGCGTTTCGTGGATACCACACACTTTTGTTTGAAGTGGTGAAGCTATAATTATTTATAACTATGAACAAGTCATTGGATTGTTTGCTTCTTTTGTAGCCAGCAATACAACCAATCGTTGTACTGCGATTCGTAACCTATATCACTTCTGTTCACAATACAACCAGTCATTGTATTGCGCAAGCTCAGATGCTGCCTAATTTGAGAGTCATTTGGGTTATAAATAACACTCTCTTCTAGTTTCAACTTTTTTAAACTATGTATTCCTAAAATCCTTTATTATCTTCCTACTGGTAAACGTCATGTCTGCGTCACCTCTTTCGTGGGTCCGTCTGTCTAGTCTGCAGCATCACGTGCTTCTACGTGATTTGGTGTGATGCTGCTGTCAAGGGTTCACTATTTTCAATACTAAAGAATAAGTAAACGTAACAAACGCCGATTATGTGACGATTATGTGCGGCGCCGAGAAGAGCACTGCAATAGTTGCAATTACTGTGAACAGTGTAAAGATGATGAGGCACAGTCTGTCAACCACCATTGCTGCAAACTTCCAGTCATTCGTCACTTCCGCCGCCTCGTCCTCTTTCCTCAACTTGTCTGTAATCACGCGGAGTTCCTTGAGGATGAGTGTGAGCTCTCGGTGAGGGCCGAGGCACGAAGTACTCCCACCACTCCCGTGGAGCAGTGTTCCCCCACCACCTCCTCCTCCATCATCATGGTGTGTATGAGCACCTCTGAGAAATCCTGCTGTAGAAACCGCGCCTGACGTCTGGAGTGTGCCTGCGTGGTGTCTGAAATCATCGTCGATGTCCAACACATTAGCGAGGAGACTCTTAGAGGATCGCTCCTTTAATTCCAGCTCGCGCATCTGCGATGTCTTCCGCGACGAGTCTGGATCGCTTCCGGGGCGACTCATCCTCAGTATGCAAGGCAGCCAGTGTAAGAAGACAGTTTTTATCTGAAACCAGATTTGAGAAGTCTCAATGTCTCAATGTGTAACGCATTAGCATGTTTACCCAGCTCGTCCCTGAATGTTCAGTCACCTTCCTTACATCCTCCCTCATCTAAAAATAAATCGTTAGGCATTGTCGGGAAACGCTACCACTATTGGCGTTATTCACTTGGAAATTGTTTCTATTATTCTAAGTCTTCCTGTTATTCGCGAATGCTTCTAGTTCAGTCGAAACGAAATACCTAATTTCTTTTGTTCTTCGTGTGGAATGATATGTTTTGATATTCACCTGTTTCTCCGGCCTCTCTGGCACTGCCGTAGGGCTGCTTCTTGTCCTTATCTCGTAACAGCCCAGATATCGCATTAATTTTACTTCTCTCGCAAACGGCAATATTTAGTATTTATGATACTTGTCCTGTTTCCTGTACTTGTCTCCCAGATGGTGACGGTCTTTAAATGTTTCCTCAGTCTCAGACCATACCTCAGCAGATAACACATCCTGTAGGTCTTCATATAAAGTATGTCTTGCAGCTATCGAAGAGACAGAATAATATCTTCTCGGGCAAACAGTCGCGTCAAGGTGTCGTATTCGTATAAAGTGTCTGTTATTTTGTCCTGTTTTAACCGAAGTCGGAATTTATCAACAAATATTTATAGAGTCCAAACATGAAAATGCACGAAAACCTGTCGGACGGAAGTGGCGTTGTTGCATTCGGACAGGCGGACGGACGGACAGACAGGCATGACGGGGTAAGTACTCGCTATTCGCCCTGCAAAGACGCCTAAAATGTACAACTAGTCCAAAGTTTAATGAAGTACAATGTCATGAAACGAAAGTATGATTCAAGGATTTTCAATCTGGCTGTTAAGAGTGTCTGGTCAGCTTCACGCGCCCTGTCCCTTTTTGTCCCCTACTGTACTGGGTACAGTCAGTGTTCGTCTTAAGGTTCGGTGCACTCTGAAGCAATAATTCTAGAGACTACGCTTATTTTTACGCGCGTTCGTGTCCTTGCGGGGCATCTGTTAAAATTACTGTGCTTCGTCCGGTATTAATCCGAGAATTACTGAAGGGATTTTGATGCAAATGAACATTAGAGAGCTTTTCGATATATTGTACAGCCATTTGCTTAACACCTGACAAAAATAGCGACCACATTAAATGAAGACCTAGAGGTGTTTCTGCCCGATTCTCGAACGTACCTGAATAAAAAACTGTTCGAACAAAATCTGTATGCAGATAAAAGTAAAACATGTTTTGGTACTTCCGCCACTTTAACGGCTTCGAGATAAAGAAAGAAAGAAAGTGAAGTAAAGTAAACTTGCTCATGTGTACATATACCATAAGAAAGTAAGGAGGCGTGGAGGTATAGGTCCACGTATTTTTAATCTCAGCACCATAGAAAGGTGAATAATCAGTACACGCTCCTGACGCTCTATTCCCAGAAGAGAATATTGGCACCCACTGAACAGTAGGCTGCGTCGACCCCAGAGTCGGTCTGCACGCTTTGGAGTAGAGTCAAACCTCTTGCACCTGCCAGTATTTCTCGGTTGTCCAGCAGGTAACCTGCTCTCTATACCGACTACGGTATGTCGGCTCCGGACAATGTGTTCACGTTCCTGAACATGCACACAAGTACGAGCATATGTGGTCATTAAACATGGTTTTAAACATACTCGTATCCAGTCACGAGCAAATCTTGATTGCGTCTCAGCAGAGTTGAAATAGGTCCTAATGTTTTCGTTTAATACAGTAGTACGTCCTCTGTAGTGAATGATGCATGCAAGACCTAAGGCGAGTGTATGTATGCTTATACATATTTTACTTAGTTTAGTACCGATTGTTTATCCAATCAGAACATTCTATATGTTTGACTTTTCCACAGCCTGAATAACTTGTTTACTGAAAAAAAATGAAGTGTGTGAATTTAATTTACGTTTCCTGTAAGGGAAACGTACAGTGCAGTCTTAATTGACGTGATTTTAGTTATGACTTTCTTGTGCAAGTGAAACAACACCTTTGAATACTGCATAATACAAGTGTTGTGCTCCACATCATCAGTTTAATGCTATTTTTAAGGGAACTATACAATACACTAGCCCTTTCAGTTTTGTTATATGGCAGCGAAACTTGGTCTATTAAAGCAAGGGACGCCAGAAGAACAACAGCAGCAGAGATTAAATACATAAGAAGGACAGCAGGATACACTTGGACAGATCAAAAAACAAATGCACAAATTGCAAAAGAGTTAAAAACAACATCAATTTTGTGGAATACAAGAGAAGTTGGATGTAATGTGTAAATAGAATGCCTCGAAATAGATTACCCAGGGTAATGAAACACTACTACCCAGCTGGCAGAAGGAATCATGGTAGACCTTTGAAGAGACTTCTGGATACGTGAGACCGGAACGGGTCAACAAGTGGCCCAACTCCATGGCAGATATAGGATGCTGACGATGATGATGATGATGATAAAAGGGAACATCGAAAGATGGCGTTTAAGAAATGGAAATTTAGAAGCAGAAACGTACTAGATACGCTATGTTGGTCCAGAATTTATGAATTTATTCATTACTTCAAAAGCCGCAAGACTTAACAAGAAAAACATGTTGGAAAATTTTAATTTTTTTTGTACAACTTTTCCGACCTAAAATTTTCGCAATGACAAAGATTTCGCACAATTGGAACAAAAATGCAAAAGTTCATTTACAATGTCAGTTATTTTATTCGATTTTAACCAAAAACGGAAAATGTCGACTGTTTTGCAGAAACTTTCCATCACAAAATGTCAAGAAAACCAGCTCCGCAGTTCTCGGGCTGTCACGTTGGTAACGAAACTACCCTAAATGTTTTTTGTAATTGTATGTTGCAAACGCACAAAGAATTTTTTTTCAAGCTCCATCTATTAATACAGGGAGAAGTTCACTGAACGCAAGGTATTAAAATCATCTTGTGGCTGACATAAATTTGTCATCGACCTAATTCGAATCTCGACCAGGACAAAGGCTGTTCTAACTGAGGTTTATGCTCGAAATATAATCGGTCAGAAAATACGCTTACATTGAATGTAGTTTGGGTTACATATTCTCAACTATAACAAGAACAGCCCAGAGTTAATTGTGCTGCTATCTCGCTACTTTTCCATGTAGTCTCTGCCAAAGTCGAGACATTTACCTCATCGTGAGACAAGGTTCTTTATTCCTCACGGACAGAAGCCCATGTCCTGTGCTTCCAGCCATTACGTCTCAGCTGTTTCCCCGGTGTCATAATACTTAAATATGTAGCCTCCAAGATTCTGTTTCATTGTTGGAAGCAATGACAATCGCTCGGCGACGAATTCCTCCCCCCCCACCCCTCCGCTAATATTTTCACATTCAGTGTATGTTATTTATTTCTGAATTTGTAAGCATTGTAACTTATTTTCTAACCGACCCTCGTACTACTGCCAACGCAATTCGAGATAGCACTTTAAATGAGACCGCGACACCAGTCTGCCTGTCCGACGACATAAAGGCAGGTACAAAGAGCTGCAAAGTAACCAAAGATAAACAAATATATATATATATATATATATTCTTCTAAGTTGAAATTCATTGCAGAAAAATGATAAGAACTTTTGTCCGTTTCTTGCTCGTTCATGAATAAACCTTGTAAAAACGAGTATATTGCTATCCTGTGCGTGTGTGTGTGTGAGTGAGTGTATCCGAAATTTTCGTCTACACCTACGTGAAGTTTCTTGAACATAGTTGCAGAGAAAAAGGAATCACAAATTTTATAACCACCTGCAATCTTCTACTTTCAGATACAAGTAATAAAACAAAGGGGAATTATGCCATGGGTACACTGTATATATTTTGGTAAAAAAATTCGTGACACTGGAGATCCTGTCACAAGCTACACTACTGACAGCGTAGGGGATAGTTATTTTGATACTACTTAATAATTAGTTTTGGGGTGCAGGGCGACATCCATGAAAAGCATGGAAAAACGAAAATAAAAAGGACAGCATCGATAGAAGGATAACGAAATGGAAAAAAAGAAAGAGAATGGGAGGAGTGGGAATCTGAATTGATTATTTAAATGTATGAATTGACAAAGAGAAGGAGAATTAAACAAATTTGTAAATAAAAAAGAATGAAGAAAAGAAATTCACCAACAGCAGGTAGATAGCTCGACAGAAAGGACGAAACGTAGGTAGATAAATACATTTAAAGAGAAGAAAAAATAAAATGTAATAGAGAAAATGGGTAATGGATGGGTCTATGGATAAATGGATCAAATCGCAGAGGAGATAAGAAATAAATAAAAAACAAGAAATAGGAAAGAATTTGAATGAAGGATCGGAGAGAAGTTAGGTGAGTGACTGGATATGGCAACAGAGGAAAAATGAAATAAATACATAAAGAAGAACAAGAAGGAATTAAAGAAACTCAAAGAAAGTCTTCACAGGGCACATAGAGCAAAATTTGTTCCTCTGTGCTCGGACGTTGGTTTTTATATCGACATTCTGGTTCTAATTCAGTCTCTTTCGATCTCAGATATAGGTCAGCGCCGCAATTACGTGGAGTAGCTGAAGGTATGAACATTTTGGATTTTGAAAGTGGGTCGCGCGCGGTGCTGACTGGTGCATGCGTCTGCTGCAGCAAGAGAGAGACAGAGAGAATCAATACGTCTGAGATTCCAGGCGATTCCATATGGAATGGGCGTGGCTGCCTTACAGACATATCGAACAACAGGACCACGCCGATATCGGTCCTAAACGAACAACACTGAAAATTATTCAGACGTTGATATTTGTTGTTCCTTCTACAGAACATAAGGTTCATTATTGTGTTCGCAAAATCCCAGTACTCTACCACATCAATTCGATTCAAGTTGATTAATTGCTTTATCTGCGATCTGTTTCAAAATTATCCTACCATTAACACACCAGGCCCATCGCAGTGGCTGCGGATATTTCCAGTACCGCTCATATTACGGTCTGGGTTCGAATCCCATTTGGGTTATGGAGATATTTTAGCGTCTTTGCAATGCCCGTGTAGGTACAAATCTTGCAATGGCCTGCCCCTTTGTCCAAGAAGTCGTATAGAATTTCTGCAACCGACATTCCTAAACCACGAAATTGGGTGTCTCTGGGCCGCACTGACCTGTTGCGAGATACAGACGGATAAACGCGTTTGTTTCGTTTTCTAAGTGGTTTCTTCCTCTGAGACTGCAGTATGGTTTGTTTCGACAAACTTAAAGTGCGTATGACATGATGGAATGGGTAAATTGTTACACCAATAGTCACGGGGTTACTCAGTCAACGCTCCTCCAACATGAAATCGGCATTGTGACTAAATTTGTAAAATTCGTAAAATAGCTTCCTTTGTGATAAAAATACCTACATTTATGTCAAGAGAATAACCATTCTTTAATGCAAGTGACTGATCATGTGGTTCCTGAAAGCTTATTAATATTAGGTTTTCATTTCTAAATTTCCTTACGGAAATTCTGCATCTATACCTTGTTCTTAATGAAAGTTTTGGCTTACAGTAAATATTTTATTTCATAACAACGTTAATAGTTGATCGGTATGGACCTAGAAAAGGGAAGCAACCAAGGGAGGGGGGCGACTGCTGCATTTCCTAGTGTACTCCCATTAAAAGACTCCAAGGTATGTTTTATTTCTCATTTTATTAAGTTTATTTTGATGTAATTAATAATATTAAAATTGTAAGATGTGTGGCGAATAATACAGACAACGTTTATGAATGGTGTGGACGATCGCATAAGCTTACTGGTAAGACAGGAATAACCACACAAAATTAAACGTGCACCGTAGTAAAGGGCAAGTCAAAAATTTCTTTCCATGTTCTTTGCAAGTTAAATGTGTGCTCCATTTGTTGTCCTGCGCAGAAGAAAACAATATTTGACTGCGTGCCAAACATTCTACAGTAAAGGCTGTTCAATTTTTGCAGTCGCTGCTCGTGTTCGATCCTTCAATTTGTTCAGTGCTAGAGGCAATGGCGCAACGTAAACTTCATATTTCACGAAGCCCCGCAGGCAAAAGTTCGAAGAGGATCAGATCTGGAGATCAGGGAGGCCAGTAAGTTGCCGCTTCGGCCGAACCATCGTTCAGGAAACTGCCAATTTAAGAACGTTGTCACGTCATTGTTAATGTCTGGTGACGCTCCGTCAAGGTTACTTGGTTTGCCTTTAAATAGATACGGCTTTAGGTGCACCTGCATCACATGATGGTAGATAATTCCCGTAACGCGTTTAACTGCGGCATGAAGATTTGCACTTCCCCATAAAAGGATACTGCGCTGCCCTGTACAACGGCATGCTTTGAGGATCCCCTTTTTCTGGGATATAACGCTGAATTACTTAGTAATCGGATCCTAACGTCGATTCGAAATGTCGGGGACAGGTGACCCATGCTTCTGGGACAGTTCTACAACACATTGCCAAAAAAAAGTCCCAAAGACAGTCCGCAGTAAACCAGCGACATGTCACAGAAGGATGGAATCTACAGCTACAGCCCTGCGAAAACCTCAAACTCGGTGAATGTACTTTCTTCCCAGTAGGTTTACATTATCGCTTACATTATTTTTGTCGTTCTCTATACTTTTTACATTTCCCTAGAACACAAATTCGGGGTTCACTCCTGACCTAGAAGATGAAGATTATATAGGCTAATATAATCCCTCTGTAAAAGCTATTCCGGGGCACGCGGTGGTTACATGCAGGAAGGTGACGGGCTTGATTACCGATGGGGGTCACTGGAATTGGAATTTTTCCTGCCGCACTGTGGCACGGGAGTCCACTCAGCCCCTAAAAGAAAAGTATCAGCAGTATCTCCTTGAGGGTATGGGCAGCCGGTGCGTAGGCCTGACAACTTTACCACCTTCATGTGGCGAGTGTCTAGAAATTCTGGGAGCCCCAAACTGCTGGAGATCCAAGGGCATGTCCAGGCCTGTATGTGTTCCATGCGGACAGACGGACGGACATACATAATGAAGCTAATAGTCATTTGTTGCCATTTTACGAAGGCGCCCGAAACTGCTCCATAACATTGCATGGACCTTACACACCTAATTCCACCAACCTCAGTTAAGGAATGCGAAAATTACCAGCAGAAATTCAATTACGCCCTCAAGTAAGGTAGACCTCCACTGCAATTATTTCCATGAAACCCAATACTGTCCAATGGCAATTCGCGAAGATCTAATATAGCGAATTTTATCCAGATAAATTAAAGCATATTGAATTTATGGGTACAAAATTCTCTATGAAATTACGTAAATGTCATTTCACCAATTTTCACGAAATTCAAGAATGCTCGAAAACTTTTTGAAAAATGCCACATCGATTTTAATTAAAATCTGGCAAATGATTTAGTCACTGATACACGAACGAATCGACGGACAGATTTGATCGACAAATTAAGGTTTTTTTCGTGAAGGACGACTAATAACTGTGCTTGAAATGTTCAAGTCCTGTAAGTGTCAATAAATAAATAAATAAATATATATATATAAATTAGTACAAATAAAATACTTATAAATAAAAGAGTTTATAAGTAAGGAAAATGAAGTTTTACATACATTAAATTGTTATTGTTACACAATACACGTATTTTTTCCCTTCACTTGAGGACCTACACTCTAAGTGGGTGTGAGAAAACTGAATAGGAGATGGGAATAAGGCTTTAATAAAACAGAGAACAAAGACCTCAGTTGGAATGAACTGGCAAACGACTGGCTCATATATTAGGATTATATGAAGCTAAATCCTTGCAGCAGTGGTTGTCTTCAAAATCACACAGTTTTTTTTAGGAAATTTGCGGTCGTATATGTGAAGAGGACATACCTCACCACGTTTACAGATATCTGCACTATGTCTCCATTTTGAGCTATATAAATTCAATTCACACTCTCAAAACGTAAATATTTAAAACACATGTTCATATTATCCTCCCGTCTATGTTTAGAATTTGCAAAAGATAGGTTTACAATTCGTTTGGTTTTTCCCAACATTCTGTACGCAGTTTTGGTCTCTCTTCTCTCTCGTTTTCCTTAACATCAATGTGCTTATTATTTGTTTAGATTCTACATAATAAAACCTTTCGCCAAGGAGAGCTGCGAAGAAGGTAATTAATTTTTATGTACCGGGAAGCCCAAAACTTCTTGACCGAGCAAGTGAAAGGTCATGAAATATCGTGTATCACTGGGTTCGAGACCCAAGCTTTGAAAGACATCTGAACTTACCCAAGGAGACATTTCATGCGTATCTGCATTTCTATGGTGGTAGTTAAGTATCAAGATAGTTGAAACTACTGATGAAGCCACCATGAACATAATACAGTTGAAATATGTACCTGAAATTGGAAACACGGGAAAAGATAAGCATACCTTCATAGGAGTTGCATATATCAAAACTCATTTCTCTGCATATTAAAGGCAAACTACGTATTAATCAGGCTGAAAATATACTGCCTCATTTATCCATCAAGTATAATTAATTTTCATCATGCCTTTTCACAAATAAGTTACAATATTATTTTGCCTTTATCTCGTGCAATTTACATAAAAAGTAAAATATTTACAAGAATATAGATTACAGAAACAAATATTGTCATACGCTCATTTAGAAAAGTTAATTTACCTTAAGATTGTCTGTATTTACTATAAACATTTAAGCCATGCATACAGTCCGATAACTAGATGCTTTGTAATGTGTATAGAACAGTCATACACACGTGCTGAGAGTCAACATCAGCATCATCATTATCATCTTTCAGCACAAATGACAGAGAAACTGCTTGTTTAGAATCCGGGAGGTTTATAGACAGCCATAACTTCTGACTTTTATGCGATTATTCTTAATTTTGAACAGCGAATGATTGTATAAAGTAATGCAGATGTGATGTAATACACTAAATCTGCACTGCATGCAGCATAAACTTCCATGTTTCGTGATAAGGCTACAAATTTGCAACAAATTTTTCGGTGTTTCTAAAGATTTTTTTTTGGAGAATTATTATAAGCACATGTTTGCTTTCATGGCGAATTAAGACGTATTTTCACATCGTGGATATACCATAAATTACAACTTATTATTGTAAGAGTTTAAGCTAAAAACTGACAACAAAATTTAACTTCGATTCACATCCATCCAAAATAATTCATACTGCAGTAGTGCATTGTGTATAAGACCGAATTCCACGTTTTAAGTAATGTTAGTTACACCAGACATTCGCGCATGGCACAAACTTTAGGTATTACATATTTACAAGCTTAATAGTTAAAAACACGACGAAAGATAACATAGTTACACGCGTCTCAACCAAGGTGCTGTACCTTCAGTAACAAAGTGTATTTCAGTGCCATGTCGCTAAGTACCTGCTGTATTAAATCTAACATAATTCCATTTCTTTTTCCTTTTACTTCGTAAATGATACGAATCATTTTCCTGCCATGAATTATACAACTTATGGTTGAGATATAGACTTTGTACTTAGTTCCAGCGGGCACAGTCTTTTAAATAATTCTGTTCCCTTTGCAGTTTTATCCAATGTGACACTTGAGGCCATTCGCCTTTATGTCGATCCAGTTGATAATAGCGTACTATTAGGATCACATCAGAGTAAAAACGAAATTCAAAGTTGAGGTATTTACAGAAAATATGTAATCAAAACAACAGGAACTGATATAGGTCTTTTTATTTATTCTTTTAATATGTTCGATCTGAATAATGCATTAATTCCTCCCAGATTCTGTTTTAGCCAAATGCAAATTATACATAATATACACTTGACAAAATTTTATACATTAGTAATAGACAAAGAAAAAAAATCATTTACAACATATATATGTATGTTAACTACGTATGTTTATTTCATTCAGCTAAGAGTCTACCTTGTTTATTCAGAGCTTGATTTACCTTGGATGATTACTTGTGGCTCTTCAAAAGTAGTTGCCCCTGGATGCACTTTAATCTAGCCATGCCACTTTATATGTAAACAGGTCCAGTTTAAGTCTCAGACTTATTTATCTAATTTAGTTAAGTTTAAATATCATTCGATTGTTACTTGGAGGCAGAGGGGTTCGCCATAAATGTTTGCTCTTTCATGTAACTTCAATTACTGTGCTTGATTATCTCAGGGTAATTTAGTTTAGTGCCTGGGTAAAGTTATGAGGTAAACGGGGAAGGAACATGAAGGAAACACTTGTCGAAACATGTCAGCTGAAAACAGAGTAGCAGAAATACAGCACCTCCAAAGTATCTGTAAAATAACGTGGTTTATTAAGCACAATAATTATAATAATGGTTAATGATTGGTAGCAGTTGATCAGTCAGGAAAGCGGGTATTTTATTCTTTGTGGTTTATTCGTTTTCCAGCCGTTGGCAGCAGTTTTAAGGGCAACGAGTGTGCCCGCAGGATCAATGGTTTGAGATTATTGCTTTAATGAATCAGATTAGACATGTAATTTCAATTTATCAACAGATATGATTAGAACATACAGAATGCAAAGTGTGACAGTTTTATATAACATACACGTATCTTGGCACTATAACATGCAGAAGTAAAAACAGCATACAGTAATACATTTTCGTATGCGTAGTATCTATACATTCTGCATAGCAAAGAATGTGACGCTGTGGTAAACATGAGGGTAAACTTTAACTCATTCGACGGCAAAATACAAAACTGAATTGCATGCAGACTTGTAGTATTAACAATCAGTAGTGAATTCTGCTATTATTTTGCGACCCCATCTTAACCATCATATAGTTTCCCGGCTTAATATTTAGCGTTGGCGCTAGTCAAAAATGATTCTGAGGATGATAATTTGTCACTTGATTTGCGTCGCGAACTGCGGTTGGAAACACTACCATACATGAGGTGTTTCACTGCATATCAACTGCACTTTTTTTTAAATTGGAAGTTACACTATTAGCAATTGATTTTCGAAACTTTCAGTAAAAATTCTCCTTAAGCATAAAAAAATGAGAAAGAGTCTACGTTGCTAACAACGTTCCTTAACACAGTGTTAACATAACCCCAAACGGCAATTCAAGACCAAATTTTCGTCATCATTGTCTGCCACAACTAGATCTGCTCTGAATACTCCAGAAAAACAGCGCTCTACTACCGGAGTCGGATGCTGTGTATGTGGAACGGGCGGAGAAAGACGGGGAAAAATATGCTAACATTAAAATGACTAATTTCTGTACTTTCCTAGTGTATAGCACTTAACATGAATTAGAAGCAGAGAGGCTTGTGTCTTCCCGACGATCTCATGTTTAACCTTGACGGATTTCTACAAAATTTGACACTGGCAGGCAATGAAGCATCGAACATCGCAATGAATTTATTTAGTCCAAAACTGAGTTAACTTTAACATTCCCCTACACCTCACTTTTACCAAAGGCCACAGATACAAGCAAAGGAAGGAAGACTGTAACTTAACAACACTAGGAGAAATTATAAACAAAAACAAAAAGGGTATTTGTTTATTTTTTCATTCCAAGAGCAGAAGGGGCTGACCTAGTAAAGGAATTGCTTCTGAAGTCTGCGGTAAAGCATCAGCAATCATGAGAGAAAAGACAGAGAGAGATAGTAGGATTGTGACCCCTGGAACGAAAAAAGGCTGGTGAAATACTGAGTCATTTCTTTTGTTATTTGTGTTACCCCGTGTGTGTTAAGACACAAGACTCCTGCTTGAGCGCAAGTTTTATCACCTTCCTTTGGAACAGAATAACATGTTAGCCAACAATGTGCTTCGTTATGTTGTGTGTGTGGGTGTGTGTGTGTGCGTGTGTGTGTGTGTGTGTGGATGTACATTTGTGTGACTTGCATATACCCAAATACAAAACGAAACTTAAAAACATGGGCGTGAAATTAACGAACGCCTTCAAACATCCATCCTTTGACAAAGCTGCATTCAGACGTCTTGTGCTTTGCTGCAAGTACAACAACATGAAATAATGAACGTGTAAATGACATTTGTTATTATGAGACACAAAAATGTTACAATTACGTTTCTAAGAGCATCTGTCGTGACACTAGAAACAGGACGAAGAGATATTAAGTTCACATTATATGTGTTAGATGTGATTAATATCACGGAGTTATCTCGTTTTAAAACTTCCCTCAAGTTGTTGAACAGCTCAGGCGGAAGCGTCTATCGTTTCTTGCCGCGTTGTCAATAGTGAGACACGGACTGCCAGTGGAATTGACAAGTCAATGGCGAAGAAAAATATCCCAAACTTAACCTACCCACATTACAGTAAATTCTGGAAATACTGTACGCTGTTATTCAAGTATTCAAGGCCCTCAGTAAGAAGCTTGCGTTCGTGGATTTCCAGAAACCGATTAAAATGAAACTTGAAGATTTACCCTTGAAACCAAGATCTCCTGTACAAAGTGACTGGGGGATTTTCGAGTAGAACGAAAAATTCTAGCATCGATTTCAACAAATTTCTCTCTCCTGCACATGACGTTTCCATTTCCACACTTCTCGTCCACAAGTGATGAAATCGGTGCAAGGTTTGTATTCGTTCCTTACAAAAACAAGGAAGAGGATATAGAAAATATGCGTAATACAGGTACGTTCACTTGTAACTGACAGTACCACGGGCTTAGGCTTTCCAACAGCAGTCCAAAAATCAGCAGTCCGACCAGACGAGAGCCATTTCGTACAATCTTGCCTGAGCTGCTCAAGGACGTGATGAAAGCTCCAAGACAATCGTACTGGATTTAAGGTTGTCAAGACATTAAAACTTCATCGATTAGCAGTTCACGTTTCATCAAGTAACTCGTAAATTAAAAGATATTTAGAAAATGTTTTTACAGAAGTAGAAAATAATTCACTTACAGATTAATCTTTTCTTCTGGAGACTGGAACTGAACAAGAATTCCTTAGTTAAGGTAAATTTCAAGGCCAAAATTTGACAAATAAATCATGAACCTGTAGCATGCTCACAAAAATTACTTTTGGAATATGCATTAAACAACTGAAGATGGAATTCCGTTTGCTCTGAACAACTGAAATTTGGACATGCATTGAACATCTGAATTTGAAACACGTACTGAACATTCGAAGTTGTTAAAATACTCGATACACAGGGGATATGCACGAAGTTATTCAAGTTGAATAGAGCATTTAGATGTTAGAATTAATGGATGCTGATCGCGCGCCTTAAGACGAGTAATCGGCTATAGAAAAATAATGAATTCAAACTGGAAGGCCTACTCATAATTCAGTAACATGAATATAAAGCGACGTGTCTCGTACTTTTATTGCATTGTTCAGTGACGACTTTTCACTCTTGCAAGAAAATATAATTAAAATACAAATATCTCGTTGTCTGTCAAATGCTTCTGACATTTACACAGCAGTGCACTCTACAAAGAATTTAACCTACGAGAATTACAATTATTAATTTTCACAAAGAAATTTTAGGGTAAAGGCATTTACTTGAATCGTGCATTAACTGAATGGTGTCACATTCGCTAGTACTAAAATGAGTTCTGAACTCCGCACAAGATATTGAATACAGCTGCATCAAAATCGGAAACATCCAACAGTGCATCACAAGGGGCAAGCAATGTTTTGGGAATAATCCACACATTGATATGGTCCCAGGTGGCCAATACCTAACACTGGCATTGCATCAGACACCTGCGGTAGCGTCTCGGCTACCAAGTTATGGAACACCGTAAGAGAAAGGAGAATGGTAACTCCTGGAACAGACAAAACATCTATTAGACCATCCTCCCTGCTCCATCACACCACGAAGTCTCCTCTCTCTAATGCCTAAACATCTAACACACATTCACTAACACAGATGGCTCGACTACATGTGTTGACAAATTGAAAGAATATGTGAACAAAAAGTCATTACTATAACACAAGGAAATAAACAAGATGTGCGAACTTTGAAATGGGGATAATGTTTTCAAGCATATAAATAATATCGTGTAATTTTAAAAATGAATCATTCAGGGGATCTGTGCCTTACAAAACAGACAGGAGCTACTTCTGTAGGTACACAAACATCATGCCATACACTGTAAGTGACGACAAAGTAAAATACACAGTACACAGAAAACGTTACTATTTACTGAAAGGACTAGAAGAAATGTTAGTAATATCTGCTATATTGTAAATGGATAATATACTTCTCAGAAATAATCCTGTTGATCCAAATGGCTGCAAGAGGACTAACTTCAACAGAGAGAGACAACTAAATTATGTAAAGAATCATCAAGTTACGCTGTTGATAAGCAGATTCGTGTTTATGAGAATATACAAATATCACCATAATTTCATTCAAGATGTCACACAAAATTGAATTTTAATAACGTTCAAGTAAAGAGAAGTATGGAGTTGTCAGTTGTAAAATTATGCCTGAAATATCAATAAAAATTAAGAAATTACACTAATACACGAAATATTTTGGTGTAAAAATGAACGAGAACATCTGAAGAAAAATAACACCGAGTTAAAATTATGTGTGAGTGTTAGATGACACCGTGGAGTGAAAATAACCACTGCAATAATAGCAACATATCCAGCATTAACACCTGAAACAACAACACGTTTAGCATAACAACTGAAGCAATAGCAACACACTCGCCATAACAACTCCTCACAACCATACCTTAAATACATCTATGGCTCACGGATATCTGGAATATCAGTCAATACTAACAAATAAATAACAATATTTATATAAACTGGGAAATTATATGAACTGGTTTATGCAAAATAATAACAAGTTTACATGTAAGCATTATGAAAAGTGGCATAAAAAGCAAAACAGAAGAACGTTGAAATTTAAGTCACACTGCTGTATTGGCGACATACAAAGCAAACTGGCAAGAGATATCCCAGTCAGAGCAGCAGCACATAATTACAAAAAATTAAAGCAGCATTAATTCAAAATCGAGAATAAGTTACAACAAAAGTAAATAAAGTTTACAAATAGTTGAAGAATAAAAGACCAACTTGATGTCACTTGCTATTTTATTTCACTTCTTATGTACTCAACATGTTTCGGATATTAATATATCCATCATCAGAAGCTTGCGACGGTGTTGTTGAATTACCACATCGGTCGTTTTGTTCTCGGTTCGTTGTGTGTTGGAGATTTGGTGCGGCTGGGTTTGAGTGGTGTCCGTGTTGCAGGCTCCAACACAAAACGACCGATGTGGTAATTCAACAGCACAGTCGCTAGCTCCTGATGATGGGTATATTAATGTCCGAAACATGCTGAGTACATAAGAAGTGAAATAAAATAGCAAGTGACATCAAGTTGGCGTTTTATTCTTCAACTATTACAATGATGCACGGTCCAATAAACACACAAAAAAGTTTACAGACTTTACGGTTGAGGGTAAAACACACTGTAATGCTAGAACATTTTACAAATTATTTCGGAAAATGCTAAATGACTTAATAAAATCGAAAATTGGAGTCAACCAATTGTGACCTCCAAACCGCTTGAAAGTGTTATGTCTTTAAATAGTCTTTATACTTATATGTTTTTCTTCTGGGCTGTTATACCGTGTAGTTGAATGGGTGGTTACTAACGTTCAGATGGAACATACTGATTCCATCTTCAGAGTAAATGATTGAGGGAAGAGTTTCCTCCGAAGTGTTGGTATCCAACTAGGAGAATATATGCTACCATCCAGAATACAACAGTTACAACTTTCACCACGTGACAACTTCAAATATCCATTTCTGTCTAAAAACTTTATAAAAGTAAATTTTTTCATCTTCCATGTGCGAACAGACAGAGTAAAATATTCGTGTATTCTCTGTCCCTAGAAAACAAATATATCATGTAACCTACTGACACGTAGACGGCTTTATGGAGCAGTAAGGTCATTACGAATAACTTAAAAATTCCATGTGCTTTGAAAAGGTCCTTGTCAGGAAATAGGTACAGCCTTCGCAATTAAATATTTTCCAATTTTTCTTTTAATTAATGGACGTTACTGATTTTGATATTCCGAAGGCTTCACACTTGAAATCATTTATTACTGTATTTTTAAATAAATCACTGGTCCATACATTTAACAAAATCAACTTTGGTTGAAATAAGTACTGTGGTCATATTTCAGGTGATTGAAATTTGAGCAGAATCGGCCATAATTCTTTACTTCTTCTATAGGCTCTGTTTTCCTTATCATAGTAATCTACGACAGTGATGTCTCTAGCTTGCAATGTTATATGCAAATTCGAAAACAGATCCCTATGGCAACAGCTACAAGCTACTGCAGATTGCGACTTTGAAGAGATAAATATGATTTCAGAAGAAAGCTGGAGTGTACTTACAAACCACTTGAGGTTTATACTCATTTCAGTACGTCTGGGACAATTTTTGACTGAGACGAACCAAAGCTTACATTAAGAAATGCAGGGGCTGGGTTTAACTTTAAGGCATTCAACATTCAAAATATGTCACCAAACAAATCCACACAATTTCTACTAACACAGAAAACAACACAATACAACAAGAATGGACATTTTTGTTTCGTGTCATTCTAAGTTAGTGTGCCTGTAAACCACGCCTCCTCACGCAGTTACGACACTTGTATCTGATGAAAAAAGAGACAAAAGTCGATTGTCAGATACTTGTATCTGTAAAAACGACTCTACAATAGGTTATCTAGTCATCCATATGGGTCGTATCTAGAACAGTCTACGGGTTTCATTTCTGTAACAGAAACTGATAATCGTGTTCACATATTTGTCACATTCAAAGGGAGGGATTGGTTCATATGGAAAATGAGTTTTCATTAATTTTTTTCTTATGCGTGTGTCTCTGTGTCAGTTCACTAATTTTTATGCTATCGGATTCATAAATACCGTCCCCTGCTCTCCAAGTAGCAAACTATGATATTAGTGAGGGACTATTTTCTTTACCTATGAGGGGTCTTTCAGACGTTGGTGGCATAGTTTCTGCTACCATATTTAGGAAAAACGTTAGTGAAAGAAGAACGGTGACATCTGTGGGGAAAACAAAAGTGCTGGCAGTGAAATCAATCAACTTCATGGCGGTGGCACTGTGACATACATCAACAAATACTACGGGTCACAGAAGAGTCCTCACTGAATCAGCGTCGTGCCAGCCCTTCGTTTATGCAAAACTCGACGGCAATGCGCAGGAAACGCGTCATGTAACATAGAGAGGAAATTGAGTTTTTGATCAACGAATGCAGATTGACGTATTTCCTGAGCAGTGTAGACCAGTGTTACATGAAAAGGACAGTATGGAAGCTGATTCAAAAGATGGCACTAGTACTGCACTGGTGACGTGATATATTCTTCTGTCTCTACGGTTCGAAGTGCAGATACTTCAGTGAGTGCCTGTTTCATGCTTGGTGGTAGTGCACGTACGATTAGCTTTGTTACGTTTAGCTTCTACTGAGCTGTAAGAAGAAATAGGCACTGCTATTAGATATATGAAACCACAAGTGAGGTCATGAGGTAAAAGCTATGTCGAGGAATAACACTATATATCTTTTATAACAAGGGGAATAGCTAAGGGTACTGGAAACACAACTCAAAATAAATGGAGGTAAAAAACCACCGAGCAAAATGATTCCCATGAATACAAAAGAAATTTACAGGACCAGTACAATTTTCAACCAACTGGTAAAAAAAAAACAATTCATTAAATGTCTTAAATAACAATATATTTTTGTACATAAATTTCTGAATTAAGATTTACGAGTTCTCAGAAATGTTACAATTTTAATTTTGGACGCGCTTCGATTATGCATAAGATATTAAATGTGAATAAATACTATTATAGAAATTACATAAAATTTTAGGTATGATAACATAAACATGTTTACTGTAAGTGAGATGTCTAGTCATTTTTTTTTTCCTTTTAGTTACACACAGAAAACAGCCGTCTTGTTTAGTACAATTTAATGCACAAACAAAAGATTTGAAATAATACAATCAATTCGCTCATTAAAGTCTAATTTATCTGGTGTAATGTTAAAAATTACATGTTTTAGCACAAGAAACCGAAATAATTAAACAATTAGATTTATTATTAACGAGAAGGAATTTGGGTTTAGGGTGGAAGAAGCATACCACAGACGGTGCGTGTTTAGACTTATGTGACTGAACAGTGGTTTAGTGCATCTGAAGGAGTCCAACCTGCTTCATAAAACATTACTTTCTTTAGCATTGCGTACCAACTTCACCTACATGAATAAAATATTGGTTATTAAATTATATTTTACGTTAGAGAAGATGTACTTGCAAGATTAGGACACTCCTCCTGAAAAGCATCGTGAATGAAGCATAGTACGAGATGTAGGGCCACCAAGAGAAGCAACACACACAGAATGTACGAGTAAAACAAAGAAAGTACATTAATAGAACCAGAGAAGACAGCTTGCAAGAAGAATGGTAGTAACAGTAACAGTAGTATTCATAGTAACAGTGGTGGCAAAGTAGCGAAGAGAGAGTGCAGAACCAGCAAACATCCAAAGTGGCTGAACAGTGGAAAGAAGGTGACAGGATATGGTATGGATTTTAAAAACGGGTCTTACAATTTTAGACCTTCCATGGACGTCTAAATACTTTTCCTTTTTCGATTTATAATCCAAAAATCGTATCCATGTCCAAAGATATTTTATGCAGTAATCGAATCCTTTCTTTTCTGTTTTGTTAAACTGACTGTACTCCAAACATATATTGTGAGAGAGACGAAGAAGTGAAAGAAGTGGCCCAACAACAGGGTGAGCCACTCGGAAACAAACCCCTTCTGTCTCCCAAGCACAAACAAGCCGGCTGTGTGCTTGTCACACAGGTTTACCTAATAAAGGGACAGCATCGGATGTGGCAGGCATCGTCTCCGCGACCATGTTTAGGAATACAGTCAGAGAGAGGAGGATTGTTACACCTGGAAGGAGAAACATCAAGTTAAAGGGATAGGCACATAAAGTAACATGTTGGTCTGCGTCTGGGTTGCATGGTGGAAAAGCGACTCTTCGACATTAAGATTTATGCGTGAAATTTGCTGCGTTAATTATATTTACGTATTGTATTTCAACGTTTCTCTCATACATACTGAATTCACGAAACTTCGTACAGAATGGTTTGGTCATTTTTTTTAAACAAGAATTTTTCCACTCATACGTGATAATGTCACATGCATGGGGGGCTTTTTGTGTGTTCAAGAGAAATTTCGAATTGTCGCATCTCCACCTTCAATTATTCTGGAAGTACCATTCCAAGCTGAGAATTGTAAGAGAATATTTAATAAAACTTTATGGTGAATTGTTTAAATAGTTTGTCATTCAGTTACATTTAACGTTTCTAAGTAATATTTTTATTAGGCTAGGGGTATAAAACACAACTTGAATGCAGACTAGTTTATCAAGCTCCTGAAGGCCAAAAGAAAGAAAGAAATTACATGTCAAAGGAAGTAAATTATGAAACGAAATATATCTGCAATGGGCGAAGTGTGTGTCTCAATACTGCACTGCGCCCACCATAAACACTTTTTAAACATAAGATTCGTCCATAACACATTGCAAACAAACTTTGTATCTGAAACCTTTGTAAATTCTTAAGTTGGCACACAAACTTAGTTACAGTTTGAGCAGTAGTAATTAAGATAACTTGTGAAGTTAGTTCCTAGGCAAATGTAGTCACCACTTTACTGAAGCACTGGATTATATCTTCCGGCATAGCATGGCCAGGTAAGTTCGTGGCTTAATGTAGTGGAACTTTTACACTTATCAGTGGCTGTAACATCTGTCATGTAGTTAAGTTTAACAAACAAATTATTAATTTTAATAATTCTCAAAGTACGCGTCAGTTCTGATGTCTGGCTGACATGGGAGTTTCAAAAAACATCACTTTAGTTGTATCAGATTAACCGTTCAAAACCTTACATAAACAGAAGCGGGATTAATTTATTTCAAGTATTATCATACAAAAGTTAAGTGCATAGTTTAATTGCGTTCTCACTTGCCCAATTACTGATTAGGAATGCCAGAAAAAAAAAGAATCACATTACCTTTATGACACTCACAACCCCAAACCGGGCAGAAATAAAGAAAAATACAGGGAAAGGGAAATGATATTAACAAATGGAGCAAAAATTGATCTTAAATCACTTCAGCTGGAAAAGAAGGACATGTTTATTTTGTGAAACATTCATAAGATATATTCTTAAAACAAACAATAGAAAATGTAAACCATCACAAGATGTCAGCTGTAAACCGCCATCCGCAGCGCTGTTTCGACAAGAGGACCAAACGATGTTGACAACATATCACAAGAGTACAACCATCAAGGATAGGACAACATGCATAGCAAGCCAAAAGGGAGGGACAAGGATTTAACAAACCAAAACAAAAGCAAGGAAATATACGAAACACAAACAAAAAGAACTTAAAGTGCCGTCCTAAGTCAAGGCAATACAATAAAAACAAAACAGAACCAAACATAACCGAAGTATTAAAATAGCATATTCCGAGGAACTTCCTGTATGTCAGCACCAGCATCCTAGCCGAAAAGATGGTGCATTTGGGCACTGAAACACCGCGACAAGCAGTCTGTTACAGAGTTATATAGCAATGCATGACACAAGGAAGTTCCTTTCAGAACTTTACTGTACCTAATGTTAGTTTCTCTCCACACTCATGTGGTAGAGTGAACCCAAGGAGTGTCATAGACGAGATCATTACGCAAGGAACGATCAAATTCACCGTGTAAAACAGAGTCCTTCGCCGAATATGCACGATGAAAGTAATGTCTACGTAGGGCTCTGGACAGCAAGCATATTCTTTAACGTTCTTTTCCCCAGGCATGCCTGAAATATATCACAAAAATGGGAAAGGGGGGCATAGAATATAAAAACTTTAAGAAATCATAGGTAAGAGAAAAAGAAGCCAACCTTTAAACAAAAAAGAGTGGCTGAAGAAGGATAAATACGTAACAGAATACCTGAACGAGAAATATTACCTAAAGATAGTTTTTCGCCTGAGTCCGGCGGCAGTGTAAACCCCAGAACGGCCATGGAGGCGATGAGAACACATGGAACTATAAGGTTGAAAAAGTAGTACAGTGTCCGGCGTCGTATGATAATGATAAAAGTTATGTCTATATAGGGTTCAGGGCAGCAGTTGTAATAAATTTCGTTCCTTTTCCCGGGAACACCTGGAATGAAGAAATAAAGAGAGAGAGAGGACAGGAGCAAAGACGGATGCTAATAAAGGAAGAAAAGAACAATTCAAAGAAACTCAAATCAAAATGCTTTAACGTATAACTTCATATGTTAGCCATTCCAATTCCAATCAAGTGATTTAAGAGATTCGTGTTTAATCAGATTTTTATTTATTTTCCTTGTTTAATTAAGGAGAGAAAATGTAGTTTCATGAAGAACAGAGGCAAATATTTTATTTTTTGACCTCAATCTTGATTTTTATTTATACAAGTGGTTTTAGGAAAGCCATTTTGAGAGTTCAGGTTCATTTTGTCATAGCCAACGTTTAAAACCAGAGAAAGAATAGAAAAGGAACGACGTAGGTGTTGGTGTTGGGTAAAGTCCGGACCGTATACCATGAAGACTTGGATGGGACTTCTAATTTTCCTAACGGGATGCACGCCACTGCGTCGTCGTCGCCATATTGATTTAGGTCTGCCTTCCACGGACTCTCGTTACTAAACCACCGCACTGGTGCTGCCTCCACAGGGCTTTCCTCAAACCAAGAGATACCCGTTCATTCATACGTTCGGATCTTTCCTACAGCCAGACAGCCGAACAGTTGAATTTTGTAACAGAGGAATATTTACTTACTTGCGTGATTCTGCATTGCCCTTAGTTATGTTCGAAAGAGCTGTTTTCTCACCATTTGATTAAGAATCAGAGTGAGCAAAGATATGTAGTCATAAATTAAAAACATTCTTCTTAGTTGTTTCTACGTTTCAGTGTTAAATTACCTACTGCAACCCTCCTGCAAATATCGTAACATACAGAACAGTTTATTTCATCTACGTATTAAAATATAGAACGATTGTAAATATTCAAATGTAATAAACTGTATTCAGTGCATCAGCGCAGTGAAAATTGTTGTTATAAATTTTCTGAAGACTGATGCTCTAATTCACATCTGCCGTCTGTAAAAACGGCGCAGATCTGTTCGTTCGACAGCATAGTTATTCCGCAAATGTTCAAAGAAGAGATTAACACAAAATTTATACATCATCATCAAAACAGTACAATTTCAAGCAGATTTGAACTCTATAAACGGATCTGAAACAAAACGTAAAAAAGATACACAATTTACAATTCATTCTATATTTTCAGAAGACAGTAAAAGTCAGCCACTGCAGTTCACTAACACTTATTTTAAAAAATGAATAGGTTGATCCTGAGACCTTTCACTGTTCAAAATTTATCTTTTTCTTGCGAGTGTCTTTATTATGAACCAAGCCTAAAATATGAAGAGAATTGAATGTGCAGTGTGAGACATATGAGGGCATGGAGTCAATAAAAAATAGAGGCTTTTGTTTCTCTGCCAATAGAAAGCATACATCTTCAATACTTCTGAATAAGGACTAGCCAACCTCCAAATTATTGTAATAATTATGAAGTCAAACGACCACACACACTTTCCAAACAACCCCACTCAGGTTTGTCTCTTTAAATTAAAAAATGAAAAGAAATGAAGTTTATGTTATTTAAAAATAAACTAACATGTTGCTCGCTGCCAATAGCGTGACTGGTTTACACACGAACACAGAATGTCTCAACAAATGGTTCGGTTGCCGTCATCAGATAAAAGTAATATAAAAATATAATGAATGTGATCAAGGAACAATTACGGAAAATTCGGTTTGTATAGTCAAAAGGAAGTAAAGTTCTCCCCGTAACATGTCAAGCAGGAACAGATGGGAAGTAGAAGTGTAGCTCAAATAATTCCTAACTCCGGCGCTAGATGGGGTGGGTGTTCAACGGCACGGTCCGGCCGCTTTTTTCCTAGGAAACAGAAGCAGTACCCATCATACAGGAAGCTGGGTGGGCCCCAGGGTCGGCCTTGACGAATGAGGAAAAGTCTTTTAGTCCCACCGATGTTCGAACCCCTAATGTTCAAGGCCATACCGTAACCATTACATCGACTGGGCTATCGCGACCCCCGAAAAAAAAATGGAGAATTTATACAAATATTCGGTATGTGTATGAGTTTAATAGCAGGACACAGTTACAGGTATTCACAGTCAGCTTAACGCTCTACGCTTTACAGCAGCACAACAGTTTCTGTGTAACACGTGCACACAACGCGAGGGATAACTACACGTGACACGGGAATCAGAATACACTTACATACTTTTAACCCGCAGCAAAACACTCGTTTATATACAACGAGTGTTTCGAGAGACACAAACCATGTGTTTCATACATCTGTTTTCTTGAAAACAAATTTTAAATCGCCGCTATATTTTCGTGAGCAAATTTTGAAACAGCGTCTGTCTAATGTTATTATTTCGATAAGGTCCATATTTGTTACACACCGTGTGGCAGGCGGCCATCTCCATTCCATTTTTTTTTTGGGGGGGGGGTTAGATTTGCAAGAATTTGACCCCATTACCGTTCTTAATATCAACTGCATGTATATTATTACAGTAAACGTAGCCCAACAGAACAACTGGATGTAACAAAAGCCATCTGTTACACTACATATCGCTGTTCATCTGTCCAACCTCAAGAAATATTTAACAACAGACACTGCACAATTAAAATAATACGTGTCGTGTATTTTACAAAATAGACACTTCCATTAAAAAGGTTTTGATAGACCTGTCAATTTAGTAACTGGGTTACGGGCTGAACGACCAGTGAGTTGGGGTTCAACTCCTAGCATGGACAGAGATTTCTCTCTTCTCCACGGCATCCAGAACGGCTCTGGGGCTAACCAACCCCCTATTCAAGCGTTCTTCAGCCCAGAGTCCGCGAATTCTGCTTAATGGATCCGCGAGTTGGGTTCTTTCTGTACAGTAAAATATGACTTTTTTTCTCATTTAAATTCCCTGTAATGTTACTTTCATTGATACTTGTACTTGGACAGCATATTTTTGCAATACAATGTTTCATCCATTTGATAAATGTTTTACATACTAAGTATATATTTTATTTCAAACTTATATGCATCCGCTTGCTCCGATATTTCAGAAGTGAGTCCACAGTATTAATAGGAATTTTTAAGGATCCCTTGGTACCAGAAATATTGAGAAATACCTTTCTATCCAGTGTGCATTGCCAGTCTTCCCCCAGACATAGAATAACTGATTTTTTTATTTAAATATTTTTCTGTTCACTACTGACCAGCCTGACGACAAAAGATAATCACTTTATGCACTAAACATTTTCGTTGCGAAAAAAAAAAACAAACAAACAAACGGAAACACTACTGACGTTTTGCACCCTGAATAACGTATGGCTTTCTTGTAACCATAACCACAACCACAGGGGACAGGTAGTGAGAAGTACCAGGCGTCCGGGGGGGGGGGGCATGGATTTTAAATGTAAGTTTCGTCTATGTAGTACGTCATGCTGTTAATTAATAGCGAGTCATACTCCACATTGTTTTTCCGGATAACAACATATGTACAAATTAAGACTATAAAACCATTCCTGTCGCTTCGTTCATAATTAGCCCCATTTGTCTTAGCACCACCCTAACTATTCTTAAGACAAAAATAGGACTCTTTAAAGGAAGCACTTCATCCCGAGGCCTCGACGGACAGCAAATATTGGCCAAAAACCTGTTCT
>Ga0123354_10000466_pt1 | contig 40185 bp, 26 predicted proteins | sample TergutLab28metaG_2_FD_97872 | JGI IMG/M metagenome (GOLD analysis project Ga0123354, IMG submission 97872) | Labiotermes labralis P4 segment gut microbial communities from Petit-Saut dam, French Guiana - Lab288 P4 | ecosystem: Host-associated > Arthropoda: Insects > Digestive system > Gut ... | reverse complement strand
CTTTTGCGGATAGAGGGGTGTCACGTGGTCAGCGCAACGGTTCCCCACAGCCGTTAATCTCTGTTTTCTAGACCTGGAGCCGCTACTTTTTTCGTTCAAGTAGCTCCTCAGTTGACCTCACGATGCTGAGTGGACCCCGTTCCAGACCCACTACTACTCAGAAAATCTGGTAGCGCCGGGGATCGAACCCGGAACCTCTGTATCTGCAGCCAGAAACTCTGACCACAGAGGCGGTCCCCCCAGGTCTATAATGTATGACTAATTCAAAGAAATAGTTGTCTATGGAAACCGGCATTGCAGATGGAAATTATGAAATTTTCCCTTCAAAATTTCAACAGGTTTTATACTACTGTAAATTAAAATTTACTGACTTGAATGTTTCACTTACTGAACCATAACTGCAAGGAACAGAATAAAAGCTGAGTTTTTGTAAGACTGGAGTGAAATTTATCCACCTTGTCCTTGCACTGATTATTTTTAGCAACAGAAGTAACAAAAGATTAAAACCAGTTACCAGCCCTCATAATAAATAATTTTCTCACATCACTGGTATTAGGATGATTATTAGAATTAGGATTATAGTCATATTCAGATATTTTCACTAGTTTGTTTGAAATTACAGTGTGTGTGTGTGTTTAGATTCCCAGTTTTTCATCTATTTATGTAACTAGACGAAGCATTTTCTTATACGCTCATAAAACCGCTTTCATATGTGACTGTATGCATATGGTTGAAGAATACTTGTTAGCTAGTGACTGTGTATGACCATAAGTATTGCTCTTACACCTGTAATTCATTATAATCATACTGTGTTATGTCTTTCAGTGAGCACTACATTTGATTTTGAGCAACAAAGAATATCACCATCTTCAGCCACCTACAAAAATGACAACTCTGGTTTTTTTCAAATATCAGACCCATTATAAACCACCCAAACTTAATATTACACTGAACACTAATGTTGAGTCTTGAGGTTTTCACAGCACTGGAGCAGAGGCTTCCATTTTTTCTGGGATGTGATGCATTACTATGTAACTGGTTTGTAACTTTTTGAAGCAATGCAGGGGCCTTATTTCTAGACATTTCAATTATTAAGTGACATGGTGTCATATCCCAGAATAGAATCCTCAAAAATTTTCTGCAATAGTCAGCCTGTATTCCCACACCATTGTGTAATGTGTTTCATTGCTTTGTTCATGTTCTGGTATTTCACTATACACTTGGCTTAGAGGGATAATTTTAGTGGCACTGCATTCTTGAATGTGTGAAAATAATGGATATTTTACAAAATGCTTCCTAAAAAATTTCAATTAAAATTTTAAAACAGATCATTCAAGCAGCAGTACCATCTACAGTACTCTATGGATTTCTGCACCAGTGAACGAAAATTGGACAGACTTAAGTAGCAGAACTGGTGCTTCATTATGTAACATCACTTTTCTCTACAGGTAATATTGAAGGGAAATACTGAATTCCCTGTGGTGCATTTCCAATCATAGGATCTTGATTTCAGAGGCATCAAGAGGTGGAAATTTGAGGAAATATACCTTCTCAGTAATTTAATATGGTTAAATCATCCTAGCATCTGCTGTGATGATAGTCTTATTCCAAGCAGATGCAAAAAGCAATCATGCAACAACAACAGTAAATAACACTAGTCAACAAGGGTTTCGCAACGTGGATTAAAACAGCTGTTTTGCACATGTTACTGCAAGGCTATCTCAACTTTATCACTAAAAAACTTCATGTCACTAGTTTTATAAGTGTGGATATTTTTTATGAAGTTTCCATAAAATTTTAAAAACTGATATATTTTCTTGTTATTAAACTTGTGCCCTCTCACTTATAGCATAAATGGCATGAGTTTCTGGTAAATTAGTAACTCGATTTCCAACATGAAATACCATACACTGAACATTCCCACCTTGGACACCGCCTTGAGAGGGTATCTGGTACCACTGTATTACCTTCCAACTGGAAGAAGTTTATCTATCCTCGAAAAGAGTTGCCGGAAGGACCATCTACATCCTCTGATCCCAGTCACATTCCCCAAGTAATCAAGAACAACATATGAGCCAGAGACTCAAGCTAAATTATGTAGTTCACAACTTGAATCTTTCCAAGCAAAAAGCAAGATCAGGATTGCTGCAGTAGAACTTGCTAGCTAAATAAACTAGAATATCCCTATTCAGGAAGATGCACAAACAGTTTTCCAAATATTACAGTATGTGGGACTCTGCTTCTGCAGTGATCTAAATGGCCTGACAGAAGAACTGGGATTTCCACACAGTCTTGAAGAATGCAGACTTTTCACTGATGCATTGAAACTAAGTTGGACAGCTGTTTGGCTATATAACAGGAATGTTAAACCATCAATAGCTGTTGCTCATTCAGTAGGTAAATAAGAATCATATGAAAGCATGTCAATTACTGAACAATTATAAAAAGCACTATGGCCAGTTATGTGGGGATCTTAATGCGACTGAACTTCAGCTCGGACCACAGAAGGGATGTACAAACTGTTGCTGGTTTTGTGTGTGCATGTGCATGCTTGTGGGATAGTCAAACAGCTGAAAATATTACACAGTGAAGGACTGGCCAGCCAGAGAAGACTATGTTCCGGAAAACATAATACTAAGAATGCTACCTTGACGAACCCTGAAATGGTGCTTCTGCCTACACTACAGATAGAACTCTGTGAAAGCCTTGGACAAAAGTGGTGAGCATTTCCTCTATTTGTGCAGTAAGTTTCCAAATCTCAGTGATGCCAAAGTTAAACAATCAATCTCTGTTGGCCCACAAATTAGAGAAGTTATATTTGATGAGAATTTTGAAATGAAATCAAACTCATCTGAAGTGTTTGCATGGAAGTCCTTACATCATTGTTTCACAGCTTTCTGGGCAACAAGAAGAGGAAAATTAACCCAAAATCATATGAAGTCTGTTACCAAACTACCAGAAGTTAAAATGGCAGATGCACTTAAACTCACACCTCAGCTTCTTTTCTGAGAAACTAGGTGCTGTTAGCACTGAACAGTGTGTACAGTTTCATCTGGATATAGACAAAATGGAGCACTGTAACAAGGAAGATAGGAGCCAGATATGTTGGGGGATTGCCGCTGGTTTCTCTGTAGGGACGGTGAAACTTCTGAGAAGGTAGTTAACCATAACATAACTTGACAATTATTAAGCAGTTCCTTGTCATATGGTATTTGAACAGTGCAAAATATGAACAAATATTGATTACAATATTATGATTTTACATTTATTACATTGTTAGAAAATACATGTTGTGCTGCCAAACCCTTTAATCCTACAATATAAAACCTACTACAATCAATTTTTATTAATTCACAGCAGATCCCCCATTACACCAAATCAGTACATGCTATGATATTTTGCTCATCATTTTTGCTGTCAGAACAGCTGATTTGGGGGAGGGGAGGAGCTAATTTCATCCATGTTACCAAAAAAATAAGTTTTAAACTTATGAAGCTAGTGTAACATAATGGTGATCATGGGAATCTATATTCATAAGACTGTCAGGTAAAATACAATTTCATCCTTACAGTAATTTATTTTACAATAGACATGGTTGAATAACAGGCACTTTTGCTATGGTATTGGTAGGTTTTCACCCTTTTTTTTTTGTAGGCCATGCAGGCCCTTAGGGTGAGTAGAGTTACAGCTCTATTCTTTTTTAGGACCTCATTGTATAGAAGGCTGGGTGGGCCCCAGGGCCAGTCTGGACGGGTGGAAAATCTTGTCCCCACCGAGATTCAATCCCGGACCGTCCAGGCCGTAGTCAGTCGCTATAGCGACTGAGCTACGCTAGGGTATTGTATTTACCTGAATATAAGACAAGAATATTTCCTAATTCTTATGGACAATTGAGGGTCATCTTATATCACACACAAAATTAAACATGTTCTGTGCAGGTATTATCCTGAAAATTGGGAAAGGAGTTGTCTTAGGTCCAGGGACATGTAATATTTGGATAAATACAATATTCTGGATATGTATTTGTGTTTTTTATTTTGAAATATTTTATTAACATATGCAGCAATGTCATCTGACTTCAGTACATTGTACCTTCACAGAATTACTGAAAGAATGTTACCTCAAGTTACCCAGATAATGAACACATCTAAACGAAAAACCCTCGTTTAGCCTATCTGAATCAGTCCTATTATCAGCATATTTACTCCTTCAAAGCCAAAATACCTAATGTTATGCACTGTACATTCTGTGTAAACAAACTCACAAATACCTTCGCTCATGCGACTTTAAACCTGCCACCAATGCTTACCTTGGCTGAGAATGGCTCCTAAAAGCCACAATATCCTCAGCATGATTATTCTTATAATTCTCATGTTTTATTCTTCACATGATTTTGACATTTCATCATATGTTATTGAAGGAAGATCTACTTCCTAATTATGGTACTGGGTAGGATGAATGAAAAAAGTGTAGTACATATCACAGTCTGAACTTTTCCAACATTGGTAGTATTACAAGTCATTTCCTGTGTACAGAGGAACTGAATCTGGCCCGATATCTGGAAACTCAGGTTGTATCAGATCTAGGGGTGCCAGCTCAGCTGCAGGCGGAACAGCCTTCGTCACACACTGGTTATGACGTTGCCTGAAATACAGTCAGTCATGTTACTGTTAATGATAATCATAAACTTCAGCACCATTTATTAATCCACGTGTACTATAACCAGAACCTACCTATGGTTCTTAAGTGAACTGGATTGGTTGAACTGACGGCCGCAGTCAGGGCAGTGATATGGTCGATGGCCAGTATGTATGCGTTCGTGGCGTATTATGTGAGAAATGTGGTAGAAACTCTTCCCACATGTCCCACAAATATATGGACGCTCTTTTGTGTGTGTTCTGCAAGTTATAATGTGTAGTAAAAATTCTTGACAGATTTAATCAAATACAGATTCATAAACACAGGACAATGTTATAAGCCACAATTACTTGCAGCAGAGGTATAAAATGGAGAAATGATACACTTACCTGACATGTATTTTGAGATCATACTTCTTATAAAATGTTTTACCACAAGCAACACAAGCATGTGGCCTTTGCTTGTAATGGTCCCGTTTAATGTGTTCCTGCAACATTGTTTTAGTATGTCACTTAAACAGTTATTAACTCCAATTCTTTCATTTCAGTGTTAAATTTACCTTTCTCTATGACCTGTGCTGCACACTCTCCCACCCCACTTGAAGTAATTTTAAGCCATGTCATGGTGGGCTATTTGGAAAGGTTTCAACACACTTCAACAACAAATCACTGTCCTATTTCATTGGTGCAGCAGTATCATGCAGTTAGTAAGACAAGTGTTTGTTGTAAGCAATGAAGTCAAGTCTTGATACCTCAACCCACCATTTAGGACCTTAATGCACTGAATATTTCAAATGAAGTTACTCTGTAGCAATCACCTGAACCTGTGCAGGGGCAGCATATTCTTTGCTGCACAATTCACACCTGTAGCGAGGAAGAGGGCCTTCACTGTGAGTGTGCATGTGTTTGTTCAGTGTTGACTTCCAAGCAAAATATTGGCCACAAGTTGGACAATGGTAATGCTGCTGGTCAATAAAGTGAATACCTGCAACAGCACAACATACAAAGTTTTGAGGTTTCCACAACAGCATGACTCAGGACTCAGTTCCTCTAGGGGATGATGCTGTGTCATTGGGTAACTGGTACCCATTGTTTCAAAGGAACATGGTGTCTGTGAATTCTAACATCTAACCCCTGAAGAGGAAGGCAATGTGCTCCTTCCACACACTGACCTCTAACACCAGGCACTGTGTTCCTTCAAAATGTTTGGAACTGATCACCCAGTGATGTGACATCATATCCCAGAACACTGCAGGCCTAACAACATACGAAATAATTCAGTATATTACCCTAGTGTTTCACAGACTAAGCAATCATGTCTACTGATGATTCACTGACTTAATGCATCACATAATCACAATACTGTCCTCATAAAATATCAGTTCCAATATTTTTTAATTGTTTCCTGGAAGAAAAACTGGAACTTTCACCAGCATTTAATACATATTAAAATTAGTTGTAATTATATTTATTTCTAAGATGGTCTCCAGCTTACATAAAATCAACAACAGTCAGTTTTCACTGGCTACCTTCAACAACCTCTCACAGCTTACTAGATCACAAAAACCCTATTCATACAAAAATATTTTCCAATGATGAAGAGTCCTGTCAACTGAGAATGGTGTTGTGTAGTTTGGTAGCCACATACAGACATTATGGAGGCACTACAATCCTCTGAAATGCAAGTAAATTTCTACAACATTACAAAGCATCACATCCCAGAAGACAATATCCTCATAGACACTACCATAAAAGCCTCAAATTTAATATGGTTCATATGACATTCCAACATAAATGATTATACGACAGTGGTGGTCTTAGGAAATTATGTCATTACATACGAATCACACACACATAACCATGTGTGGTACAGTAAAAGAATTAAATACAACACAGACATTAAATCATAATTTAAATAAAACAACAGCCACAGAGATTAAAGAAATTCAGAACAGTTTTTACAGATAAAATCAAAGACATGAACTATGCAATGAAGAAAGAAAGAGAGAGTGTGTGTAGGGAGGGAAGAAATGAAATTAGTAATGCACTGGATATTAAGCAGGAAATCACTATAAGAATTCAAATTTACATGGTTATCATGTGAAGGCGACACTTCAAATTTTGGATGTCCTAAGGCACCGTAAATTTAATTACTCATATTTTAAACTAACCTATGGTACCAAAACACTGAACAGCAAAACAGAAAGATAAACACAAAATACAAGTAATAAGCATTACACTTTTCAAAGTATGACACAGAAAATTAAGCAGAATTAGGAATAAAACAATCAGGCAAAAACCAGAAGTTAAGAATACCCACAGAATGTGTAGACAAAAAGATTAATTCTTTGTATGCATTCAAAAATGGATGTAAATACAGTATCAAGAAGTGCGCTAGGATTACAGGTACAAAGACAAAGTTAAGGGAAATGAATTCTCACACAGTGTTGGCCAACATTTTGTTACTAACCTAAGTGCTGTTTGAAGTTGCTGTTCTTAACAAATGTTTTTGGACACTCAGGACATTGGTACACTCGAACTTGTTTCTTCGCAGCAGGAACTGTTTTATTCTGGTCAGGAACAGACTCTGAGGATAAGCTAGTAGCTTCAATTTTTGGAATCAGTAAGTCCACATAAGCTTCAGTCTTTATTGCTCCTTTATTTGAAACAGTTATTCCTGTTACATTCTGCAAGCCATTATCACAGTCAGAGTCATGACTAGGTTCTCCCAGAACATCACCACCTTCAAAACACAGTTATACTTCTTTATCACAAATTGAAAAGTAAGAAATTCACTAAATGAGTATACAAGATAGGATACAAATCTCAAAACCTCACCTACTTTAATTTACTCTTAATTTCACTTTCATGTCCTATACTGCATTTATTACTAATTAAACTTTGATGACAAAATTGTGGTAGTGTAACCATTTTGGCTGCAGTGACAAAAATCCCACTATTAAACCAACTCATCCACTGCAGCAGTTATTCCTGAGAAACTCACGGTTTCTCAGGAAGTCAGAGAATTCCCCATCTTTCACAAAACCCAAAGATTCATTATAATGTTTACAACAGCCCAACAATGGTCTTTAAACCAAGCCCACCGAATCTCAGTCACACTCCCACATCCTATTTCTGTTAAGTCATTTTTAATATCATTATCCCATTTACAAATGGATCTCCCAAGTGATATCTTTCCATTCAGTAAAGTTTTGTATGCATTTCTCATAATTCCCACATGAGGTTCAAATCTCTCTAAAATTGAAGTTAGTATGTTGTCATAAATAATGGTACCTGCATCGCAGCAAAATACAATAGACATATAGATACAAAACTTTAAGTCACTAATGACACTGTGTGAATGCAGTGTTCAGTACTTGGTTTACACAAATTGAACAATTCATACCTACAGACATGAAATATTTTTCCTTTTACTCGTACTTTACTGAAATTACACAAAATGCAAAACTTTCCAAATAAATATTATATATTACAGTGAAAGTTATGTTTTATATAAAAGTCCCATATTTTGCATTATTAGCCATTCAGTGATACAGACACACGATTTTTCCGCTATGTATATACTTCATGCACAGTCACCTGTAACAAAGTTATCGCTGCTGCTGTCACCTCCCAGGATTGTTGACATGTTGTGGGGAAACAGTGGAGATGAGTTAGTGCAATCTGCCCTGTCACTTCTGTCGTTTTTGTCACTGCTGCAAACGGTCATCCCAGAGCTGCAAAATTCCAACTGTAGAGGTGCAGCATCAAGGTCTGTTTCCATCTTACAGGTACCTTCAATATCCTCCAGTGTAACATCTTTATGGCTTTGTTTTGGCTATGAGATGACAACAGATTAACATTTTATTTATTTTGTAAAGGTCCCAACATTTTGGTGTGCTTTCATACACATGTGAAACAAAGAGGTTTAAAAAGTGAATTGATAAACATTAATAATGCTATTTTGGCCGACTATATCAATTTTTAATATCAGTGGTACAGCATTCAAACCATCTGCTAAAGTAGCAGCAAACTATTACAATCTGACAGGAAAATTTCAGTACCTGGTTGTCAGCCCCTATCTTCTGGAGTCCTAGGTCTGTGCTAGGTACTAGTATCAAAGGCTTTTGTTCATCTATGGGGCCTAAGATTGAACCAGGCATGGGCTGGATGTGAACCTGAAAAAATAACCGAGATTTATTTTTTCTAATGAAGAAACTTTATGGGAAAATAAATGTTATAACATGTCTGTTTAACTGTCAGTCCATCTGCATAGTTTATTTTTAAAACTACAAAACACAGTTCAATTAAATTTAGTATTTGCAGTCCTACAGTAAAACATATCCAGCAAATTTAATGTGGTCAACCACAATGCTTACACTTCAGCATTTATTCAAACTTCAGATTACTTACAAATGGATCATTATATGGCTATTAGTGTAGGACTTAAAATATGAACCTTCTAAGATTCAAAGCCTTTTATTTTAAACATTTTTGACTTGGAGAAATGTAAGAGAAAAATTATACGAGGTGCTACCCAAAATTTCTGAGAATTTGAATATACCACGCAAACCATTAGTGCTATGAATTTGCGCTGCTAGGTGCCTCTTCCTGTATCTTTCAACTGTTAGTTAGCCCACTTCTGTCTTTATCCAAGCAGAATCGCAACAGGTACTAAACACACTAATGCCGGCAAACTTCAGTGAGTGCTTCCAAAAATGACAAAATCGCTGGGATCGTTGTATACAAACCCTAGGTGACTACTTCAAAAGTGACGGTGGAAATTAGGACTTAAAGTATTCATGTTATTACAAGCAAATTCTCAGAAATTTTGGGTAACCCCTAGCACGAGTGTGTGTGTGTGTATGTGTGTGTGTGTGTGTGTGTGTGTGTGTGTGTGTGTATGTGTGTGTGTGTGTGTGTCAGTACAATGTTGATCAGGTCTTTCAGTGGGGTTACATGCGCATTAATAAATATGAAGATCAAACACAGACATGAAATCACATATTTGCAAAATACAACTTCCCACTCTTTTTATGTAACACCTGCATATCTAGAGCAAAACACACATAAAACACACAATAAATTACAGGATTTCATTCCACAGTGTATACTTATTTATGACTTAGGGATAAGAGCTCGTTTTTTGCTTTTCTCTAATGAACTATCAGAAGCACCTGGGTGGGTTCATCCTGCCCCTCTTGTGTCACATAGATTACAATTTCACTCATAATCCCACTGTTTCCATTGGCATTGTTCCTTTCTGCAGCTCCACTGTGCTCCTGCAGCAGAGACTCCAACTGGGAGTTGAGTGAAACTCTCTCTGCCTCTGCTTCATCTTCTGCTTGTTTTTGTAACCTCTCCTCTGGAGTTAGACAGGAGTGGCTCTTCAGCAACTCCACTGTGTCATAGTCCTGTCAACAAATTCAAGTCACTGACATTACCATCAATAATACCAGCATTTCTGTCCATATATCAGCTTATGTTCGGAAAAGTACTGTGTAATCAAGCACCCTGCTTAGAACTAAACATTATGCTGGTTTTGTACTAATCACTGACTTAAGTGGGAAAAAAATAGAATGTAAGTCATTTTGTTCAAAAATTAAGTGAAACTTTATATCCCTAGAATGATCTAATTAAGCAGAACTGGAAGGTTCAACCCTGATATTATCAAAGCCCACATCAATCTGGGCCAGTTACTGTGATCTGTTTGTTTTTAACCTTTTAAAGCCTACTGGTTCTAGAAACACCAACATGTTCAACGTTAAATAAGTGTACATTCTGCCAACACTGTATTTATGTTTTTTGCAGTTACCTTAGACCAAAGAGTGTCATTTTCCTTGTATAACTTATACTAAGTGGTTTTTTATAACCAAGACAAAAAGTCTTTACTACGCAGTATGAACTGGGTCTTTAAATAGAACAGTTCACACTTCATCTTTAAAGGGTTAATTACTTTCCATGATCCCGCTTGAGTCTTAAATTTGTGAATCTTAGTACTAAGAACTCTGGCCTGCTCTGTTCATCCATTTTTATAGTACTGTTTCAACCTTTCATGACTCATACTGACACATCAGGATGAGACCATGTGGCTTGCAAGTCAACTTCCCACACTCTCCTGCTATTATGCTGATCACTCTCAGCTCAGTTAATATAATTCAACAAATTAGGTCAATTGCTTTCATCTTTCACAACTAGTACACAAGTAATTTTGTGTATTATTATCATCATCGTTATTCAAACAAATCTTCATGCTCTTACGCCTTCTGAGGTTACGTGATACAGTCACACCCCGAAATATCACCACCCTCACTAAGCACCCATAAAAATTGGTGCAAAAATTTCCCTAGTATTCAGCATTTTTATTTACTGCCACCCTGAACAACGGTCACAAACTGCAGTAAAAAAATGTTATGTTACAACAGGGTTTGATTCTATTTTTATTGCAGGCATTTAACAAGTTCTTGGCATAAAACAGGCATTTTACATTTCAAATGAATTTTACTGTGAAAGATTGTTTTATCAGACCCAATCAATCATGAATTGGAGCCCAACCTGCAAGTATATTCTGGCTCGCATTATGTAAAAAAAACTTATTAACACAGATGAATAATTTGTCACTCACTTGTCCACAACAACTACAGTGGAAGCAGGTCTCTTTCTCATGCTGCCTCTCATGCTGTCTAAGCAGTGCAGAAAACTCAAAGTTCTCCCCACACACTTTGCAGTAGTATCTTCTACTCTGTGCACCATCCTTTATCTTCAGGACCTGGCAAAGCACTGATATTATTCATACGTATACACAGTAAAGCAATGGTTCCCAAACCTTATCACTTCATCAACACTTTTCCTGAAAAACAAGAATATACAAACCCCTACTTAAAATGATACTTATCTCTGTCCTTCTGGACATGTTTTACCTGGACCATCACAAGGCACAGTCAGTTAAGTGATCAGGCTAAAGGTTGGACAACTGAGGATTTGTGGTTTGATTACCAGCAGTGGCACATTTTTCCCTTCTGCAACATGTCCAGATCAGGTCTGCAGCCCACCAAGCCTCTAATTCAAGGGGTATTGGAAACGCTTCCCAAGGAGTAAACAGCCAGTGCGTGAAGCTCACCACTCACCTCCACGTAGTGCTGAGATAAAGAATGGGTACAGCTATACATCCACTTCACCACATGCCTTCATGCGATGCACGGCAGAAAAGGTACCTTTACCTTTATCTTCACAAGTCCTTGTTGAGAAGCCAACAGTTGCTCAGTTTTTCAAGAAATTTCCTGCTTTTCAGTGAACCCATCATGGAGTTCATTAGTCCTTACCTGAACCACCTCAATCCATTCCAAGACCCTTGTCACCCTATCTGATTAATATCATCTTAAAAATTTACCCTCAGTGCCCACATTCCCTTAACTGTATCTGATCAAAACTGTCCGCATTTCTCATCCTTTCTACATGTACTACATGTCCCATGCACCTTCTCCTTTATATGATACTCTAATGTCAAGAAGAGAATTACATCTCTAGCCAGTGATATGAAATAAAATGAAGTGGCTGAAAGTCATAACGTTGGCACATTGAATATGAGCTACAAATTAAAAATAAGATCCTCACAGGAATAATGGAGTGGAAGAATGTAGAAACTAGAGGTATAGGTACTAAGATTATCGATATGTGGAAATCCAAACTCAACTGTGTGCACTTGCTGAAAACTGACATGAACAAATCCGGAATATTAATTTGGAATCTAGTGGCACAGCTGCACTCTGGTAATACCAACAGCACATTCAGTTGTAAAAATGGTTACACTTTCTCTCATCTAGCACACCTTCTCATTAGTTACTAATTACAAATTACTGCGAGCCCATCATTCATCACAATAAGTATACAACTGGGTGGACAGACAATCTGTTAACAGTCTCACTTGGATTCACCAGTTTACATTTCTATCATACTACGGTTTAACATATCTGAAGTGTGCTGTTTAACAGCAGTGTCACTTGCCAAGATTAGATAGTATCAATGGAAGATGATTTAAATATGGGTATGGAGCACTGTCAGAATGAATCTGACATAAGCGAAGACAGCAGTACTCATAGAAAAACCTATCCCAATGTCACTTTGTCCACCACAAATCCCATCTGGACTGGCCTTGGATTGAACCTGGGCCTCCATGGTGAGACACCAGTGACTAACCACCTGAATCATGGCACAACCATAGTTTAGTATGTTAAACATAGAAACAGTTCAGTCAGATTTACTGTCATATTTTATATTCAATATGGAAGTAGGTTAACATGAGGAACTGGTTTCACAAGTACAGTTAATAATCCTGATAATGCAGATATGTAAATGCATTCACAACAAAATGTATGTTAGTTTGGTCCTTACAGATTTGATATCCTTGCCTGATGCAGCCAGTCTGTCTTTGTGAAACTGACGTACATGTTTACGCATAACCATATGTGATTTGAACATCTTGCGACAGATGCTGCAAGCAATATCTTTATTTGTCTGATGTGACGTTTTATGCTGATGAAGGGCACTGAGCTGGCTGAACCGTCGGCCACATACTGTGCAAGGATATGGCTTTATTCCTGTAAAGAACAAGCAGCAATGGCAGAATATGACGTGCAAAGAACAGGAGCTGCAGAATGTGCATGATGCCAATAACTCACCTGAGTGCATCCTGGTATGTCGAATCAAATTGGACACATGATTGAATTTCTTCCCACAGGTCTCACAAATACATTTGTTGATTCCCAAGTGAATATTCAAGTGTGTCTTTAGGTCAGATCGCTTGAAGAAAGCCTATCAGTAAAATTAACATTTATAAATCTGTGCACAAATACATTTCTATCAAACGGAATACCAAAGATGAAAGTAAACATTTTCCAGTAAGATTCTGTAACCTCTTTTCTTATTTATTCAATAAAATTTTTAAAACATCCGAAATTTTATATTAAAATGAAGACAGTTTTCTCTAATGGAAAAGCAAAGAAATGTTATATAGTAAACATTCATCACATGAGTTTTTAAACTTTAAAAACACTGTAAAATAATTTATATGTTAAAACTGTTTCTTAATAACAGAACTGAAATAAAGTTTACTTACAACTAACATATAAGTAACATATTTTAGAATTTATGGCAGTTCATATTCCTTGTACAGGCAGGTCTCATTTTAGGTGATTTCCTTTTGCACGATTTCATTTAATGCAACTTGAATTTTTACATCACTTTCGAAATTATGCAATAATTTTTGGTTTAATGCGATTTGGCATAGACAATCCATGGCCACACTTGTCTTGCGTTGGGGGCTACCACAAAGTGATGTCACTGCCACGCCACAGTCATGGGTATGGATTGATTACATTCGTGTTATAATCTCATGGCTGGTATAATTCCCCCTTCAACAGCATTGGCTTTTGTTACCAAAATGAGTGAGAAAGGTAAACCTACATCACCCTGCACAATCCAAGTGCAAAATGGGTGAAAGACAATTGGTATTTAAGAGAAATTAGACGTAATAGGCTGACTTGAAAACAGTGAACAAATTGTTGACATATGCCATAATGTTAAATTCACATATAGTACCATAGGTACAATTCATGATAATGCTGATATAATCAGAGAAAATGTTAAGTCAGGAACCGAAGTGTTTGTGTAGCAGGACTACCACAATCCTATCAGAATGAACCATACCAAAACACTATGGATGTGAGTCTCTTACATTTTACTGCATTAGAAATAAATATATCATATAGAAATGCATGTATACTCTATAAAAATGTATATGTCTGCTGTATATACAGTACATATAAACTCTACAGATCTGTGTGTCCACTACACTATATAATATGAGGCTGTCAAGCCCCTAACCCCCAGGAAAGACGATTTTTAACCCTTTATGTCCGAACGGGAAAACACTGTACCAGGAATTAAATGCCCCTCAATGACCGAGAGGGAAGACATTTTCCCGCAATGCCATGTCCTGTTTAAAATTTTCTGCATGTATAATTACACATTTCCTTTTTCACAATATTTGTCTAAAAGACCTGTACATGCATAAAAAATTGTGTGAAGCTTGATTTTAGTCAAAATTATCACTAATAAAATTTAATTTTTCTGACTAATATTCTTACAATTTTTTCAGAATTCACAAAATTTTTACAGATGTCTACAGGCAGTGTTTAACATTTTTTCATCGTACTGGCGTAGTGAAGCACATATCACACACACAGGCTCCTCTGATATGTCTCTTTTCCTTCATAAACACCCCTCTGTAAAATCCACACCCATTAACCCCCATTATCTCATCAAGAAGATGTTACTGAAAAATACCAGTTCAGTAATTTCAGTGGTAGTATTTACTGACATTCGTATGACCCACTCTTCCATTTTAGTGCCAGTTGATCCTCTGAAACAAAGTTTGGTTCGATATACCTTGAAACATCAGGTGGCACACAACCAAAAGTTGCATTCTCAACATTTGAACTTCGTTTCTGTTTCTTTTTGGTGGAAAACACATGGAACCGAATTCTCTCAAATTGCATAAGCCAGTATCTGTTGTGGCTTGTATCAAGTCTTTTTAGTTGGCTCATGGATGCAGCTTGTCGTCTTGGATTCCTGTCAATACACTCAAGTGGGGAAGTGTATTGATGTGGAGCAACTCTATTTGTCATGAACCACTCGGACCCCCCGTAAATCTGCGAACTACAGGTTCAATAAGTCGACAGACTGTACAGTAAGTCACTGTGTGAAGTTTGTGCAAGTAACGTCATCTGTGTGGTTGTCAGTGTCACCGTTACTTGGAGCAGAAATGTCTTAGTCTTATGATGAATGAGCATACAAGTCGATCTTAATACCAGTTGCGTGAAGTCTGGTCTGTAATGTTTCTCCATCTAGCTACACTGCTAAGTGCACTGCGTTGCAATTCAGCACACAACACACCCAACACCTTCTGACTCTGTGATGCAAGAGTCAGCAGTTTCTGGTCTGTCGCACGTTATTGCTCCAAGAGGGATAGACTTAAGTGTTCAGTTGAAGATAGACAGAAGTATGAATGTACAGTTCAAACAACTCACAAAGAAATCCACACAGCAGAATGAAGGGCATTTGCCTCTAGTCCCACATGGAACTAACCAGAGAAATAAACATCTGTATTTATTCCTTTTCTCTTCCACTGATCACATATGAAATCATTTGCCAAAGCACCCAGATAAGCCAGCACTACCACAACACACAAAAATCATTATCAGACTGAAACCTAAAAAACACCTGAGGATATACAATGACATGTACAGCCAGCTCCAAATTTTATACCACAGGGCCTCCACTCACAGCAGCAGCTGTTTGAAAAGAATAAATCTACAAAATGAAACTTAGACTGAAATATAAATGAAATAAAAAAGTGACCTTCAACTAAGCTTTGTAAAAATAGGTGGGTTTTCTTCAAACTTGCAGAACGAGTAGATGGATTCATTCTTAAATATGTACTTTTTATTTCAAATTTTTATCTTTAAAAATGTATGCAGTACAGTGGATAATGTTAGCAAGTGCAAAACAGGCATTTAAAGCATGAAGTACCCCAGCCATCAGCAGCCACTTTGGGATTTAAATCTCTTGTACCTTAAAGGTTAAAAAGGAAATTTTGCATTTGATTTGCACAATGTTTTTCAGGAATGCAACCCTGGAGTAAAATGACACCTGTCTGTATTCATCTGGGCACTACACTGCATCAAAGCATGCAAATTTTTTAAATTTTTTGGGATGCAACCAACCAACACAGTTCGGTGGTTAGAATATCTGATTCATATATAGGTCTCAGGTTCAAATCTAAACCTACAGATCAGCTGTCTCAGCAGGGGTTTTTGTGGCTTCCTCGACTCTGCAGTAAATGATGGAATAGTACCTCAAATAAGGTAATGATCACTTCCTTTCACATCCCTTCCAGGTCAACGTTCAAGTTCATTAAACTGTCATGTTCCTGAAGATTCATGTCTTCTGGGACATGACGCTGTCATCTTGCAAGTCCAAGAATAATTCTTCTTGAACTGCTTAAACCCTGGTGATGATGGGACTACAATCCTTTGATATACTCAGAACAATTCACCCAAAGACACAATGTCAAATCCAAAGAGCCTAAATCTTTATTTATTCACTAGATGGCATTATATAGCCTCAATTAACAGCATTATTACATACAGCATAAACAAATAAATCAGCCATGGGTCTGTAGTCAGAGGCTGAAAAATAACAGCAAAGCGTCCAGTAATTGTTACTGTGCACTGAGTCTCCCCTACAATCAACTGTAGTTATTAATAACTACTATCAGTGAGCAGTTTAAAGCCACATGGCCCACACAACCACTAAGGTATATAAAATTAAAAATATCACACTTCTCATTACACCTGTAGGTAAATCTAACAGGTGTCTTTGTACCATATTTACCTGAAAATAAGAAATCTGTCTGAAAAATCAGGGGTTGTTGTATAATTGCACACATAATTGAAAACATTCCTTAAAATCAAAGATTGTGAAGGGAAGTCCTATATAAAGCCTCACCTGATATGCAAATACAGTATTTCACTAATGAATGGCTAGGAATATTTGTTTCCCACTCTAAAAGCTGTTATTCAAAATTAATACATGTGTTCCTTGATTTAATTTCACAGCAAACCATTCGCTCTCACCTTATGGCAGATCTGACAAGCATGGCCACGTTCTTCAGCATGAATGCGACGCTGATGGTAATTAAGCTGGGAGATACGATCAAATCGTGCAGCACATACCGCACAAGTATATGGTCGTAAATTCAGGTGAGATTCCCTTTCGTGACGATGCAGTAATGCCTGACTTGGAAACACTGCCTGCAATGGAACAGCAGTTGCAGTGTTTATATTACACAATAGTGAAACCATTCTTACACAAGCAGAATTTCAAGCAAAATACACTGTCACTAGCTTTCGTATAAATACTGATTTTCTCTAATTTTATTAAGTGCAGTAAACATTACTGCTTCGTTTTGAGTGTATACTGTGTTACCTAACCTGTTCATTCTGATCAATACTTCACTGGATGATATTAACCCTCAAGCATTTAAGTCGTTTTGTAACAACTGATCAGAAAGCTATTTCACCACACTTTCCACCTTGTAAACAACGTACAGATGTTGAAATTACAATAACACTGGAGTTTATACTAATGATTCTTTGTGCATAACAAACTTAACTGTTCACAAACATCATGGCTCCTGAACTTGCTTTCAAATACATAGTTGAACATATCATTCCAATTTAATTTACCTTATTTGCTTGTAATTTCCCGTCACGTTATGCGGAATGAACAATTCACTACTCAAAATTTCAAATTGCATTTTAATCACCAATTTTCAACTCGATTAGTTTCAAAATTGCAACATATAAACTGTGTTAAGTTATCTGTTGTTACACTTACCTTGTGACGGCATATTGCACATTCCCACCTCCTCTCACCACTGTGAGAGTGCAAATGACCATAGAATTGGTTGGCCCGTGGAAACGTGGTCTCACACAGGTCACACATGTAACTCCCCTCCCCATCCTCCATGACAGAATTTGATTTCTTCTTAGGAGGCCGCTCTGGTGCGGGGGTTAGCATTGCATCCAGCACCTCCAGCTTTTCTTCTATATGTAGCTCACTGCCAATCACCTGCTCACATGTTTCTAATCTTTAATGTCTACACATCTGTTACAGAATCAATGACTGAATATTACACTGTAACAGTTTTATATTTTCAAGGTGCCAGGTTCAAATCAAACATCAGTTATCCTGACTGAGGTTTCATGGTGTCCCTCAGTACCTAAAGGCATGAGTTGTGACAGTGCCATAAAATAGGACAGTCAGTACCTTCCATATACATTTCAATTCACCAATCACAAACATTCAGAATACCTTATGCACTTCATACAGTACTATTAATTAAACACATAAATAAACAAACAAACAAACAAACCAATGATTACATAGTTGTGCCCTTCTTATGTTTCCGTGCTGCATCATTGCACATTTCTGCAGGTTCACATTCTTCATTACATATCACTTGCAAAACTTGCGATACTTATTGATCACTGTCATGAATAACAAAGTGACAGTGTATAATCAGAAGTACACAATTTGTACTCCTCACAAATTATGATTATGATGATCACATCAAAGAGAATGTGATGGGCTAGGCAAGTGGGTAGTTGTGAAGAAAAATGTATATAAAATTCTGGCTAGAAAACTTAAAGGAGAAAGACCATTTGGATTACTGAGGTAGAGACTGGAGGACAGTATTAAAATTGACCAAAAAGAAATAAGTTGGGAAAGTGTAAACTAAACTCACAATAGAACATGGTAATAAACCTTGAGGATTCATAGAAATCTGAACAACCAAGTACGAACTTCTCAAGGACTCTCCTCCATGGAGTTAAGTCAATTATCTGATCAGGTTGCACACAATACAATTCGACTAGCTTAGAAGTATCAGCTTCTCAAGGATTCTGCTCAATGAAGTTTGTCAGTTACCTAACCAAGGTGCACACCATACAATTCGAGTAGCTAAGTAAGTATAAGCTTCTCAAGAACTCTGCTCCATGGAGTAATTCAACCATTCGACCAAGCTGTGCAACACATACAACACAACCTAATATTAAAATCATATGTGTTTCAATTGTAAGGTTTCTGGAAGGCAGATACAAGCTCTGAACTGAAAAATGGAAGTGTTTCCTAATCTTATTCTGATGTTTTATTTCACAATAAACATAATTTTTATATTATAAGAAAATATGCACTGATATGTTGTATCACTGCACAATGCCAGAAAAACCATTCCTTGTTTCATAATGCTTTTAAATTAATGCACAAAAATAAATGTTTTAAAAACTCTCACTCAAAGTAACAGCTATTTCTTTCACTAGCAGATAAATAGTGGTCACTGACAGACAAAATCAACGTACCTGTTCAGTACGTCTGCGATCATTAATCTCAATAAATGGACGATTTTTCAGCCTTGCTTCCTCTTTACTTATATTTTTCGGGTCAGAAGTTAGAACTAAAGAAGATGTTAATGATTCTTCAGATAAAGTGTCATTTGTTGCAAGTGAGTACATGCCATTTACAGTCAAATGGGGTACAAGCCCACTCTCAACGTCAAATCCTCCCACTTCCACGTTCTCAGCTGGCAATACAAAAGTAGTCCCATCATCAGTTACATGCAGCACCATACGCTGGGAAATTTCACTTGTGGTTGGGTGCTGAGTTTCACTGACTTCATCTAATGTAGGATTTACTATGTATGTGACACACAAAATTTGTCCATCTTCAGCATGAACAACTCCAGCCTGCTGTTGTGAAAGTAAAGTGTCATTACCAGCAGAGTTTGTCACCACAGAACCTAACAAACTCACAACCATATCCTCTTCAGGAAGTGGCTGGGGCTGCTCTGGGCTTGTAAGATTGTCACTCACTCTGTCAGCTAAATTCTGTGAACAAATTAAAATTGAAAGGACTTTATTCCCAATACAAATTACTTTAAAACAACTGATACCTTCAATCTATCCATTCCCTTGTACAAAAATACGTAATTTTTCAGTGTTTCAAGATCGCAATTGTTCTGTCTGCAGTCTTCTTGGTTTTGACACCATTTAGTGCTACATAGTGACAGAGGAACATGATGCCTCCACATCAGGATTGAAGAAACTGGGTCAAATTAATGCTGAAGCGATTGGGATGAAAATGTGGTTCAATTATAGAGATGGGTTGCAAGGAATGTAAAGTTTTTCCTTATACATGCCATGAAGGAATACAGGGAGAGCAGAGGTATAGCTCCACTCATGCTTAACCTCAGCACTAGATGTAGATAAGCAGTCAACTTCATGCCACAGCTGCTTTACTGCTGTGCAAAGAGACCCTGGTACCCACTGAACAGGAGGCTTGCTGAGCCCCAGGGGCATTTTGGAGAAGATAGAAATCCCTTGTCCATGCCAGAAATGGAACCCTGAATCACCCGGCCCATAGCCTAGGCACTATAATGGCTGTAGTGACCCAGCTATTTGCAAGTAATGTAGCCAATCAAAACCACAAGAAGGGGAGACAGGCCACAGCCCAGTTTGGGCCAATACAAAATGTGAAAGAGAAAAGCTGAGAAACCAGGATCCAGAATTACCCTTTTCAGGGTCACTAAGAAAAATTGCTCCCCACCCTGGTTTCTCAGCCTTCCTAACATTATGTGGTGTCAACACCCTGAAGACTGCAATCTGAATAAAACACACATTTAACACGTATTAAAGAATATGTATCTGTCAAAATTTGGAAATTGGTGCGGTATTTCATCCATGTACATACAAATAGTTTTTATTTTACTTTTAAAAACTACTTCAGCATCTAAGGCTTTTAATTTAATATTTTTATTCTCTCAATAACTTTTATTATTTTACTGTTCATCATAAATCACAACCAAGGAACACAAATTTTATTTGCTGGTTCTAGGTTTGCAATGCTCATTCCTTCTCAAGAATCTCTTATAATAAATAAATTCATTTGCTGCTGTATTAGCTGTTTGCTCAAGCTAGCCTCACCCAAACCCCTCACCTTATACAAAAAGGAAAGATATGAAGGAAATTTTTAGTGTGTGATGAGTTATAAACACAATAACTTTTAAGTTTAAATTTAATTAGTGCACTGATGATTTAAACAGTAACACTACATATTAAAATACACCAACATCATGAACTCCAGAACTTGGAAATTGAACCAAATATAATAAAAGAATTCCTGCATACTTGTGAGATTAGTGAATCAAGCTGCTGTTCTGTAGAATTATTGCTCCCTGCACTTGTTAATGAAACAGGAAGTTCTTGCTGCTTCTGTTGCACATAAGTAACCATGGCCCTATCTATGTCTCCCCCTGTGGTGGTTGTAATGGCTGCAGAACTTGCAGAAGTAATTTCTTTTATGTCTCTTCTTTCTTCAGAATCCAGTGATGCTGGGGCTAAGCCCCTACCCACATCCTCCATTTTAAGTTACCATGACCTAGGGCTACCTGAAATTATGAAATCAATTGTGAAAGAATCCAAAGTTACCATTTTTGGAAAGTGTTCCCTTTATCTTAAGCAAAGAAAAACATTAAGTCCTAAGACTGATGTTACACCTATCGTGTTCTGAGATGCGACGAAGTGTTTCCTACCACAGTACACACCCAGAAGAATGCCATCTTCGAAAAACACTACCTGCTAAATGACATGAACATAAGCATAACTTATGCATTGGTTTTCGAGGCTATGTAACGAAGCGAGTGAAAAGTAAATTCAACCATCTAACTCAAAACATTTCGTACAATACAACTTATCAATAGATTCAAAACTCAACGAGATGGGAAATTTAATATGGCTTCAATTGGAACTTTATTTTATATACTAAACGTATCGCGTGTAAACCACTTTCTTTCTCGTACATCCCAATCCACCGCCGGTGGAGATATTCAGCCCCTCCCCCTCGTAATTCCTAGCGCGAGTGGTCGGGAGAGAGTCTATACCCATCCACTAAAAGGAATCTCCAGCCAACTCGGGCTAATAAAAGACAGACATTTCCGTACAAACTTTTCGTACATGAACTGTGGGTATACAGTGATTTGCACTTTAACGTTAATCACACAATCAGCTGAACACACGAAAGTAATGAATATTTTTGTATTTTGACGGCACCTACCTTCCTCATCGGCGAGATCGGCCATTATTGTAATCGCAACGACGTCACACGATGGTATATAAGTAGCCAGTACGCTGCGGTGTACATACATCGGAATCCCTTAGTTTATCTGTGGTAAGAAAATCGCCCTCACCGTGTTATTTTGAACGTATAAGCCTAATTTCAGACATAAAACGCCATTAGATTATAGATTAAAATCGTCTGAGAGAATCCTTGAATATTTATACAGTTGCTTCAATTTGTAAGCACATGAAGTTGGTAACAATTTTAATAAACTACAAAGAGTGAATTATAAAACAAACCCCGCCTTTGTTTTTTCCGCTTGAACCCGACTGTAATTTCGACCGAAATAGCCTCCCATTGCCGTTGGTTTGTGACTTTTCGTCCACGCATGTGAATTATAGGACACGACCTGCGAGCAGAACGCAATGCTACGTTCCCCTTCGCTACTGTCAGTTCATTTATGCGTTAACAGTTTTCTGTAGAGGAGTAACAGTGTTGGTGGGTGATAAAAAAATAAATAAAAGAAATGTAGCATGATGCGTCGAAGGGGAATAATTTGCTCTTATTGTATGGAGCTTAAGGCGAGTGCTTGCTACAATCTTTCATTTCGCCCTTTACTCTGCTTCGTGCAACTACAATAATATGGCCACTTGGGGCGCTGTAAATTTACGTTCCCACCGAGTTTCCAATCCGTACAAGTAGTAAACTGTGGTAATGCTCTGCCCCTGTGTTATAACCACAGATAGACAGTAGTTATGTCCTGTACCTCTATTCCGTGGTCTGCAACCAACTCCATGGAGTAGAGTCCTGCCCGAGAACTTATGTCCATTCCTACTCAAAAAATAACCCGCATATTATGCAACCCGAAGGTTCATTACCGCAGTTTGAAATGTCAATGTTCCGTGCACTAATTAGATGCATAAAATATATTAAAAAGACTAACAAATACATTTTGGTTTTATGAATGTAATTTTTTAAATTTATTTCATTACATATATTATCGCATTACAAGTGCCACGCACCTGTGTACCGAAGGATCAGTCCAAGTCTGAGGCTTTGTGAAATGTTTCGCAATATCGTAAGTGTTTACAAAGAAGAATCGTTAGCACTTCGCCCAGCCCCCAAGCTGGAGGACCACGTCCTTGAAAATGGGAACGGTAGGTTTTCCCCAAACGTCGGTAAGAAATTATCAATACTCGTTGTGTTATAACACAGAATAGCGCAATTCCCAGGAGAAAGCATATATTAGATTACATATGTAAGGTGTATGGCATCTGGGGCGTGGCAAAATGTAGATTTTTCCTTTTAGAGATGTGACAGCGATAGAATAAACATTTTTGGTGACTTTTTACATGTACTTGACTTTCCATGGTGACGCGTGTAATAATTTCCGGGCTTTTTAAATAAACTGAATGTAATTATACGACTTATGTTTGCATGTTAATAAATGGAAATGTGTAACCAATGATGCCGAGTAACTGACCAATTATAATAATTTTATACAACTGTGTAATGTGTGGCCGCGACAAGGAAATAAATATCTTCTAATCCGACGTAATCCACAAAGCTAGTATATAACCAATGACAGTGTGGAGTTATCTGTTTGTCCATTTACACCTATCTCAATTTCATATTCTGATTTTAATCAGAGTTTATGCACATATTTTGTCCAAAATCAAACATGCTTCTGAAATAAACTACAGGTAGCAGAATACTGTACGATTTTTATGAAAAGAAAAAATATTTTCTGCGATACGATACCATGGCGTTTGTGATCGGTATGAATCTATTAGACTGCACAGGTCAAACCCAGTGGACCACACATTAGTTCTTGATCCTGAAACCCTAACATACTATAAAAGAGTATTCTGTTCCAGTAGTTCATCATGTTATTTTCTACATTAAGCACTTTCCGTACATTAGAGATAATTTTGCATGGTAAGCTACATGATATTCTCGGGGCCAGCTGAATTGTACTCAATCCGTTTCAGGCAGGATTTCATTTAGTCCAGCTTCTTCATTTCTACCTCCTTCTCACAGATTTGTTACCCGTGTCCACACCGAAGTTCAAAGTCCGTCGATTAAGCTGGGAGTAATTTAGTTTACTTACGAAGAATCTTGTGTTAAGTGGTTTAAATTATTGTTAATATTTAGTTGATAATATGTAGTTTTCCTTTAGTACTAACTTAATAAAAAAACCATAATTTTTTCCTTTGCTTTGTACGTGTGTAGACCGTCTTTAGCAGCTGTACAACTCCAGTACGGAGAGGAATATAATCTGCACAAATGGAATGTATTTGCAGTTTTTATGCGTCGCAGTAGAGCGATTTGAATTGACCAATTACAAGTGGCTGATCAGCCCGCGTCTTTCCCATGATTCTTGGTGGGACATACCGTAGATAATCTAGGTGTATAACGCGTGTTGTAGTGGTACAAGCGTGGTTAAATTTGCGGAGTGTGATAATAAATTTTAGAGAATGCCGGCCAAAAGGGATAAACGAGCCGCAGCTAAAGTTCCCAAGGAGTTAGAAGAAATTGAGACCATCGCAGAAGAGCAGGAAGTAGAAAAACAACCGATTAAAAAGAAAGGTAGAGTGCCAAAAGTAAAACCAGTTCCAGAACAGGCTGAAGCGTCAGAGAAGAAACCGGGAAGGGGCAGGAAAAATAAGAACGATCCGGAAACTGAAGAAAATGAAGGAGTTTCGAAAGATGAAGGTGGGGGAGAAGCCATTGCAGCTGTAACTAAGCGAGGACAGGCATCGAAAAAAACTGAAACCGAAAAGCCGATGGATACCGGTATTGAGGCAGAGGATTCGCAGCGTAAAGTGGCCATACGAGCCACGAAAAAAGCTGCAGATGTGGTTGAGGAAAGTGGTGAGAAAGAGCAAAAACCGGGTAAAGGAAGAGGAAGAAAGGTCCCTGATAAAGGTTTAGAGAGAGAAGATGCAGAACCTTCTGTTAAAAAGCCTCGAGGTCGAGCCAAAAATAAAGAAGACACTAGTGAGACAACACGAATCCGTAAAGTACGGCACCCGAAGGGTGTCTCGAAGGGCAAAGTAGTGGCTGAGAGCGGTGATGGTCTCACAGAAAATGGTAGCAGTGGCCAGAATCTTGACAAGGATATTGGAAAAGAACTTCGAGTTAATATTGAGCATTGGTAAGTGATGATACAATTGGTACAAATTACATAATACTGGCATATGTTTAGGTTGTTTTAATATGTTTTTTGTGTTTTCAGCAAATCTTGACAAGTTTTCCGCCGTCGGGCTGTAGAGTTGAGTGATGCTTTGAGATCTCTGTGGCCTAATATTGAAATTACATTGAATTCAAAAGTGCCTAGGAAAGGAGCCTTTGAATTTGTTCTCATCAAAAGTGATGGTTCAGGTATGGTTATTGAAACAACATTAAAAACATTTTACAACAATTCTTTAGTGATTGAGGGTGATTTTATGTACTGAGTTTGGTCAAGGGATGAAACAAGACCTTTGCCCCCTCTCTGCTGCCTATCATCTGTCTCCCTTTTACTTGCTTTCTCTCATACCAATTGTCACATGTATTCTGACCTTCATATCATCTACAGGCACTGTTGCTGCATTCTTGGTTTTCATTGGGATATCTGGGTGTGATGTGAATTTGCTTGGAAAAATCATTTGTTTTAATTAAAGTAAGTTAATTGCAATATTTTAATGTTGGTTTATTTATCCTCTGAATAATACATCACCATACATGATTGTATGTTCATTATTCATAGTATTTACTACAAAATGTTCTGGCCAGTAATTGCGGCTATCATGGGGTAGAACTGCAGTTGCATAAAAGGGAAGAACTGAGGTAGTGGCCACTCTTTTACGATTAAAATAGTGTCCAGTTTTATTGTGCCACATAGATAATGTGTATATATCAATAAAATTGGTAAAATAAACAGGTTTCAATATTCTGGTAATGTACCACATGTCAGTAGTGGGAATATGGGTATTTGCTTTGTAACCGTCTTTCAAGTGTAGTCATACATGTGTTGTCTATTACGTTATAAATCCTTGTTTTTTATCCAACAGGCATAATCACAACATGTAAATTCAATTGTAATATTTATTATGCACTTACGTAACTGGCAGCAATAGTGACAGTGATGTTGGACCATATTGTTAAGTAGACTCATAAAATTTAATGTTCCTGTTCTAAGAAAGGGACGAGAGCCTGGGCTTTTGGTGGAGGGGGTTTGCAATAAGGTGAGATGGTGGAGAAAGTGGCTGACTTGAAACCAGCAACATTTGTTTGTTCTTTCCTGACCTGGGTATAAAGCATTGTTTGGTCTAATGATATGAGTGTAGGCTTGCTATGGGACTAATTATGTGTTGAAGTATTGTCATTTTGTGACATATAAAAATACAGTTTTAATAGCACACCTTATTAAGTAAATTCTCTGTGTTTGCAGCACCCAGTCTAGATGTGAGAATTTGTGATGAAGTCATAGATAGGGATTTAAGTAGGTTTGCCATGTACAGGATGTCAGCAAATCCATTTTTTGTGTAGTCCTTGATAAGAAGTTCCAGATTTAAGGTTTTCCTGTGTAAGAAGTTAAGATTTTTGTAAGTCCCTCCAGAACTCCCATATGAATAATATTAAATCTTCCCATCTGTGTTGCTTTACTTTAAAACATTTTCCTGCTTTATAAGTGTATCAGAACTGTTTCAGGAAGGTATAACGCAGTGTAGTTTCAAAGATTTTGTTGCAGTAGATAATGTGTCATAAAATAACCCTTTGGCACCAAATGTTATGTAATTACATCTGCTCATTTGCAGCCTCCCTTCAGTTTGTAGTCTTGCAGATTACTTTGGGCATTTGATTCTGGTGCAAAAGGGTTAATAAATGTTGAAGAGTGTTGAGAGTGCTGATGTGGAGGGCACAAGAGAAGTAAATGAAGAAAGTGCCCATGCCCATGCCAACAACAAAAATGACTTTGGACTCATGTTTTTGGTGGTCCATTGTGACTTGTGTTCTGTGAATTTTCTTTAGCAGTAAAGTAAGAAAGCAGCTCTGGGGTTGGCACTGTAGAGTATTTCCAAGTTGCCCTTACAGTGTACATGGTGCAGTAAAATGGTTTCTGGATGACCATGAAATGACATTGTTGCTTCTAGCATGAACTTCTACCAGTAGGTTTGGAAGGAATAAAATCAGCTGAGTTATTGCCTGCTTGGAATAAGTTTGCAGCACATGTTATTAGTGTTGAGTAGTGTCTTGTTAACTACAAGCGTGTGTTACGTTAGCGATTTTGGCATATCTATAAAATGACACTGTGTTTGCATAAAATTAAACTTTGGCTGTGGAAACTTCTGCAATATTGAAAGTAGCTTTTGGAGAGCAGATGGGAAAAAACAGGGTTGTTGAATGGTTTTCAATTCTAAATTGTGGGTCTACTTTTGAAGATTATGAACACCCAGAACATCTGTTAAGGAGCAAAGCATGAAAATGTTGATTGGGTGAGGGATCTTGTCCCAGAAAATGGAAGAATTGCTGTCCATGAAGTTGGTGATGTATTGGGGAATTTCATTTGGTTCAGTTCACAGCAACTTGAAAAATGGGCTGAATATGTTTGAATTGCTATAAAATTTGCCCTCTGCCTGCTGAGTGAAGCAGGAAAAGAATTGTGTTTACATGGCCCCCAGGTTTCCTGTGGAAGGTGATCGCAGATAATGAGACACGGGTTTGTGGGTAGACCTAGATACAGTGCAACGGTCGTCTTAGTGGAAGAGCCCATTGTCTCCATGCCAGAAAGAGGCAAGACAGCTCCCTCAAATGTGAAGGGCATGTTCACTCTTGTATTGTTTATTTTATCATTTTTTGCGACATTCTTGAAATTGGACTTATGAGTTTCTTCCACAAGGCCAAATTGTAAACCATCATTATTACATTGGCACTTTACAATGTCTGTGTGAAAATGTTTGGTGAAAAGAACATTCCGCACAAACTTTTGATGTGAAATAAAGTATGCCAGTATGTGCTGCTTTACCAGATTCCTGTTCTTGGTAATGTTGTGTACACAGTACTAAGAACATTGGTACCTAATGAGATTCATTCATCTCCACTTCACCTGGCTCCAGAAGCAGTATTAATAGCCACATGACTGCAAGGCACTTGTATTAAAATGGTGTGGATAGTGTGTGATTTTAGGCTTCCACTATGGTGTAAATGAGGTCTTCACACTTCTGTGATATGCAGCTTTGATTGGCAGTTAGTTACTGATGTTTTGGACAGCCTGTTAGTCACATCTGCAGGGGTCAAGCATTTGGCCCTTGCAGGTGGGGTTGATATGCTGTCCTGAAATTTTGCTAAACCCAATCCAAAACCTTAACAGCAGAACATAACTCAGGATTAGGGGCAGTAGAAAAAATTTCCTGAGGGGGGGGGATGCTATTTGCCTGTGTTAATATAATTTTATCAGTAAAGAGTGCAATTTTTTTTAGAAGTAACAAAAAGTCAAACATATGATAGTATTTCAACAAACGGGCTTATTTTATTTTAATCAAGTCTGTGGTTGGGGGGTTGACATGTACACATGCCCTGTGGTGTTTTCTCTTGCTGGATGGAAAGCGTACAGTCTTGGATTGTGAATATGAAGGAAGGCATTTCCAGGTGGAGTTCATAATCATATCTTACAGTTTTACACAGATTCACTTTCCCAGTTATGTAAATTCTGATTTGTTTAAAGTAAACTGAATATTATGTATACTTTTCCACAAAGGACACATAAATAATTCAGGGTACATAAATATTTTGTTGTGCTCAGAATTTAAACTTCTAGTCTTTTTATTTATATTTATACATATATATTTTTTATATATATAATTAATTGGTGTCTCAACTGAAGATCACTTCCCTCAAACAGACATACCCTCCTGTAAGAACTACAGAGACAGTAATTGTGGAGTTGCTGCAAATCCATTATCTCTACGTCTTTGTAAATGCACAGTATGGACACAAACTTAGGGCTTGGTACATGCAGAAGAATACTGTGTAATAAAATGTGTAAAATTTGAGATTCATGTATAGGTTTGCAGAAAGAAACCTGTACATAAGTTATGGATTGTTGGTACTTGCATTTTTTTCCTCATGTTGACTGACGGTGTAATGGCAGATTCCACAATTTATTGTATAGTTGCTGATCACATATGAAATGAACAGGATTTACTCAGAAATGTTTTATAAACTTGGATATGTGCATGTTGTTTTCAGTAACTTTCACCCAAACTGCATTGACAGCATTCCAGAAGACAGGTGTCTTCGTAGTGACTGCTGTGTATGTCTAATGTGATTCAAAGTGAAGCACTTTGACAAAAGTGTTAGTTTAGGAACATGAAAAATCACTTGAGCCCAAATCAGAAGAGTGCAGTTCATTATCCAGTCCTGGTGTTTACTTTCTTGCCAAAAGTGGTGTGTGGAAGGGTATAGTGTTATGATGTAAAATTTACTTAATGCCAAAGATTGGCTTATTTGAATGTGTGCTGTGCTGTATAACATTACAGAACTAGGAAGGTAGAATACTTTATGAACTCTTTTAGAGAAATTTTTAGTCTATAATTCCTTGGGTAATTTAAAACTAGATCATAAATTTGACTTGGCTTATGGAGACTGCTCTTGTGGTCTTGGAAATGGAATTTTTCTGTTACGGGTATTAGAATTTCATGTCTTTGAAGTCTCATTGGTCATGTTCTTGTTGAGTTGGGTTGGCTGGTTCCTGTTCTGCCATCGTCTTTTTTGCCTTGGTTTTTTTACATGTTCAGCATATTGTCATCTCCATAGCCATTTTAATTCTGGGCTTACTGTGTGTGTGTGTGTGTACATAACAATAATTCTCTTTGTGGGGTATGTGTTTGGATATTAGTGTATTACATTTATTTAAAACTTGTGTCCCATTAGCAGGGATTTTTCGTCTTTCTGTGATACTATCCCAGGTTCACATGACATCCAGTTTATGTGTTCGTGTTGGAAACCCATAAATGAAGGTTGAGTGGATGCTGCCAACTGCAGGTGTATGCTAGACTAGGTGTAGAGCCTCCAGTTATATACACACAATTTGATCATCCTGTAAATAGTGTTGTACTGGTTCTGCCAGGAGGGTATTAATAGGGAAATGTAAACATAATATTGTTTGGCCCATTCAGTCTGTTACTGCCTCTGATTTCTTGAGCTGTAAGACAATGTAAAAGTTCCTGCCTTGAATAATGTAGAACTGGCAGAAAATATATGTTGGACATGACATATTTCTTTACAACTTTTATTGGAAATGTTTTCTTGATAAGTATTCTGAGAGGTATGCTTGTGATGTGCGCAGAAAATCATGTTGTTCTTCACATTAAGTGTCTTATTGTTTGTTTTAACCAAAATTTGTGTCACCGAGTATAGTGGAACTTCATAGTATCAAATTTCATGACAAGTTTTTCATCGGTACTTCAGTTATGAAAGAGGGACAGACAGACATGGCAAAGTTCATTGGTGCATGTTAGCAGCTGTTTGTTCTTAATGTGTTAGAAGAGGACTAATATCATAAGAAGTGTGATGTGGTACACATAGTTTTTCCATTTGCAGTAAAATGTAGCAGTAGATGAATTTATATTAAGTAGCTTGACTTGTAATAGAAAGATGATGGTATGGTATAAACAGTCATTAGTCCTGTATGGGATATTTGCCAAGTGAGATCAGGAAATGTGAGTTGTACATCTAGTTTTGTATATTAAAATTATATATTTTGCATTTATGTTGCTTTTAAATTATTCAAAACAATGCAAGTAATGTACAGAAATAATATAAAAGTTAACATGTAGAAGACAGGCAGTGGAAAAGCTGTATTACATATGTGAGTGTGTGTTTGTAGCCTTAGGTATCCAGCATGCAGTGCATGTGTGCCATTTGTCATCTGTGGCCTGCTCCACTCTACAATATTTTTCCATATTATTTCATAACCACACAATTTTCGGAAATGAGTTAATGAACACAAAATGTGTGTTATGATTTCCTCTATAGCTTTTGTCTGGAACATTTCTAATTCTCAGAAGAATTGAACAAGATATGGTGAAAAATGTGTATTGGTCTTCATATAAAGTACCTGTTATTCTTGTCTGATTTTAATGAAACTTGAATTTTCTGGACAGTTTTTCAAAAAATCACAAATATCTAATTTCATGAAAATCTGTCCAGTGGGAGCCAAGTTGTTCCATGTGGACAGATGGACAGACAAGAAGCAAATATAAATTTTTCACAATTTTGTGAATGTGCCTAAAAATTGACCTGAATAGCAATTGACCATACTGGTTGTGACAGAAGCAAACTAGTATGGCACCTGTCTGTGAACAGCTGCTATCATATATATGTGGCAACAGTTACACAGTAAGGTTCAGTCAGTGACTGGAACAAAATAGCTAAACCATGCTGTTAACAGAGTTCAGTACATGGTATACCAGTTGTTGCCAAGAGCCGTGTTTTGGTTGTGTAATAAACCTCAAACAATTCACGTCATATTTCCATTCCCTATTTGTTTAATTGCTGTCTTTTTTCTGTTACAGATGTCTTACTTTGGAGTGGGATTGACAAGGGACCTCCACGTAAAGAAAAGTTTCCAGAACCACAGACACTGATCAATGCCCTAGAAGCTGTGTTATAGGTATTTTGTTTGGGGGGTCTGTGATTTTTATATACCTTTGGTTGTTTCCATCTTATGACAAGTTAAATGGAAAGAATTGTACATTCTCAATTGGCTTTGATGTTAATGGGGTCAACATAAGGTTGTATAAAAATCACGCTCTTTAATCTTTTACCTTTTCAGTAACTTTTAAATGTTCAGAAATGCATATGTTTATACCAGTTCATTTTCATTATTTGGTGTGTTGACTTTCCATTAAATGGTAATTACCACTTTCGTTAACTGGTAAGTTTCAGGGGACCATTGTTCAGTAACTGTACTTACAGGTGCTGTTTCTGTCAACTTTATAATATATTCATGTAGCAACCCAACAGTAATAAAGTTATTCTTATGTTTATAAGTATTAATTTCAGAAGGCTAAGGCTTAGTAAATGTCTGATGGAGGTGGTCACTTAGTTTTAATAAGCTCCTGTATTCCCAGTACATTTATATGTAGTATTCATTGTATTTTGTGTTACATTTATCCATAAAGTATGTCACTGAGGTGTATAGCTTGAAGAGAGTGCTAGTTGAGTCAAAAAGTTTAATGTCTTAAAACATTTGAGTAGTGTTATTAATTTTCCTTCTGTTAATTTTCCACGTGTATCTGGTTTTATAGATTGCAGCCTTATTTGTTGTATGTATCTGGGCTCTTAGTCAATAAATCTGTTTACAGAAGTTGATACCATTTGTATTTATTATTTATGTAAGCTGATGCTTTTACCAAACTTCTGTTTTGTGAAGTAAATAATTTTGTATTTAGTTGTGTCTGCAATGTGGGGGTGTGGAAATTGCTTACCTTTAAGTGCTGAACTTTCTCAGGTTACATGCTATTGTAAGTTTTATTTATGCCTATCTTAGGACAAACAGTGGATAGAGCAGAGACTTGCGGCTTTTTCCAAATGCAGGACACTACAGAATGTATGGCATGCCCTATCACATTTTATGTTACTTTAACTTTGTTTTATTCCAACAAAGGTAAGTAGTAATGTGAGTTCATTCACTGTGTTGTCTGTGTGCCCAACCATTTTGAATCAGCTTGATTCATTTTTATGAAATGTAGTTCAAAATTTACATTGTAAATCGCGTAGTCAGTAATTACAGCATAGTGGATGCCCAAACATGAGATGCAGGATGTCAAACTAGTGTCACTTCTATGGTCTGAAGTGATATGTGGTAATAGACCTTATAATTGCTATAATTTGACCAACAAATACAAACAATTTTAGAATTTTAATCATGTTTTAATATGCAAACTCCTACTTTTTACTGGGTCATCATCAAGGAATGCACAGTTGAATAACAAAATCGTCTAACCCTTTTTTCTGCAGGGGGCGGGGGGAGTGAAGTGATCCTGTTACAGGCCTGGTGTGGCCAAGAGGGTGGGTAGAGGTATAGCTCTACTCTTCCATGACTGCGGCACTAGAAGGGGGTGAGTGGTCAGCAGCACGCCCCGGCCACACTTTACCCCCAGGAAAGACCCGGTACCCATTGTAAAGGAGGCTGGGTGGGCCCCAGGGCCGGTCTGGATGGGCGGGATTTGATCCCGGACCATCTAGCTCCGTAGTCAGTCATCTTTCTGCAGGTACTTTGCACATATCCATCTCTATAGGTACATATTGATGAATCTGTGACAGTTCCACACACAACGGGAATGATAGAAAGGTTGGACGATTGTTTTATACAAGTGTGCGCTCCCTGATGATGGGCCAGTAAGGCCCAAAACATCTAGGAGTTTGCATATTAAAACATTGTAATTCTAACGAAGTGTGTGAGTTTGTTGGTCACATTGTAACATTTGAATCATAATGCATGGAATGGAAAAAAAGTAACAAGGTGGAGTTGTGTGGGTGCTTTCTTTTGGTGTTGTGGCTATAACATGAAGCACTGGAATCTAGAATGTAATGTCTGGCATTGAACTAGATCGTGAACATACATTGCAATATGCATAGTGTATGAAACATAAGACATTACAAAACTTTGAGGTCGTGTCCAAATTTATTCTAGGTATACAGAAGCTTTTTTTCAGTTTCTCACACAACTAAAGTGGAATAAAAATATTAGTAGAAACATAATATAAATGTATGCAGTAGGATAGTAGGGTGCTTGGTTCAACTTGTGTCAGTGATATAAGTTCAAGTTATTAGTAATTGTAATTAATTTTTTGTAATCAGTATGCAGGAAATTTTTAGATGCATTTGCAGAGTTGTGTACCATGACTATTAACTTTGTTACATCTGCCCATTTGCACAGATCAACTCAACTCCCATTCAACATATTGTCATGAAATTTTGTACTGAAGGCTGTTATTAAGCTACACTGAGAAAATCCAAGTTTGATTAAAATAATACAAAAATTGGGTGTTTTACTTGAAGACCTAAGTACACTTTATGTTCTTGACATCATAAAGCTCAATAATACAAAATGGGGCTGAACTGTATTTTCATGGCAACAGTTTTAATATTTTTGTCTTGTTTCACTACAAAAGTTGTTCAGTCAAAATGACTGGATTGATATGTGTGGTAAGGAGAACAAAGATGCATACATGCGACAATGTAATGTTAAATGTTCATTTTCAATTTTGGTAAACAATTCATGAGTGAGGTTTCTGACAATAACTTCCTTCCCCCGGGTCAGCAAGGTCATCTTTGGTGTTTTTAAGGAAGTTTGTTCCTCATTGTTAATTGGCAAAGGCCATTTTTGGAATAAGTTTCTCATTTGTAATTACTTCCAAATAGTTGTGTCTAAATGAGGAAAGTTGGTATTAAGAGGGCCAGAGCATGGAACGTTTTGGAAAAGATACATTTACCTGTTATTTGTTCTCTGCTGTTATCAGTCACCAAGCTGCATTTGAAGTATTATGGATATTATATAAACATTTATTACAAAAGGTGATCGAAGTATGTGAAGAAGAGTTCATGTTTCTCACAGTCTTGAAACCCAGATGCAGAATCTCCCACATCCACAGTTTCATTTGTATCTTATTCTGTTCAAAGATACAGATATCTTTCTAATTTAGAATTTGAGAGTGTGCTGTGTTTTGGTTTCTTAACTGACTTCACCAGTACACCCTTGATGTGGGAAACATTTTTTTTCCAAGTGACGTATTCCCTGAAGAAAATTCTACCAGTTGCATCCCTTTCACAAGCATGAACAGCTGACCTTCTGTCTGTACATTGTATGAGGGTCACTTTTGTCTTCTGATTTTTATTTAATGCTGTTTACAAATTAGATTCACAAAAATTCAATAGAACATCACTACACGATTGCTGAGCCACACTTATTTTTCAGTATAGCCTCCATTTTGCCATTAGTCTTTCACCTTTTAACAAGCCTTTGTTCTGTAACAGCTATTGGTGCATGGTGTTCTGCAAATGCCTTGTCATTCATATAATCCAAATCACCCTTAAATGCACACGTGTATGGTCTGGTGTTGTCCGATTTTCTTTTATGGGGACGGAGGGAGTGCAAAATGGCACAAAAGTGAGAAGTCACACTTGCAAATACTACCTTAGTTTGGCCTCAAGATGGTGGGCCCAAGTTTCAGCCACTAGAGCAGTTCTTGCATCATGTTGCAAGAGTTAATTGGCATTTGCTTCCCTTGCATCTTTGTGTGCATCTGCGGGGATTTTTGGCAGTCAGTATACACAGACTTTGGAATAGCCAAACTCTTCTACCACTTCCTTACACTGCCTTTACTGATGTTAATATATCATCTTATGTGACATTCAACATGTATTGATTCATCAAATTGGTGGATGTTGTCAGGAATTACTGCAATTCAAGGGTGATCACTTAGTGGTTTTTCATGAAGTTCTCCAGTTTTAACTTATTTAATCAGTCTTGCCTGTAATGGAAGAATATTCAGGCCAGCAGTGTCACTGTACACTTTGAGCAAACAATTGTGAATACAAGTCTGCTTCTGACCCTCAGCAACCAAGAACTTGATGATTGCTTGTTTTTATTGCACATCAGTCTTCTGTGTTAGAATCAATCTGGTTTGCATCTATTGAGTGACTATTGGAAAATGTTTGAGAATGATCAAGGACTTCACTGATGTAGATATTTCCATAAAGGAAGAATGTAAGGAGACAAAAAAATAGGTTTTTCTTTTTGACTGTCATTGGTAGATACTTCAAAGATTTGGTGTGTGTCATATCTGAAGAGTGGCATAGCATAGCTATATCATGTGCCTGAGTCAAAGTTCGAAGAAGTTATTGATCAAGATTACAAGAGATAACTTTGACATGTTTTTCATGATAATACATTTACACACAACACTGCACTATAGTATCAGGCAACAAGTTTAGTCTTATTCCAAGTCATCATAGACCATATTTCTTCAAGAACTATAGTTTAGTTATTGAAAAGATACGGTCCGTAATTACTTGGAAAAAATGGAAACTTGTTGCTTGTTAGATTATATATTATTGTTATGTGTGACCATACTGTCACAAAATACATATCAATTAGTATCAGTGGGAATGAATCACCTTAAAGATAACTGTGGAAATAAAATGGCAATACAGGGTTTGTATTTACTTCCTTCAAACAAAGAGATTGTTGATGCATTATGCTTTAGCACATTGCCAACTTCAATGTTTTGACTAAGGTCCTATTTCAATAGTTATACAGTTAATGCCATCAATCCTCTTTTCTTTCAGCCTAGATGGAGCTCAGTATGTTTGTTGGTTTTTAGAATGAATGTTGTAATGGTTCTCATGACTCATACAGCACCAGTCACGTGATTTATCATTTTATGTGTGACGGGCAAGTAATCCGTCAGTTACACCACTTTGAAACCAATCTATGATGACAGTTGCTCTCTGTGCTTTGTCTGCCATTTCTGTACTTTAAATCCAGTGATGTTTGGAAGGCTTCAATGTTTTGTGCAAGATTAGCTGTTCTTTGTCTGCCATAATTGTACTTTCATCCATGGGTCTTTGGAAACTTCAAACTTCTGTGAAAAATTGTGCACTGTACTTTCATATCATTAGAGAAATGTCTGATCTATGTGTCATTTTAGGTCATGGCTGACTAATGTTTGAAATTACAGCATTTTTGGAGAAAGAATGTCTCCCACCATTTCCTGACATTCTTAACAAATTCTACCCTTGAATTCACAAATGCCCTGTGTTGTTTTTACAGCAGTTTCTGAATACGTCAGTTCTGTCACTTATTTTTAGGAGTGTTTTACTGTTACAGCACACAAAGACCACACAACATTTCAGAAACAGTTTCTAAAATATATGGTGTGGTGTTGTGACAGTAGAAAAAGTCTGATGGTATGTGAGTGATAGAATTGGCATTAAACAATTGTCAAAAATGTATATGATTCAATTTCTGCATAATTTTATGAGAACTGTCAGAAAAAAATTCACACAGCATATAATTTTGTTACTAAAGAACCTTGGAGCATACTGCATAGCCCTATGTATGTGTGTCCATAAACATGGAATACAAAAGCTTGTCTTGTAATATGTCTCAGCAGGGACTGTGGAGAAGTAGTGGGATAGCATGCAATTAAGTCTTCTCTGTGCTTATAGGATTGGCCCAAAATATATACACTGGAAACTTGTTTTTCACCAGCTCTCAAATTTTTGTTATTAAAATTGGATGGAAGAGCAGATTTTTCCCTTGACTAGTGTGCCACATTTCATATTCATTGTGCCATCAGTAGTATTTGTCAGCAAGTTTTGTGTTGTTATATCGTGTTTAACCATTTAGAGATGAAGCGTGAGAATGAGGGAGAGAAGAAAATGTATGGGGAGGAAGATGGTGCAGTGAGTGACTGTTGTTATAATGGGGGCTTCATTTTGGTGAAAATTTCAGTCCATTTTGGGGATGGCTGCATGAGGAACATGCAGTACAACGTTGATATCATTACCAACTTGACATTTGCTCTAGAGCCATCCCAGGTAAACCTCTGGATGATATTCGACAGGAGACCATGAGTCTTGTTAAAGTCACTGTCTTGTCCTCATGAATGTGTGATTTTTCACTGGATCAGTAAACAAAAATCTGATGATTTATTGTACCTCAGAGTGATATGTTTTATATTGGAAACGAGGACAGCACTGAAATAAGAAGCAACGTGATATACATGTTACATTCACATTTTCTGTGTCTTACATACATCACTACTGTTTACTAGTCCATGCCCAACACTGTTGCCATTTCTTCATTGGGAAAGTCATTGACAAGTGCAAAGAATGTTTCCAATCTAAAGAATAGTACTAGGAAGATGAATAAAATTGTAAAAATAAAACAAAGGTAAAAAATTAGTCCAGGAAATGTCTTTGAGAATGTCCCTGAAAGCGCAGGACATATGGTCATCTTATTGTGCCATGGAGCTCAAAGGTGACTTCATTGGACTCCATAAGGTAACGGTGGTGTTCATATGATCAGGACTATTTTTATGGTGAACTTAAAGCTACATAATTTGCATTTCGAATCCACAATGAAAATGTCAGGGAATGTTCTCTATTAAAATGGTTATACATTTTGACATCCTATATTATGCGTACCATCTCAAAATATTAGCACATGTTTCGTGGACTTAGCAAAAATATTGTGACACATGGAGCCATTTCATTTTAGTAGGGTTGTACATTATATGCGCCTGGATGCGTAACTGTTGCGAGAGGATACATAAGTGCATCTGCAAGGATGTTAATCATGCATTGGTTGTTGTACAAGAAAAGACTGCGAGGACATATCAGTAGGGCTATCCCATTTCAGGCCTGGACATAACTTTAGGGCTCCAGGAGGTTCAGGCTCCCAGAATTTCTAGACAATTGGCACATGGAGGTTTTCAGCCCTACATACTAGCCCCATTTAACCCTCAGGAGATATCCCTGGCACTCATTTCTGCTTCTAGCCCTGGACCATAGTGCGGGCAGGAGGTTTTAAGTCAATGAAAAATCCAGTGAGTCAATCGGAAATCGAACCCGCGACCTTCCGGCTTGTAGTGCACTGCCCCAAAGCGTGCGTTGGTGATTTCGGTTCTCTGGCACGATCAAAACTCATTTCGATTGATTCGCAATACAATAGCCTCATCTCCACTGGCATCACAGCGATTTGCGCCGAACAATTCGCATTACCGACTCCTTGCGACAAATATTTGGGCGCGGCGCTCGACTTTCCATTGGTAGTTGGCCGTATCGGCTAATTTTTTTTTGTGTGTGTGTGTTCGCAGACAGTGGCTAGTTTTGTGTAACAGTATATCCATTCAGCAGATATGCGTCATAACAGCGAGAATGAATCCATGAAACTGCTGTGGTTGTGTCCTTGGATTACGTAATTGTGTTAGTACCGGCGTCATAGGCACTCAACGCTCAGTCAACATTTTTTTGTTTTCTTACCGCCCTATTTATTTTCTGAGCCCGGATATTGTATATATCAAACACGCATTATACTTCATTAACATATTTTGTAGCAAACAAAAGTACCCTTACAACTGGAATACACTGATTCTGCATCAAATGACAAAAGTTAGTTACATCGGATTGGATAGTTTACGTGATATTGTTTCGTATGGTATCCTGTTTTCCCACTCACGAAATCTGGCCACCCAAATGAGGTGATTTAAGTTAAATGTAAAGTGGATATGACTTTATTCTCCTCACTCTTTGACTGAGTCTAGAAAAGGGGTAATAGAGAATGTAATCTTGGGCGTATTAGGAAAGTGCACTCATTCGTTCCGGTTTCATGCCCCGCAAAATTCAGGCTCGGGAAGTCATTATTTCCCGAAATTTTCCACGTCATTAAAAATACGAAATTTGTGGAGGTGCATCCGTATATTTTGACTTTCTCACAGCGGGAGAAAACGTCTATAGCAGTAGGACAGCCATCAACCATCCACTAGCAGGAAGGAATAGGGTAGGAAGATGTATTGTATGGATAAGGGAATTCCTTGTAGGTCGCACGCAGAGTCAGGGTGGGAGGGCAACTGTCTGCAGAAGTTAGAGTAACGTCAGGTGTACCGCAGGGAAGCGTATTGGGTCCTCTTCTGTACCTAGCCTACGTAAATGATATTTGGAGGAATATGGAATCAACTATTAGACTTTTTGCTGATGACTGTGTAATTTACAGAAAAATTATAAATAATGCAGACATGGAAAAATTGCAGAAGGACCT
>Ga0123354_10000465_pt1 | contig 40196 bp, 21 predicted proteins | sample TergutLab28metaG_2_FD_97872 | JGI IMG/M metagenome (GOLD analysis project Ga0123354, IMG submission 97872) | Labiotermes labralis P4 segment gut microbial communities from Petit-Saut dam, French Guiana - Lab288 P4 | ecosystem: Host-associated > Arthropoda: Insects > Digestive system > Gut ... | reverse complement strand
TGAATAAGAAAGCGTTCTGTGTCTTGGAATTTGCCAAAACTGAGTCAATTGTGACGGTGCAACAGAGGTTTCGGATCATGTACCACACAGAACCACCTACAGACAAAACAATTCGTGAATGGTGCATGAAATTCCAGCAGAGTGGCTGCCTGTGTGCTGCGAAACGAACAGGCCATCCGGGCCCATCGGCTGACACTGTCGAGCATGTGCGAGAAACGTTTGTCAGGAGCCCTCAGAAGTCAACAACTTGCGCGAGCCGGGAATTGCAGATGTCTCAGTCTAGTGTTTGGCGCATTCTGCGCAAACATCTTCATGTAAAAGGATACCGGGTGCAGCTTTCGCAGGCGCTGAATCCCCAGGATCACAATCTTCGTTTGTGCTTGTGCTTGGATTTCCAACAGCGGCTGCAGGAAGACGGGTTTGTTGAGAAGCTGGTTTTCAGTGATGAGGCGACATTTCATGTGTGTGGTAAGGTAAATCGTCACAACGTACGCATTTGGGGCACAGAAAATCCTCACGCAACGATTGAATACGTCCGTGATTCGCCTAAAGTGAATGAGTTTTGTGCTGTTTCCTCTTGAAAAGTCTACGGACCATTTTTCTTTGCGGAGCCGACTGTTACCGATATTAACTTCATGGACATGCTGCAACTGTGGCTAATGCCACAATTACAGGAAGATATCGTGGACTTCATTTTTCAACAAGACGGAGCCCCACCACACTACCATTTGGATGTCCGTGCTCACCTCAGTGCTAATCTTCCCAGTCGCTGGATTGGGCGCGCTTCTCACAATGACTCTCCTCTTCTTCCCAGGCCTCCACGGTCACCTGACCTAACCCCCTGCGATTTTTTCTTATGGGGTTACATCAAGGATCGTGTGTACGTGCCTCCTATGCCACCTGATTTACCACAGCTGCGACAAAGGATTGTGGAGGCAGTCACTGCTATCGACCACCAAATGTTGCAACACGTGTCGCAGGAACTTGATTACAGGATTGACATCTGCCGTGTCACCAAGGGTGCACATATCGAGCACCTGTAAGGTAGGACAGAAACTTGGAGTGTCTCTCTGTCTGTTGATATGCTCCTTTCTGCCGTGTCTGTCTTGGTTGTTGCGCAGTCGAGTTTGGAAATCCTGGAGGGACTTATGAATAACCCTATATATTTTCACTGTAACTTCACACAATAGAGTACTGTGTCATAATGAAAACATGCAGCTCTGTTTGTAACATGTACTTGGTATGATAAAGAAATCGTTTATTTTAGGGGTGAGGTAAATAAATTAATCATAAAGTTTTGAATTCCTCTTCCAGCAGCCCATTTAATACCTAAATGGCTTGAATTGGCTGTGATATAATGACTCACATGATTTCAACTGCTTCAAGCAAACACAGGTGTTTAGTTGCTACATCCATACAAACTGTTTTGCTTGCACATTGTTAATTGGTCAAGAATTGTTATAATCTCATTACACCAAAGGATTTTAAATCTTTTAGGCATGACTTTAATTGTGGATTTAAGTATCCTTGGTTATCTTCGTCACCTCTTTGCCTTTCTCTTAAGCAGTCTTATGCATGTTATTGCAGAGGCACTGAAATCTATTATGCTTCTGTTATTGTAGTTAGGAAGTACAGTGAAACTGACTGATAAACCAGAATAATTAGTATTGACATTTTTAAATGTGTGTAACATAACACATTGTTCTTTTAATATGTTTCCCACTTAAAAGGCTTTCCTACCTAAGAACCACAAAAAGTTTGCAACACATCAAATTATTCTCTCCTACTGTTGCATTTTTTGCATCAAAATCTTAAACATTATGTCAAAGTTCCTGTTTGTTCAGTTTGTTTGAAGCATATGGTGACAAAATTTTGCTTTCAGCTTCTGAAGTGAATCTGCAAGGTAGTTGCAACTCATTGTTTCACACAGTGTGATCTTTGTACCTTATTTTTGGAAGTATCATCTGTCATGTTGGTCAGGGTATGGATTGTGCTTGTGAAGTCTGATAGTGTTACCACTTTTACGTATGTGTTACCAGCTAGAAGGATATGTAGGTCCAAAACATGGTTACTTGTAATAAAGCTTAAAATTTTAGAGATGTAACCTCTTCGCATGTTGGCAATCTACAAAGTGAAGAAATGTGAATTTAACATAGTGCATAGTGACTGTGTGCTTGTTTTACTTTTATTCAGTAACATGAAGTACCTGTATGCAAAATTTAAATACATTATACAGTTGCTTTAAATTTTTGGGTGTACATTTTTCATCCGGTGGAGCATTTAATTACACACATGATTAGAATGGCTGCTGCATCAAAAATTGGTGTAGTACGTAAAAATAGTGTCAATTGAAGAATAGCTAGACATAGTAACCAAGGTGCCTGCAACTTCAAGTGTTCTTAAAAAAACAAAAATCACTGAACTTTGCATTTCTGTATCAACTTGAAATATGAGACACCATACTTAGTCTGTAAGTCAATAGCTGAGCCAGAGAAAGGTGAAAGCAGTAAAATATGGGAAGGTAAAGTCCATACATATGGAATTGTTCCAGCTGGAATGGGCCCTTAATTTACTGGTTGCATGTATAAAAATATGTTTTCTTGTGTTTAAAATTGTGTCAAAATAAGTGAAGAAGATAAGTGTTAAAATGTGGTTCGATGGTTAAAATGTATCGTTTTAGTGCAGAATTTGCATGGAATAATGTTCAGGTAGACTGGATGTCAGTTTCAGTACATAATTACAAGATAATATTTTCGTGCTGTCCCTTGTAAGGCATTCTCCTGTTTAATAAGCTAAATCTGTTTTATTTTTCCAAAAATGTGTTAAAATGGTGTTACTGTTTTCACTGTCAGGAGTTTTAGTATCTTAATGTTACTCATCTTAAACAGGTTTATTGTCACCTTGACATGGCATTTCATCACCCTGCAAGTTGAAAATATGGCCCAATAAGAACAATAATTGGACACATGTTTAGTGTGCTGCTGCAGATAGCCAGGGAATGTGGCATTATAAAGTAATACCACAGAAGAGAAATGTTTTTTAGAACTCATGTTTGCTCAGCTGGTCAAGAACTTCACTGCCACAATTGGAACCCAGTGGGTTCATAATTGTGTTCCCCAGCCCCTGTCTTAAGCTAAATGAATACAATTTCCACCATTATATCATACTTCTGTAATAGGACATAGGATTCATAGTCTTCATGATAAAAGCTGTTCTGCTACAAAAATTCCACGTGAGTGTTTACAGACTCTTGTTGTAGGAGGTATCTTGGAAGACAGAAGTTAGAGATTGAAGGATGGCAATGAAATGCATTGTAGGGAAACAAGATACACATATTGTGGAGTGGAATGAGGTTTTTGGAATAAGGTATGATTAAAGAGTCCCTGTTTTAGGTGCGATGAACTTCCGGAGTCATTTACTAGAAAGGTTAGATTTATTGTAGATACAAATAATTAGCTAAATTTTTTTTAATTGGATACTTTCACGTAATCTTAAGATGATAGTGTACTGTTATAAACACATTTAATAATATACTAATTTATTTTAACCCATCATTTCTGTGTAATACTAAAATGTCTTTGGTCTTGACTTATGTTCCATGCAGGGCAAAGTCTCGCCTGCATGAGTTGATGCAGCAGGATCATGATTTCACAGCAGAAGACCGTGAGAAGATCAATCCTGGAAATGCACTTAGCATCTCTACTGCACTAGACTTTGTTAAGAACCCTGTCAAATGCTGTGAGCATGTACAGGACCTAATTCAACGACTCATGGATATTGTGCGCATCAAGAAAGATGACCCTAAGACAAAAGGTGCTTCATATGTATCTGGTTGGGGGGAAATTATTTTAGACAGCTGTATATTGAATAGTACATATTTCAGTGTATACAAAATTGCACATCAAATATATATATATATATAAATAAATCCTTTGATTAAATAATATATAGGCACTTGAAAGGGACTGGGATAGCACAGGCAGTATATTGACTTGCTACAGGCTGGATGGCCTGGGTTGTGATCACTGATGGAGATCTCATCCAGGCTTGACCTGGGGCCAGTCCGGCCTCCTCCAATGGATAGCGGGGCTCTTCCCAGGGGTAAAGCAGCTGGGGCTTGGCATTGACCACCCACCCCTCTGTAGTGCCAAGGTTGAGACAGAATTGGGCATACCTCTATTCCCGCTCTGTGCATTCTTGGCATGTTGCTGGGAAAATTATACAATTATATGCAGGGATATCTTAACATTTTCATTTATATGTGTTCATTAAACTTGTTGAAACGTGATACAATTGTTATCTATGATTGTGTAACTACACACACTCACACAGTTAAGTGTATGTGATAATGCATTAAGCAGCCCTTAACTGCCTGAATAAGGTCAGCAGTCAAAAACAAGGATTAAAAAGAAAATCATACAAGATGCCAATGTTTATAAGAAAGGTGGTCTGTACAAGCATAGAGTATTAATGTAATCTACAGCAATTTTGTTGTGGTTCTCAGATGCTGTTTTGTACCATGGTGAGACATGGGAATTGATGGGAAGACGTTGGGGCAAGATTGAAAAGGATTTCTGCACCAAGAACAAAACTTTTGATATTTCTAAGATCCCTGACATTTATGACTGCATCAAGTATGACCTCCAGCACAACCAGCACACATTACAGTTTGAACAAGCTGAGGAGTTGTATATCACTGCCAAGTACTTGGCTGACATAGTCATCCCTCAGGTATGCTTGCTATTCACAACATTTGTGAGTTAGTTCAAAGTGGGAAAAATTCTCTGAAATAGGTTCCTTTTTTTATACATACTGGTGTCGAGTATTCACGCTTCTCTTCCTTCCCATTGCTTTGTATACCATAGGCATTATCAGCAGCCATATATTCTGTCCTTTGTGCCAGCCTCCTGTGTGATTTGTGCATCTCTAAAAGTAATTTGCAATGTCTCAGCAATACTTACATATAATATGGACTGACAGCAGGAGAAATTAAGCAGGGCAGCATTTGTTTTTTCTGTCATGTACATACAGTGAAACTGCAGTAAAAAGATTATGGCATATCAAGAGATGCTTATTGAGCAATAAAAATAACTGGCACCATCGGTTTCTGAACAATTCTTTAATGTGGGAATATTATTTGTAAAACAAGGGTGGTTTTTGAAATGTTTGTGTCATACCAAGTGACTTACGTAGCTTGCCTGTTGTACTCAGCCTGTTGCTCCTACAGTACTGGCAGTTTGCTTGTGGTTTGGTCATGTTACCTCACTCATATGGCTGCATTTCTGAGTCTGACCTTACTGTTGTCAAACTTTCCAACCCTCTATTGTTACTAGTTTGTAGATTTCTCTTTTGACATTTTTATTTGCTTTTAAGTGCCAGTTCAGTTACAATTTTTGTAGTTCTTGGTATAGAGCCATTTAGTTTATGATTGGTATTTTCTGTAATTTTGTGCACATTTTTTTAGTGAATCCTAACCTTATCTATGGTGTGTATATTCTTGGACCTGAATACAAAACTCTAAATAATACATCTCTGTGAAGTCAGTGGCCTGTCAAAGAGCAAACTAGAGGTGATATACAGGCCGACTTTTTCAACACTGTTCACTATTTTGGAGAACAAAAAAGAAGTATATTCAGCAGTTTCAAGGGAGAAGAGAACACAGGGTATGGAAATGTGGAATTCACATTTCCAGGTAGTTCTGCCAAGAAAGATTGGCAGGCGTACCTATTGAAATTCTTAATCATGTAATTTGTGACCTGCCATTAGCATCATAGGACAGTACCATTGGAACGTTGTAGGCATAGGAAATTCAAATGGCATGCATTTCTGGGTATGAGGTGAAAATGCCCATGATGACTTAATGGCTTTAATGTGCTTGTTCAAGTATATTGCACAATTTTAAAACAAGCCATGACTGGTCCACACCTTGCACACATACTAAGGTATAACTCCACCTACATGAGGTGGGCAACCAGTTTCTGAGTTGACACATCATTCAGAACTTAAACCTGCAAGAGACATTTGGACTGTTCTACCTCATGGTTAGCAGAGCACTGAAGACATAACAAATGTGGGTTTATATATGTATGTGTGCATGTATGTAATGTGATGGGCTGTAGAACATATAAACAGTTTGCTTCACAAATTAATGCTACTTGAAACCTTGGGACCCTATAGTAATGCATATAAATTGAGTTTAGAAGATGTAGACCAGTGTTAAGTATGCAAATTAAGTTTGTTTTTGGATAATTTGAGTACTCATTAAATCAGGTATTTTCCTGAACGTAACAGCTTTATGTCACATCAAGGTTGCACTATACTGATGTCAGAAATCTATATACCTCTACTGTAATTTTCCGTGTGTCCCAGTACTTTGTGATATGGCATTCATATTGTGTTTCAAGCTATAAAAATAATTCATAACAACAACTTTATAGTTTTTACACATATCTCTTGCAGGAATATGGGCTTACAGTGCAAGAAAAGTTGACTATAGGACAGGGAATCTGCACACCACTACTGAAGAAAATCCGTGCAGATCTGCAGCGTAACATTGAGGAGTCAGGAGAGGAGACTGTTAACAGACTTAACCCACGGTGAATGGCCTTAATCAGTGTAATGTAATGGGGATGCTAGCATCATTCGTCTGTTCAGTTCAAATATACAGAGCAAATAGATTTACAACTACGGCATAGTTGAGAGATTGAGGTCTCGTCCAACAGTGTTAACATATATACGGAATATGTATTTAATTATTTCTCCACAAAAGTTATGTGTTACAATGCTGAGGATGACAGTGATGTTGACATTCTGATATCATGATATATTCTTATAAAAAAAACCAACGATAAGCACTAATTTCTCAAATATGTTTTTGGAATAGAACTCTACATGTTTCAGACAGTATCTCTGTCCGAAACATGTAGAGACCTATTCCAAAAATAAATTTGAGAAATTAGTGCTTCTGATTGGTTTTATTATTAGAATATGACAGTGGTGTTGACTATATATGTGGCACTAGAAATCTGTGCCAGTAGGAAAGTATGCATTGAATTTATTATAAATTGGTGCAGTAGATTATTCCATACATTGCCATGGCACAACAAAATAATATAAAGACCATTGATCACAACATAAGTATTGTCAGTTGTGGCACTGGCTGTTCTTTGTGTACCGAAGAGAGAGAGTGTGTCTTGCAATATAATGTTGTACGTCAACCTCATCCTTTGATCAAGTCTGCTGTAATTTAATCTGTTCTTGGAGATATGTACCAGTATACCAAACTGCACTGTGTGACATCTTAGAAGAAAGGAATGCTAATGCTCTTCCAACTTTTCACTAGTAATTTGATCCTCAAAAAATTAGGCATGGATTTTAATGTGTTGGCTACAGATATTTTAGTTTGTATTACATTTTTAATCTCATATACATCTAATAGCTGACAAAACAATTTGGTATGTACCCATCCACATCCCTCAAAGTTCTTTCAAACCTTTATAAATTTAGTGATAAATTTAACATTACTAGCTGCAACAGTTTTGTCCCTGCTGTCAGAATTTTCAAATTTAGTTTCAGATAGTTTAACAGTTTTTGGGTGAATGTAATAAATCCAGTGAAATGTAATTATATTGTAGTAGTACTAACGTGTGCGGTGTTTCTCAGTTACTCACATGGTGTATCAAGCCCTGGACGACATGTGCGGACACGTCTGTACTTTACCAGTGAAAGCCATGTTCATTCACTTCTGACTGTACTGCGATATGGTGGTCTGCTTGATGTGAGTTATGTGCTGTCTTTGTTCTTTTATTTGTGGAATTAGTCAGTGCTGTTTGAGTGTTTTGTTGTGAGCTGATGGCAATATTGTTTGCAGGTGCGGAAGGATGAGCAGTGGCGTAGAGCAATGGAATATGTGAGCATGGTGTCAGAACTGAACTATATGTCACAGATTGTCATCATGCTGTATGAAGACCCAACCAAGGACCCTTGCTCTGAGGAGAGGTAGTGTCAAATTTATTATTTGGGTAATAATTTTGTTGTTGAAAATAGATGTGAAATAATTCTTGTATGAAATTCACATGTGTTGGGACAAGATACTTCACAGAAATGGTCCTGAATGAGTAGCAGCCCTCCCTCCCTTACAGCCAGTGACAGAAATTGATCAACTTTCCAAAATGTATTATTTAAGCAGTGTCTAAGATGATGGACAGTTTCCAAAATAATGGTAACGTGTCCTTCTAGAAACATTTTGCCTTAGAGTAGATTGTGTTCCCCAAGATTTACTGATCCTTTTCCATTAATTTATGTTACCAGATAAGGCACGTGTGTCTGACATATACATTGCCAACATGATTTGTTCATGAAAGAGATACTATCTTGTACACCTTATTAAATAACTAACTCCATGGAGCAGGGTCCTTCTTGAGAAGTTATCAAGTCCTCAGCTAGTCAAGAAATTCCCTGTCTTTTATGGAACCTGATGGATCATTACCGTATTCACAGGAGCTCACCATCCGTCCCTATCCTAAGACAGATCAATCCAGTTCATGCCCCCCCATCCCACTTCTTGCAGATGAACTTTAATATTATCCTTCCATCTTCTTCTGGGTTTTCTAAGTGGTGTCCTTCCCTCAAGTCTCCCCACCAAAAACCTGTATGCACATCTTCTCCCAGCCAATAATGTTACATGCCCTGCCTATCTCTCTCTCTCTCTCTCTCTCTTTTAATGTGATCACTGGAGTAATATTTGGTGGGGGAGTACAGACCATTAAGCTCCTTGTTATGTAGTCTTCTCCACTATCCTATTACCTCGTCCCTCCTAGGCCCAAATCTCCTCCCTAGCACCCTATTTTCATACACCCTCAGCCTATGCACCTCCCTCAATGTTAGCGACCAAGTGTTACACCTGTACAAAACAACAGGCAAAATTATAGTGCTGTGTATCTTAATCATTATATTTTTTGACAGCAAACTGGAAGACAAAATGTTCTACACCAAATGATAGTAGGCATTCCCTGACTTGAGTCTGCTCCTAATTTCTTCATTAATGGAGTTTTGATTCATTAGGGCTGTTCCTTAATATTTGAACGATTCTGCCCTTTCAGAGGTTTTATTGTCTATCTTTATATTGTACTTTTGTCCTGCATTCTGATCTGGAGATATGACCACTGACCATATACTTATTTACTTGTAGACTAGTACAGCTTATTACTAAATCAATATGAAATCATTGTTGGTGTGTTTGGCATGTAGCACTGTTTGTTCTTGTCCACTCAGTGACATAAAAGTGTTTGTAGGTGACTGGCTTGCAAGGCAAGCTATTTTCAGCATATTTTAAACTGTTCGAGTGAATCTTCACAAACAGTACAAGATAATTACAAAAGAAAAATTAACATGTTTAGAAGTATAAAACATAAGTGCACAACACAGTTCATTGTGGACATTGTCCATTGTCTTCAGTTTTTTAAAACACAGTATTTTGGAAACTGCACCTTCTGCTGTAGTAAAAGTTGAAGGGAGGGCCAGGAAAACTCTCTGATGATGGACACTGTAACACACACTCATCAGAAACTTTTAGGCTGACCAGGAATTTGTTTCATGTCCAGCAAAGAAAACAGAACATGACTGCATTGAGTGATTGAATGTGTCGTTCTTGTAACACAAACTTCACAGTGCTTTTACCACCAGTCCTGTAATTTTAGTTTTGAAAGGTGTTACTTTTATTTTGTAAAATTTCATATAATACTCTATCCTTATAGCTCTAAAGAATAAGAAAAATGTATGTAACCTGTTCACTTCCATCTGAGGTGTGTTACTCTTATTTATTACTGCAAGAGAGATGAGAAGTGGAATTTAGGGCCCAGTCACTTTGCCTCTAAGATTACCAGATGTGACACCCTCTTATCTTGGTATGTTGGAGAATGTCAGATTTCTGTAGGTAGAGGAAGGCAAAGTTGAAACTTTTGAGCAAGGTGAATTTCTGTCTGTTTAGAGTAACAGTGTGATGCACTTATTAACAGATTTCCAGGGCAATGGATGGGGAGGTGAGGCCTCGTCACTTGGTCTGTGAGATCACTACGTTATGAAACCCCATAATGTTTTGCTGTGGGGTTATGTCAGAAGTGCTGTAAATGGATGAACAGGGCAGGTTGTCAGCAGCAGCAATTGATAAACACATTTGTTTTAAAGCAGAAAGGATTAGAAAATATCATGTTCTGTGTGCATTTCCCAGGTTATGTCACCTGGCTTCCATCTGTGGACCTTCCTTGCCTCGTGTCCATATAGGTCAGGTCAAACCTGAAGATGGAGGCAGCATAAAGGTAGCCACCAATCACACTTGGTGGTGGCACAACCCAGAGGTCTATAGTCTAAGTGCTGTACTTTGTATTACACGACTGTCTTCACCGTATAGTGAACTGCTTTCATATACGTTAACAGACATATGAAAATACCCCTAGAAATTAACTTCATGCATTGAAGTAACAAGGAAATTGACTGTATGTTTAAGACATGCTGCATAATCTCTGTTTTATTCTCCACAAAATGCCATTTATTTCATAATTTTATCGTTTTCTTTTCAAGTAATACATTTTTATAAATACCCACCCTAGTAGGATAAAGGTTAAGATAAGAGTAATTTTGATGAGCCTAGATGATAAAGTAGAATCATTTTTGTGTTGGGTTCATATGTTCCAATTTTGTGCCACAGGTTTCATGTAGAGCTTCACTTCAGTCCTGGGGTCAATTGCTGCGTTCAAAAGAACCTGCCCCCAGGTCCCGGTTTCAGACCACACAGCCGCAATGAGTCTGTGGGCTCCAAGACTGTGGTGTGTATGGTTTCATAGATTTTCTGATGATGGAGCATGAGATACAGAGGTTATTTTGTGTGGTTGTGTATGGGATAGGGTAGGAACCAGGGGAAAGCATGAAAAATATCAGGACACTTATGTGATACTGAAAGTAGGCACCTCATAATATAGTTGGACAACATTAAACTTGAATTTTATATTCTCTATTGCTTGCTTTATAATTCAGTTTTCACCATTTTAACCAACAAATGCACACAGTTATCATTTAATTCACAATAGTATTTTTAAGAATTTTATACTCCCTCGTGTTTTGGACCTTACTGGTACATGGTCAGGGAATACGTTAATTATTGGTGTATAAGACAGTTACTAAACAATATTTTGATATGTCACATATGTGGAAGAACTGGTGGGATTCTTCCTTGTAGAATGAGTATGTGTAAAAAACAGAATTGTTACACTGAAAGTTAAAATATAAAAATAGAAATATGTAAAATGTCCATTATTTTTTATTTATAAAATTATGTAAAAGAGTGTGTAAATTAGTTAGGTTAAATTGAAAAGCAAGAGTACAAGTGTATTATACAATATTGAATGATAGGTGCAAAGTACATACCAGTAAATTGGAGCAGCGTGTGGATGTACTGGGGGCATTAACGTTTCTGTGGTATAGAAGGTAGGCAGGAAGGATGTTTAAATGTAGGTCATGAGCTGGTGTGACCTAATTGAAGGTTGAATGCTTATTGGTACATTGGGTTTCATTCTCCTGTATTTTGTTCTGAAATAAGTTTATTGTGATACTGTGATTTAATATAAAACTGTTCACAGGAATTCATTTGTGACCCTTTGTTTACCTGCTTTAGTAAGGACATGATGTTATTGATAGGTCCATATTGGTGTACATTTTTCTAGATACGTAAGTCATATGCCGATTGTGTGTCATTGCGTTTTATGTATCTTGTTCATGGTACCTTTATTTTAGATGCCTCCTGTTTGTCCAACATCGGAATATTTACATGTAGCGCATGTAACTTTATAAATCCCACTGTTTGCATATTCATCTATTGTGTTCTGTGTTTTTGGTGTCATAAAGTCATATATAGTATTGTATTACAGAAGGTATTGTTTATTTTAGTTTGCTTAAACAGGTTTGTAATATGTAAAAATTATCCAAATTTTAATATTATGAGTTGTGCCCTTATTTAGATTAAGGTCATTTAAGTTTTGTTTTATTTATGAGTTTAATTTTTAAGTGTGTATGGAAAGTTATTAACCTGCAATATATGTTGTGTTATGTTTCATTCTTCTTCTTCTAGTGAGAGTAAGAGTAAGCGCATGCATGTAATAAAATATCTGTAGGCAGCTATTTTGTGTTCTGTAGGATGGTTTGAGAAAAAGTTGGTAGTTGTGTCTGCATAGATGTGTTTATGGTGTATTTCATCTTTGTTCATAGGTTCTTTCCCTTTGAGTAGTAGATCTAGAAAATTTGTTGTCCTTTTTTTCTCTCTCTCTCGAAATTGAATTGGTACTTCCATGTATGTGATTGATGTTGGAGGTGATGAGTTCTGCATCAAATCTTTGTAATATCACATATTATCAAGATATCATCAACATAAGGTGTATGAAGTGTTATATTCTTGGTCTCTTGAAGGTGTTTTATATATTTGACTTCATAAAATTGTAAAAATCTCTACGTTTGAAATTGGTGAACCCTTGGCATTTCCTTTCATTTGTTGATATGCATTATTTAAATACGTAAAATAATTCTGTTGTTTAGTAACTCTTTTATACAATAACAATTAATGTACTCCCTGATGATGAACCAGGAAGGTCTGAACCTTGTAGAAGTTTAGTGTTTTAAAAATATTAAAAATATTTGTTGGTTAAAATAGTAAAAATTAAGCTTGAACTAAGTTGGCTGATTTAGGACTTTTTATAATTGCTTCCAGTTAGTCCCTTTTTTATTGTGTGAAGAATATTAGTCTGTTTGCTTGTTTTGTAACATAATTGTACATACGCCATCCTGAAGTTCACTTTAGTTTCATGTAACGATCCCCTATACTCAGCCTGATTTTGCACTATGTGACTTTTTCATTTTCCTAAAACTGGTTTGAACCAACACTTAGGGTATTATAATAGTAGTTCTGGAAGGACATAACAGCAGTATTCTCCAGGCATGGCAGAAATGGTGGAACGTGCATGTAAAGTTAGTTTGTAAATATTCCTACAGTTACCATGTTCACAACAGATTAATCACAGTGTATTTTGCTCTGTAGAGTTAGTCCAATTGTATAATTAATGGACTTTATGTACCAGCAAAACAGAAGTAACTGTATAATAGTATATTTTTCTTTTAGTATGGAACCTGTTAATTTTGATACTGAAGAATAGGAAGTTATGCCAGAAGAAGAGTTCCGACATTTGAAACTGGAAACATGTTTGCTGTGCAGTTGAAAGTAGGAAAAAACAAAAGTAGTTAGAGTGACTGGTAACAAATATGAGTAAGCTCATTGTCTTTTTTGTGATTCTCATGTTCTGTTTTCCAGTCAGAAGCAGGAGGGGGCAGTGAGGAAGGTACATCATCAGGTGGGGCACAGTGTGAGGGGAGTGAGAAGGGCTCTAGTCGTATTGATGAGGAGGAAGCAGAGTTAAACCTGCTGGATGATGAGACTAGCTCACCACATATCAAAGCTGATTACACTCCAGCACAATCTGTGAGTTGTTTCCACCCTCTTTGGGCCTGTACTGTGTGTTTGTGTGAAGTGGGTTTTGTTAACTTTTTGCCACATTCCACTTCTCATTGTGTAAGCTATGAGCAGATCTAAATTCTGTAACACTGTAAATATTAAACTGTACCTTGTTAAGTGTCAAGCTGTTTCGGTACATGAGCCTGAAAACTAGAGTTCAGCCATGCGCCGTTTATACCAGTTATCCACTCTACCCCTCCCCATTGCCTTGTCCTACCTGAAGGCTAGAGACTGGTTTTGTTCTAACTCTTGGATTGCCTTTTGAAGGATCAGGATGGTCTAAATTTGGTTTCAACTTATTTTTCTAAATCCTGCTTGGAGACTTCTGACGACAGGCCAGGGGTTCGCATGCTGGCTTCATGTGTGTACTACAGTGGTGTTACATTGAAAGCTGTAGTATGTTTTTTAAGTTGCTGAGGTATATGAAGTTTTGTTATTATGAAGTCAGCCAGGCCATTTGGTGTGTTAGTGTTCAGCCTCATTACTCTGGTGCATCGTGTAAGAAAGATTTTTTCTATTCTGTTAACCAATTCATCTTTTTTAACTTTCTTTCCTTTCTTTATTTTTATTATTATTATTGTTGTTGTTGTTGTTATAAATGAAATGTTCACACTGGAAGAAATTAGAGCAGATTGAAGTCAGGGATTGCTCGCTATCATTCAGTGCAGAATCTTTTGTCTTTGAGTCTGCTTTCCAAAAATTTAAAGATTAAGATACACAGAACTATAATTTTGCCTGTTGTTTTGTATGAGTGTGAAACTTGTTCCCTCACATTGAGGGAGGAACATGGGCTGAGGGTGTTTGAGAATAGGGTGTTGAGGAGAATATTTGTGCCTAAGAGGGACAAGGTAACAGGGAGTGGAGAAAACTACATAATGAGGAGCTTAATGATCTGTACTCATCACCCAATATTGTTCAGGTGATAAAATCAAGAAGGAGATGGGCAGGGCATGTTGCATATATGGGGGAGAGGAGAGGTGTATACAGAGTTTTGGTGAGATAACCTGAGGGAAAGAGACCACTTTGAAGACCCAGGCATAGATGGGAGGTTAATATTATGATGGAACTTCAGGAAGTGAGATTTTGGGGGTATGGGCTGGATCGACCTGGCTGAGGATAGAGACAGGTGGCGGGCGCTTGCAAATGCAGAAATAAACCTTCGGGTTCCATAAAATGCCGGGAATTTCTTGACTAGCTGAAAACCGATAGCGTCTCAAGAAGGACTCTGCTCCATGGAGTAAGTAAGTATTTTTTTTTGTTGCAAAATTGTAGAATGTTTATAAAATTCATTTCTTTTTCATGATAATATCAAACTTTTACATTTTAAGTCAGCATCTAGCTCTGTATGACAGCCCTGTATTATGAAATTCAGTTTAATAACTAAAATTTTTGGTACATCTTAATTATCAAGGTTTAATCACCATGAAGCCATTACACCATGTTGTGCATCATGCATCATAATGAATTTAGTTTTATGATACATGGAAACAAAAATGAAACTGAACAGTGTTACATTTCTATACTGTGGTACCTAGTAGAAATAATCAGAGTCATGACAGAATTCAGACTGCTGCCAGTGTTACAGAAAATGAGAAGCCAGAAGAAACAGATATCCTTACTCTGATGTTAATAGTGGAGTTGACTGATTGACAGTTACACCTGAAAATTTCAATGATCATATCATTGTAGAAAATTTAGTGTCTGTGTACATTTTATGCCTAGAAGTGAAAAATAATGGGTTATTGTTTCTGTCTGCTGAGAGTTGGATGAGTGACTGTGATGGTAGGACAATGCGGAAAAGCAAAACCGACTCTAAGTGCAGTAAAATTGTAACTGCTATAAGAGTCTGATAAATAAATGAAAATTATAATAAGTGTAGGCAACAGGAATTGTGTGTTCTTGAAAGTTGGATTGTAGCAAGCAACAAAGCCTTCTAGAAATGACTTTCGGAAATGTGCGTACATCATTATCAGAAAGCATCATCTGTATAGAATATTAAGTGTTTCAGTCACGTGTGGGCACTTTAAAGTTGACAGAAGTGGGGGAACAGCTTAATTTAAATATGGAACAACTATAGAATAAATTACAAGGGTATTGTGAAGAATGTGTGTCCTTGCTCATGCTTGTAGTACAGAACTGTACAAGTTAAATGCAGTGATATGGAGAGGACTATAGTGTACTTCAAGCTGTGTGAAGCTTATGTCTGAGCAGATTTCATCACTTTAATTGTGAAAATTACAGTACATTAAAAAAGTAGCACAGCATGTTGAGGAAAGAGCATTATGTAAGTTTTTTATAATGATTTTTAACTCTATTGTCATTTTTCTATCATTTTATTGTATTACTTGCCTTATTCCTTAGAAGAATATTGAGATCTGTAGGTTGCAAAGCAAGTTCTTACATAACATCACTTTTGTTTGTGCAGGTGCCTTGAATTAATTATCCTGTTAGGCTGAGCTTTTGTATTCACACAAAAGATTTAGATTATGGTCTTCTGGATTGTTATGGCATGTAGTCTGGTAGGCATTTTGAAAGAACGTTTTTCTAAAAGGCTGACAGTCTAAATCTTTTTTTGACATTCAGGTGACCGTTCATCGTGATAAACTTTTATAATAAAACCAACTTGATTCACTAATTTCTCAAATTTATTTTTGGAATAAAACTCTACATGTTTTAGACAGTTCCTTTGTCCATCATCAAGAGTTTTTCTCTGTACACACAACAGTGGTATATGTCATACAGGTTTGCTGACAGCTGTCAGCAAACCTATATGACATATACCATTGCTGTTTGTACAGTGAACATCTCCTGATGATGGACAGAGGAACTGTCTGAAACATGTAGAGTTTTATTCCAAAAATAAATTTGAGAAATTAGTGAATCGAGTTGGTTTTATTATAAGAATAAGAGTCTAAATCTTGTAAGGTTCTTTCTTCTGCATCAGTTATGAAGTTTCTAGAATTACTCCTTAATTGAATGTTGTGCCTAGGCATCACCTGCACCCTCAGATGAGTCACCACCATCAGAAAAGCCAGAGATACAGCAGCAGGGAGCCAGAGTTACATCTGATCCAATCCCTATAAGGTACGTTGTTGCAAGTCTGATGCCATGAGATTTGTGTCCTGTGTTAATTTGACTTCGAGGAACCTTTCAGAATGTGATAGGATCAGACGTTGTTGTCTTATTTTGAACATGCATGTTTTGGTGCTTGCAAAAGCTTAGAAATTGAGAAGGAAGGGTTGGTCCCTCTAAAAGCATTCTCATGCAAGAGGAAATTCACATGATTCGTGACTCTTACAAAATGAAGTTGTGCTGTAAGTGGGCAGCACCCCAAAGAAAAGGTAAACAAGTAATAAAACTCTACTGATTGACCAGCTGTATCAATTCATAACTCTGAATTTACACAGCTGATCACCCTACAAGATTTTATTGCTTTTGGTTGCCTTGAAAGCAAATTTTGTAGGTCAGAATGTGCAAGAAGCAGGGTAAGATATGGGTTGTACATACCAGATAGGCTCAGAAACTTTTGCATTAGTAGGCCAACTCTGTTTAGTATGGGTGTGTTATGTCTCTAAGACATGTGGTAGAATTTCTTTGAGATTAAATTTTGTGGTCTTTGAGTGATCCTAAGTTTACCTGCATGCAGGGCATCTCCAGCAAGGGACCCACTTGATTTGACTTCCCGGTTGTCAACTGAGCTGGCTTCCCAACATTCCCAGCGCAGTCTGTCCTTTACAGGTGCCTGCCCTGTGAGCCCAGAGACAGAGCCTAGGTCACGCAGTTTTGACCACCAGCGAGATGAGTCAGTGGTAGATAAAGGTAACATAGCATTAAATCATCCCCTGAGGTCAGCAGCTTGTGCTTTCTGAGGTGCAGTATAATTGTAGCTAACAGCCAGTAGAAGAGGCACAGCTTTCCAAAGGCTTTCTGTCATGTATGTGCTGGTGGATAGTTCAAGGATTGACCATTGAGACTTTTGCATGGTTGTATACGATGTAAAACAGAATGCATAGTCAGGCTCTCCATAGTGTGATTCCTCATTAAGAAAATTCCATAATTTGAGAATGTTATACAACATATGTCATGAGAGATTTAGTTTTCAGTACACACATCACCATGAAAAGGGGGTAACGTTTGTGATCATTGTTGTAAGGTCAGTAAATTGGATTGTTACACATACTTAATGACACTGTGCACAGTAGGGATCAGTTGTGATTGACTGATCGTGGAGTACACACATGAAAAATTCTGTGGCATTCTTTTATTATCTGATGCTTGTAATAATTCAGCTGATATTGTTGTATGGGAATATGCAATGTGTTACCCCTTGCTTGATGTCATCCGTGTGCTAGTGTGTTCCTTCCCAGGAGTATGCAAGGTCTCATGGCAAGCGGGCAGCTGTGACAATGGCTGATGCCAATATGTTAACCCTTGTTTGAGTGCTGTGCACTTCTGTCTGTCTTGAAATGGACAGAGGCAACTTGAAGCACCATTTGTAATTCCAAGTTGCTGATGGTATGATCTTTTTGATTCCTTGCACCTTTCGACAGTCATGTGTACTTCTGAAGCTGAATGTCTTAGAATGTACTGATTACACTGTCCTGGCTTGTCTAAGTGAGAGGATTTGGCAGTAATTTTCATGCCGACACAATTTTAATTTTCTGATGTGAAGAATTCTTATTAACCCTACAGTGCTGGCCTCTGTGCACTGTACAGACCTTTAATTCTTCACATGCTGCTGGCCTTGGTGCAATGTATACCATCTTCAATGCATTTAAGGGTATAGGAGGGTTAAAGGTGAAGCCTGAAATGGTACTGCATGTCATTCGCAGTTCCACTTTGCATCATGTGTTCTACAAGAAGTGTTGGAAACCGAAGTTATATTTCAGTAGCAAGATCAGCCATTTTTTGCAGAAGAGCATTTTGTCTTGTGTATTTCCACCTGCCACCTGTTACTAAGATGGGCTGGTGGAATTTACATTGTAGTAATTAAATATGTGTTCTTAGTTTGACAGTGAATACCTTTCAGAAATACATGAAGCACAAATGCATTCAGTGTGTGGTCAGTCTGTGTCGGCCACATTTCACATCACAGGCACCCATGCATTAGATGTATTCAGACTGGGTGTAATGCCATATCCTTACAGCAGGTGAACTTGCCTTTGAATACTGTTGTAATTTAGTCCTACAACAAGCTCATCTGGTTCGAGATCCCCGTGGCGTGGAACTGCCTGCACACCCTACCCCTTGCCACTTTCCAGAATGTGGGTTCACCACACCTGCCAACTGGAGTTGTACATTCCAGCATACTGCTCAACAATGCACAGCACCAGCACAACCATGCCTTGTTTCCTGCAGGTCTTGTCCCTGACTTATCATTCCATCACCACTTCAGAATGTTCAGCAATCACCATTTATGTCAGTGAAATACTGTCATTCTAAGTACCTGATTTCAGGCAGCATACTGTTCTTGTATGTAACTGATAATAATGTGAATTATTTCAGTGTTCTTGTCATGAATATACATTTGGTTCTACAAATTACAAAATACTGGCCATAAAAATAAACCAAACCTGAATTTTTAATACTGTCCTTAAATTTCCCACAAATCATGTTTTGAAGCACAAGTTGCAGATTAATCAGAAGGAATTTGTATTTTCTGTAGTATTGTTGGAATACATTTTGCAATGTCTTCAGATGCTGTAGGTTGACTGCTGAATGTTACATTACATTATCAGCATTTGTCTTGCGACAAGAACTAAAATATTTTAGCAGTCAATTAAGATTGGCTATTTCTGGGTCACCATATCTGCTTTGGCAAGTCTATTTCCATTAACAACTGCAACACCCAAAAAGGTGTCATTGTTGCCTTACCAATTTCAGCAGTGGAGGACAAGCTTCACAGTTTTTTTGATATCTGTAAAGTTATGAATAACAAGATTCTTAACACGAAATATAAGTGTGCATTGTTGAGCAGTGAGTCTTCAGTTACGTGTAATGTGTCTGCCTATCCTCTGATATCACAATTAATCCCACATCATTTGGTGCTGTGGACTCCTCATTTTCAAAATTAGGTGTGTTGGGCACCATGTTTTCTTGATTCTAACAATATACAATTATGAGTGCATTGCATAATCAAGGGTCCACTGTGTGAACATAGATTTAGGTTATGTAGTTTGCTTCAGTTTGTGTAGTATAACATTTCTTTCTTTTGATTTAGCATAATATTACTCAAGTTATATTCTAGCTTTTGTTCTAATTTATAAGTACTTCTTTTCACTTTCTTTTAACTTGCACAGTGACACAACTGCAACACTTCCCTTGCTCTTCTCTTTTTCTCTTCTAAGTGCTCATGTTTCCCGGGGTTTTGTTTCTTCATGTGTTAAGTAATGTCTGTACCTGAACTTTGTGAACATATCTTGGCCAGAACTGAGGTTTTATTAGTTTCTGTTGCTTTACATAAGGCTCAAGTCTGAAAGGCAAGGGGGATTTTAATAGCACGAAGTGTGAAAGATTGTTGCCAGTTTCTCCTCACATGCTTGTTGTGAGTCAGTTGCTCCAATGCGGAGGTACGCTATGCATAGGTCCCAGTTTAGTCAGAGGTAGTAAATACAAATACATTTCAAGCCCATGAACTTAATTCACTTAGAAACAAGGGATCAGAACAGAATTGATATCTGTAGCTACTTCTGTTGTGGTTTTGATTCGGTGTTAACACAGCCGTGATTAATTTTATATGAAACTTGTTTTAGTCCTATTTCAGGTTTCATTTGTAAAATGACTAATATAAACGGTCTTGGAATAGCAAAATGCAGAATTTTGTCTTTAGTGATCTCTATTCAGATGCTTCTTTTTGAGTGCAATGATTATTCTGGTTTCTGTGCTGTCTTGGTGTTTTGTCTTTTTTCATTACCATTAAAGCTGATGTGATTATTTGAGAACAACTTCACATTTTGGTACCTTTATTTTAGTTTGTTGTTTTTGTATTAGAGCTGATGGTTCTGAAGTTTACTTTAAATTCATTGTTTGCATTCCTTGTTTAGTGGTGCTCTTTTTTTTTTTTTTTTGTTTTTTTTTTTTTTTTTTGTTTGGTTTTCTTTTTTTTTTTTTTTTTTTTTTTTTTTTTTTCGTTCTTTCCTTTTCCTCGCTCCCCTTTCTGTTGTTTTTAGAGTGACTCATGCAAGAGTCTTAGGTGACAGTTTTACTAGTATTAGGGAGTTCTCGTTTTATGTTACCTTAAATATTGGTCCTTTTTATAGTTTTCTGTGCACTGTTATTTTGCATTATAGGTACGTGGAGCATTTGAATGGACTACTTGAGAGATTTTTCAGAGTCCACTGTAAAAAATAAAAATATATTGGTTCACTTTTCCATAGTATACAACGATACTGTGAATTCTAAATGCTGTACAAAATGAAGAGTCAAGTCTTCAAGACAATGATGCTGTGTCACTGTGCAAGTAGCTCCTCATTTGAAGGATCTTGGTGCCTTCCTCTTCAGGGTCAAGCAGTCCAAGAAGACCCTGATGATGAAGGAACCACATTTCTTTGAAACATCAGGAACCACCCACTCAGTGACACCACATCATAACACAGGGCTTGGAGTCTTCAGTAGCACCACTGTGATAACCTCATGTCTTGCACATTAGAAAATCTTATATTACTGGCTGAGAGAAGTTTAATGTTCAGTGATCTCTTTATTATTATTGTTTTGGTTTGTGATTTCTGTTTTGATGCCAGGCTGCCACTAGAAGCTTCCTAAGGCGAGAAGAGCATAAATCCTACATATGCTCCATTTTCATAATTTTCTCGAAATGCACTCTGTAAGCTGTAGTGCTTTGGCCACTGAAAAAGTTATGTTTTCTCCATCTCTCAAGATATCAGTAATGCAAACTATGTTACTTCTGTTCATATTCACCAAGTAATAAACATGCTGTTGCACCCATTTACTTGTATATCTTGCATTACTGAAGCAACACTCCTGGATGGAATTTCCTGCAGTTTGCAGGAGGTTGTCAGAACACAGAGTGTTCTCTGACATTTGTCCTAACAGGAAAATTTATTGTTATTACCAGGCAGGGGACTCTGTTTGCTTTGGAATTTATGGTAATGGCTGTTTATTTTTCTTTCTCTGCCTCGCACCTTCCTTACCTATCATTGCCATTTATTCTGTTTGCTTTGCACTGTATCTTTTTGTCAATGCTGTCAGTGTTAGTGTCACCTACAGTGGATCCAAGCCATTTATGTGTGCCATCATCATGTTTGTTGTGTTGTGCGGCAGCTATGCCCCTCTCTCATTCCCAGTCAAGTCCTAGTCTTCCGTCCCCAGGCCAGTCTCCCACACGCTCCTATTCTCTTACTCCACCACCAACCCCTAACACTCTCACTACAGACCAGGGTTCGGCTAGTGGCACCATGGTGGCAGTGAGTGGGCGGCGCCACCGCCACAGTATCTCGGGCCAGATGAGTTACTTCAAGATGTTGGGATTTGGTCCTATGATGACAATGGGAGTTGGTAAGAAGATGGCTGGAGCTGGAGCAGGTGGCTCGACCAGCAGCCTGTTCAGTACGGCTGTCATCAGTGGATCTTCCAGTGCACCTAACCTGCGGGACATGATTCCGAACTCTGCTTCTGTGTCAGGTAAGCAGTTGCAGGTAATGAACCTAGAATATTCAGAATTGTGAAGCACTAATTTTATATAGCACTACTAATGTATATCAGGAGTGTCAGGATTAAATTAAATAAAGAGAAGGTCACCAGTATTCAAAATGTTGACACTAAAAAATAGTCATTATGCTATTGTCATATACTGCTGCTATTATTAAAAATAATTAGTTTAATAAATTTTTTAGACGTATGTTACAGGTTTGTATAAAGAAACATTTGTAAACACACATGCTGTGTGTAGCCAAATATCTATTCATTCGGTAGTCTGCCTTATGACAGGTCCATAGCCTCTTCCAAAGCAAGTTCTCCACAGAGTGTAATCTAGTGCTTTTTCTTTCAATGTCCTGTATCCTCTCTTGTCCCTAAAGTCTTCCAGTAGCTGCTTACATTTTCCTCTGCCAAGAATATGATTACGTCGTATGACAGGTGAGTAACACAAGATGAAATCCATCTCTTTTGATGTACCACTGTCCTCTGTAATTGATGCAAAAGGATCAGAATCAGTACATAAAAAACAACAGGCAATGAAAGGCTGAAAATAATTGTAATACTGATGCCATTTGTTATTTTGAAGAAAAAAATATTTTGAAAGAAAGTGAAATTTGAATTGTAATGAGGAAGGGTGGATGACAGAATAATTCATAGTTGAATGGCTGAGAGAAGTCTGGGACAGAAGGCCTGGTTCTGTTTTGAAGAAATGAGGAATGCTGGTTTTAGATGCATTCAGAAGTCACTTAAAGACCTCTCACTAACAGGTTCTTGATGTGGTAGTCAACAAAACATTCAGAGATAGACTATGTCACCTGTATGACGAGTGGCTGCTACAGGGAGCTGCCCATGAACACCAGCAGGAAACATAAGAAAACCATCTGAAACATTGCTTGGGCAGTGGATTAAGACTGCTTGGAATGACATTTCACTAGAATCCATTGTTGGGGTGCAGAAAGTAGTGTGTGCAAACAGTATGAATGGAACAGAAGATGATGTACTGTGGGAGGAAGATCGTGAAGAAAACTTGTCTTCTATTGATGAAAGTGTTTGCAGTGACTAGTTACTAAAGGGAATGTTTTTAGAATTTTACTACAAATAATACTGTAGTATTTTAACTCTGATAACACAGGTCAACAAAGATTTTGTCCCATAAGGAAAAATGTCTGTTTCTGATGTATTTTTGGACGCTGAATTCAAATATGTTTCCAGAATTTCTCTGTCACCCACACCTTTCGCTCCAAGTTAAAGGGCTTGAATTTTCTACACCAGTACACTAAGGTGTGTTTTTACCATGGGCACCATGAAGAATTCAAGGAATTCTTTTCCCAGGAAGATGGTGTCATGTTTTGCAATGATATTTGTTCCATTATGGAAGTTCTTGGCCATGAATATAACCCAGATCAGTAGTGCTTGTTCATTGATTCGTCAAAAGTGAGCTTGAAGGAGGTTCTACTCCATAATGGAAATAGGTTCCCCTCTGTTCCTTTGGCTTATGCAGCCAACATGAAGGAAAATTATGAAAGAATGATGCTACCATCGGGAAAGATTAAGTATGACGAATTTAATTGGAAGTTATGTGGTGATATCAAGGTTGTGGCACTGTTACTTGGAATGCAACTCGGTTACACAAAATACTGCTGTTTCCTGTGTGAGTGGGACAGCTGGGACAAGAAGAATCACTGTGTAAATAAACTGTGGCCTAAACAAACATCACTCACGCCAGGGGAGAAAATTGTCATCAATCCTCCTCTTGTTCTTCCAGAGAAAATTTATCTGCACCCTTTGCACATAAAGCTGGGCCTCATGAAAAACTCTGTGAAAGGTTTCAGCAAGACATTATGACTATTGGAAGGTGGTACCAAGGCAAGTGGACCTCAAGTATGTTGGCAGACTATTGCTGGACATTGAAGATGGATGTACCTGATGCCAATTACCAGTGAAAGTCATACGCCTCTACCAAAGTTTCTGCCTGTTTCATGAACACGTAAAGTACTATTTTGCACATTTAAATTCCTCTGTATCTTTGAAACCCTGCCTGGTAGAAAAATTCTATATACATATCTGAATTCAGCATAAAAAGTACTGCTAAGTTCATCTATTGAAGTTTGTGGGACAAAAAAAAAGTCAAATTTTGTTGACCAGTGTAATTATTTAGTTCTGTATTATTAAACTTGTAAACACCAAGTAACATAAAACTTGAATGCCAATAAAGGTATTTGCATTAAACTTGAAGATTGTGAAGGAGGATCATCTTATATTTGGATAAATATGTTGTGTACAGATATTTGTATATCACATCATGCTGTGTGCGTGTCAAGGAGGATCATCTTATGCTTGGATAAATATGTTATTTACAGATATTTGTATATCACATCATGCTGTGTGCAGTATTTCTTTGTCACATCACAGTACCTACATATACTTGTCTCATATCATGGTTCATAAAGATATTTCTGTCTCGTGGTATATACAGGCATTTCTATGTTACACTGTGGTGTATACTGACTGATATTTCTGTATACAGTCACAATACATACAGATACTTCTGTCTCATCATGTAATGTACAGACATTTCTATGTTACATTGTGGTATGCACTGTTATTTCTTTGTCACATCACAGTAAGTGCAGATATTTCTGTCACATCATGGTATGCGCGGATATTTCTGTGTCACAAGTTTTCTCAAAAGCCTGCCTTTGAAATGAGACATTGTTTTTATTCCAGCAATTGAAGGATGTGGAGGGGTGCCTCCTATCAGACCCCTGGAGACCCTGCACAATGCACTTTCTTTGCGGCAGCTTGATTCATTCCTGGACGTTATGACATCTGCCCCACTGTTCCGAACGCCAGCATCATCACCTCCCAAGAACCCATCAACACCTGTCCCATCAACTGCATCTGTGCCATACCCTCTGCTCCACCTGCAGTCACCCAGCAGCAGTAAGTATTTTTTGAATCTCTGTGGAGTCATCAGCCCATTTTAACCTTCTGCCACTAACACGAGCAAACTGCTGTCCTTAGATTCCAGTGTGCCAATTTTCCAAATGAGCTGGAAGATGAGAGAGCCCCCACTAATTGCATATCCATGATATGCACATAGAATGTGAATGTGCCTGGTGCAGATGTTTCCACACTCACCAGTGGTACACTTTCAAAAAGATACAATATTGATTGATTTCTTTACAATATTTCATATCAGAAGTTGCCTTGAGAATTAATATGAAGACTTCATGGTGCCAGTAGTACCATTCCGCTTGATGGAGGTGTTAATCAGAAGATAATCTGGTGGAAATTCTGTGGTGCTGCTGGTGCCACATTGTGCATGATGCCACGTGAATAACATTTTTGTGCTTACAACATTGCATTTTAGTCAGTCTGTGTATATGAGGTAGAATATATGATGTAGGTTACTTCCACAGTGTATTAATTTCATTGTATATTTTTTTGTAATGGTGTGTCACTGATACAATTTGCTTCATAAATTTAATGTAAATGAGAGAAGTAACTACTTCAGGTACCTCTGAATTTGGGTTTGCTGTTGGATGTTTGTGTTACTATGGGCAAATATTATTTCTTTAACTTTCTGGACATTATCGTGAGCTGAACGACATTACTTCCAGAATGCAAGCTACATGGAATAAAAGCCTTAATTTTAATTTTATTTTTAAAGTTACTTAACTCAACAATTAACAGATGTGTGTTTATAGACACACACACACGCACATACATACATACACAAACTTGTTGCCATTGCAAGGTTATCATTATCACCACCTGCATGTGCTTCAGACTGACACATTTGTATAGAACAGGAAGGTACTTGATCTTGTTGAGATAGGTTAGTCCTTGTCTTAATGGATGGAGAATGTAGTCCTTTCCTGCATATTACCTGTACTTACTTCCATCTATGGCACCCCACTGAATTTTCATTGGACAATTTCTGCTGGTATTTTTTATTATTGTATTTCCACTTTCTGAAGGAAGATCATTTACTTACCTGGTTCATTCCCACACTTTTCCTTTGTGCACTCCTTTGATTGAATAAGATTGCCATGCAAAATGTTAGATAAGTTAGTGCCATTTATTCAGAAATTTCTGTACCTCTGTGTTGCTATAATGAACAGTCTGACTAGCAAATGAATAGGACACTTATTGTTGCTTGTATGCTATATACAGTGAAGTAACAGAACATTGTGCGTTTTGATTAAAGTTGTGACCTGCATAATGACTGCTTTTATTGTGTTGTGATTAACATTGTCATATTCAGGAGGTTCCCTTTTTAAAAACCCACTGGGAGTAACTAGGTTTTCAATGGTTTTTCCATAAAGCGTTCATTTTGTGCCATAATATTATTTTAAAGAAGGCATAAGTGTTTGACTGATGTCTTATATAAGTTATGGCATCCAGAATTGTTCTCTAGTGCCTCATATAAAGAAATAGAGTTTTTCTGTTTCTGTGAAGAATCCAGGAACTGGATATGACAGGAGGTATTTTGCAGGTCTAGTGTGGAGTGGGCCTCCATCTTTCATGTCCAGCAGTGGGCCATCTTCTCCAAATGGCATGTCAGATATCTTCTCATCACGTGGAGGTGGAGGAACCACAGGAACTTCAGAGAGTAGTGAGATGTCACTGTCAGCCAGTCTCATCAGTAATGATGGGTATGTAAAGTATGTGGCCACCCTAAGTTACAAGTTTATATTTATGTTGCAGATTTGCATATAAACATGTCATAGATAGTCACAGGTAATAGTATATTTAAACCCTTGGCTCTCAAAGACAGCTTTAATTGATGTGTAGTGTGATACTTAGAAGAGTAAATGTCACATAAAGTCACTGGTTAAGAACATGCAAGCAATGGATGACCATTTAAAACCCCAATATTTTGCACAGTACACTGGGCACGTAATTCTGATGTGTAAGGGTTTATCTACATATTTACATTGTTTGTGGCTGAAAATGAAAACATGGACGATTTCTTAACCCTTCTGCAGAATATAAATCGGAACTCTGCAGAAGGTAGGTATCCTTATTTGCGTGATGTGTCTTTAGTGCATACATTCATTTCTTTATGAATTCCTTAATTTCATTTATTACATTAAGATCTGTTGGTTATGCTTTGCACCACTAGATATGTGCTATATTTTTTTGTGCATCTGCTGGATAGTTTTGAGAGGATGTGGGGTGGGAGTAAGTCAGGCAGGAGCAATCTTATCAGTACATATGTTACGGCAGAATGCCATAAACTTCAGTTCTGCTACTCTCTTGAGCAACTTAGGTAATGTACTATGTGTGATTCTTCTACTAAAAGTATTTTATCTATATGTGAAGGTGTCTTTAATAAAAAAAATTATTTCAATGGCAGATATACTGTACAAATTTTATTTTCCCCCAGCAACACCAGATAAGCAGCTATTATTTTAGCAAAACTTAAAACTTGAGACTGAGGGTACAGTTGTGTTGCTTGAGTATTAAAACAGGAAAAATGTAATGTGTAAACAATAAAGACCAGAGGAAGGTATTCAGTATATGTATGTGCATGTGTGTTTGTGTTTGTGTGTGGGAAGATACTGGATCTGATGCATGTGACAGGCATAAATTATTTCACTTTTCTCAGTGTTCAGTAGAAGAGAGTTGACGTATGTATTTTTTTAAATGCATATTCTTGTCCTGGAACAATTCTGGCCTTCACATTGATAATTGTGGAGTGGTAAGTAAAGCAATGTGGGGGGTAGTTTCCCTATCCCGTGTACTGTCATTTTTGCCATTATTGGTTCCGTTCTTGGGTATATTCCAGTTTTATAGGAAGTCTTTGTGACACAAAGATACATATAAAAGCTGAGAAAATAATTCTGATTTGTAACTCATATTGGCCTTGTGGTGTGCTGTTAGTGAAGTACCAGTTTTACAGGTATGGTGAGCTGACAGCCACCCTGGCCAGCATCTTCCCAACAGTTCTTGACCAGGACCTAAGCAATGTGGGTATCCTCCTAGAAGGCAGCACTGACTTCTACCCACAGCCTCAGGAGGATGAAACAAAACAATTTCTTGTGCCTGAGAATGAAGCTCTTCTTCAGTTCTCAGCCACTGGTGGTGACAGTGGTGACATTACTCCTGTATCTGTGTCAGCTAGCTCTGAGTTTGACTTCACGTCTGCAGCTGAAGGTGCACCCCACTATATTGAACCCTCTGCAAGCACTGATGTGGATATTAGAGTCATGGATATGAAAGGGAATGAGCAGAATGAAGCCATGCAGGAGGAGACTGGCGGTTCAGGTGGGTCGTCCCTCCTGGTCAGAAGTGTGGAGAGTCTTGGCAAGAAGGAGGCCACAAAGCTGGTGGGACAGTGGGTTTTGGAGAGCTCTGCCACACTCGCTGCAGACATGCTGGTGACAGTTGATCCTGCAGAGGAGGAAGAGAGGACTATCACCTCCTCCATGACTGCAACCTCTCCTGCTCGCAAAACCATCTTTCAGGTACTGACATTCCTACCATGACTTTTTTCAATATGTTGGCATACAATAGACAATTGTGGGAAGAACATATGGACCCTGTTTTCATCTCTGTAGAAGTCTGAAGGTATTTATAAATTAGAATATATTTTATTGCCTGGCAGTAAAATATGCAACTTCAAATTGAATTTGAATTTTATAGTTTTTGCTGAAGACTTATCGAGCATAGGCATGTATGCTAGGTGTGTCAGACAGGGAGTTCCAAGTCATTTTTCTGTTGCATAGGTTTCTAGAGTTTTATTATTGTGAAGAACTATTACTTCAACACTGATTCTGCTTGCACAAAATTTTCACCTAAGAATAGAATAATTTAGTACCAAAGTTTGTCCCATGTGATTAACATACATGTTACTTGTTTAATATGTTTCCAACTTGAAAGGATTTCATACCATTTTAATATGTTTATCACAATGAAGCCTTAAACCCATTCCTCAAGTACCATTTCGTTCATAGTTGAAGAATAAATGACCAACTTGATGTCACTTGCTATTTTATTTCGCTTCTTACGTGCTCAACATGTTTCGGACATTACTATATCCATCATCAGGAGCTTGCAATTATGCTGTTGAATTACCACATCGGTCGTTTTGTTCTCAGTTCATTGTGTGTTGGAGATTTGGTGCGGCTGGGTTTGAGTAGTGTCCGTGTTGCAGGCTGAAGTCTGCAACACGGACACTACTCAAACCCAGCCGTACCAAATCTCCAACACACAATGAACCGAGAACAAAACGACCGATGTGGTAATTCAACAGCACAGTCGCAAGCTCCTGATGATAGATATATTAATGTCTGAAACATGTTGAGCACATAAGAAGCGAAATAAAATAGTAAGTGACATCAAGTTGGTCTTTTATTCATCAACTTGTACAATGATGCATGGTCCAGTAAACATAAGATTCACCATTTTGTTCAGTTCATTTCAAACGTACAGTAAAGAAATGATGCTCTCATTTCCCAAAGGTTAATCTCCAAGTCATTCCCTCACATGACATGACACACATGGATTACTGTGATGGCTGTTGTATGTTGCATTGATCATTGAGTGGACTGTGTTCGTGAAGGTTGTCAGTGTGTGTGACCAGTTATTGTTACAAGGCTTGTAATGGATTGTTGTTATTGTATGCGTGTGTCCACTGTTATTACCTTAATATTAAGATTTAAAATGTGGGTTGATGGTGAAATTTAATCTTCAATGCAGAATTTACATGAAATCATATTCTAGTAAAGTGAGTATCAATTTTAATACACGGTTACAAAATAATGTTTTCGAACGTTTTCTTGGTGAATAAGCCAAATATGTTGAGTTTCTTTCTAAAAATGTTGTAAGAGGGTTTCATTGTACTTCAGAGATTTGCATCACTGCCATGTTTGTAATTGTTGACATACATTAGTTCATATGTAGAACATTAGGATAGCTATGTCAAGGAAGATGAGATGGGTGGAGCATGTGGCACACATTGAATAGAAGAGAAATATGTACAGAGTTTTGGTGGGAAAACCCTGAAAGAAATAGACCACTTGGAAGACATATGTAGAGATAGGAGAATAATATTAAAATGTGTCTTGAAGAAAAAGGAGGGTAGAGTGTGGACTTTATTCACCTGCTCAAGGTATGGGGCAGTTGTTGGGGCCTTGTAGACACAGTAATGAACTTTTGGGTTCAGTAAAATCTAGAAAACATTTTGACTAATTGAGCTACTGTTACATTCTAAAATGAGATTCTGCACATGGAATTATTTATTTTATATGTAATGTATAGATATATTTATGATACATCTCCATATGAGATTTAACATGGTTATTAACATACCATAAATTCAAGGCCACTGATTTTAGTGTCAGTCCTACCTTACAAGTTTGCACATTTGCCATTTTGACATTACTGATTGTATGTAATTAAAAAGTACGGCTTTGCGATAGTCCCCCAGTGGCATCACATTTGATCAGGTTGTTTAAAAATTGAAGTGGGGGGACACTTGCAGACAGCATAGTGATCTCATAAGCTTACATTTTTTTTTAAGACTGAAATTTGGATGTACGTGGTGTAGTAGAAAAGTAATGAGACTGCCAACGCTATGCAGGAACCGACAATGCTGCTGCCTCCCCCTTCACTTGGCAGTTAGGTTAACCCCTGCTGTAGACTCAGTACAAGTTTGAACTTGCTACAGTTGCTATGCAATTGTTGAGAGTGTCTGAAGTGAAGTTGTGTTTGTGAGGTGCGTTACAAAAATGGACTGGCAAAAGTTTGAGCAACGCTGTGCCATCAAATTTTGTGTAAAGCTTGGCGAATCTGCTACTGTGACTTATGAAAAGCTACAAAGGGCTTATGTAGAACATTCCCTATCCAGGGCACAAGGGTTCAGATGGCACAAGTCCTTTTTAGAAGGCCGAGAACAAGTGGAAAAGAACCTTGTGGGGGAAGACCTTCAACCTAAAAAACGGATGACAGTGTGGAAAGAGAGGTCTCTTGTGAGGTCAGATCGTCGATTGACGTTGAGAATGATCAGTAGTGAGTTAAATTTGAACCGGTTTACTGTCCATCAAATTTTAACACAGGATTTGGACATGAGAAAAGTGTGCACCAAGATGGTTCCAAAGAACCTCATGACTGAGCAGAAGGCCAATTGGAGGGATGTGTGTCTTGATCTTCTGGACCGCCTTGAGAGGGAGCCAGAATTCTTCACTTGCGTTATCACAGGTGATGAATCATGGATCTTAGAGTATGACCCCGAGACAAAACGCCAAAGTCGGGAGTGGCACGCTGCAAACTCTCCCCGTCCCAAGAAAGCAAGAATGAGCAAATCCAAAATCAAATCGATGCTCATTTATTTTTTTGACAGTCAGGGGATCGTCCACAAGGAATTTGTGCCACCAGGACAAACTGTCAATCAAACTTTTTATCGGGAAGTCCTTGAAAGACTCAGGAAAAGGGTGGCACATGTGCAACCAGGCATTGCACGCACATGGATGCTGCACCACGACAATGCCCCATGTCACACTGCAGTCTCCATCAATGAATTTTTGGCAGAAAAAAGCATTTCTGTGGTTCCTCAGCCCCCCTATTTGCCAGATCTCAGTCCCTGTGACTTCTTTTTATTCCCCCAGCTCAAAAACCACTTGAAAGGGCGCCATTTTGGTACTTTGGATAATATCCAGAAGAGTGTAACTGACAAGCTGAAAGGTATCCCAGCAGAAGCCTTCCAGCACTGCTATGAACAATGGAAACAATGCCTCCGTCGCTGTATAGCTGCCCAAAGGAACTATTTCAAAGTAGATAACCTTGATTTGTAAAAAGAATAAAATCCATGGTTAAAAGAAAATCAGTCTCATTACTTTTCTGCCACACCACGTATATAGTTTTATAACATTTATGTGTTTTGACATTTTCCAATGACACACAGCCAAAGTTCAAGCTTTGTATGGGTACATAATTATGAGAGGCTGAGTGTTTACGTAGTCATATCAGAACCCCAGTGATGCAGACGGAGTTCATGTGTGGAACACTGATTTACTTTAACCACCTGACATGTTGGTCAGCCTAAAAGAATTTTGTTGAAATACTTAAAATTTCTTTAAAATTTTTGAATTCTTAAGTCACATATGTGGCTGCAACATTAGTCCAGGGGTGTCACAACCTAATGTTGCTGGTTATGTTATGTATACTTTATGAATATATGAGTCAGTTTTTCTCTGTAGGTGTGTCATTTTCATGGCAATGGTTGTGAAGATTGCTGTCATCTTGAATTTGATGCAGCATAGTATGGTAGACACATGTTGACATTTCAGAGGAATCTTTTGCCTCCATTCTCAGGGAACTAGCCTAAAAATGGAGGCTGGATTTCTCTGAAATTTAGTGCACATGTTCCAGACTGCACAGAGTCACATCCCAGAAAACAGTAATGATCAGTTTCTCTGTTGGAGAGCGTCCTTGTCTGTCTTGGAAAGAAAGTATGCCATTTGGTCAATATTTTTTAAATTGTCATCCATATCCTCTCATCATGCTACAGAATCCAGTATTTATCTTCTCTGAGGGTTTCTTTTTACATTGAACATGAAGGAACAAACTGCTCCCCCAAACCCCTGTCCCTTCACATTTCATTGTCACTTGCTGTGTACCCTTACAGTTTGTCTCATTTTTCTTGATTAGATAGCTTTTATATTGTTTATTGAAGAGATGAAGTTATGAAGGTCCTCATTATGTATTTTTATGATTTTTCCTGTTACTTCTTTCTGCTTAGCTACATGTACGCACCTCAGCACCAGTACATTCTGTGATAAAGAGTAAATAACCATTTATGATCCCCCCCCATCCCTCAAGTGACTGAAAATGTAACATATTAAAAAATGTAATAATTTTGATAGTTCAACAAATCACATAATAGTTCACATGAGGTAAATCACATCAAATCCCATTATTAGGTATTGTAATGTTGGACTGTTACTGAGTTTCAAAAAACTGTAGTAAGTAGAGTTTGAACTGCTTGTACATTTTCAGTACCAAATATACAGATGATCTTTAAGATAAAAAATAAATTAAAAATAAATGTCATGTTGTTATCAAAACAGTGTGTGCCATGGACATGTATGTTATTGCAGGTGTTTGGGAGTCCTGTGTCCAGGTGTCAGTCCAATACAACAGCACTGAGTAGCCCAACCACAAAGCAGTGTGCTGTAATGCCCATACGAGAAGACAGCCTAGAGATGGTAGAAGGGGGAAGCACACAGCATAGACCCATAAGTGTCAGCAAGGAGTACCGGCTGTCATCACCACTTGCCTTTGCTACAAGAGAAGGCAAGCTGGATTCATCAAAAAGTCAGGACCACCGAAGTCCCACATCAACATCCGTCAGCCCAGTGCTGTCCAGCCCTTCCACTTCCTCACCTTTGAGGAGTGCCACAGATGGACAAAAACTGCAAGAACCAAAACGTCCCGTGGTGTCCAGCTTCACAAAGGAGTACAAACTTTACACGTCTAGTATAACCAGTAGCAGATCCACACACTCAGATTCTGGTGGAAATACAGAAGGTTCCTACATGTCCATCAAAGACCTGGAGTCTGTGGGAAAGTTTCCGACCAGTTTCTCTTGCTTTGGAGAGAATACATCCACAGCACTTGCAGCAGGTCTGGCTGAGGAAGGCTTTGGCTCACTGAGCAGGCAGAGGTTTAGTAATGAAGATGATATGAATTCAGAGGAGCTGTTTGATGAAACAGCCCCAATCCTTACTGTTGCCAGTAGCCTCACAAATAGTTCCTCTATATCTAGGGGCTTCAACATTGTTAAAGATGAGGACAAGTAGCATAAAATTAGTTAAACTGTCCCAACTGTCCCGTTGTACAAACTTTCGAATGCATGAGTATCCTAATTTATACCCATTATTTATAGCTCCACTGTACATATTCTGTCACTGAGGTCAGCTACCCAAGTGCATTTTATGACAAGAAAGTAAGCTTGTAAGGTACACAAGATGCCAAAGAGACTGATAACATATTGTTCGAAGAGCAGGCAAAAGAATCATTACATTAATGGCATGAGAAAATGGAGAAGCCCAGTTATATTATAGTGCAAGTGTTGGCTTCTACATCCAGTATCTAAGTGGCAATAGTTAACCAGTCCTCTACACTTGTTTACCCAGATATTCACAGAGAGTATATCTTGCCATTAAATTGTTTCTTACATTCTGAAATTCACATCATGCTGTGTGTGTGGTGACATGATTGGGCCCAGAAGCTTGATTTAAATGGTAACTGCCCATTCTCATGAGTATACTATGAGGCATACACATACCAAGAAAACTTTGATTGCAAGAGTGAGCCTCATTTTATGAATGACTGCTAGTGTTGGCAGCTATAGCTTGTAGCCACGCAGTTCATCATGTTATGGTAATGTGTTTTTCTTTTATGCATAATGGAGTTTAGTGACTTTTTTTACATGTGCGCTGTGTCATGTGGCTGTGTTCTCCTTTAAGCTGTGGCATGATGTCAATCCCTTCCCTCTGAGCTATTTTGCAGTGCTATAAAGAATGCCCTGTTATGTAAGTCCCTGATATCTGTTTCTCTGCATATATGAAAGCCAAATTTTTTAGGAAAAATTAAAAAAAAATCCCTTTACTTTGCAGAATTACATCTGTGTACCATGAATGTTCCAACAGAAAATTATTTAATTTCAATTTGCCGTGTATATGGGGTCATACTATAGAGCAGCTATATGCAAAAGTTCCCTGCCCTCCCAGGGATCTCGCATGTGGTGCAAAAATTTTTTGACTTGAACAGGGCAATCTCTTGTGCATTTATCATCCCCCCCCCCCCCCCACTTTCCTGTGCAGATTTCTGAAGAGCCAATAAGATATATGACTGCAAGAGGTGATCATAAACTTATATTGCCACCTGAATGTCATTGATCGCCAGTTATCTCATGATTGTCACATCACCTGTAAACAGTAAATTTTTAACAAATAATTCATTGATTGTAATTTTTAAGTTAATACATTAACACTTTGTTTAGTGTTCAAGACCAAAAAATTGGGCTCTGAAATACACATTTTGAATAATCCACATATTTTCAGTGCACACATGTTAATGTGGTTGGTTTAACCCCAGAAGTTACGTTGGAAATTTTTTTGTTTAACTTCACTGAGTAACTTGAAGCTTCCCTTTTTTATGTACTCTTAAATGATTACTGCATAGTTTATTGCAATTGATATCAAAATGCAACTCAACAAACAATAATTCCTGTATATCATACTTTGATCTTGGTTCATTTTTTCTTAAGACTCAGTGGACGTTTGTATAATAATGATCTTACACAGTTTTTAACACTCATGGATTTGACATTTCTGTGATTGGCATCACTTGAACTTCATGACAGGGTCTAGCACCAATAGTGCCAATATAAATCTTTTTGATCTGGCAGTGCTGACAGCAACTGCATTTCCTCCCCTTTTCGTCTAACCTGCCTCTCACCACTGGCATCATGATCACAGCCAGTGCCTTCAGAACTTGTCTTCTGATGATTATTGGTTGTTGCATTCAGTTGATTGACACTGAAAAACCTATTGTCCACATGCACTTGCAATTCACGGCACTTGTCATTTTCTTTTATTTTCATTCATATTACCCCCTGCGTGGACTAGAAAATGAGTAATATACAAAAATGTTCCATCACTTTCAAACATATAAAAAAGTTGCTTCTTCATCCTAACTTTAAGGCAGTAAATGTCACACACAATATTCACTGTTTCTATAAACAAAGGTAGTGCCCATTACACAGTTACTGCTATATTAATGCACTTTTTAGAATAACTCACACATATTGGCAGTAGCTATTCCTCTACAGTCCATGACGGGAAACAGTAGACTCCAAACCCCAGCATGACATATGTAACTGAAATTCAATTAGGTATACATTTTCTACAATTGAATATTTGTTGCCTCTGTAAAGGTCACACTGGAGTGTGGAGTGTGTTGTTTCCTGCAATAGAAATGCCCACCAGGATCCATTGTTAGTTTTCACTTAGGTTCAGCTGCTTTCACAGTTCTTTTACAGGGTTACTCATTGTTTAAAACGAGACTAATTCTTGTGCACATTATCCAGAAAATAATGTTGCATATGATTCACGGTTTAGTAATCAAGCATTATCATCCAATTACATATTAATTATATTTTGAATTAACTACATCATGAAGTACACAAAACACTTTGTTCAGAGCCAGGAATGTCACATGTTTCAAATTATATGGTATTTTGAATCAGCCACTTTTGACTGAATGAGGTCTATTGGTAACTCATGTTCAGCATTTAGGATACAGGTATACATCACTGTCTGACATACTGATGTTTGAAAAGATATATAATGTGTTGCATGCACTTCATTAAGACTAACATTTGACGTAATGGACTAGCAGACCAGAGCAATGAAATAGTGACAGTTTTATTAACTAAAATTCCCTCTCAGTGTTTCTCTGTTAGTAGGTCCATAAATTCCATGGGTATGAAATTCATAATAAGAATTCTTAGGCATATTTTTCACTGTGTTCATTTTCTGTGCTGAAGTTTTCCAAGATGTTCCAAAGGCCAGGTACTGGACTCGGGGTTTTTTTTACTAGTAGAATGATAATATATTATTATGTATGTATTTGAAAAAAGTAGGAGAAATTTTCTTTTGCACTTTTGGTACCAATAAAATATGTAATATCTTAAAGAAAAAACAAATACTGAAAAAACCAGATGTTTCTGCAAATTTAAAAAAATTTGCCTGGATGGGAATTTTAGCATTGATAAAAGCAGATACTCTGCAGGGAAAAGAGGATGTGTAGCAGTTACTGTACACATATTTACATTCCTTCTTGTGGGCACCAATTCCTGCCTCACAATGGATTTGCTGTAAATGGCATTTTTCTGGTCCCAGTTAAACACAGATAATGACAACACTGTATATTTCCATACCACACATTAACTGCAGTGTGCTTGTGATGGTATGTGCTCCAGTCTTTGGCTACATGTAATTTGGAGGGATGTTATTTATGCTTATACAGATATTCATTGTTACAAAACTTGTATGCATGTTTCAGTGATGGGTACCAACAAAATTTTAACCATACTGTTCTGTTAAGTAAGGATGATTGCACCATATGTCCAGCATGGTAGCATACAATCATTTTTTAATTTCACTCATACACACACACACACACACACACTAGGTCATTAAATTTTCCATTGTAGACCTTTGTATATTTGCATGTTTAAAAAAATGAGTCACAAGGAAACTGTCTCTGATATGAAAAGTCAACATCTTAAAATTGGTGTAAGGTTGTGTATATGTGTGGTGAGGAGAGAGTAGAGAAGAGGTAGAGATGTTAATTGTCAGATTTTCTTTATCCTGCTTTAACAAATGAAATTGAATTTAGCCACTTATAAATTTGCAGGTGCCATGTAGTTTGGTATGGGTATATTGTGAAATTGTATTCAGAACGCACACGGTTTGAATGTCAGTGGGATTACCATCTTCCTGGCTGAGTTTTTGTTGTTATACTGTTTTTATCTGTATAAGTATCAGTATAATTACGTAAAATAGATCATGACCACATCCTTCTAAATTCTGAACCATTCACCCTCTTTCCAACTCATGTATTTGAAAGAGTAACCTCCCTAAGTACTACCTGTATGATTGTATAGAACTTGAAAGGCTGACCACAGCTGCGCACATTCCCACCAAATGCTTCTGTCCAGTGTCATTTTTATTCAGTCCAGATATTTAATTCTAATTTCCAGGCTTCTCATTGTTAAAATGTTTACAAACAGTAATCTTTGTCCTTGTGCATGTAACATAGCTCATATGCAAGCCTGTATTAAAAGTGAAAATATTTTTCCAGTGATTGTGTTTCGGCTCTTCCTTCTGTCATGTTTTACCATATAAATCAAATTTCATACAGACCTAATGGTTGGACCAGTATCAGTGTCACATGTAGAGTAAGTTCCCTGTAGTTACTAGAGTTATTGTCAGGGACTCTTGAACTGAACTGCAGCAGACAGTTGGTTCAAGTCCCTTGACCAAAGGAACATATTGAATGACACCACATTGTAGTCTGGTGGTGGATGGGTGAAAGCCTCAAATCTTGCATATGAATAATGTAATTTTTGGCCTCATCTTACAGAAAAGTGCAGTGTGTTGTGTCACAGGCCTGTAATGAACATAGCTGATGTAATCCTGTGTACCTGAACTGTGGCGTGCAATCATTTGTGATATTATTGTGATAATGGTTGTCATCAATAACATTATTGAAAGAGAGGAAGTACCATATTTTTAGCGTGTAAGGCTGTGCCACTACAGTGAATGAAAATGACAATGCAGCATTCAAACTTGCTTATTTATTTCATACTTCACCACTGACTGCAAATGTCACGTATTCCCAGTCCTTACCAAACGACCACCATCTCCATGAGTTTTCACATTAAAAGACTGAGCTGGACAGTTGGACAAGATGCTTGAGATTGTGCCTGCCTCCCTTTCCAGTGTCTTGACTTTGTACGTTTGTAATGTAACATACTTTCGAATGTTTATATTGTGTAATAAACCAACAAATGCACATCAGTAAAATATATGTTACCATATATTACTATTTACCATCCAGTAAAATTATATTTTACGTTATCGTATATTCATATTTACTGACATGTTTCAGTCGGACAGATAAGGTGTGTATCTGCTACATGTAACTAAGAAACAATATAAATGCCACTGCACAAAATGTAATTAAAACCACCAAACATTACAGTTATTATCTTGAACGCTCCTTGTAGTCATAAAATGTAAAACTATGTTACCGTTAAAAACAGATAAAATTTGGTGTGTTTATGTTGTTTCTTAGTTGTATATAGCTGATACACGCCCTGTTAATTAAGTAAAGGTGTGTATCAGCTATATACAACTAAGAAACAACATAAACGCACCCAGTCTTATCTGTTTTTAATGATAACATAGTTTGACATTTTATGACTACAAGAAGCACTTAAGATATTAACTGTAATGTCGAGTGAATTAGACACTTTGTGCAGCTGTTTGTATACTGTTTGTGTTCTTGTATGACACCCTGATGATTGTTGCTGAAGCGACCGAAATATGTTGGTCAATAATAATAGATGATAAAACATATTTTATCAGTGTGCATTTGTTGGTTTGTTACATAAGTATAATAATATTCTTTAATCCATAGACATGGAACATACAAAACTTTCAAATGCTCTGAACACTATTTTTGTTTCTGCTATACCAATAACTTGTCAAAAGTAAAGATATGTGCTAAGGGCACTGGAATGAATACACACAGCACTTTAAGGCATCCTAAATTTATTCTCATTCTATTTGGTTATTAATAAAATAATGGTTTACTGATTGTACATGTTGCTGCTATTACAGGAGATCAGTGGCAGTAAAAACAAACATAGCAGGTTATAAAATGTTACCTTGAAAATATTCAGCCATGTGAAGAATGCGTTCACATTCTTATACAATACCTAGAAGCTTGGGTTGGCTTGGTCAACACTTCTTGCAAACTCCACTGCCATAGTGGACAGTCTGGAAATTACCATTCCAGAGGTAATGGTTTTGTTCATAAACAGAAGGGTATGTGACTCTCTCCTATGTGTATCAAATACGTGTACCCTGACCAAGATACTGAAAATTCCTTATTGTGAACAGTTACCATCTGAAACAGGTACATGAGTTAAATATTAATTAATTACAGCAAGCACAATGAAATGATCTTTCTGAGGAATTTTATGCCTCCTTTTGACACACACGTGCAATACACGTGATCAGTGTATGACTTTCCATGACACTACTACTGGTCCCCACAGCTCTCCACTCAAGGCAGTGCAACCAGCAAGAAGTGCAAGCTTGCCAACAGCATACAAAACATAACAACAACAAAAGCAGGCACACAGCTCAGGCTTATTATTATTATTATTATTATTATTATT
>Ga0123354_10000464_pt1 | contig 40204 bp, 13 predicted proteins | sample TergutLab28metaG_2_FD_97872 | JGI IMG/M metagenome (GOLD analysis project Ga0123354, IMG submission 97872) | Labiotermes labralis P4 segment gut microbial communities from Petit-Saut dam, French Guiana - Lab288 P4 | ecosystem: Host-associated > Arthropoda: Insects > Digestive system > Gut ... | reverse complement strand
TTTCAAATTCACCCCTTAACCTTCTTTTTTTGTTTTGTTTCGGAGGGGGTTGGGGTAAGGGGAGGGGGTTTTTTTTTGGGAAGAAAGTTAAGGGGTTGGGGGGGGGGGGGGGGGCTGCTTTGTTAAAATGGAGACGGCAGGCTCTCGAGAAATCCTATGAGCAACAACAGGCCTGAAAATGGAGTTAGTAGGTTCTTCCGAAACGTTTGTAACCAAATATCGACTGCCCAGTGTCACCTGACGGATGACAGCCGGTGTTGTCAGGACAGCAATTGTCTCATATCCTAAAAGTTAATTAATCACGGTCTCCCTTATTCAGTCGAGATAAATACCGAGACAGCTTAAATGCAAATAAGTCACGAACCATTCTTTTTACCGGGGTGCTGGTAAGTCCTTAGCCCGACCAGGAAAGAAACAAGCTCGGAAGCATGTCAGAGACGCGCGCGATTTCAACAACATCGAGACACAAGATGTCATCTAGTTTTTTTTTTCCAACAAAGCAAGGCGCCGAAGGAAATTCACGGCATTCTGACAGAAACATTAGCTTGTTTCCTTCCTGGTCGGGCTAAGGACTTATCAGCACCCCTGTATATCCTTTAGATTTCCTTCCTTAGTATCATCATATAAGTCGACGGTCTATCTTCGCAGTTAGTGACAGCGTCGTAAGTCAACCACAAAATCATCAGCACCTTTTTCTCAGTCATCCTCAAACTACATTCTGTCGTTGGATTTAGAGAACAATCTGCAATGCCCATAGAAGCAACGGGTAAAATCATTGGGGTTTGAAGCAGGTAAACTTTCGGTTTTCCGATAGCAGTTGTGTCGATAAAAGATTCTGAAATCGTTGTTGATTCAGTTACTGGACACTTAAATGTTGCTTCCTTTAATCAAAATTGCTCGTTTCCGTGCCTTAGACAACATTCAGGCACGCATGACTGTTTAAATACACTCCTTTAAAATCATCTCCCAGGGTGATTGGAAGCTTCCGGCGCGATGTATATGAGAACTGCGCTCTTCTGGGATATTATACAGCAAGTAGTGGCAATTCCTTACCGACATTAGGGACAACCTATCGGTCCTGAAACGTCGGCAAGGAATTACAACTACTCGCTTTGTATTATCCCAGAAAAGTGCAGTTCTGTTCATCTCCCTTTTCACAAATATTACATATATTACATTACATGGTGTACAAATATTACTTTAGTTTACATGCAAACCTATAGGTCCTGAAACGTCGGTAAGGAATTACAACTACTTGCTGCGTAATAGCCGAGAAGAACGCAGTTATAATAGTCTTCCTGTTCACAAATATTAGATATATTAGATTACATTACATTGTGTACAAATATTACTTTAGTTTACATGCAAAACTATAGGTCCTGAAACGTCGGTAAGGAATTACAACTGCTCGCTGCGTAATAGCCCAGAAGAGCGCAGTTCTAATGCTCTTCCTGCTCACAAATATTAGATACATTAAATTAGATTGTGTACAAAGTTTACATGCCAACAGTGACATCTACAGACAGACAGTTCATCTGACACAAATTTATAACGCATAGCCTGTTCGAAATAGATATCCAGATACTGTTTGGTGCTTCAAAACGACAGCAGTGGTTTACGAACAGATATGAGCGATCGATCTGTCTCGTGTAACTAATTGTCTATACATTTAGCTTATGGTTTCTTCGTTTATTAAGCGACGCTGTAAATTTTCCATTCTTCATAACATCGAATTATAGAATATTGTCCCTTGCCATGTATCCGTCGCCGGCCTTTCGGTGCGGATTCCCGGGTTAAAACCATGCAAATCCATATGGAATTTCTAGTAGATGGACTGGCACTGTGGCAGGTTTTTCTACAAATAGATTTTCGCCTGCCCCCCCCCCCACTCCCACACCCACACCCACCCCTTCGTGTTCATGTTCCGCTTATCTACCATCGACGCTGTATCGTCTAATTAAGTGAAGACATTACTAAATAACGAATCTAAGAACAGGACATCCTGTATACAGTGAACTTAGAAGTACTGGAAAGGAATCGTTCGCAGTATAATTCAAGGTGTCATTGCGGAATTGCCTTCAAGGAATGAAGATGCTGACGAATCATCTGGAAACTTATGTCCGGGCCGAGATTTGAGACCGAGAATTCCCAGATACAAAGCAGAATTGCACACAAATTAATAGCGCACTTCGATCATTCTGACTATCGTATAAATACTAAATCCAGTGGAATGAGCAGAGCAATCTGCAATAATTGAAGAATAAGAGACCAACTTGATGTCACTTGGTATTTTATTTCACTTCTTATGTGCTCAACATGTTTCGAATATTAATATATCCATCATCAGGAGCTTGCGACTGTGCTGTTGAATTACCACATCGGTCGTTTTGTTCTCGGTTCGTTGTGTGTTGGAGATGTGCTTCAGCCTGCAACACGGACACTGCTCAAACCCAGACGCACCAAATCTCCAACACACAACGAATCGAGAACAAAACGACCGATGTGGTAATTCAACAACACAGTCGCAAGCTCCTGGCGATGGATATTATTAATGTCCGAAATATGTTGAGCACATAAGAAATGAAATAAAATAGCAAGTGACATCAAGTTTTTTTTTTATTCTTCAAGTATTACAATGATGCACGGTCCAATAAACATGAGAATCTGCAATAAATTTACTGGTTATAAATAATCTAAATTCAAATGTTTATTTTTGTTTGTTTGTTCGTATTCATTAACTTTCATGCCTTCAGCCACATAAATATCACTTTAGAACTCTCAGTAATCTCTTCCCTCACTGCTTTTGACATCTACTTTGAAACCAAAACAAAAAATTTAAAACGAATTACATATTTCTATTAGCTAGCGTCACACGCAAAACTACAAATTGCTAACCACAGTAAGGATAAGGATTTTCAAGTTTTTGTCGACCCATAATTAATCAAATGTTAAATAGGAATGTAACCATTCCATAATAAGGACAGAGTTGATAATACCACAGCACACATCTGGCGTTAAAACAAGTTGTGAAATTTAAGTCGGTGGTATACAGCCACAAGAGAAGGCGACGCGAACAGTGACAAGTCCCTTTCATCTTTTCCCCGTACTGCGGTAAGTCTGTCATATTCACGAGCTGAGACAGACATCACCGTCTAGGCAACAACATGTAACACTTTCGATAGACAGTGCACTTTCCAGACACTTGAATCATTCATAAATCGCACGTCACTTCCTTTGAGGTTTTAGACTCACACAAAATACGTGCCTATCAGATATGCTTCAAATGCTATTAGTAGGTCACTGGTGGTCGAAAACTGAAATATATGAACTACATAAATGAAACTCGTGTTTGATTTGACTGTGTTTAAGTAAGTGTGTCGTACAGGAGTATGGATCTTTGACAGAAGTTCAGAAGCGGATCATAAGATGGTGGCAATAAACATCATGGAGAGGTATTTATCATTCAGTCGGTATAAGAGATTGGATGTCTGTTTGTAATGCTGTATATTCTGCGTATTGAATGAAACCCTAATTCTTAAGTTCATTCAGTTTTCATATTCTTATTCTATGGCATTGAATTAATGGAGGGTTTTACTGTGGAACCCGTAACTATAGACGATAATTGTCAAAATTTACCAAATATTTTCTAAGGAAATTTTACAATCGATTGAAAATTTCCAAGTTTATTGACCCCGAATTCGTTGGAATTTCTGTTATTCAGATGGAATAGCCTACAGATTGACTGGAAGAGCACCGAGAGGAAGGACAGGTCTCTCCATCACCACATTATAAGTGACTGTGCCAACTGAGCTACCCGAAGCTCTTTGTTTAGGATTAAAAGAGTCGTAACGTGAAGCTGATCACTCACGTTATACGTATATTGACGAGGTCTAAAATTCGTGGAGTCATGCTTGTTTTTTATGTGGATGTAAAAACTTGGTCTTTCAGATTAAGGGAAGAATATGGGCCAGGATGTTCAAGAATAGATTCCTGGAGAACATTTCTGAGCATGAGAGGGGGTAAGTAACAGGAGATGGGAGTACAATGAATATGAGAAGCGTCGTGATTTTTGTTCCTCACCAAGTATTTTTCAGAAGATCAAATCAAGGAGAATGAGATGGGTGGGTCGTATTCCATGTGTGAGAGAGAGGAGAAATGCATAGACGGTTTAGGTGAGAAAACCTGAAAGGAAGATATCACTTGGAAATTCTGAACGTAATTGTGAAAATAGTAAAATAGATCTTAAAGAAAGAAGATTGGAGGCAGTGAATTGGATTCATCTGGCTCAGGGTAGGGAAAAGGGGCGGGCTCTTGTGAACACGGTGACGAACCTTCTGGTTCCAAAAAATGCGGGGAATTTCTTGGTCAGCCAGTGAAGTCTAGCGTCTCAAGAAGGACCCTGCTCCCTGATGTTAGTTACACCTAGATCGCTGTTTTGTAATTTCAGCTGTTGGAGCTGTTCACTAAGAGGCTACACTTGGAGTGACTTGTTAATTCTTTTGAACTGAATTATTTCTACATCCACAATTACACTATTACCCGGTCAACTGATTACTCTTGACATTAACCCTTCAAAGACGAAAAGTGTGTTTTATGTAAGGACTCAGTGCTTACCGCACAGTAAACATTCTCTACCTCGCTTATACAAAATTAATCTGTTAATACTGTAAAGTTAAATGTCCATACAGAACACTTAAACACAATATGAGTACTATGTAATTTTTTTTTAATGTTAAACTAGGCGGTACGCACAGTAACCGCTAGGCTTTATAACATTAGAAGCTTCACTCCAAAACTTCTGTCTCACAACTAGTTGCGCCTTCTATAGATTCACAGATTTTCTGGCAAACACTGAGCCTATCAGAAATAGACAACTATGTTTATGACGTGACATTATGTAACTTACACCTCCATTATTAAATACAAGCTTGTCATGATGTTTAGGGCACCATTATTGCTTAGACCATGTCACATTTCGTGTGAAAGTTGATGCTAGTTTTTTAAAACAGGGCAGGACCAAATCCCTACTCAACCCTCCCAATGGACTTAAAACAACTTTATGTTATTTGTAAACGATAATTCGTTACGTTGTCCAAATCACCAAACATTTTCGTCCCAATATTCTTTATGAACTTTCACAATTAAGATTTATGTGATAATGTACAGTTATATTACATGCAACTATGAGTACGCATCCAAGAAGTAGCAGCTCTTTAGCATTACGTCCAGACTCATAAGAAATAACTTTTACAAGTTCTAATTGGATGTATATTTTTTACATTAGGCCATGCCATTCCCCTGTATTGCATATTATTTCTGTAATCTCTTTCATATCATAAATATGTCATGGCCAATTAGTCTCTCGGTAGCAAAGGAGTCGTACCGACGGCAGATATGAGGAACCTGTAGACTGTGATTAATGTGCACCATAGGTGCAAAAGTAATTACGAGTGTGCTTTATATCTGCTTGTCCAGGGGAGGGGATTAGTTTTATTTCATGTTCGGATTTAGCTGGTTTGACTTGACATCACGTACAGCAGCTTCGGCGAGAAAAATTCTGTAGACCAAAAAACAAGATGTTGAACATTTATTGCTAGTAATTATTCCCTCCAACCGAACACACTTTAAGGATATATCAAAAGACATAAAAACTTGTGTTGTGTATGATTTATTAACCTTTCTCTCTCACAGTCAACGTGAGGTTTAAACTGATTATTTAGAGGAATACACTGGACTTCCTCACACCCAAATATTAAGCGAAAATAATAAATACACGTACTTGACGTACACCTACCAAGAGTCAGTACTTACCATTCAATTAACCCTTTAAACGCCGAGTTAAATCCCATCTGCTATCTGTTGACGTTATTAGAAGCTCGCCATATTCCCACGTTAGCAGGATAAAGTTTAAGTTGCCGATTTTTTTTTGTGTTGTGTTTACACGTCATGTGTTTCGCGTAACACTACATTTCTGTTGCTAAGGAAAGACTAAGTAAAGATTATCCCTTTAAATAAGAAATACCCTTAATTACATTTAACGATGCGGTTCGTACCGGGCAGTAAACACATTCCGTCACTGTTATAAAACCCGCGAGATTAATGTTTTGTCAAAAAAATATTTTTTTTTCTTCTGAACACCCTAAAGAGCATGCATATGTGCTCTCTGGGCAGAATGTAAAATTATTTAATGTTAAATCCTAGTGATATATAATGTAACCAATAAGTATTAAAGACTTAAGAACAATACGATTTGCGTCCCTAACTTACTTGGTAGTATAATTTGTACTGTGGTTTGCAAATAATTCCTCTTTTCAGCATGGCGTTTCAGGAACCCGCGTAAGGAAATGGATACACTTTAAACGTGGGATCTTTCAAAACCACCGGGTTAGGCCATTAGGTTTGTAACTCTGGGAAAGGACAAGGCTACTGATGGTCGAGATTTATACATTCCGTGTCGCATTAACGGCCTGGACACATGTCTTGTCATTTGCACAGTTGAGGTGAGCGTGTTAAAGCCATGCTGCGTTGCTGCTGGTGGACGGAGCAAGTCACGAATGTTAAGTATCGCTGTATAACTACAAGTCTAATGTTAATGACGTTAAATTAATGCGCTGGTTTTATTTCCTAATGTAGCCTACAGATCTAATATTTTATATTTGTCTTTTACCTCAGCATTCCGACTTCACAGCAGAGGGATCTACAACGTTCAACCTGCTGGCTAGTTTCACCACACAAGCATCTTTACCTGATTCTCTCGAGCGCCCAATATGTCACAGACCTACACGAAGTAGCCCGTGTGGAATCTTGTCTTATCAATATTGATATCTACTTCAGAAAAAAATAGTTTAAAAAATAACCTGCTACAACATGTTTGTAGGCCGAATTTTAGAGCAACAAAGGTCAGTGCGGAACTTTTAAATAAGAATGCGTTATCCCACAGTATGAATCTCTTGTATTCGAATTTTGTTGTTCTCGCAGTGACGAAGCTGATGACTCTGTTCGTCTGGTATAACATGTTGCATCAGTAGTAAACAGATCCTGGTCTTTCGGGGCAACGCGGTGCCCTCTGCCAGGACATTCGACACTTGAAGATAAATACAGGGGTGCTCATAAGTCCTTAGCCCGACCAAGAAGGAAACAAGCTAATGTTTCTGTCAGAATGGCGTGAATTTCCTTCAGCGCCTTGCCTTGCAGGAAAAGAAACTTTATGGCAGCCCGCTTCTCGAATTTGTTGAAATGCTAACATGCTTCCGAGATTTTTTCCTTCCTGGTCGGGCTAAGGACTTATCAGCACCCCGGTACACAACTTTGCTCGATACGTTGGTGTCCAATTACTCACCGAAGCAAAGTTCTACAACGCAACATTTACGTTTCAAGTTCTCATTCTATTTAACGGCCATTACATGTAATTCCTTGTCACGGTCATCATGTTATTAGTTCAGACTAGAGACGCAAAGTGACAAAAGTTACATATTCTTAGGGCAAATAGTGGCTCAAAAATTACCGATTTACGGATCACGTGGAAGACGTCCTAATTTCCTGGCTAATTAAAAATATCATATCGCAAAAATACAGTACATTAAAAAAACTGAATAGTTTTACCCCATAAGCAAGTCACAGCAATAAAGAACGTTTTACGTGGCCTTCGCTGTTTCTCTCGAGTCTTAGTCCATTCATAAATAACAACTTGAACTGCTTTGCCATCCTCAATGCGGGTACGAATTCTGAAGACTGTTAGGATCTCCAGATATGAAGTTCTGTGCTTTTCATCCATTGCCGATGCAATGAAATGTGTTGAAATGAATTCGTTATTCCATGAGATTTGAACAATAAGAACAATGTCCAATTTTGTGGTTGATTTATTCAAATGGAGGCCTACTAAACGAAATTAGTAGCAAACAACGAATTAGAAAGGCGCTGTATCTTCCTATGATCAACAAAGCATTACAGTGCCACAAAATTACTGGCATCTATAATGGCCAACCCTAACACAAAATAAATTGATTTTACCTTGTCGTTTACAGTACTACCAGCTCTGTTTCAGACCAAACAAGACAGAAATTCTTTCCATACTTGCTCTTGCTTGGGTTTGATTAATCCGCGAGTTTGGTTTCATGCAGTCTTGTAACAACTTAGGAGCGGTCTTACTGACATTTGTTAAGAAGTAAAGGAAACTGTATTCCAGCTTCGGTGGTCATTACTCTTAAGGATGATTTAAAATTGGAAAAGGTAATACCTCTGGAACCTGAGGAAATTAATTTATTTTTATGAATAGATGACACTTCAGAACCGAATTTGCTACCTTTTTGCACAGCAGAATATATAGTAGCTCCAAAAAAATTCCCTAAATTCTCTGGGATAATTTACAGGAATTCGCTGTTATAGTTTACAGTAAACATAGGACGACCGAGGAAGAGATGGAGGGACCAACTTCATCTTGAGGATCAAGGAACAGGAAACACACCTAACCCTTCAGGAACATGATGATGATGATGATGATGAGTTTACAGTAATTGCTGTATAAGGGGTACTTCCGTCAAAGTGCGAATAAAGAAATGTACTTTGATATTGTTCGTCACCTTTTGGATGCGATTAGTAGGAAACGCCTCGAAAAATGGAGATACGACAGTTGGTTTCTCCTTCACCACATTGCTTCGGCACACCGGTCAGTTAGGGCCAAGGATTTCTTAGTAAAGCACTCGTACAACACGACCACACCGGAGTATCCCCCATACTATCCTGACTTGCCTCCAGCTTATTTTTACCTATTCTCTGGACTGAAATTGGCGTTGAAGGGACAACAATTTGTGATGCTAGTGACGTCATTAAGAATGCAACAGAAAAACTGAAAAGACTCACAAAATGGCTTCCAGGAATGTTTTCAACACCTTTACAGTCGCTGGCAGAAGTGTATAGTTGCACAAGGGGACTATTTTGAAGGAACCCTAGCTTAAATAATTGTACTATTTGTATTTCTCAGAAATAAATTGATTCCAAGAAAATTTGGAAGCTACCAGTTATAGAATTTTAGTCCAGGAATCTGAAATAAATAGATCATTTGAAAGACCTACTAAGCGTATTTGGGAAGATAATATTAAAGGTGTTTTTAAAGGGAAAAAAATGAGAAGACATTAAGTGTGTATGTTCTTCTCAGAACAAACTCGAATACCAGACCACTGTGATAAAGATGAGGGAATTATCACTACTTGCTGCGTAATAGCCCAGAAGGGCGCAGTTCTCAAAGACAAGGAACTTTAATTTTCATACATGGCAGAGAATCCCCTGCTTAGCTTGGAGACTATCAGCTCTTGAAGGACTATTTACTCCAGGTATCCATTATCATTTGACATTTCATTTATTAAAGATGAGACCAACAATCTCTCTCGAAACGTCGAACACCAGTCGCCCAATGACGCGGTGCTACATCCGAGAAAAACGGGAAAATTAATCGCACCACTGCGAAAGCCTAAGACCTCCCATCATATTTAATAATTGCCCAACAAGATGCGACTTATTCAGTTTATTACATTTCTGTAGGCAGCTCTTTTGTCGGACAATTATTAAATTCGATTCACTGTGCACGGACCTCTCATCATGTTCTTAGTTTGTCAGTTATATTAATAGAGAATCAAACCATAAGCTGAAAGACGAAAACTGCTGGGCAAAGCACCGGAACTTAACGCGTTCAAATTTCCCCTTGACGGCTGGATCATTCATGTTGACCCTGGGTGTCATCAGCACAACTGTTCTATATAGCTACATTCTGACTCCTTCGTACTGTGCTGAAGTCGGTGTAGTAAAGAGCAGAACACAACAGCCGATGGAAACGAATTGTTTATTCACCATACACTCCCTTCCCTCGGGGCTCTAAAACTACACCATTGTTTCACACCCCATCACTTTCAGCAGAGCCGAGCTGTGCCCATCATGACTGGAAACATTCGCTTTAAACAAAAGGCCAGAGGGACAGAGAGAAAGAATGGAACTCGGACTAAACAAAAATAGCTTACTGTATACCTAAACGCGCTTGAATGCAGGTTAATGTGTTCCTAAATTCCATTATGACGTAACAAATCGAACAACAAGGATATGTTCCAACTGCAGCCTCTGAACGTCATTACCATGGATCCATTAAAAATCAGAAGCTTTTAATCTAAGTTCCGCGTGAGTTGAGATGTTTAAAAGAGTCTGCTTGATCCGACACAGCTGTGGTGACGAACAGCTATATTGAGGACATTATAAAAGATTTGCTCTGGCTGTATAGCAACTTTAGCACATAATTGCCCACAGATCTACGTTTAATTCAAGGATCTCCATAAACATATGCCTCCGTTCGAAATGCACATGATCAGCACAACTGTGAAATGGAAAATGAACTGTTTTGTCTTACGGGAAAGATGCAACTACCCAGACTTTTGTGGTGCTAAGACGGTGTTTAAAAGGACAATCTTATTAAATTTATCACCGAAATTCGCGGTCCCTGGCTCAAGTCTCGATCCTGAAGCCTGCTATCTCTACGACGGATAGCTGCATGGATTGTTTAGCATCGAAGCGAAGCATGACTGTGAGAAATGACGTTAAATGAAACGATATAATACCTGAAGGAACGCGGAAAACTGAATAAATTTTCACTACACCTGTTCCTGAACCAGAAGAATCCAGTACGAACCCTCACACCCTGTCTCGGTTAAGATCCATTTTAATGGCAGGCCTATAATTTAATCTGCGTTTAGTTCGCCGAAGTGGCGTTCTCCCTTAAAATTGACCCTTTTATTTATAAGGCAATTTTCTCACATTTTACATGCCTGCTGTATAACCTGCCTATCTTATTGCTCAGATCGCTTAACCATGAAAGTCTGAGGGCGAGCGAAGTACGGTAATGATAATTACGTCACGACAGTGATTAGGAACAGGCGCTAAACGTACTGTCGGTAGTTATTCAAGATCCAACATGGTGGTAGGTGCGGTAGTGCGGTACATATCTTACATGTTGTCACATAATGTTCAGAGGGTCTTTGAGAGCCTTGAAGAATATCAGGCAGGTTGGGACAAATAAAGTTGATCTAATGTGAACATCCATTTTTATCTCCGCTTTTAAACGCATGGTTAAGGCTGGCTACATATTAATTCGCGAATGAAAAATGATAAAGCGCGACTTACACGTCTTTTAAAATGTTCATAGCACTTCGTTACCGTACGATTGTGAAACTCTTGTTAGGGCAACTGTGAGATAAGCTCTTCTGTTAAAAACAGAAAGAATCATTACGGATGGCCTTCGTCTGTCAGCGCTCTTGAACACGCTAATCTGAAATTTGAAACAGAACTGCCAGTCTCCACGCTGGCGAAGTCAACCCCACTTCAATTACTAGTGCTAAGTGCCTTTTTGCCTGTAAAGTTCAAGGGTCGTATCATAACCTCAACATTTAGCCCTATCGCTGTTAGCAGCCAGTTAAACCACCACCGATTCTTGTACAGTGATTGCCAGTTGCATTAAAACTACGGCACGACTTTAGTATATCCAAAATGTCGAAGTTTAATTGGAATATCAAAAATTTTAAAAGCTGGAAAAAAAAAATTAAGACAACGTAGTAAAGAGCAGAGAAAGGTTGTTTTGAGTTGTACAATTCTGGCAAATTCTAAATAGTCCAGTGTGGTGTTGAGGCCCGGTACACCACATTCCTGGAAAAGGTTAAGGCAGCAGCTGTCATGTGTACTGTTGGATATGTAAATATTTCCATTTGTAGGGAGTGTCAAACTTTCTCCTTTCATTTTCCGAAGAGACAATGCACGAGTATGGCGGAATTACGTGCCAAATATGAAACTTCTTTCCTTACAAGAATGGAATTTTGGTACATGTAATAAGGTTAAAGCAAATTAATATTTAAAAAATCACGGTATTAAATTGTACTGACATGTGAGACTGTACTTTAAAATATCATTTTCTTTCACAAACTGGGAAGGGTTCAGTTACATAATCTAATGTTCTGTACACGTATATATTAATGGTAAATGAGCCATAGCGTTGCGTGACTTCAGATCATAGGGTTAACACGTTTTGAACTACGGTATGCTGTCATTTCAAAAACTCTTCCTGAGAGAATGGTTGAAGCAAAGTAATGAATTATTAAAAACCCCAATAAGAGTCTTAACCTTTAATGAAACTTATAATGTTTGAGAAATAACTAGAAATCACCCCCCCCCCCAAAAAAAAAATTGTTTCATTTTCAATAATTTAAGGCAGAATGGAAGGTTTTATTTATTCATTCATTCATTTATTGATCACCTTTTTGAAAATATTTACTCTTATTACTGAATACTCATTAATGATTCCTGAAACTGGATTATTTCAAAAGCCGTTTTTGTTCAGACGTTATAATGCATCTGCTATAGTATCTAAATCCGTTCGGTAGTTTTTAGGTTGTAATATGCAGCTGGATTTTCCATTATGTAATCATCAAATTTTCTTTGTGCCAAGGGAGAACAGAATTTAAAAGTACATCTGGAAACTGCATAAAATTATACTGTAGTTATACCTGTATTACTTATAACATATGTGATGGCCTTATACGAAGGGGTGCTTTTATTTGGCAAGAGAGAAATAGTGGTTGTGAAAAATGTATTGAAAATTCAATATTCATGAAACTTAACAATCCAAATATGAGTACCAGACGTGGTCCTTTTAGGGATGACTAGTCTAAGGCTGCAAAATATATTCAACAAACTAAGTTATAGTTTTGTATTGCCGTAACGGTTAAGCACCTTCATTGTTAAAGTCATTAACAATCAATAAAAGAGGCCGCGTCTTTCTTGTGGACGATAAAAACACATCTTAGCGAGTAATTATAGAAGACTGGGTTCGAGTGGTTAAAACAGGGACCATACCGGGGACAAGAAGGCGTTACAAATGAACCCTTCGTGCTAGCCACCTTGTGTTATATACTGATATAATTCCATGATGAGCCACTGTTCCAAGCGGTGTTACGGGTATTTGCTACTAGGTTTTAATGGCCTGAGAATCGTTATTGACAGGCCAGAAACTCGATTCGCCGCGGCCAGATTCAGTGACGGATGGTGTGTGTTTAGTGTTCATTTCAAATCTCTTCACGTAAACTGGATAGTATTGTAGGCAGACCACTAATAAGTCCGACCCCGTCGTCAACAACTCCTCTTTGACATTAATTCTATCATTCCACGTGGCTTAACACAAGGACTTATACGCCGTGTTGAATAAACCAAGAATCAACGAACCAACGAAATAAGATTCCGGAAAGAAATATATTAAACACAATTGAAAAAGAAGATTTCTCTTGAAATTATCTGTATAAATAAGGACATTCTAATGTACAAAAACAGGACGAAAACTTCGAAAGAAATGGTGATTTTATTGGCAATATTTTGGTGCCAGTCAATTATTGTTATTACTCGCAATGTGGATCATGTGTCCGTCGGGTGGTGCGTGTGGATTGCGACGTTTCGGAATTCCTTATCTCTCTCCAAACTGGTTATCACTAGCACCGAACCGTCGTGAAAGCCTGAAGTCATCCAGAATTATTTATCTGTGATCTCTAGTTTGGTCTCGCTAAGACGTGCATCAGGCACTTGGCAGTCTGTTGCAACATCTTCATTTGATCATGACGTAGATGAAATGGGAAATATTTTAAAATTTACGTTAAATATGTCTAAGGGTAAAGAATGAAGAGAACTTGGGAGAGTGCTAGGAGAAGGTATGCTATTTATACTTGAAACCAGGAAGCACGCGGTTCATATCTCGACTGGGATACCATCTCTTCCGACCAAGGTCTTTCAATGTATTTTCTCAGTTACTCAGGCCAATTTCGGGTCAGTATATCAAGTTATGCCACAACTGCTGTTGTGATGTCTATTTCACTAATTGTCCTGCTGTTAAATGCTATACGTCTGATTTGGTGAGCGCATTTTTACTGTGTAAACAATGATTTTATTTACTGCGGTATTATCATCCATATTATTATTATTATTATTATTATTTGTAACAAATAACTCCGTGCGTTGATCGGTGTTTGAACCGAGCTTGATGAACTGCACGGTAGCCACAAAACAAAATGCATAGCCACGTGAAAGTAATATACAGCAAATGTAAAGTTCGCACGCATTTCCTTCCATTCTCCCCTTCTGTACAAAGTCCAACGCTGCCCCCTGCACTCCTCATGTGTCTGCAACATTCAAAGTTTCAAATGAGACAATATCTATTGTGTGCTACATCTGTTAACGTACGTTGACTGGAACGCTGTGTGTACGCGTACTTCAGTAGTGTCGGAGGCCTATTTACGGCATTCGATTTATGTCATCTAACCACACACTACATGGCCGGCTATATTATTTGAATATTTTAATTTTTCTGTGGTTCATTTTACGACCTATCCAATCACAGTAGTATCTCAGGATTTCTTTGCGGAGTAAAAAGTTCAGTCACACTGAAATTGAGGGCGTTGCATTTCTCCGAAACGCGGGAAAATTAAACATTAAACGGTACACAATCACAAAATAAAACTCTATCCATCAAACTGCCTGCCTGCCTGCCTGCCCGTCCGTCCTTCAATTCATCCATTCATCTATCTATCATCCACCTATCTACCTACCTACCTACCCATCCATCCATCCATCCATCCACCCACCCAGCTACCCACTTACCTACCTATCCACCCACCCATCTAACTAGCTAGCTAGCTGTCTTCATAAGCTACAGATTGGTACTAATTTTCAGATTTCCAGCCCAGGTGAAATTCCCTTTTCATTCCCACATAACACTGAGAAGAGTGATAAAGTTGCAAACACTCATCACGGTCACTCTTGTAGGTTTTTACACATAGGGCTTACTAAAAAATTTCTGTTTACTCACAGTTTCAATTATCATGAAACACAATTTTGTAAATTTACTTGTCAGTTTTGAAGAGAAATTATGTTCCGCCTGCATTAAGAAACTCTGCATTTTACCATGTGGTTTAATTTATTATTTATTTCTTATGATTCTCATAAATTATCAGCTAGAACTATTAATCCTCTAAATAAACTAAACCAGTTATTCTTTTTAGTGGACAGTCAGTATGTTTCCTGTGAGGTAGGAACTATATTTGGAATGTTTTTTATATGAATTTCCGAAGTTAAGACTTTACCGGTTATCCAAATTTTACACGTAGGTCTTTCACCACGAAACAGCATCCTGGCATATACATAACGATGACGAAGAGTGAAACAGTGAAATATCTTCGTCACCATTACTGATATATAGCGTCATATAATGATCAATACGTTGCAAATATCACGAAGTTCAGAGGAGTGAACACAGCTCATGAAACGTCGTGCCCTCAGTCTTAAGTTGGTTTACTCCGACGCTCGCATTCGGTAACGTCTTTTTAACCGTCTTCAAGAATCTTACCACTCGCCGCCGATTTCGTGTGCAGCTATCCTGGTGTTTGTGTGCTCTCAAGTATATTTAGGCTAAGTCCGTTATGTCGTCAAGTTCCAAAAAATCGTCACACTCGTCGCCTGGACTGTACTGCTGGTGACACACATAATGGAGACAAAGACGACGATGTCTTTCTTGCCAGGAAGGTTGCTGTCCACCTACACTACTGTCAAGTGGTGTACCGATGGAATTTCAGCTCGGACACCGACAATTTTCTGAGTTTTCAGGCCCGTTCGCAAAATAGCGAAAAGCGATTATTAGCTTCATGTCTTTTCGTCCATCCGTCCGTCTGTTCATTTGGAACAACTCGGCTCCCACTGGACGGACTTACATGAAATTTGATATTCGATTATTTTTAGAAAATCTATTGAGAAAATTCAAGTTTCATTAAAATCGGACAAGAATTAAAGGTACTTTATATGAAGACCAATATACATTTTCGATCATATCAAGTTCGTTTCTTCTTATAATGGAAAATATTTCAGTTAAATGTCGTAAAGGAATCGAAACACACATTTTATGTTCAATAGCTTTTGTCTAAAATTGTTTATGAGATTACGTGGAAAAACTTTGTAGAGATGGGAAGGTCGCAGATAATATGGCAAATGTGCATTGCATGCTGGATACCTAAGGCTACAAGTACACACACACACACACACACTTACTTACTTACTTACTTACTCCATGGTCCAGAGTCCTTCTTGAGAATCTAACTGGCTTGCAGCTAGTCAAGAAATTCCCCGCATTTCACGAGACCCGAAGGTTCATTACCGCACTCACAAGCGTCCGCCACCTGTCTCTATCCCGGGCCAAACCAATCCAGTCTATATACCCACATCCCACCTCCTGGAGATCCATCCTAATATTATCCACCCATCTACGCCTAGGTCTCCCCAGTGGTCTCCTTCCCTCCGGTTTCCCCACCAAGACCTTATACACCCCCTCTCCTCACCCATACGCGCCACATTCCCAGCCCATCTCATTCTTCTCGATTTTATCACCCGCACAATATTGGGTGGGGAGTACAGATCATTTAGCTCCTCGTTATGCAATCTCCTCCATTCCCCCGTTACCTCTTCCCTCCTAAGTCCAAATATTCTCCTCAACACCATGTTCTCAAACACCCTCAGCTTACACACAGGTTGTGTAATACTCATTGCTTTCCACTGCAACAATGGTTAAACAAAAGCGCCTCATTGTTTCGTTATACGTACTGTGCCAGTCTTGTTTTGTAGGTTTCCTCGGTCTTTCGAAAAGAATGCTAGAATAATAGTTTAAAACAGGACACTGCAGCATCGAACCCCAAACCTTTTACCTTCACTCAACACATCATTTTCTCACATCCTTCTAAACTAATCAACTGTGCTTAACACGATGTTGCTAATGTTATATCATTTATCCACTTGAATGTCGTTTATTCTCAATGAATTTGTGCGTAGACTTCCATAGTTATTGGACGCATATTCTACCTATTAGCCGATCTCCGTGGCCGCGCGGCCATAGGCGTACATATGCGGCCGCTCGCTTGCTGGGGTTGCGGTTTCGAATCCCACAGGGGGCGTGGATGTCTGTCCCTTGTGAATATCGTGTGTTGTCAGGTACGGGTCTGTGCCACGAGCCGATCCCCCCCGTCCAGACGAATCGTACCGCCTGTGGTGTGTTTGTGTGTGATTTCGAAACCTCAGTGGTTAGAAGGCCTAGGAACGAGTAAGGCTGTTGTGCCACAAGAAAAAACTACTCTATTACCTGTCCACCGCTTCCATCGATGTGCTTCCCCTTCCACCATTTTAATCATCCTTCTACTCAACACTGCGTAATCTATTGGCTAATCCAGTGTCATTAAATAAACATACACGTAATCTTGACTGCAATAATAATTTGACAATCTCGTGTTCGTCAACCACATTTTTATCGACCTATTCTGCTTGCATTTTCCTTAAGACAGAAATGGTAATCTGTAGGCAATGCGATAAATTTGGTGAGAAAATGAGTATTTATTGTCTTGCATAATTTAAAAAAAGAAGTGCTTAATTTCTGGATATCCAAGAATTTTAGGAAAGAAATTCCAAGTCACCTGGAATGTAATGCTGTGTTGCTGACGTGAAGTTACTGTGGTGCCTATTGCCTTCAAAGGCTACGAATCGTCTGTAATTATTTTCCAGTCTACACGGCCTAACGCCCCAGAAGACTTGGGGCCACCGTCGTCACCACTGACGCAACCTCCAATCCCATATTTTAAGAAACCTGCGTTCATCTGTGATAATTTGCAGATTCGGCTGCAGTTTGTCCGCGTTGTTACGTGATTATGGCCACGATCTCATCAGAACTTGTGTGGTCTGGACTAGCTTGGTTTTTATTCGCAACATCTCGCTTACACAGTCCGGGAATCTTGTTCCCGAAGTGAACCTGCCCCACTGCCACCCAGATAGCGATGAGATGTCATTGTATTAATAATGTAAACAAAGCACATTTTTTCACTATTACCGAATACCAAATTAGTTACACAACTACTGTGCATTTGAGACTCTAATGACACATAACAATAATTAAACTTCTTAAGAGGATGTGGTAACGCGTCAAGCTGCCCAGCTTCCAACTGTCACACCTATTTGGTGGCTGTATATTGCTGTGCTGGTGAATGTAAAGTTGTCCTTGCGTGTAATTAAACATTACACTATCAAGATATATGGATAGTCAGCATTGCCCTCAAGTCCGGTTTTATATCGGACAAAGAATCCCCGATAAATGGCCTACATAGTTGGGTGGGTCTCTGAACAAGCGTGGAAAGGATAGCGGAGAGAAGAATTTTTTTTTCAATCATCCGGGAATCAACCCCGGTTCTGCAGCTCACATTCTGTTCGCTGTAATGACTGAGATGTTCTGACTCTATTTTCACATCTTTGTACAAGCCACATACAACATTACACTAACTGCGCATAAATGGTGGAGCAGAATACTTCCTGAGAAGTCAAGAACCATTGTGTCCATAATTGTCCAACAAGATGCAACAACATACAGTTTACGTATACCTGCAAACTGCTCTACATGTTTCGGGTGTTATCTCCACCCATCATCAGGAGCTCATATCACTGTATCTGCAGTATCTGGCATTAGTAAAACCGTAACTGCTACCTGTCGTGAGCGTGACATTCACGACAGGTTGCAGTAACGGTCTCAATACAGCCAGATACTGTAGATACAGTGATATGAGCTCCTGATGATGGGTGGAGATAACACCCGAAACATGTAGAGCAGTTTGCAGGTATAAATAAACTGTATATTGTGGCATCTTGTTGTATAATTTTTGACACATATTGCGCGATGCATTGACCATTGAACATAAAATTCAACAACTATTCATCTGTGTAAGAATTATCTTCCTTACGGAAGCATTTGGTTAATTACCGCTTTCACGGAAGTCCGCCTTAAGCTGCGTCACTTGAATCGCTTGTCTGTAACATTTATTTCATTGGTATTCTCCACCATTCCTTCGTATGAATCTCTAGGTCTTCCACGAAGCGTGTTGTCTACAGGTGTTCTGGCGAATCATATATGAAAAACACGCAGAGAATTTATCTCAGTAATTAACCAACTTGATGCACAAAATTTTTGTTTTACAGTAAGTTTATTTCATGCCTGTACATGTTTCGAGCACATGTGCTCGAAACATATAGAGGCATGAAATAAACTTGTAAAACAAAAATTTTGTGCATCAATTTGGTTAATTACTGAGATAAATATTCTGAGATGCACGGTCAGCAAAACGTAAACACACACACACACACAGAAGTTTTCGAGACAAGAAGCATGCAGTACTTTGAAACAACTCAGCTCTAATTTTACATTTGTCAAGCCTGCAGTACACTATTTTAATTTCATAACACCTACCGTAACACAGCCATTACTGTGCAGTGCATTGTAACTCTAGCTGTTTCTTATTCAATCACCAATGAGCATTCATGCATTTCAAAAATGGTCTAAATTATAATTATAATTACAATTCATAATTAAAAGAGGAGGTTACTGAAGGAGCCTTAATAGTGCTTGCGTGTTCTTCATGTCTTTTCTTCTTCTTTTCAGATTTTTTTCCTTTATCTGGCTCCCTTTCTCCTCCCCTCTTCTCTCATTCTTTCTTGTCTTCCTTCCTGTAATCCATCCATCTATCCAACCAGAAGTTTAACTACCCAAGTATCTAGATATACATCAGGAGTTCGTTCTTCTTCTTTTTTTCTTTCTTTCCCTTCCTAGTTCTACTTACTGAACGTTCCCGTGTTGTATAATCATGTTAAATGAAGGAGGTAAATGAAGAAGAAGAAGAGGAAGAAGAAGAAGAAGAATTAGATGACGACAATAATGATGGCAATAACTACGTAACGAATATGATTATGTAAGTGATAGCAATGATTTTATTGAACGATAACACATAATTTTAGCAAAGTCTGTCACGTTGTTCTGCCTTCCTCGTGCCAGCTCCATTAAACGTGAGCTCATACCACGTACGATTTGCATAGCGACGCACTGTGTGTGGTACGGCAGCTATTGTCCCATCACTTGACTGCACAATGGTACATGTGATCAACACACAATGTAACGGATTGCTCATTCGCGTTTAACATTTAACTAATATTTCACCATCCTGCAAGGTGTCCTGCCACCCAGCTGCACTAACAGCAAGACTGTCTCATCGACGTGTAATTGCCCAATTAATTTTCATAGTGCGTAATAAACGATTTTTCACTTCAGACGTCAGATATAATCACAACTTAATTTTAAACAACTGAAAAATGCATATTATCGCAGTTTAAGTGCCAATACTTTGAATAAAAACTAGTTTATAACCACTCTCTATTCTTCTATTCCTCCACTTATGTTGAACAAAAATTTTACTTCTGCAGTAGGATTGCCTTATGTTTTTAGACCCCAAAGAGACTAAACAACTAAGCAAGCTGGCTCATGTGGTAAGGCTTATGACTTTTGTTCTGGAGGTACCTGGTTATAATCTCGACCACGGCTCTGTCTATGTGTCTTTGTCTCTTTCTTCACTATCATCATACTGGACTCTATCCCGAGGTTCTGCGATGCAGTTTTGACCTTTCCTAAGCTATATTTTAATGCCTGAAATCCCTAGTATTACCAGCGATCTTTATTCACTCCATAACTGTTTATGAATACGTGTGCCATCTTCATTTGGTCAATTTATCTGTCTTCTTGAGTGAATTGTTTAGTAAATAACTCCATGCAGCTCCACAAACTAAGCCTTGATAACAGGGTTTTGCTATATATAGGGAACTCTGCATTTTCGCAATACACAGTTTATGTGTTCCTTATAATTTTCAGAGCAAACAGCAATTAGATGTCTTTCCTGAAGCAGCATTAACTAACTGGACTTTATAAAGCAGAAGGAATGTATTTCCTGTGAGCGTCTGTTGATAAATTTATGCATCGTAAGATTACACTGTGCAGCCTTCAGGCAAAATCCAATCGATTTACATAGGATAATATCTATATAAAACAAGATTTTTTGGCAGTCAGGCTACATGCTTGACCAGAATTGGCAATACATTTTCCCTTCGACATATAATGATTTGCCCAAATGACAAGACCACGAAGCTGCGTGATTATGGCACTAGGCCTGCTGTCTGTTCATATAAGTATACAGATCGTAATTTGAAATTCTTCGAGTCCAAGCAAAATTTGTATTGTTTTAGGAATTTACAAAATTGGCAGTCGAAATTAAAATCTGAATACTAATTTGCGTATGTTTACTTCTTTGTTTCAGGTAAGTTAGTTCTGTCACTGAAACAAAAGCTTCCTTTATTAGAGGGCTACCAGTATCTAGATCATCGTCGGAACACGTGAGTTACGACCACGTACTCGTTCTATGCATGATTTCCAGCTTCCGCCGCGATGCAGATGCTATATCCGCTCTTCTGGGATCTTAGGCAGCGTAGAATAGTCTTTCCGCAATGACATTTCGGGACAATATATCGGTCCCATCTCAAGGGTCAAGCAGTGTTGTTTGACCCTTGAAGATGGGATCATTAAGTTGTCCCGAAACGTCGGTACAGAAATACCATTCTACGCTGCGTATGATTCCAGAAGTACTCGTACGTCAGTAGGAACCTTGCAGTAGGTAAAATCCTTGACCTTGAAGAGGATCACTGTAGGATTCACCGAAATATAGGTAAGGACTTAACTATTTAAGATAAAGAAACGTCACAAAAAAACTTGTTTCCTGTACTTTTTTTGTAATTCTGATTTCAGATCAACTGCCTGCTTAAGCTATTGATCGTATCTCATACTTCTGCGGACACAGTGCAATAAAATACGTGATCAGAGCAGAAACACAGTATTGTTCAATTTACGGTTTGTTATTGCAGGGGATTTCAAAGAGATGTGCTCGATGGAACAGAGGTTGCAAAGTTGGGAGTCGCTTAGCTGTTACAGAAATTAGCTTCCTCTTACGAAACTCGAATTGTTATTAATATGATACTTTTCCCATGCTACATAGCATGATGCAGAGTACTGAAAAAAGATCGTGTAGTGCGTAGTGTCTGAAAATACCACCGAACATAACCGGCGGTCTGTTCGATTTTTTCGCGGGTGGCAAAGGTCTTAGCTTCGGTTAGAGGAAAAATTTAGTTGACAACACAGGATCTGAATCTCTTACAGCAGCGGAGAACGTGACATTTATCAAAATATTAGTCACATTTTTGTTTTCTTCTTGTGGCGCTGCGGCCCATCGCGGACCATGGCCTCCTCATTCATGAGGTTTCTAGATCACACACAACGACGCATCACAGTCGGTAGGACTCCTCTGGACGAGTGATCGGTTCGTCGCAGAGACCTCTACCTGACAACACACAACAATCACAACAGACAAATATCCATGCCCCCGGCGGGATTTGAACCCACGATCTCAGGAGGCTGGCGGCCGTAGACCTACGCCTTAGAGCGCGCGGCCACTGGGACCGACATATTAGCCATACGCCGACAGGAATATCAGATACACAGTTCATTATACACGGGGCTAAAGAACTGTTTAAATTACAAATAAAAATGTAAAGTGATCCCGGTACAGACCCAGTGTGGCCCCGAGGGTGGGTAGAGGTATAGCTCTACTCTTCCATGACCGCGGCACTAGAAGGTCAGCAGCACGCCCCGGCCGCACTTTACAGCCGGGAAAGACCCGGTACCCATTTTACAGGAGGCTGGGTGGGCCCCAGGGCCGGTCTGGACGGGCGGAAAATCTCGTCCCCACTGGGATTCGATCCCGGAACATCCAGCCCGTAGTCAGTCGCTATACCGACTGAGCTACCCGGCCCACTGTTTGAATTACATTTGTAATTAACTGAAATCGAATTATCACCCCAGAATGACGCCCAACCCTCGTCGGTTAAATAATCAGTTGTGCTGCAATATTATTTTGTAAGTTTCTTACATTTTGTTTCTTCCTTGCGGACGATACACGTGAGACTGAACGTAATGTAAGGTTCTGTAGTAATAAGTGATTAGAATATTCTGCTCTTTGCATTTCGTCGTTTAGTCAGAAGATCCGTAGGCCATACCACACGTAGTCACAGGCATCTGAACGCGACGGGGAGGAATGCACGTATTCATTGCCACCTAGCATGTGTGCTGGACAAGGACGAAGGAGAAAGTTTCTTTCCGGCGTGCTTGGATTTTCCTTAGGAGGAGCTATGACTTCCAACCAAGGCTTCGTAACTAGCTACCAGGCTATACGACGTCACAACCCAAAGACAACCTTGCTACATTTGACGTTCTCACAGCTGTGTCGAAGATGCAAGTATCCTGGGATGTGACGCCGTTTCGTTTGATAATGTTACCGACACTTCAACCACAGCAGTTTGGGTGAAGGCAGTTAGCCCTTCCAAAACGTAGGTAAATACATACTAATTTTATTAAATGAAATATATGCCATTCGACATTATCTTACGACAGAAGACCTGAATGTTCGACAGTTGTCTTTATATCCTCCGCTGCGATAACCCCACATCTCGCACAAAATAACTCTTGGATTTGTAGAATTAAAACTGAAAGCAGAGAGATACTAAGTCATAACACGACAGGGAATGTACTCTACGTATAACGTAGCACTGAGGCACATTCAACAATTGTTGCAGCGGAAAAGCAATAATTATTACATATTCTGATTCTGTGTTTGTAGCCTTAGGTATGTAGTATGCAAAGCGCATGCGCCGTATTGTATCGTCACATGTGTTCTCTTCGGTTGTACAACATTTTTCTACATTATCTAATAGCACGATTTTCGGAAAATATTATTGGCCATTAAACGCGTGTTTTCATTTCCTCTGCAACTTTCCTCTGAAACAGCTCTCATTCTAAGAAGTGCGCGAGATATTGTCACAAATGTTCATAGACCTTCATATAAAGTAACCGTTATTCTTGTCGGCTTTTAATGAAACTTGAATTTTGGCGACAGATTTTTCGAACATACTCAAATATCAAATTTCCTGAAAATCCGTCCAGTGGGAGCCGAGTTGTTACTTGCGGACGGTCGGATAGACGGACGGACGGACATGACGAAGCTAAAGCCGCTGTTCGAAGTTTTGCGAACACGCCTGAAACAGATAATGCTAAATGGCAAGAGTGTACACAGCAGGGCGCTGGAAAAGGGGGTGTGTGGCCGGACCAAGACTACAGGCACCTGGTCTGGCCCGCGTCACTTACCCAACCACAAAACTCCTGATTTTCCAGTGGTGTCGCTGTTTGATGGCCCAATTCTCTTCTATACACCGAACTTGAAATGCTACGTCATTACCAGATATTGTGTACTCCACACCATCCAGACTGTTCGGGGGACAACTAATATTCGTTGTAATTCGTACCAGATATTTTCCCCGGGTTAACGCAGCCGGGGCCTGAAGCAGGCCACTCACCTTCAACTGATGTGGAGGTTACAGTATTTAGACCTGAGCTACACCTCCAGTTTTTCATACATTTTCTGTCCTTAATTAGGCATACTTATAACTTTCAAACTTTAAATGCTATTTTTAAGAAGAACGCGCTGGCGGGAATATTTGGAACGTAATAAGGAGGAAGTGATAGGAATATCAAGATATTTTATTGACTGTCTTCCTAATTTGTAGTCATAGCATATGATTAGGATGGCTACGACTAGATAGGTGACAAGTTTGGGACAGATGAAAAATGAGACAGTTCCAGACTGAAAGCATAAAGGGAAGAGAATTCTGGGTAACAACTATGCCTAAATAGGAGGGTAATATTAAAATGAGAAGTATTATACAACGGCACGATCTTTATAATTCAGAATGCATTCCAGTGACAGGGCGATGTGAACACAGCACAGAGTATGCGTGGGCTGCTCGCATAAGCGACTGTTAGCTTCACGGGATCACGCAGTGTTTGCTGTAACTTATTCTGATATATCCTAAATTTTAGATTTTAATTTTACTCCGTTGTGAAGATTCGCGGTTTTTGTCTTCTGAATTATGAATTATGACACATTGTGATTTGCAGAGAACTCTAACTTTGCCGGTCGGTTTATACGTGTGTGGAAGTAGATAATGTACATTAAGTCAAGAGTATACAATAAGGATTTTCGAGAATGATGTGCTCAGAAATACATTTGGGTCAAAAGTGGAGGAAGTAACAGTAGCCCGGAAAAAAAGTGTATGAGATCCTGAGAGCCTGACGTGCCGAAAGGTAGAAGGAAATCAAACATAAGATCAGCCAAGTTCTAAAAGAGACTGCATTGGTCTGTTAAACTCCCGTTCAGTCCAACAGCGTGCTAAACGCAGTCTAATGCGCAACCCACACCCAAGGTCGGTATTATATGTAATATCTCTATCAATGACTTAACCCATGTTTTATAAGTAAGAGACTATCAAATCCATGGAGCAGTCCGGTACAAAACTCAAAACTCCCAGTCGAGCCGCTAGTCAAGACATTCCCTTAATTTTATCGAGCCACATGTTTCGTCTCCGTACTCAAGAGAGCACACAGTTGGTTCCTTTTCCCAGCTAACTGAATCCACACTCACCTCCTCTACGCCTGTAATTCTGTTTCTTCACTTTGGATTTTTCAAAAAACATTTGTATGCATTTCTCTTCTCCAAATTGCATGTTTAATTACCTTAATAATAATTGGTTAAAATTATAAATTATGAAGTTCCTATAATATATTATTTTTCAGTAATCGTATTACGCCGCCACTCTTATTTCAAATATTTTCCTGGCAAATACTCAGTAGGGTCAAAATTTTGCACATTAATTGATTTGTATATTCTGCATGCAAAATATCTGGCGAAAATATTTAAAACAGATATCCTACTAGATTAACATGTTGTTTGCCACTTCGTACACGCATGTGCCAGAATGAAACGAAGAAGAGGGACTCAGAAACGTGTACAGAGGAGAACATAAGTACTGCGCAAGAAAAAAGAAGGAAAGAAAACAAAACTGGAGAACACAGCACAGTTTGCACCCCGTATAAAACACCATTGCTGGAAAAGCTGACATGACGCACACATGACGAAGTAATAAATGCATATGAATTGAGATCTGCGCTCTGAAACCTTCTTAAAACTTGAAGATGGGATCGCTCGGTTGTCCCGAAACGTCCATAAGAAATTACCGCTACACGCTGCATAATTTCCCAGAAAGGCGCAATTCTCGTCTACCTCGCGGCGGAAGCCTGAAATCACCCGAAATGCATACGAATTGCTTTTCCGAAATCGTACAAAGTGGAGCAGAGACCATGCAGTGGGTGACGGCTTAATCGTGGGTGAGAGGATAATATTAAAATTTATCTTAAATAAACAGTTTTGAGGATGAGGAATGGATTTAGCTGGTCCAGGATAGAGTCCAGTTGTGAAATGCTGTCAGCACTATCTTGAAACTTCTAGCTGCACTCAAGGTGAACACTAGTTACTATGAGCTGCTGAAGAAACACCCTGTAACATGGAGCCTGACAGACTGTTCGAACTTGGATATCTGGAAATACCCTGAAAGATGCAGGAAGCGGGAGTGGAAAGCCTTCCGAAAGAGCACGTGGTCTGAGCGTCACTGCAGCACAGGTGCACGCCGGTTGTAAAACAATAGGGGTGCACTATCGGTTTCAGCTAGGAGGATGACAACAAAGGCATCTGATTTCAAAACCAGACGAGGGAGAAAGCGGTTCATACCGCAGCAGCAAGTGTCTGGGTTCCCCCGAGTTGTTAACCCCTATCAGGTCAGCCTTATTGTGGTTGCAGTTGGAGGGAAGGAGGAGAGTCGTAGAGGTTTCGATGTCGCATTGAGAGGAGAGTTAGTGGAAGGGCTGGACCGATACGGTCCGCAGAGCGCCATGAATAGTGGGGCTGTTACGTAAAGGAGAACTGGGGACGGACTCATAACACAACTGTCAAACTATTAGCAGATTTGTGCTGGAACTCCCAAATGACAGCACGATCCATTTAACAGCCGAATTCGTGACGTGACAAGAATAAAAGCCTATGAATTTACATAGCATTGTTACGCGTCTGTTGCTTAGTTGTACTATTGGTCTATTTATAGTACTTATTGTTCCTTGTTTGTTTCTTGGTCTGGTCAGTGCCACATGATAACATACTTAAGATAAATGGCGCCTAACGATAATATCGTTACGAATAATGACAACAAAGGAGATGGAATAAAGATACGAACTCAAACCGCGGTGAACAATGAGCCAGAACTCACGTTAACGAAGCAGGAATGCCAACAACTCGACGCGGTGTTTCGCGCAATGATGATGATGATTGCCATATAGTTATTTTTTGGCACAACAATGAAGGTGAGGAGCTTGGTCAGCGATATCCGTACTCTTTTGAGAAAGAGATAAATAGATTTGAGGCAAGAAAAGTGGATAATGATGACAACGACGACGACGACGACGATGATGATGTTAATAGTAATAATAATAATAATAATAATAATAATAATGATAATATGCGACCAACTCTTTCGATCAGTTAATATCTTTAAAATATATATTTTTCCCAAGCATTGTGACGTACATTCAGACTCACACACGCGGTAAGTAACGTCGTCTAGTTCTCAATAATATTCCCTGCTTTGAAAAAATTAAATAGTAGAAATCGTGTAAAATTTATATCCTTCAAATCTAATAAACAGGCGGTATTCAAACTACGCTTCGCAGAAACTTGGGTTTCCCCAAGTATGTTTCCTTTACAATGAAATTTCTAAATAAAATCTTAATAATATTGATTTCTTTTTTCATTTTTATCTGTGTGTCTACTCCACGCTTCTTTTTTTAGTGTAAACTACAAACTTGAAAATTTTATTTTTCATACTTGTTTAATATTTAATTTAAAAAAAATACATTTTATTTAGGGCCCCAAAGTACGCGTTTACCTTACACGATTCCACGAAATTTTAGAACTGCAGCAAGCTAACGAGTTTAATAATTATCGATATAATGCAATTACTGGAATAAAAGAAGAACCCAACGAGCACAACAAATATTTATTAATAACTGGAGGAACTACTATAGTTTTGTTATCTTACTGCTCCCATAACTTTCATAAGCTGCATATTGTAAAACAAGACACGATAAATAGAAATCACTTTTTTTTTCTGGAACTCATTTTCGTCAAGAATTTGAATAATTAACCTGTTACGGCAGCAGAAGTAATATTTAATATTAATTCCTCTACAGTAAGAGTGAAATCATTGCAAATTGTCTAATTTTAGAATTTTAAAAGTCAAAATTACAAAAATTTAAATCCACATCCCACGAATTTTCCACATCTCTCTTTCCTTGCTAGTTACATTCAGTAGTGTTAAGATGTGGCAATCTTCCGGCCTTCCGGAACGTTCCAACAGCCGTCATATTTTTCCTTCCTGTCGCGCAACAACCGAAATCGGGCTAAGGCCACCTCATTGTTGAGGGTCCTAGGTCACACACAATTGGACACACACAGACACACACACCCGATAGGACTCCTCTGAACGAGTGATCATCTTGTTGCAGATACCGTTATCTGTACAGGGGTGCTGATAAGTCCCTAGCCCGACCAGAAAGAAACAAGCTAATGTTTCTGTCAGAATGGCGTTAGCTTCCTTCGGCGCCTTGCCTTGCAGGGGGGGCGGCGGCACTTGCTAACCGCTCCCGCCGCGCAGCGGTTCAAATCCCGCGCCCTCCTCACATGCTTCCAAGCTTGTTTCCTTCCTGGTCGGGCTAAGGACTTATCAGCACTCCGGTATGTACGCATGTCTATTGATAAGTATTACTGCACATACACATCCGTACGTATACTTACGTGCACGTACATGTACACAATCTATCATGCTCTTGAACACGTATCTGTTGGGAAGAAGGAAGACAACTGGTGATTATCTACAGTCAACAAATTTTAGTAAGGGAAGAATGCTGGCTAGGAATGTTGTGACGGACTGTAGCGTACATATTAGTGGATTCGTTGGTGAGTAGGCGTGTGTAAGTCAATAATATATTTGAAAATATGAAACAGATTTTAGACTACACCAAATCTCAAGTAATTTTGTTGCACTAAGAATTTTGTTTCAAGGAAACAGCCTGTGTTCTTACGCTCGTAACTTGACTTGCGTATCTGAAAAGTTACAATCAGGACACAACATTAAACGAGGTAAGACGTCTGTAGTTTTATGTTTATGATTCCGTGCATCGCTGTTCTATATTAATAATTGTCCAACGAGATGCAACACAAAACAGTCTATTATTCTGCAAGCTCACTCTACACGTTTCGGGTGTCAACCACACCCGTCATCAGGAGTGCACAAAACTGTAACTACAGCCTCCGGTACCGGCCAAGCTTGGCCACGTTGGAGGGAGGTAGCTGCACAAAAAAATATGACCAGTACCGGAGGCTGTAGTTACAGTTTTGTGCACTCCTGATGACGGGTGTGTTTGACACCCGAAACATGTAGAGTGTGCTTGCAGAATAATAGGTAGACTGCTTTGTGTTGCATCTCGTCGGACAGTTATTAATATACGTCTGAAATCTTTCTTTATTCTACGTGGCTGATGAGTAATTTATTAATGGTGACACTCGTTTTAAACTAAGGGGATTTAAAATATAGGCACGTGCAGCTTGGAAACGAAACAAGAGATATCCTGTACACTTGCGCTATTTACAGTAATGTGACCGGCTTTGGTTTAGGATAATGTTACAGTCTGGAATTGTGGAATATAAACCATGACATTTTTGTGATAAAAACGGTACCTTAGAGTAAACTTGCAAATATTCATTAAAAGAGACTTTGTTATTTAACGTTGCCACAAGCATAAGAAAATGATAGACGGAAAACATAAAGCAGCGTGTGCTAGTTACGCATCTAATAAAAACAAATAATATTTTTTCGCTGTATTATATACGGATATCTGCATTTGCTGATGGCGCGAGCCGTTTATGCTAATGCAGTTAATTATGTCTTCAGGAAATCCACGTAGTTCACATTTTAGTTAGTGGACAGCATTTCCACCAACCCGCGACTAAAGACAATTCCCGCACATGTTACTAGACAATACGATCTATCAACAGTTGATACATCATACTTAAACAAACCGGAATTCATCTGGAAGTAACATAATTTAAAAGAAACAAGCGAGAAAGTCTTATGTTTTATTCAGTTCTTAGGCGCCTTCGTAGAGTTTCATGAAGCTCTTATGGCGTAGTCATCTTTGTCTGTCTGTCCATCTGTCCGCATCAGAGCGGCTTCTTCTAGACGGATTTCCGTGAAATTCAGTACTGGGGGGTTTTTCATGAAAAACTGTTGAGAAAATCCTAATTTGGTTAAAATCGCACAAAAATATAGTTAACTTTACGTGAAGACCTACGTAAGTTTTATTGTTGCTGGCGACACAAATTCGCTGTAAAAGCATTGTTGTGCAGCACTGTATATTTTTGTGCTTTCGACAGTGACATTTAGGTAAAAAATACACACAATGAATTGTTGTTTTTCTAGTAGAAAATGGTTTCACGAAAGCACCACAATGTTAATTTATACGCAGACTGCATATCTTCTTAAAATATTGTCGGCGCTGCGTATCACAGGTAAGTTTCGAGGTCATAAATATCAGTTTAAAAGTGAACAACGACAGCTTTTTTTTTACCTACTTCCTAATTTTTCATCTTATGTATGTATGTATGTACGTATGTATGTATGTATGTAATTTTTTTAAATATAGTTTAATGCTTGCTCCATTACAGCAATAATACTACAAGCATTACAGTCCTTTGATTGTTCTATATAGCTAGGTTTAACAATCTTACAGTATTCATTTCAACTATATTACAAGCTTTACATTCCTTTTGATTGTTGTATATGATAAGGTTTAACATTTTTTTTTTTACAGGTCTCTCTGCAATTTTTCTGGAAGCTTAACATTCCTCTGGTTGTTATATTTAGTATGGTTTAAAAATCGTACATTTCTCTTTGGAACTATCATATGAGCTTCACTTTCGTTTGATTAGTGTATATAGTAAGGATTAACTATCTTACAGTTGTCTTTGTTACTATACTACGAACTTTACATTCCTTTGAATGTTGTATATAGTAGGGGTTTAACAATCTCTCGGTTATCTTTACAGCTATGCTACAATCTTTATATTCCTTTGATTGCCGTATTTGTTCATGCTTGACAATCTTTATGTTTTCTCTACAACTATACTCCTAGCTTTACATTCCTGGTTTGTTGTATGCAGTTAGTTTAAACGATCTTCCTGTTATCTTTACATCTGATTTGTTCTACATTTATTTCGTCAAAAGGTACTTTGTTGATAAATTGCGTAAATTCTTTATAGTATTTCCTTAACAGGTTCCTTTTACTGGTTGGCCAGTCGTTTGTCTTTACTATTGCCTGTTTTCAAATGGCCCTCTCTTTGTTTAGCAGTTCGCATTCAAATAGTAGGTGATCTATATTCTGATCTCTGGTGCCGCAGGGGCATGTCGGCGCTTCTATTATTTTGAAACGGTGTAAATATGAGTTTGTTTTTTCATGGCCTGTGACCATGGTCGTGAAATTTTGTGTAAGATTTATTTTCATTTTTAGCCTTTCAGTTACGTCCGGGAATAACTCTTTTGTAGTTCTGCCTTTTGTAGATTGTGTCAATTCGCTTTGACATTTCGCCACACTCTTATTTACAAGTTCGCTTATCACTACACTTTTAGGGACTCTTGTGTAGCTTTCTTTGATGTTTTCGGTTTCGGCTGCCTCCTTTGCCAGAGTGTCTGCTAATTCGTTTCCTCTTATTCCTGCATGTGCTTTAACCCATCGTAGTTTTATTTTCCAGTTCGTTTTCGTCATCTCATTCAGTTTCTTCCTTATTTCCTGTATAAGATATGTGTGGATATTGCTATTCCGCAGAGAGTCTAGTGTCATTTGGCTATCCGTTTATACCGTAGCTATCTTTTCCCTTGTTTGCATACTTTCAGTGTACTTTAGGGCTGTCAGTATCGCTAATTGCTCTGCCTGGTTGTTAGTGCACCTCTTATTTACCTGCAATGGAGGCTTTTGATGTGGTGGCCAGATTCGAATATAGCTATACCTGCACATACCCCTTTCTCTGACTTAATGCCATCAGTGAATATTTGTATCGGGCTCCTCTCGTCGTTTTCTTCAAGTATCCTTGTTATCGTGTCGGCGGGGTGTTGCCAGTGTTTAAGTCCCATGTTTGTGTCTACCTTCGCTTCTTTATTTGTGTTGCCCTTTGTGAGTTGGTAGAGTTGTGTTGCTTCTTCCATTTTTATGGCTATGGGTGTCATTCGTGTTAGTATGCAAAGCGCTTCATTTGATACCGTGCGGTAAGCCTTTGCCATCTTTGTGTTTAATATTCTTTGCACTCTTATTAGCTTGGACTTGTAGCTTTCTATTTTCATGGCCTTCACCCATACTGGAGCGCCTACAGGAGTATTGGTAATATTCCTCCTAGGTATATCGTCTTAAGCCCGAATTAAGCTTCGCTGCTTTAAACAACGAGAATATCAATTTTCTACATTTATTAGCCTTGTAGTTTATGTGTTCCTTAAATGTAAGTTTCTTGTCATATATTATACTCAAATACTTAAGTCTGTTCACTTGTGGAATTGGTTTGTTGTTCAAGTATATAGCTATTTCTTTTTGTTCTTTTCGTTTTCTCCTTGACATTAACATGACTTTTGATTTTTCTCCGTTAAATCTAATTTTGTTATCTGCCGCCCACTCTGCAGTTTTGTTTAGTTCAATGTTAGCAAAGTTTTCTGCTTCTCTTATTAATTCAGCTTCTACCATTTTTGCCAAGTCATCCGCGAAAGCTACTACTTTTGTGTGTTTCGTGTAACTAAGGTTGAGTAGTGGGTTATATTGTATGTTCTAAAACCCTGGGCCGCAGCATGACCCTTGCGGACATACTTTAGTTATGCTCTTCTCTATATTGAAGCTATTTGTTTTTATGACCGCTTTTCTTTCCTTTAAGTAATTCTGTGTAAGCTAGCAAAGATTTCGGGGGCACTTTGCTTCTCGCAGTCCTTTCAGTATTGCTGGCCTCCATGGGGAGTCAAAAGCTCCTTTTGCGACTAGGCTAGCCATAATTACTACTCTCCCTGTCTCTAATTGTAGTTCTTTAAATTTCCATGCCTCCATTGCTGCATCTATTGCGTTCTTTTGTGGGGCGAATACATATTGATTTTCATTGAGGAATTCAATTTTGTGTAGATGGTGCATTATTCTTTTAATTAGTAGCTTTTCTAGGACCTTGCCTACCGTGTTAATCAAGCTAATTGGTCGATATTTTGTCGGGTCTTTGCTATCTTCTCTGCCTGGTTTAGTAATTCGAAGTATTCTCGCTGTTCCAGTTGGTGGGGAAGCACCCAGTTTTTAGACATTCATTGTACATAGCCGTCATTGTTTTGGGTATGCTTTTGTATACTAGTTGTAGTACTCCACCAGTAATGCCAGCCGGCTCTGGCGCTTTCTTTGGTTTAAATCCTTCGATTACCTGCCTGACTTCGTCTTGAGTAAATGCTTTGTCGTCAGGGGTGTCAATTGGTTGTTCTGTAAGTTTTCTGATTGCCCTGTGATAGTCTGTGTCATCTTGGGGGTTATCTTCCGGAATCAGTTGTTCTAGCGTTAAGGCGAGCGTTTCTATCATATCTGCTGTGTTTGTGCCGTCGGGTTTTTGTAGTGTTATCATCGTTGCCTAGTTTCTTGTTTTGCCTGAGGCTAGTTTGTGTGCCTCGTTCCATGGGTTAGTCGGTGATGTTGCTGTGCAGTGTTGTTTCCACGAGTTTGCTTTCTCTTTCTTTATAGCTGTTTGGTACGCTGCTTTGGTTATGGCTTATTGGGTCCTTCTGCTCTCCCTTAGGTCACTGTTATTTTTTGTCCTCTGGTATAGTCTTCTAAGAGCTTTTATTCTTTGCTTTTGAGTTAGGTTTATTTAAGTGTTTGCATGTTTCCCTGCAAGTTGTCTGTACTGTTTCGTCGAACTTCCCTATGAATAGTCCTGTATCTTTTTGTCCTGTTAGTTTTGCGTATAGTTTATCCTCTATGTCGTTCGCGCTTCCTCCAGTATTCCCTATTTGGAAGTTTTTAGAGATCATGTTAAAAAGGTTTTTGTAAAATTCTGTGTTGTGTTGTTCCCTTATTTTGTACCGTAGTTCTGGGGTGTTGCTTATGTTTGTATTGTCCCTTTCAAGATTAATGCTAAATTTTAAAATATTATGGTCTGATACACTTTCTTCTTCTGCGATTTACCAATGTGTAACGTCTGCTAGCATCGGGTTGTTAACAATGGTTAGGTCTATGTGACTTGTCCCTCTGCTACTTTGAAAAGTTCTCCTTGGTCTATCTTCGTTTATGGTTTACAACTGATTGTCGGCGACAAACTCCTCCAGCATTTTGACCCTGTTGTTTGTTGTAGTATCGTGCCATGATGTAGACCTAGCGTTACTATCCATTGCCACTATGAGTTTCGCTTCTTTGGTGAAGTCTAGTATCTGTTCTAGTGTTTTAAATTGTTTTCTATCGGATCGTTGTAATCCATGTAGACGCTAGCTGCATAGAATGTTTTGCGTCCTTTTATGTATTTCTAAGAGTACTGTGTCGTTATCCGAGAATTGTGATATGAGAAGGACGTCTATTGTGTCGTTTGATATTATTATTATTGCCGCCCTGCTTTTCCCCTCTCCATGGGTGTACGTTCTGTATCCATTGGTCATTCCCTTTGGTTTATTTTGATAGAAGTATGGTTCTTGAATGAAAGTAATCTCTGTTTTTTCTGTGGACAACATCTGCATTAAATTGTCTGTATATGTATGTATGTATGTATGTATGTATGTATGTATGTATGTATGTATGTATGTATGTATATATATATATATATATATATATATATATATATGTGTTATTTTTTATATTTTCCGCTTTTCTGTTTCATGCCCCTTATAGTGAACTTACAACAAACACTCCAAAATATGACGGAATATTCTCCTTACTCCTACCAATTTATACGGTATCTAAGAGATGTGCAGCTATCGTGGCAGTGTTCCTGAATGGTCTACCTGAAATTTCAACTCCGTACAGTTGATATTTTACACGATTGTCAAAATTCATAAACCATCGAACAGAACAGTATTGCATGCGTCAATTGGATGAAACCATTAACATATTCCCAGCACGTTTCAAAGAACCATTACGAACATATTTTATGTATAAAACACAGTTAAAATTAACAACTTGTTTACATGACTGGCAGCGAAATGTAGATCCTGTACTTAATTGATAGTCTGTTTTTTTTTAATAAGAATGAAGAGTGGCCCAGGTTTGGTACCCATTTTTGACACGGGCTACATTTATTTTAAAAAATCAGAAATTTTATTTGTAGTCCTTTATTTTTAATTGCTTAATTTATGTTATTATAATCTGGAGTATAAGCTGCTAGCCTATACATGTAGGTTTATGTTTTAACATGTACAAAAAAATAGCAACAAAATTGCGACAGAAAAATGGATACTTTTGTTGTTGAAAATAATGCTGATATTCAATATTTGCCAGAGAGAACGCGTTTTAAAATATGCTAAGGAAAAAAGAAAACCACGGTACTCAGAAAGGCCACTGCAGCCACAAATACGTCACACGATATCGATGTGATTTTCAACACACTCGGCCTTCCAAGGGAGCAGTAAATTTTCCGTCCATTCGACAAACTGTTTACATGATGCATGGGACGCGTTTACTAATACGCGTTGGGCATCTCATGTGTTTTTAGGCTAATGTTACAGCAAGGGTAGGGTACTTCGCATCATAAAGGCAAGCCAGAAGGGAGACACGCCTCGTCTAAAAACAGACCTCGTAACTTTATTTAGGGTTATATGAAGCTACACTTTCCATGCTCGTGTACTGTAATCTACTTACGTTGCTAATGCACTACTTGCGGCAATCACGAAAGAACACTATTCGATCTGAACCGTATTAAAAGCTGCATATCTTTGCTGTAACAAGATGTTGGTAGCCGAGTGTTCAGTTTAATAAGCTTCATTAAGCACATGAATGATTGCTTAAACACTCTTCGTCGAAACTAATACATCTCAAATTCGATTCCCTGCTAGTTAGTGTGGGATTTGTACCGGATGATGTAGCACTATGACAGCTGTTAGATCTAACCCAGGCGACTACTTCTCTTTCTGTATCATGCTCCGTATTCACCATGTTCGTTCATTTACTATGGACGCTATACAATGTGTGGAGGTATGCAGACAGTATAACTAAACGATCAAAATGTACAGGCCACTACAAACATGAAGCTGCGTAATTAATTCTTCTCTTTGTGTAAGGCTGGCCACTTAAATGAACTGTTGTCATTTATTACGGTATCTAGTTCGCAGTGTACCGTACCGGTTCGATTGCCACAAGCTGCTACATCAGTTAGACTGCAGGCTACTATCGGCGCTCGCATCTACTGGTTGTAATGGAATTACGAACTGTAACACGCTAACACAAACAACTTCCCTTACGTCTGAAAATCACAGTGGAAATTCCGACTCAAACCTAACCACACCAACCCAAACCAGAGCAAACAATCCTAAACTAAAATAAACAACCCCAACTCAATCCATTCCAACCCAAAACAGCAAAAACCAGCCAATAAACCAATCAAACAGCCAGCTAACCAAGCCAGGAATATACGTGTGTAACTTGGGTTTAGTGTAGTGAGAAGAGATAACACCGCTACATATCCCGAGGATTTGTCGATTCATTACCAGAATAACAAAAGTGTGCAACTTCATGCTATCCTAATCCGGCTCATTCCACTTCATTTTATCTGACACCCATCTTATTTGTGTCAGTCCACGCACAGCCACTTCCCGTCCAAGACTCTTTAACTGTACGTTTCGCATTCCCATATCTTAAATGTTATAACGTTTTATCTGTAACCAATAATGTTATTTAGTGAGAAACTAACATATGATTAAAGTTCTTAGTGGGTTCGCTCAACTGTATAAACCACTTGAGTCGTAGTATTTCATTTGACAGAGTACAGTCATTACACAAATATAGAGTATCTACATTAATTTAGTATTTATTGGTGAAAAAATTAACACAAATTATAGCAGATTAAGTTTCTGTGATGGGTGTTTGTATTACCAAAATGATAACTGCATCTTGTATGATGCCCTACAATGTCACTTCAGGATTCTGGTAGCCTGGTAAGTAGCTTTCAGTTATTTACAACACCCCTTGTTTCTGAATGGAAATATGCTGAATGTGTGTTTAATAATTAATTGTTGTGGCCACAGAACACAGGAAGCTCTGCTTGACAGCAAAGAGTTGTTTACAAAATTGAAGCATCTCACGGTGGAAGTAATATGACACCAAAGAAAGCTGCACAACCGTTTATGAGTTTCGATTCGACGTACATGTTTACAGGGACTTATTAAAGAAAATGATGTGGTCGAAATAAAGCCTACACAACTTCTATCGAAATACTTAAAGGGTTGAGATTGCTTGGAGGTGGAAGTAAAATATCAGTAATACTCCTAGGAAAATTTTTGGGGGATAGACTGGTTTCGGTGATTCATAATAGGTCCAGAGAAATGCTTTTGTGCTTACGGTAACGGACATTCGGCTTCCATAAAAGGCGAGGGATTTCGTGACTAGCTGTGTAAATGTGAGCGTTTCAATAACATTCTGTAATTAGTTTGGTTGGTACACAAAAGCGATAAAAGCAAAACATACACGTTAATTTGTAACAATAGAGGTCAACAGAATTTATAGCAACGTAAAATGCAACAGAAAGGGCATTAAAGTCTGATGAAGCGGCCCACATTTCTGGGGTAAGCTTTATGGATATGATGATTATACAATTTGAGTGATTAAGAATGACGAGCCGAGAAGGGTGGAATATTAAGTCCAGCATTACTGGCTAATGGATACCACTGCAAAATGACACACTTCATATTTATGACAAATACATACACATAGGCCATGTCGATTTCATGTTGTTTGTTTGTTTGTTGTTAGTACTGATTAGGGTAATCAAGAAACGTCATTAATCCTTTAAAGACGAAACGCAGACTGCTTTATTTAAAGATCCAGGTCTTACCGAGCAGTAGACGCCTTTCATCACGGCTACAAAAACCAATCAACTAACGTTGTACAGGGTAAAAGTCGCTGTTTTTTTGGTGAGATAAACACAAAACACATAAATACAGCGTGGGCAGAATGAACAGTTGTTGAATGTTAAACCTGATGGTGCATCAAGTAACTAGTAGACTTTAAGAGGTTTATTTTAATACTGGCAGTATAAAACCTTATATGTGTTTTAGTTTAGGTAATATTTGAGGTGGATGGCGTGTAATCAGTGAGATGGCCACAATTTATAATGAAAACACAAAAAATTGACAAATAACAGATCTGTCTCTGGTACGCGTGTAAATATTCTGCTGACTCTCAACAACTGAAAATTAAGGTATCCCATATGAAACGTTTGGATCTGTTAAACCTGCTACAGAGCGTAACAAGGCGAAGTCCACAACCCTCAGCACCACCTCTGTGGAACACTCAGATGTCGCTACAACAGACAAATTTGTGCTGTTAAACAGCATACGACGGATTCAGAGACCCTACAGTTGACCTGAAAATTGGTGCGCCTCGACTGAATCAGAACTGTGAGTGTAAGTATGATGACTTCACATGCGATTTCTCCTCTAATTCGACGTGAGGTTGAGATGTGGCCAAAGAAGGAGTATCAACAGAGACATGGATGGAGTGTTACTTTCCCATCTGTATTATCGCAACTCAAGTCTGACTGACAAGTAAAACCTTTTGTTTTTTTATAATATTTATTGCTCGTGGGCCGGAAAACAATGTATACTGTACCTGGCAATTCTCAACGTTATTAGTAGAATATTATCCTCTACATTATTATTGAATTATTAATTGTTGCTATTATTATCGTTCCCTTTACATTTATCAATACTAATGCTACCATTATTATAATAATTATTATTTTTATTATCTGTCGTCACCGCAATGCAGGCTATTTACAATTATATATGCGAAACAAACCACGTTCCTAGGGTATACAGACTTGCAGATATTCTGTAGTTGCAACTTACGGTACACGTAATACTGTGTCAAATGACAAAAGTTGTGTGCTTGCACAATACCACTGTTTTCTCTAATTGATTCACGTCTTGCTTTCCAGGCATGTTTCTGCCCTGTTATTGGGGGTATCATTATTCTTTTATATTCAACATGCGCCATATTACATTATTATTATCATCATCATCATCATCACCATAACCATCATCATCTCCTTTATGCAGGGTATTTATACTTAAATTCCTGAGACAAACTATGTCCCTAGGGAGTGCAGTGTTGCAGCTATTCTGTTTTTACTATTCATGGTGCTTATATCATTAGTTTCAGTGTTGAATCTATTGCATTTCTATATTAGTACTTTCCGAAGTATGTGTGCAGTGCCCAATATGGCTGTTTTCTAGTGTTCCTTGACTTCATGTTTTCCTGGTATGTTGCTCATGTATTTTCCGAACGACTTTGAAATAGTCCCAGTCGCTCCTATTATTGCTGGTATCACCTTTGTTTTTACATTCCACATGAGCTGTATTTATATTGTAAGGTCTTTATATTTTAGAATCTTCTCGGCTTCTTTGTTAATCACATTTCTGTCTTCTGAGATTGCAACGTCTATTAACATACATGTTCCCTCTTCATTATCACGGGTTATAATGTCTGGTTTGTTGTTGGGGATAGTTCTGTCAGTTTGTTTTTTTTGGTTCCACAATACGGTTACCTTGCCTCCTTGACTTATTTCTACCGATTTTGGCACATGTTCATACCAGTGGTTTTTTTTGTCCAACTGTATCCCTGGTTCCTTACATTTGTTGAAGTGTAATTGTGCACAAACCCTATCACGTATTTTTATATACTGTTCTTTTGTCAGTATTGGGCATGCTGATACTATTTGGTCTCTTGTCTCGTCAAATTGTTGGCAAAGTCTGCACTTGTTACCTGTCTCTGTGTTCAACACTTTTGTCGTACAATATTTTTTGTAGCGCCTGGTCTTGTGCTGCCACTTTATAATAATAATAATAATAATAATAATAATAATAATAAGTGGAATCAAGCAGTACATACAGACAGAGAAGTTACAGCAAATAGGCCAGATATAATAATTAAAAACAAAAAAGAGAAAACATGCACACTGATAGATGTGACAATACCCGCAGACAGAAATGT